>Ga0209166_10002216_pt1 | contig 15067 bp, 12 predicted proteins | sample Coa_R1_3_FD_187151 | JGI IMG/M metagenome (GOLD analysis project Ga0209166, IMG submission 187151) | Surface soil microbial communities from Centralia Pennsylvania, which are recovering from an underground coalmine fire - Coalmine... | ecosystem: Environmental > Terrestrial > Soil >... | reverse complement strand
ACGCCAACGTAGTCATACTCACCGACGAAACCGAATTTGCCCGGCTGTTAACGGCTTGCTGGCAAGCGGATCGCCAGGCTCCGGTCGTCACCGTTTTAACCAGTGACTTGTGGCAAGAACAGCAAGCCCCGGCACGTGACTTGGTAGTCGTAGGCCCGGTGCGCGACGGAAGATTGTCAAACGTGCTTCGCTCGCTCGATCCAGCCACAGCGGTCATCTTGTGCGCTCCTGCAGATTCCAAAGAATTTGGGCAATTGCGAACCAAATATCCGAGGCTGGTCCACGTGCCTCTGCGCGAGGACTGGGCGCAAACGCTTCTGCTTGTGGCCGGCGAATCGCTGCGCCGCGTCGAGGCGGTGCGGTTGGCGCGGCAAGCGGAGCGCGCCGCTGCCAAGAACGAGAATCACGCTACCCTCGGCCGCTACATGTTGGAGATGAAGCACAGCGTCAACAATGCGCTGACTTCCATGCTCGGGAACGCTGAACTACTTTTGCTGGAACCGGGGCAACTCTCCTCGCAGTCGCTGGCGCAGATTAAAACCATTCACAGCATGGCCTTGCGGATCAACGAGGTTATGCAGCGTTTCTCATCGCTGGCTTCGGAGATGCAGGACGCTGAGAATGCTTCTCAAGCTGAGACGGAAGAGGCAGGCTCGCCAATCTCCCGCCGCAACTAAGCTCCGCCACTTAGCCCCGCACCTCATTCATAAGCAAAGACTTAGCGTCACACGACACAATCCCTCAGAGAGCGCGGAAGCTGGCTGCTGACGTGCACCTCTCCTCTGTGGAGAAGTATGGGGAGACTACGGCTGTGCAAAAAAAGGTCCTAATCGTTGACGACTCACCGGCCGAAGTCAAGCTGCTGCAAAGCCTTTTGGAGAAAGAGGGCTATTGGCCCGTGGGGCTCAACGACCCTAAACGTGTGGAGGAAGCCATCACTCACGAGCGGCCAAGCCTGATTCTGCTGGATATCGTGATGCCCGACCGTAATGGATATCAGGTTTGCCGGGACCTGAAAGGCAGCGCGGAGTTCAATTCCATTCCGGTGATTATGGTGAGTTCGAAGTCCTCGGTGAGCGACAAGTTCTGGGGCGAGCAGCAGGGTGCCGACGCCTATGTGACCAAGCCGTTTACGCGTGACGAGCTACTTCGCGCGGTTCGGCGGTTCGTTTAATGGCATTCGGAGATTAAGCAGGCGATGAGCGACGATTTTCATCTGGAGCCTCTTCCGGCAGACGCCGACACCGGCGAACTGCTGGAAGCACTTGGCCCGATCGAAGACCGGCCCCCGGAATCGCAGTATTGCGTGTTCCGTAGCGGGCGAGAGCGATTTTGCCTTCCCGTGCTGGACGTCGAAGAAGTGCTTGATTGGCCGCTGGTGACGAAGCTGCCGCTGAGCCCGGCGTACCTGCTCGGAATATTCAATTTGCGGGGAGTGATTGTGCCGTTGATCGACATCGCTATTACCGAGGGCCGCCGTCCCGGTCTACTGCCGAAGCACGTGGTGGTCGCTTCCTTGCGCAGCGAGAACCATCAGGAAGATGTCCGAATTGGCATTGCCGCGGACGAAGTGATTGGAACGTATTCCGTGAAGAACGAGGATTTTCTCGAGCAGGCGCCCGAAAACGTGCCGCATTGCATAGGAATGCTGCGGCACGACGACCGGCTCGCGCTGGTTATCGACCTGCGCCGGCTGCTTGAGGTGTTTCCGGGGCCCAGCATTTGAGGTTTGTGGAGACGGCGCCGATAGATAGCGCGGACTCCGGTGAAAGGATTTGGAGGGTGGCATGAAATCGCGACTGAGTTCAACAGTCTGGACGCTGGTCCTGTTCAACGGCTTCGCTTTTGCGACCGTTCTGGGACTGGCGTTTAGCGCCGGGAAGAAAGCAGGCGAAGCCACAGGCTTCGATTTGGGTTCCCCTGGTGTTATAGGCGCAATAATGGTGGCGCTCTTAATGTCCGTGATCCTAGCGTGGCGCTTTGGAGCGCTACTAGGGCCGGTGCAGGCTCTCGCGGAGTTCTCCGAGCGGCTTGCCGCGGGCGATCCACGGGCCCGCGCGGAGGTCAATGCCTCGAACGAGCTGGGCTACATCGCAGACAACCTGAATCGCGCGGTGGCCAAGGTTTCCAAGGCCACGAGCAATCAGGACGCCAGCGACTCCCTGCAGAAGAACATCACGGACTTGCTGACCGTCATCAACCAGGTCGCCCGCGGCGATTTGACTCTTCGCGGCAAAGTCACCAACGACCAGCTAGGCAACGTCACGGACTCCATCAACTACATGCTCGACAACTTCACCAAGGTTCTCGAACGCGTGCGCAAGGCAGCCATGGAAGTGACCGCCTGCTCGAACAACATTCTTGTTGCCGCGGACGAAATGCAGGCCGGTGCGACCCAACAGGACCAGGAAATCACCAACACTTCGAGCGCCGTCGAAGAGCTGACGGTTTCGATGAAGCAGGTGTCCAACAACGCAGAAGCCAGCGCCGAAGCGGCCCGCCGCGCTCTGGACGCCGCCGAACAAGGCAACCGCGCCGTGCGCGACACGCTGGAGGGCATGCAGCGGATTCGCGCTTCAGTCCAGGCCACGGCAAAGAAGATCAAGTCGCTCGGCGATCGCTCGCTGGAAATTTCGGAAATCATCAACGTGATTAACGACATCACCGAGCAGACCAACTTGCTGGCATTGAACGCCGCCATTGAAGCCGCGCGCGCCGGAGACGCGGGCCGCGGGTTCGCGGTGGTTGCGGACGAAGTCCGCAAACTAGCGGAACACAGCCGCAGCGCCACGAAAGACATCGCGGCCCTCATCAAAGCAATTCAGGCGGAAACGAACGAGGCTGTGGTGGTCATGGAAGAAGGCACCAAGGAAGTGGAAGGTGGCGCGTCACTGGCCGATCAGGCCGGACGCGCGCTCGACGCCATTTCGAACGTCGTTCGCCAGTCCGCGGAACTCGTCCAGGAAATTTCCCTGGCGTCCAAACAGCAGGTGCGCGGAACGGAAGGCGTGGCGCACGCCATGCAGATCATTTCCAACATTACGCGGCAGACGTCTCAAGGAACGCGCGGCACGGTGGCAACCGTGAGCCAGCTCGTCAAACTTTCGGACCAGTTGAACGAGGCGCTGGCGCAGTTCCGTGCGGGAACCAAACTTGCGCCGGTCGCCCCGGAAACGCCAGCAGATCGGCCCGTCCCAGCGGGAGCAGTTCGTTAATCGTCTACTCCTTACCTGCCTGCACGGCAAGTAAGAGCGTAGCGTAAAAACAGACGGGAAAACGATGAGCGAGCGCCAGGGACCAGGCCATGGGCTGAGCGAACACGAATTGAGTGAGATCCGCATGCTAATCGAAGAGCGGACGGGGATTTGCTTCGATGAATCGCGTGAGCGGTTCTTCTCCACGCGTGTGCGCGAACACCTGCGTGCCAAGGGACTTCGGAGCGGGACGGATTTGTTGCGGAACATGCGCAAGTCCAACGTAGAGTATGAAGCTCTTCTCGAAAGACTGTTGACCCAGGAAACCAGTTTCTTCCGCTATCCGGGCGTGTACGAGGCTTTTGAAAAGCGCGTACTGCCTGAGCTGCACGTCAAGAAGTTCTGGAAGAATCCAAGAACGCTGCGCATCTGGAGCGCAGGATGCTCCACGGGCGAGGAGCCATATTCCATCGCCATCACTATCGCGGATTCCCTTTCGTTTGCTGACTCCTGGAACGTGGAAATTCTGGCTACCGACGTGGGCCGGCAAGCCCTGAAGCACGCGGAGCGCGGTGTCTACGCGGGGCGCAGCATCGCCAGCGTGAGCGAAAAGCAGCTCGCGAATCATTTTTCCGCTGTGGAAGGCGCCCAACAGGTCAAGCCGAGACTGCGGAAGATGGTTTCGTTTGCACAGATGAATCTGGCATCTCCTGTCTATCTCGGGCGCATGGACGCGATTTTTTGCATGAACGTGCTGATTTACTTTTCAGAAGAACGCCGGCGCTCAGTCGTACAGCGATTTTACGAAACCCTGGAGCCCGGCGGTTATCTTTTCCTCGGGCACTCGGAATCGATTTCAAAAATGCCGGTGAAGTTCCAGGCGATCGTGTTGAACGATTGCATTTTGTATCGCAAGCCGACCGCCGACGAATTGCTAAAGCCTGAACTGGTCACGGAGGGACGCGCGTGAGCATTCCCGAGCGCGAAGCCGTCGAAGTCTTCCTCCAGGAAGCCGCCGAGCACCTGCAATATCTGCGGGAATACGTCGGCGTGCTGCAGGACATCGCGCCACAACACGAGGATCTCGAGCGTCTTTACATTGCCGCGCATACGCTGAGCGGCACTTCCGCAAGCTATGGTTTTCCGCGATTCTCAGAGATCGCGGGAAAACTTGCGCACGTGTTTCAGTACGCATTGAATGCGCCTCTGGGCGAAGACCTGCATGGACCGCTGACTGAATTCCTTTCCGACGGCATCTCCCTGCTGGAAACCGATCTTTTGGAAATCAGCGACACGGGAAATGAATGCCTCGAAGACATTGCTGCTTTTAAGGATCGGTATCGCTTCGCGTTTCCCACCGAGCCACCCCCGCTCAATCTTGGGCAGACCCCGGCCCATTCGCAGATTGTGGAAGAAGAGCCCGAAGAGCCAGTGCCTGCAGGGCCCACGGGCTCTTACTTCGACGCACTTCCGGCCGACGATGAAGTACCCGGTGAAATCCTGGAGTTTTTCCAACCGGAAGCGGAAGAGCATCTGCAAGTTGTCAGCGACTGCCTGATTTCGTTGGAAGGAAACAACAATCCGGAAGAAATCAACAAGCTGTTTCGGGCGATTCACACCATAAAGGGTTCCGCGTCGCAAGTAGGACTGAAGCGCCTTGGTGGCATCGCGCACCGCGTCGAAGATTTGATTGGCCGCCTGCGTGACGGCGAAATCGAGCCTTCGCCTGCGGTTGTCGATTTGTGCCTCGAGTCCGTGGACGTTTTGAAGAAAACGCTTCACCGCCAGTGGACCGACGAAGCCGAGATGCGTACGGGAGTCGATTCCCTGCTGGGGCGCATTGCGGAATTTGCACCGCTCGAACCGGAAGAGTCGGAGGCGCGGCCCCTCGCTGCGGAGGCTCCAGAAACAGACGACCAACCCGCAGAAAGAGCGGCCGCGGCACAAACGGTCGCGCAAGTGAAAAAGTCTGCCAAGCAAGCTCCCGCGAACGCTGCTTCCTCAACAAAATCCGTTCGCATCGCGCTTGGCCGCCTCGACCGCATGATGAACACTGTCGGCGAACTGGTGATCAATCGTACGCGCATGGTGGGCCGCGTCGGCGAACTGGAAAAGCTCATCGAAACGCTGAGTTTCTCGAAAGAACGCCTGCAGGGCAAAGTTGGCGAATTTCAGGAAAAATACGAATTCAACCGCATCAGCCCAAGCCGAAATGTGGCTCCTTGGAACCCCTCCCCGGCACCAAAACCGAAGCTGCTTTCCAGTGCCGCGGCAGGCGAGAACTCCTTCTGGTCCGAATTCAGCGAACTCGAGATGGACCGCTACGACGACGTGAACATTCTTTCGCGTTCCATGGCAGAGATTTCCGCCGACGTCAATGAAGTTCTGTCGCAGCTCCAAGGATTCATTGGTCGCGTCGAAGGCGACATTGACGAATTCACCAAGCTGGCACACCACCTTCAAGATGAAATCACCGCGGCGCGCATGGTGCCTATCGGGACTCTGCATTCGCGACTGTCTCGTGCCGTACGCGACGCGGCGAAGTCCACCAATAAAGATGTGGAACTCAAACTCACAGGAAGTGAGACCGAGCTCGACAACAACATCATTCAACAGATCTCAGATCCCCTGGTCCATCTCGTGCGCAACTCCGTGGCCCATGGAATCGAGCTCAGCAGTGATCGCGCCTTTGCAGGCAAGCCTGCTACGGGAAACATCACGCTGCGCGCGTATCACCGCGGCAACCATATCTATATTGAAGTCGAGGACGATGGCCGGGGCATTGACTACCAGCGCGTGAAGCAAAGCGCGATCGAACGTGGCCTGGTTTCCGTGGAAACGTCCGACCGGCTCACCGAGCGCGACATGCGTGAAATGCTTTTCCATCCCGGATTCTCGACTGCCCCTGTAAAGACCGAACTCGCAGGCCGCGGCGTGGGCCTTGATGTTGTGCGTGCGAATTTGAACGCCCTGAACGGCGAAATCGAAATTCAGAGCGTCACCGGGCAAGGAACGAAGTTCACGCTCAAGGTTCCTCTGACGCTGATTATCTCGCCAGCTCTCTTTGTCCGTTGCGGCTCGACTAATTTCGCGCTGCCGCTCGCTGTGGTTGAAGAAATTCGCCGCCTGCGCGCCGATGAAATTGAGGATGTCGGCGGAAAGCTGTTGACGAAAGTCCGGGACGTCGTAACCGAAGTCATTCGCCTGGACACCTACCTTGGCTTGCCGCCACTCGAGCCCGTGAATGGGTTCTTCCGCATGGTCGTGGCTAACGCCGGCAACCATCAAATCGGCCTCGTGGTTGAGGAGGTTCTCGGCAAAGACGAAATCGTCATCAAGAATCTGGGCGAATATCTTCGTCGCGTGAAGCTTTTCCCCGGCACGACCATTGCGCCGGATGGCAGCTTGATTTTGCTGATTGACCTGAACCGTATGGTCGCCTCGGAACCGACCGAGCATCGTCCGCTTCAAGCGAACGCCAGCGCCGCCCGTATTTTTGCACCTGGCTCCGCTGCCGTCGCTCGCGGCACGATTCCTTCCGAAGCCATTGATCGCGTCGAACAGGAACGCGTCATCGTCGTGGCCGACGACTCCATCAGCGTGCGCAAATTTGTGGGACGCATGCTGGAGAAGAACGGCTATCGCGTGAAACTGGCGGCCGACGGCCTCGAGGCAGCAGAACTTGTTTCGCAACACGGCTGCCACCTGGTCATCACCGACCTCGAGATGCCGCGCATGACGGGTTACGAGCTCATGGTGCAACTGCGGCAGAGCCCGTCCACGCGACGCATCCCGGTGATGGTGGTGACCTCGCGCGCCGGCGCCAAACATCGCGATCGCGCGATGAAGGAAGGAGCTTCGGCCTTTTTGACGAAGCCTGTGCAGGAGGATCAGTTGATTGCGGCAGTAGAACAACTTATGGGAACGGAGGCGCCACGCCCGGCCGCGCCTGTGGCGTAGAAGAAGATGGCAACCCCTTCCAAGAAAATTCGCGTGCTGGTCGTGGACGACTCCACCTTCATGCGCAAGGTGCTGGAGACTATTTACAACGGTGACGAGCAGATGCAGGTAGTTGGCAGCGCCAAAGATGGCCGCGAAGCTGTATCTTTGGCGGAGTCGCTGAAGCCCGACGTCATCTCCATGGACATCAACATGCCGCACATGGACGGGCTCCAGGCGACTGCGGAAATCATGACCACGAACCCAAAGCCCATTGTCATCGTCAGCTCGGAGTCAAAAGAAGGCGCAGCCAGCACACTTCGCGCGCTTGAACTGGGCGCTATTGAATTCGTCGCTAAGCCCTCGAGCGGCATTGATCTGGACATGCAAAGCGTGAAAGAAGAGCTCCTGCGCAAAGTACGAATGGCCGCCAAAGTTCGCGTCGTGCGCACGGCCACCCGTCTCGCTTCCACCATTCAGAGCGCCGGTGGCACTGCGAAGCCAGCCTCATCTCCCAAGACCAGCCCTCGTCCAGCGTCAAGCAGCGCAAACGATCAACGCTTTCCTGTCGTCGTGTTGGCTGCGTCAACGGGCGGGCCGGCAACGGTCATGCGCATCGCCCCGGGCTTCACGCGCGACTTCCCTGCTGCGGTAATTTTGGTGCAGCACATGCCCGCGACGTTTACTTCGCAATATGCCGCGCAGCTCGCGGATTTTACTGAAATCCGAGTGAAGGAAGCAGAATCGAACGAATCGCTCGCGCCGGGCACCCTTTACATTTGCCCCGGCGGACAACATCTTCGTGTCACCCCGACGGGAAGAATTCAGCTGGACGGCGCTTCCGGGCGCATTAACGGATATCTTCCCAACATGGACGTCACAATGGAGTCGGTTGCCACTTATGCGGGGCAGTTGAGCATCGCGGCGGTGCTCACCGGCATGGGCAACGACGGAGCCAATGGCGCGAGAGCAATTAAGAACGCGGGCGGGCTCGTTCTGGCTCAGGACGAGGCGACCTGTGTGATTTTTGGCATGCCTGCGGAAGTCATCAAGGCAGGAGTCGTGGATCAGGTGCTTGGCATTGATGACATTTATCAGGCTATTGAAAAACGTGTTGTAGGGCTCTGTAAGCCGACCCCAGCGGGAGTTCGCTGATGCCCACGGCAGCCCCAATAAAGGCCGGCCCCCTGCGTTCGGAGCAGATCATTCTATTTCGTATTGGCGAGCAGCTCTTCGCCCTTTCTTCTTCTTCGGTTCAGGAAGTGCGCAGCGCGGACAGCCTTTCCGGCGGCGCTTCCGAAGTCAGTGCGCCCGGCATCGACAAAGTTCGCCAATTCGTGAGGCGTGGGCCCAATACTTTGTTTCTCGTGAGCGGCGCTGCACATTTTGGCCTTTCCGCACCGGATGGAATTCTTGCGTTTGTGCTTCGTAATACGCGCACGGCCTTGCTCGTTGACAGCATCGAGAAAATGACCGCGATGACGCGATTGCAGGCTCTGCCTCTTTCTTTCTGTCATGAAGAGCGGCAATGGTACCGAGGCCTCACAGCGCTGGATCAAACCGTGGTCCCCGTCGTGCGTCCCGAAGGCTTTTTGTCCGACGATGAGCTAATGATGCTGGACGCGGCGCTGCCTACGCCTGAGGTTTCAAACGAAGAGACTGAAGCGGAGGAAGATGCCGACTTTGGTGCGGAATTAAATTAGCGCAAGCGTTATGAGAACGAATTAGGGCCATGACCATCTCCACTGATCTCGAACTGAAGTCCTTCGTCCTCCTGCGGCTGGGGGAACGGCGATTTGCCGTTGCCGCCGACGGGACCGCCGAGCTGGTCGCCCCGAGCCGCGTTTTTCGTTTTCCTCACAACACGGCAAAGATCGAAGGAGTCATTTTGCGCCGGGGGAGAATTGTTCCCGTCTGCGACATTGCCGAAACGCTGATTGGGAAATATCTCACGTCGCGCCGCTTTTATCTGATTGCGTTACGTCACTATGGACAGAGAACCGAATGGGTCGCTCTCCCAGTCACTGGCGAATGCGAATTAATCAACGCGGAGCTAACGCCCGCGAGCTCGTCCGACGAGCCGCATGTGGCAGGTTGGCTTTCGCACGGCGGCGACGTCATAGAAGTTTTGAACTTGGATGCGTTGACACCAGGCCCCAATGAGTTCTTCCCGCACCCAGCGGCTCAAAATGGGCTCGGGTCACGTGCCGCCCACTCGGGCAAGGCGGAGGCCAGGCCGTGATCCCCGCCGCGCGCCCCATCAAAGTTCTGCTGATTGACAGCAACGTGTATTTCGCCAAGCGATTGGGCGACGCTTTGAAGCGCGAAGGCTTTGAAGTGTCTACCAGCACGCAGGCAGCTTACGCTCTGACTGCCCTCGAATATGACGCCCCGGGCGCAATTCTCTGCGCCACAAACATGCGCGAGATGGGGGCGCTCGAAATCGCCCGCATCATTCGCGCCGATGCCAAGAATTCCAACCTTCCCATTGTTGCTCTTGGAGACGGCAGCCAGCGCGCGCTAATGGAAGCGTTTCAAGCGGGGTGCGACGATTATATTGACCGGAGCCGCCAGCCTGGCGTCATCGCGTCCCACGTGAAGCAAATCATCGTCAGCAAGATTGAAGGCTTCCAGCCCACGCAAATGCTCGCACAGTCGGACACGAGCTTGAGCGGCAACTTGACACACCACGACCTCACCGGCGTGATGCAGATGCTTGGCCATGCGCACCAGACCGGCGCCTTGCACATTAACGCAGGAGAGACGGACGCGGTTCTCTTCTACGAAGGCGGAGAAATTTCGCATGCCGAATGCGGCACGCTGTTTGGCGATGAAGCGGTGATCTACATCCTGAAAAACTGTGTCAACGGAAACAAAGGCGTCTACAAATTTGTTTACGGCACCACCTCGCCGCAGCGCACCGTGCTGCGCTCGGCCACCGATTTGATGCTAGATGCCATGCGCGAAATGGATGAGAGTTCGCGCGACATGGCGGACAAGGAAGCCCTATGAGCGAAGCCATGATGCTCCCTCCACTGGACGAAGCAGCGGAGAAGCGTGTACCAACCGTTTATTTCATTGACGACAGCGCCACCATGCGCGAAGTCATCAAGATTGCTTTCCGCCGCGAAAACATCCATGTGATTACATGTGCTGACGCGGCTTCCGCCCTCGCGCAATTCGAGCAAACCAAGCCGGACGTGGTCATCACCGACGTCATCATGCCGGACCAGGATGGCTACTCGGTTTGCAGCCAGATCAAGGAGAATCCCGATCTCAGCGGTACTCCTGTTCTACTCATGTCTGGCGTTGTAAACAAGAGCGTGGCCGACAAAGCCGTCTCGGTGAAAGCGGACGAGCTGATTCGCAAACCGTTCCAGCCGCAGGAATTGATTAATCGCGTGAAAGCACTTTTGGAGCCAAAGAGCGCTGCTCCTGCTTCATCGGCAGATCGCGGTGCCGCGACGAGCGCCTTGAGCAGTCTTTTCGCACCAGCTCCACCCGCTCCACGCAGCTTAGCTCCTTCGCCGGCGCATCAGGCGTCCCAGGAACCAGCCTGGCCTCGTGCTCTGGCCGAAGCCTTTTCGCCTCGCCCGCCCGCAGCCGCGCCAGCCGAAGTACGGCAGCCAACCGTGGCAGCACCTTCCCGCCAGGGTGCTTCCGCTCATGACCTGCAAAGGCTTCGCGTGGAAATTGCCCGGTTGGAACTGCTCGTCAAGAAGTTGCAAACCGAACTTCAAATCGAGCGCCAATACAACCAAGCGCTCGAAACGCAAATCCAGACTCTCACTCAAATCGAATAGCCGGCACCTCCAAACACACGTCTCTGTAGTGGCGCAGCTTGCTTCGCCACTCTTCTTAAGGACAGGGGAAGCCCACGCAACCCGTGCCGCGTCTTGTCATTCCCGTTCTCCTCTTGACAATCAGGAGAAGAAGCGTATCCTCCTCCTGACCCTCAGGAGGAAGCATCCCAATGCCAGACAAACCGACTGATCTCGTCCAAGGCACTCTAGATATGCTCATTCTCAAAACGCTGGCGCTTGAGCCTATGCACGGATACGGCATCTCCGTCCGGCTCGAACAGATGAGCCGGGGCGTTTTTCGACTCAACGCCGGTTCTTTGTTCGTCGCCTTTCAGCGCCTGCAACGAGCGGGGCTGCTCAAAAGCGAATGGAAGGCTACGGAGAATGGCCGGCGAGCAAAGTACTACTCCCTGACGGAGCAGGGGCGAAAGCGGCTCAACAGTGAAACGCGCGAATGGGGGAGACAAGTAGCCGCCATCGCCAGAATTCTGGAGGCATCCTAGTCATGTCTTTGCTGCGAAACCTTGCGAGCGGGCTCCGGTCCCTCTTTCGCAAAAAGCAGGCTGATCGTGAGCTAACCGAAGAACTGAGCGGCTTCTTGGAGATGGCCGCTGAGGAAAAAATCAAGCAAGGCATGAGCCGCGAAGACGCGCGCCGTGCCGTGCGCCTCGAACAAGGCAATTTCGAAGTCACGCGCGAAGCCGTGCGTTCGGCTACCTGGGAATCGTTCGTTGACAGCTTCTGGCAGGACTTGCGCTACGCCACGCGCCAGCTTCGAGGGAGCCCGCTCTTCACGGCAGCTGCAATTCTTTCCTTAGCGCTCGGCATTGGCGCGAACACCGCGATTTTTCAATTAATTGATGCTGTGCGGCTGCGCACATTGCCGGTCAAGAATCCCCAGGAAATCGCGAAAGTTGCCATCGATCATCGGGGCGGCGCGAGCGGAGATTTCAGCACTCGTTATCCCGATCTGACCTACGCGATGTGGGATCAAATTCGAAAGCAGCAACAAGGTTTCTCGGAAGTCTTTGCTTGGGGGCCGAATGTATTCAACACTGCGCCCGGCGGCGAAGTGCATAAGGTCCAAGGACTTTGGGTCAGCGGCGAATTCTTTGAAACGCTTGGTGTAACACCGATTCTGGGACGCTTACTCGGCCCCGAGGACGACCAGCCCGGATGTGGTTCCCCCTTAGCGGTCATCAGTTATTCCTTCTGGCAACGCGAATACGGGGGAGAGCGTTCCGTGCTCGAACGTACTCTGCTCATCAATCGCCAGCCGTTTCGAATTATCGGTGTGGCTCCCTCGGACTTTACTGGAGTCGAAGTCGGCAGGTATTTCGATGTCGCAGTGCCCTTGTGCAGCGAGCCCCTGGTCAACGGAGAATCCAGCCAATGGAAAAGCCGGGCGGGCTGGTGGCTCTCGGTGATGGGCAGATTGAAACCTGGTTGGAGCGTCGAGCGAGCCTCAGCGCAGTTGCGCGCCATTTCGCCCGGACTGTTTGAGGCCTCTTTGCCGCCGGAATTTAATCCGTCAAATGCCAAACATTTTCTGCAGTACAAGCTCGGCGCTTTTCCGGCGGATTCCGGTCTTTCCGATCTTCGCCAGAGCTACCAAATGCCTTTATGCCTGTTGCTCGGCTTGGCCGGGCTGGTCCTGCTGATTGCCTCGGCAAACCTGGCGAACCTCATGCTGGCGCGCGCGAGCACACGCGAAAAAGAAATTGGCGTCCGCCTGGCCCTGGGAGCCGGGCGCGGACGACTGATTCGCCAACTTTTGGCGGAAAGCCTGCTGCTGGCGCTCCTCGGCGCGGCGCTAGGCGCAATATTGGCGCGCAATCTCAGTCAGGTGCTCGTGGCATCGCTCAGCACGCAAAATGATCCACTCTTCGTAGATTTAAGCGCCGATTGGCGGATGCTGGGCTTCACCATGGGTCTCGCGGTGCTAACTTGCATCCTTTTTGGACTAGCGCCCGCTTTGCGTACCGCCAGCGTCAACCCGGGAGTAGTGCTCAAGGAAGGCACGCGCGGGACGACGGCCGGTCGCTCGCGATTCGGGCTGAGACGAGTTCTCGTCGTGTCGCAGATCGCTCTTTCGCTCACTTTGCTCGTTGGAGCATTGCTGTTTGCGCGCAGCCTGAACAATTTGGCCGGCCTGGATGCGGGGTTCCGGCAAAACGGAATTTTAACAGCGTACATCGATTTCACCCCACTGAACATTCCCAAAGATGCACGCATCGCGTTCGCGAATGACCTTTTGCAACGCGTGCGAGCCATTCCAGGAGTCGAATCTGCGGCGCTGGCAACCATCGTGCCGATCAGCGGCGATGGCATCGGCCACGACATTCTGTGGGGACAGACCGGCGAACCGGAGGGCGACGCCCCTGTGGCTGATTTCAATATCATCAGCCAAGGTTATTTCGACACGCTGCAAACGAAAATCCTGAGCGGTCGCGATTTCAACGATCACGATACCAACGGTTCGCCGAACGCCGCCATCGTGAACGAGGCATTCGCCAAACAATTTGCAAAAGGCATGAACCCCGTTGGGATGATATTCCGTGTTCGCACTTTGCAAACCACTCGGCTGTACGAAATCATCGGGCTGGTGCGAAACACCAAATATTTTGACCTGCGCGAGGACTTCCAACCAATCGTGTACACAGCGAAGGCGCAGTACGCAACACCGGGCACGGATGCGCAAATAATCATTCGCTCCCGCGCGGGATTGGTTGGGCTAACTTCCGCGATCAAAAACACCGCCGAGGCAGTTAATCCGAACATGGACATTTCGTTTTCTAGCCTGCGCACGACCATCGAGGAAGGCCTGCTGCGCGACCGTTTAATGGCCCGGCTTTCTGGTTTTTTTGCCGTGCTGGCGGTCGTCCTTGCCGTCATCGGTCTCTATGGCGTGATGTCCTACATGGTGGCGCGAAGGCGCAACGAAATCGCTATTCGGATGGCCCTGGGAGCCGAGCCCGCCAGCATCATCAGGTTGGTGATGCGCGAGTCCGGGACCTTGCTGCTGGCGGGACTGGTAATCGGTACTGCCTTAGCTCTGGCCGGTGGGCAAGCCGCAACAGCAATGCTGTTCGGCTTAAAGCCTACCGATCCATTCACTTTGGGCGCGGCGCTGCTCAGCCTCTCCTTGGTGGCGGCGCTGGCCAGCCTGCTTCCAGCGAATCGTGCATCGCGTAACGATCCTATGAAAGCGTTGCGCGACGAGTAAGTGAAACGGGGTTCCAATCCAACACGCGAGGTATCTCGGCTATGTGGCGAACCATAACGGACGGACTCCGAAACCTCTTCCGTAAGAAGCGCGTCGATGGCGAGTTGAGCGAAGAGCTTGGTGGCTTCCTCGCAATGGCCACGGAGGAAAAGCTCAATCAAGGCATGAACCGACAGGACGCCCTTCGTGCCGTGCGTTTGCGGCACGGCAGCCTCGAAATCGCGCGAGAAGAAGTGCGTTCCGCCGGATGGGAATCCTTCCTGGAAACCTCCTGGCAGGATTTGCGCTTTGCCGCGCGCATGCTCCGCAAATCTCCGGGATTCACCGCGATCGCCGTCCTCACTCTCGCCCTCGGCATTGGCGCGAACACTGCAATCTTCAGCGTTGTCAGTGCCGTCTTGCTTCGGCCGCTTCCCTACGCGAACCCAAGCCAACTCGTCTTTGTGTCTGAGGCTAAGCCGGAAGCGGGAATCTCCGGGCTTGGGATGTCCTATCCCACTTTCACTGAGCTCCGGGATGACAATCCGGTATTCAGCGCCATCTCCGGTTTTGGCGGCCACGCTCTGGTCCTTACGGGCAATGGCGAGCCTTCCGAGGTCAGCACCGTAGCTGTGACGCCTGAATTTCTTTCGATCCTCGCTGCTGAACCTCTGATGGGCCGCCTGTTCGTCCCGGAGGACGGCCAGCGTGGCGCCACCCCCGTCGTGGTTCTCAGCGAAAATTTGTGGCGCAGCCGATTCGGAGCGGACCCGGAAATCGTCGGTCACTCCATCACCCTCGACATGCGCCCGTACACCGTGATTGGCGTGATGCCCGCCGGCTTTCACACGCCCTTCCTCAATCAATCAAGTCAAGTTTGGATACCGCTGGCTCAAGACCCGCTGTTCAGCGTCTGGATGACCAAG
>Ga0209166_10002213_pt1 | contig 15073 bp, 10 predicted proteins | sample Coa_R1_3_FD_187151 | JGI IMG/M metagenome (GOLD analysis project Ga0209166, IMG submission 187151) | Surface soil microbial communities from Centralia Pennsylvania, which are recovering from an underground coalmine fire - Coalmine... | ecosystem: Environmental > Terrestrial > Soil >... | reverse complement strand
GGCGGTGGGGGCGTTGATGACGCCGGGGGGGAAATGAATGCCGCTGATGAAGCGGACAGTGCGGGAAGAGAGAGGCGCCTGATCGTTGCTGAAGTAGGCGCCGGTGCGAGCGAGGGCAACGGCGAGGTCGTTGACGTCGACGGCGTTGCCAAAATTTCCGATGTCGGTGGCGCCCGGCGTGACGCCGGCTTTGTCGTAAACGGCGAGAACTGTACCGCCGCGATCAACGACGGCGATGGCCATGGTATCCACGTTGGCGGAACTTGCGGCGGCTTGGACGAGATTGGCTACGTCGGCGGCGCTTAGGGGAGCAACCACCGGCGGAGGCGGATCCTGCTTGATGGCGGCGGGCGATCCACCGCAGCCGAGAAGGAGGACGGCGAGAGTTCCGGCCAGCACCAGCGCGAGGAGAATGCCGAGCGCCATTACTTTACGCCGCTGATCGTAGGCGCGGCTGGATTCCACCGGTTTGCGGACTATATGTTCCATTAGGAGAGCGTCGGAGTTCATGGTACACGCCGAGAAAGATAAATTACGTGCATTGTACCCCGGTTGCTCCGAACTGATGACTCCTAAAAGTGAGAAGCGGGTGTTGCCGGATATTGACTGCGGCTTCGGAAAAAGGTTGCCGGGAGAGCGCATTTTTGATTAGTTAGCGGAGTCTGTTGTCCATCAATTGACCGGGTCCTGCGGAAAACATGACTCTCGATTCATCACCCATACCGGGTTTATTCAAATTGGTGCGATTCGCCGCGTTTCTGTTGACGGGATTTGTGGGCGGCAGCGATGCGCTGGCGCAGAAGCCTGCCGCTGCGCCGCCGACTACTTCACCGCAGGAAGTGCACGAAATGGGGCCGCCGCGGCGAATCCCGCGGCAACAAGCGCTGACGACGGGGGCGCTGGACGGCACGGTGCGGGAACAAGTTTCGGATTCCGTGATGCGGCCGGTGGGCGGAGCGCGGATCCAGATTCGCAATCTGCAGACGGGGCAGGTCAGTACCACTCTGACTGCTGGTGAAGGAGTTTTCCGGTTGTTGCTGCTGCCGCCGGGCGGGTACGAATTTCGAGCCGAAGCGGAGGGTTATGAAGCGCTGACAATCGCCTCGCTTTCGCTGAGCGCCAATGAAGTGGTTACGCTGGACGTTCGGCTGGTGCCCAACAGTGTGGCGGAAGCGCGCTCACGTCTGCCGCGGCAGCCGGAGCTTGGGCCGCCGCTCCCCGCGGAAGCCGCGGCGATGATGGGATCTTATCGAGAATTTCGCCACCGGCTGGATTCGGACCCGAACTACATCCTGGAGCTATCACCGGATGTGTTGCCGCCGATTTCAGATGTTTTTAACGTGGTGCCGAACCGCTGGGCGCTGGAGCAGCCGGATTACCGGCGCTATAGACCGGCGGGCGAGTACATTTACACGAAGCCGCATTGGTACGACCCATTCAATCGGAATCGTTTTAAGGGAGACGAGCCGATCTGGCCGGCAGTTCTGGGGCAGCAGGTGTTTTTCAATTTCACGGGTTCGGAGACGACGTTTATAGATGGAAGGAAAGTGCCAGTGCCCAGCGATGTGAGCGCCGCGCAGGCGGGAAGCAGCCAGTTTTTCGGCCGCGGCGAGCAATTTTTTCTGGACCAGACGTTTCGATTCACGTTTGATTTGTTTCACGGGGACGCTTCGTTCAAGCCGGTGGACTGGCGCATCCGGGTGACACCGGAAGTGAGCCTAAATTACCTGGATGTGAAGGAGTTGGGAATTGTGGGGCCGGATGTGCGCGCCGGAACGACGCGACTGGATTCGCACGTGGGTTTTCAGGAAGCGTTCGTGGAGTATAAACTGCACGACCTGAGTCCCAACTATGATTTTGTTTCGGTGCGTGCGGGGATTCAGGAATTCAACGCGGATTTTCGCGGATTTCTGTTTGTGGAAGAGCAGCCGGCGCTCCGGGTGTTTGGGGATTTAAAGAGCGATCGCCTTGAGTACAACGCGGCCTATTTCAATTTTCTGGAGAAGAATACCAACAGCGGGCTGAATACGTTCAGCCGGCGGGACCAGCAGGTGATGCTGGGGAACGTTTATATCCAGGACTTTTTCTTTCCGGGGTACACGGCAGAATTTCTTGGCGCTTACAACAAGGATGACGGCGGGCTGCACTACGACGACAACGGATTCCTGGTGCGGCCGGCGCCCGTGGGAAACGTGATCAACCAGGGCGTAGGCGCGATTCCGCACAGTATTCAAGTGGGATACTTCGGGTGGCTGGGCAGCGGGCACATCAAGCGCGTCAATATCACGCACGCTTTTTACGAGGCGGCGGGAAAAGATAGCTTCAATCCGATCGCGGGGCGGCCGGTGACGGTGAACGCGCAGATGGCTGCGGTGGAGCTTTCGCTGGACCGTGACTGGATTCGGTACCGGATTTCGAGCTTTTATTCTTCGGGCGACAGCAATCCGCGCAATGGGCGCGCCAATGGTTTCGACGCGATTGTGGATCTGCCGAGCTTTGCGGGCGGGTTGTTCAGTTTCTGGAACCGGGAGGCGATCCGATTGACAGGATCGGGAGTGGCGCTGACGACCGACGGCAGCCTGTTGCCCAACATGCGTTCGAACAAGAATGAGGGCCAGGCGAATTTTGTGAATCCCGGGATATTCCTGGTGAATGCCGGAACGGACATTGATATCACGCCAAAGCTGAAGGGCTTCGTGAATTTCAACTATTTGCGGTTCATGCGCACGGAGCCGCTGGAGTTTGTGCTGTTTCAGTCGCCCATTCGGCACAATATCGGGGAAGACTTTGGCGCGGGGGTGACGTACCGGCCGCCGCTTTCGGAAAACATTATTTTGACCGGTGGGGCTTCGATGCTGCAGCCGGGGCAGGGATTCCGGGATATCTATACGGGCCGGACGTTGTTTTCGGTGTTTGGATCGGCGAAGTTGACGTTTTGAGGTTGCTGAAGATGGGTTCGTTTTTCAAATCCGCGGCGGTGCGCGCTCTTTCGAGCGAACGGGGAAAATCGCGGCTGCTGGTCTGTTTTTTTGCGGCAGTTTCGTTTTCGCTGCTGTTTTTCAGTTCGGTGCGGCCGCAGGCGGCGGCTTCGGGACAAGATGCCCGGGGGCCTTACCGGGGACAATCGCAGGAAGAGGCGATGGCCAAGTCCACCGGCTGCACGTCCTGCCACACGGCGACGGACGAGCCGACGATGCATCCTTCGAAAGGAGTGCACCTTGGCTGCACGGATTGTCATGGGGGTAATAATTCCGTTGCGCTTGCCGCGGGCGTTTCGCCGACTTCGCCTGAATATCAGGCCGCAAAAGAAAAGGCGCATGTGCAGCCGCGCGATTCGTTTTTCAAGAATCGGACGACGTTGCCCGAAGGCGCTTACGCCAAATGGCTGAAGGAATCGCCGGAGTTTGTGAAATTTATCAATCCCGGAGACCTGCGCGTGGCCCCGCAGACCTGCGGCGCCGCGGGATGCCACCCGAATGAGACGCGCGCTGTTTCGACGAACATGATGACGCACTCGGGATTTCTGTGGGGTGCGGCGCTTTATAACAACGGTGGAATACCCTTCAAAAACGCGCGATTTGGCGAGAGCTATGACGGAGACGGAAAACCGCAGGCGCTGAAGACAATTCCGCCGCCGACAGCGGAAGAGACGCGCGTGAAGGGTGTCTTGCCGGAGTTGGCGCCGTTGTATCGCTGGGAAATCTCGCAGCCGGGAAACGTGCTGCGGGTGTTCGAACGCGGCGGCGAGAAGAAGGCGGAGATTGGGAACCCGAGCGGGGAAGAGAACCCGGGAAAGCCGGATGACAAGCTGAGTGACCGCGGATTTGGAACTGAGCTTCGCACAGACCCGGTTTTTCTGGGATTGCAGAAGACGCGGCTGCTGGATCCGGTTCTTTCCTTGCCGGGGACGAACGATCATGCGGGTGACTATCGTTCCAGCGGGTGCTCCGCGTGTCATGTGATTTACGCGAATGACCGCGATCCGGCGCATTCGGGTCCGTATGCCCAATACGGGCATCTCGGTTTTAGCGCTTCGGTGGATCCGACGATTCGAAAGGATGAGCCGGGGCATCCCATCAAGCACACGTTCACGCGCGCGATTCCGTCGAGCCAATGCATGATTTGCCATATCCATCCGGGCACGAACATGGTGACGACGTATTTTGGGTTGACGTGGTGGGACAACGAGATTGACGGCGACAAGATGTATCCGCCGGAGCAGCGCAATCCCAGCGAAGAGCAGCGGTATCGAGCCGCGCTGAAGAATCCGGAGGCGGCCGCGGCGCGCGGGTTGTGGGGTGAGAACAAATTTTTGGAGCAGACTGGGAGCGCTGAGTTCAACGCCAAACTGAAGACCACGCAGTTTGCGGATTTTCACGGGCACGGCTGGGTTTTTCGCGGCGTTTATAACCACGACCGAAAGGGAAACTGGTTGGACAAGGACGGACAGCCGATTGCATTCGACGATCCGCAGCGGCTTCAGAAGGCGGTGCACCTGGCGGACATTCATCTGGAAAAAGGCATGCAGTGCGCGGATTGCCATTTCGCGCAGGACAATCATGGGAACGGAAAGATTTACGGCGAGCCGCGAGCCGCGGTGGAGGTCGATTGCGTGGATTGCCACGGCACGATCCGGCAGAAGGCTACGCTGATCACGTCGGGTCCCGCTGCGCCGGATGCGCCGCGTGTGGGCGAACCTCGTGGGCGCCGATTGGATGCGTTGCGCACGCCATCCGGACTGCGGAGATTTGAGTGGCGAGGGGACAAGCTGTTCCAGCGTTCGATGACGGATGCGAACGTGGAGTGGGAGGTTGTGCAGACGAAGGATACGATCACTCCGGGAAATTCGCACTTCAGCCTGAAATCGTTGCGCGCGAAATTGATGAATAAGGTTGGAACGGCATTTTCGCAACCGCCGGCGGACGATTCGCAACTGGCGCATGCGAATTCGTCGATGACCTGCTACGCGTGCCACACTTCGTGGACGCCGACGTGTTTCGGCTGCCACCTGCAAATGACCGCGAACGTGCGGCGGCCGATGTTGCACAACGAAGGGCTGATGACGCGGAATTACACGAGCTATAACTTTCAAGTGCTGCGCGACGACGCGTACTTCCTGGGTGTGGATGGAACTGTGACGGGGCATCGCGTCGCTCCGGCGCGCTCTTCTTGCGCGGTGCTGGTGAGTTCGCAAAACGCGAACCGCGAATGGCTTTACTACGAGCAGCAAACGATTTCGGCGGAAGGATTTTCCGGGCAGGCATTCAGCACGTTTGTGCCGCACACGGTGCGGGCAAAAGAAACCAAGCAGTGCAGCGATTGCCACGTTTCGGCGGCGAACGACAACAATGCGTGGATGGCGCAAGTGCTGTTGCAGGGAACGAATTTCATGAATTTCATGGGCCGCTACATTTTTGTGGCTACCGGCAAGCACGGGTTTGAAGCTATCACCGTGGCGGAACACGACGAGCCGGAAGCGATTTACGGGAGCGACCTGCAGCGGCTGGCCTATCCGGACAATTACAGGAAATTTGTGGCGGGAAAACGCCAACTGGAGCCGGTGGCCGGGCATGAAGGTACGATATTCGATATTCAGGCGCGTGGAGAATATGCATACACGGCAAACGGCAAGGGCGGGATGCGCGTATATGACATCGCGAATATTGATAACAAGGGATTTTCGGAGCGGATGACGACGGCGCCGGTTTCGCCGATCGGGCAGCGGTTCTATGTGCCGACAAAGGATGCCGTGGCGGTGGCGACGCCGACTACGCTGGGCGTCGATCCGCTGCGCACAAAGGTCAAGGAAAACGAAGAGCAAGCGATTCACCTGATGTACGGATTTCTTTACGTCGCAGACCGGGAAGAGGGGCTGGTGATTATCGGGGCGCCGGATTTGAAGGCAAAGAGTCCTGGAGTGGGCACGCTGTTGGACGGAAATCCCGCGAATAATTTTCTAAAACGCGGGCTGACATTTAATCCCGAAGGCGTTTTGACTGGCGCGCGGCGAATCACGATTGCCGGCACATTTGCTTATATTCTGACGGAAAAGGCGCTGGTGGTGGTGGACCTGGACAATCCGCTGGCTCCGAAAGTAACGGCTACAATTTCCGCGCCGGTGTTGAACACCCCGCGCGCGGTGGCGATTCAGTTCCGTTATGCGTTCGTGGTGGATCGCGATGGCTTGAAGGTGTTGGATGTGACGAATCTGGCGCAGCCAAAAATTGTTCCAAACGCGCTGGTGCCGTTCGAGGATGCGCGCAACGTTTACGTGGCCCGCACGTACGCTTACGTTTCCGCGGGCAAGCAGGGAATGGCCATTGTGGATGTGGAGAAGCCGGATGCGCCGAAGTTGGACCAGGTGTACACCGCGAACGGGCAACTCAATGATGTGAATGACGTGAAAATTGGAATGGTGGCGGCGAGTGCGTTCGCGTTTGTGGCGGACGGGAAGAACGGCATGCGGGTGCTGCAGATTCTTTCTCCGTGGGACGACCCGGCGCATTTTTCGGGGTTCAATCCGCGGCCTACGCCGAAGCTGATTGCGACAGCGCGCACCAAGGGGCCTGCGCTGGCGATTTCCAAGGGGATTGACCGGGATAGGGCCGTGGATGAGTCTGGGAACCAGTTGGCCGTGTTTGGGCGTCGCGGGGCGCGCCCGCTGAACCGTGAGGAAACAGAACGCCTGTACCTGCGCAACGGACAGGTTTATACGGTCTCGGATGGGGTCTCGGAAGGTCCAAAATTGGCCTTGACCGCAAGCCGCCCAGGCGGGTGGGCGGGGCATTTTAGAGCCTGGTTAGCGGGCTGGTACTAAAACCTGAAATCCAATTATGACCTATCGCTTTTTCTTCGCGTGCAGATGGTTCAAATGGGGATTCCGCAACCCTTTCATTCCAAAGCAGTTTTTAGGTTAACTCTTTTTTCTTCAACCGTTTACCATCTTGCTGCATCTTATAGTATTGTCACAAATCATTCACGTTTTCCACGCATAGCACCCATCAAAATAATTCGTGGGGCGACATGGACCGACTACGGTTAACGTGTATGGGTGGGGACTTTTCGGGCCCCTGGCCCAGCTGAAAGCCCGCTGAGGCGGGCAGGATAGGCCTTCCAGGAGAAGGCACAAAGGTATAGAAAGAAAGAGGACGAACCCAATGATTAAGCAATATCTACTGGCGAGCGATTTCGACCAGACCTTGAGTTTCAACGACTCCGGCGTGGCGTTGAGCGAGTTGATCGGATTTCACGGCTTTCACGACAAGGTGAAGGGCCTCGCCGAAATGAACCTGGTACAACAGGGTGCCGAGCTTTCCTATTTGATTCTGCACGACCCGGATTTCCGGCGGGTGCGCAAGGAGCACCTGATCCAGACGGGCAAAAAGATACGGCTAAAGCATGACGTGGACCTGTTTGCACGCTCGCTCGAAAATATCGCGGACGGATACAAAATATCCTTCTACGTGATTTCCGCGGCGCCGGTGGAGATCATCCAGTCGGCGCTGGAAGGGATTGTGGCGCCGGACCACATTTTCGGGACGCGGTTCCGGTACAACGAGTCGACAGGAGAAGTTGAGTCGATCGTCAGGGCCTCCGCGGGTTGGGGGAAGATCACGGTGCTGGAAGAGCTGCGGGCGAGCCTCGGCATCAGCCACGACCATATTATTTACATGGGCGACGGCAGCTCGGACTTGCCGGTAATGATGCACGTGAACCAGTATGACGGGCTGACTATCGCGGTCTCGGAGGCGAAGTTCATTTCCCGAATAGCGCGGCGAACAGTGCTGAGCGATAACGCGATGAGCGTGCTGGTGCCGGTGCTGGAAGAGGTGCTGCACTGGGATTCTCCGGAAATCCGGCGATTCTTCGCATCGCGCGGGTTGATGCTGCGCGAGTGGGACAAGATGCGCACCGATATGTTGACGATTGAAGAAAACTCGATGCCGAATACGACTGCGGCATTGCAGTAGGAAAACGGAAACTAGAAAATAGAAAACGGCACTTCATCCCTCATGCGCGGCTATTGCGTGTGAGGGATTTTTTGCAAGAAGCCAGGTATCAGCAGATCCCTCTCCCGTTCGAAAAGCGAACGGAAGAACAGTGGCAACTTACCGGGGATTATGAACGCTTTGGAGATCGCGGTGATTCCTGGGAGTTTTTGCTATGCTGGATTTTTGGGGAGGATGAGATGTCGCGGAAGAACATCTTGATGCTGGTTGGGGATTATGTTGAGGATTACGAGGTGATGGTGCCGTTTCAGGCGCTGCTGATGGTGGGGCACTCGGTGCACGCGGTTTGCCCGGGCAAAAAGTCGGGCGAAGTGGTTCGAACGGCGATCCATGATTTTGAGGGCGACCAGACGTATTCGGAAAAGCGCGGGCACAATTTTGCGCTGAACGCGACCTTCGATACCGTCAAGGCGGAGGATTATGACGCGCTGGTGATCCCCGGTGGCCGGGCCCCGGAATATATACGGTTGAACGCGCGGGTGCTCGAGATCGTCCGGCATTTTGCGAGCGCGAAGAAGCCAATCGCCGCTCTTTGCCACGGCGCGCAGGTGCTGGCCGCGGCTGGAGTCTTGCAGGGAAAGAAGTGCAGTTGCTATCCGGCAGTGTCGCCGGAGGTCACACTCGCGGGCGGAACGTTTGCGGACGTGGCCATGACCGAAGCCGTGGTGGACGGCAACCTGGTAAGCGGACCGGCATGGCCGGCACATCCGGCGTGGTTGGCGAAATTCCTGGGAGTGCTGGGCACGCGCATCGAAGCGTAGGCTGTTCAGGGGCACGCTTGATTCGGCTGGTCCAAGCGAACGCAAATTCTCGATTGCTTGGTTCGGGAAACTGGATGCTTAGGCGGCCCTTCCTAAAATTCATGCCAGCGTCCATAATCATTTGTTTTGCTGATCCACACTGAGGCGAGCAGGGCACCATGGCGAATATCAACGTAAAAAAAGGCGTTATCGGAATCCTGACGGGAGGCGGCGACGTGCCGGGATTGAACCCGGCGATCCGCGCGGTCACGTTTCGAGCGCTCCGCGAAGGTTATGAAGTGATCGGCATCCGCCGGGGCTGGGCGGGGCTTGTGGACATGGTGCGCGACGAGAAGCACGACAATTCGAATAATTTTCAGCGGCTGACGGAGGATGTGGTGAACCGTGCGGGCCGCACCGGCGGAACGTTTCTACATTCTTCGCGGACGAATCCCGCGCGCGTCAGCAAGAGCAGTGTGCCGGATCACTTGAAAGGCGAGTACAACGCCGAGAAGAACGATCTGACGTCTGAGGTGCTGAAGAACCTGGCGTGGCTGGGAATCGAGTACATGATTCCGATCGGCGGCGACGATACGTTGAGCTACGGCGTGCGTTTGTATCAGGAAGGCGTGCGCGTGGTGGCCATTCCGAAAACGATGGATAACGACGTGCCGGGGACGGACTACTGCATCGGGTTCAGCACGTGTATTACGCGCACGATCCAGATGACCAATGCGTTGCGCACTTCGGCCGGATCCCACGAGCGGTTCATGGTTCTGGAAGTTTTCGGGCGATACGCGGGCTTTACGGCCATGCTGCCGACGATGGCGGGCGCGGCGCATCGCTGTGTGATTCCGGAGCACAAATTCAAGATTGACCAGCTGACGGAATTGTTGGTGAGCGACCGCAATCGAAATCCAAGCCGGTACGCGATTGTGCTGGTCTCGGAAGGCGCGATGTTCGAAGGCGGGGAGATGGTTTTCCAGAAGGACGCCGCCGATGCGTTCGGTCACAAGAAACTCGGCGGGATCGGCGACCTGGTCTCCGAAGAGCTGGCCGAGCTTTCACCGAAATACAACAACGGGAAAAGAATCGAGTGCATCAACCAGAAGCTGGGTTACCTGGTGCGCTGCGGCGATCCGGACGCGATTGACTCGATTGTGCCTATGGCGTATGGAAACCTTGCGCTGGATCTGTTGCTCAATCGCATACATGGACGGCTGGTGGTGTTGAAGAACGGGCGCTACGACAACATGCCGATTGAAACGGTTACGGCAACGAAGAAAGTCATCAGCATCAAGGAGCATTACAGCACGGAGCGGTTACGCCCCATGTTCAAGAGCTTCGAAATGAAGCCGTTGTTTTTGATGACCAGCGAGCTGTCTTGAAGATTCCCTCGGGCGCAAGGCCGCTTGCGCGCCCCGCTTACTTCTTGCATCCTAGGCCTGCCCGCCGTTCAGCGTTGGCGCAAGCCTTTGGTTCCTGAGAGCTCTCATGGCCGACGCCACACCTCCAACACCCGCCAGCAGTAAGAATCACCAGGCGCTTGTCGTGCGCTCCGGCCCGGAAATCGATCAGTTGCTCGCGAGCCTGTTCCAGCAGGAAAAATGGGACATTCGATTTGCTGCAAACAATGCGGAAGCCTTGCAGCTTGCCAAAGATGGGTCGTTTGACGTGATCCTCAGTGGAGAGCGCACGCCGGGAAAAGAGGATATTGAGTTACTGCGGCGGCTGCGCATGGTCCGCCCGCACACGCGGTTGATTATCCTGACCGAAGAATTTATTCCCGGCGATGTGCTTGCGGCGATTCGCGAGCGCGCGTTCAGTTATTTCTCGCGGCCGTTTTCAACGGAAAGGCTTGCCGAGATGATTCGCATCGCGATGTCGGAACCCTTCTGGGACGACGGCATCGAAGTCCTCTCCGGCACGCCGAACTGGGTTCGCCTCTGCGTCCGCTGCGACCTGGCGACCGCCAACCGGCTGATGCAATTTTACCGGGAGGCTTCCAATCTCCCCGACGCTGAAACCGAGGAGGTGGCCACAGCCTTTCGCGAAATTCTGATGAATGCGATGGAGCATGGCGGGAAGTTCGATCCCTCGCAGCACGTGGAAGTGAGTTACGTGCGAACTCGGAGGATGGTTCTTTGCCGGGTGAAAGACCCCGGCCACGGATTTTCGCTGGAGGAAATTCAGCACAGCGCGATCGCCAATCCGGATGGTGATCCTTTCAAGCACATGGAAACGCGCGAGGCGCAGGGCAAGCGGCCCGGAGGGTTTGGCATCCTGATGGCCACAAAACTCGTGGATGACTTGATCTACAACGAGAAGGGCAACGAAGTGCTGCTGGTGAAATATCTGGAGAAGCCTGCCGCAGCATCCCATTCGTAATCTCGCAACGGCGTCACGAACCGAAGCTCTCTTTTATGTAACTGCGGCATTCTGGCTTACATCAAAAGTGTGAATCCTAATGTTGAGGTGACGAATGGAATTTCGCGCGCTTGGAAAAGCAGGTCCACAGGTTTCTGCGCTGGGTCTCGGCTGCATGGGAATGTCGGAATTTTATGGCTCGCGGGAGGATGCCGAGTCGATTGCGACGATCCACCGCTCGATCGAGCTGGGGATTAGTTTTCTGGATACCGCCGACGTTTATGGCTTTGGCGACAACGAGGTGCTGGTCGGAAAGGCCATTCGCGACCGACGCGAGAAAGTATTTCTGGCCACCAAATTTGCCCTCGTCCGGGACCGCGCCAATCCCACGGTGCGCGCGGTTAGCGGAAAGCCCGAGTATGTTCGCTCGGCTTGCGATGCCAGCCTGAAGCGGCTGGGTGTGGAGACGATTGATCTTTACTACCAGCATCGTGTGGACCCCAATACACCGATTGAAGAGACAGTAGGGGCGATGGCGGAGCTAGTGCGGCTCGGGAAGATACGATACTTGGGACTTTCGGAAGCGTCGGCCGCGACTATCCGCCGCGCGAATGCCGTGCACCCGATTGCGGCGCTGCAATCTGAATATTCGTTGTGGACGCGTGATCCGGAGGATGAAATTTTGCAGGCCACGCGAGAGTTGGGGATTGCGTTCATCGCGTACAGTCCGCTTGGGCGCGGATTTCTTACAGGACAGATTAAGAAGTTTGAGGATCTGGAGGCGGATGATTACCGGCGCAATTCGCCGCGGTTTCAGGGCCAGAACTTTCAGAAGAACTTTGACCTGGTGACGCGCGTCGAGTCGATTGCGAAGGAGAGGAACTGCACACCGGGGCAACTGGCACTGGCATGGCTGCTGGCACAAGGCAAGGACATTATTCCCATTCCGGGAACAAAGCGGCGCAAGTATCTGGAGGAGAATGCCGGTGCGCTGGGCGTAAAACTTACTTCGGATGATTTGCGGCGAATCAATGAAGTGGCACCGAAGAGCGCGGCCTCCGGCGCCAGGTATCCGGAAACGATGATGACGTTTGTGAATGGATGATTTGCCAGTCTTGAGAATTTGAAACACGGGTGATTTTGCAGCAGGCAGGCTTCAAAGCCAGCGCTATGTGGAAGCATAAAGAGAATTTCGGAGTGCGCTACTTTCCGCCGGTTTGCAAGCCTGGGAACAGGTACGTGGGCTTCACTTCCTTGCGTTTCGACCAATCGTGATAGGTGTGGCATTCAAAGCAGCGGGACTCAGCGTGGTCTGGCCCGGGCGCGTGGCAGGTCTTGCAATTCGCGAGGGGTGGAACGAGAACGTCGCTGGTTTCCTTGCTGGTGAGAGCACCGGGGTGGCAACCGAGGCAGGAAAATCCGCGGTGGGCGTCATGATCAAATCGCGCGTGGGGCATCCAGCGCCCGGTGAGGTTGGCTTCCGCCACGTGAGGCAAGGGAGCACTTTTCACACTGGTCAGCGCGTGACATTGCTTACAGGTTTTGCGCCAGAGGAGCTCCTCGGCGTCGGCGGTGCGCTCCGCAACCCACTGCGCTGAAGTTAAGACGCGCACCTCGGGCGCCAGCGGCTTTCCCGTCAAGTCGCGTTGCGGATCCCGCGCGACCCGAACTTCCGCGGGATGCGCGGCGAGGTATTCCTGGAATTGTTTCACAACAAAGGCGTGGACGACATCCGGCTTGTCGTGCGGGACACCGATGTCGAAGCGCTTGTCAAAGGTCAACAGGTGGCACGCGGCGCAGGCAGTAGAGAATTTTACCGGCGCCATGTACGCGCGGCCCATCGCATGCCGCGGCTGCAGCGTTCCGGTTTTCACCGGCAGCAGAACTTCCTTCGTGTCATAGCTGACCTTGGCGTCCACGTAATTTGCATCGGCGTAAGGCCAGGAAGCTTTCACCGCTTCGGGGCGGTGGCAATCGGCGCACTCCATCTGGACGAGAGGGCCATTGGGGCCGCGGCGAATGGGTTTCATGTGAATCGAGTGGTTGAGAAGGATCGTGCCGGGATCTTTGAAGTTTTTGCGGAGGGCGGCGATTTCCGGGTGGCCATCTTGCAGTGTGCGGATATTTGTCGCGTAGAGCGTGTTGCCTGAGGACACTTTCAAGTGCGAATGGCACTCCGAGCAGCTGATATTGCTGGAGGCGACGATGTTGACGCGGCCGCGATGTTCGACGTGGCAGGTGGCGCAGTTTGGGATATCGGCGCGGACCTGGTTTTCGTGGTGCATGGGTCCGTCGTGGCAGGAGAGACAGGCGTTGTCGGCGACCTTCGCGGAGAATTCGCCCGTTTTCTCCACGTGGCACTCGGCGCACTGCTTTTCGAGGACGGCGTGCGCGCCGCTCATGCGGCCGCTCGAGTAGACGTGCGGGTCATGAACAAAGGCCTGCCACGCAAGCCAACCGATCGCGAGCAATGGAGCGAGGATGACGAGTGCAAGCCGGGCGCGCTTGAACGAGGTGGGGCGCTTGAAATAATTCAAGTCAATGCGCTGCGCCACCGTTTTGGTTGTGCGTGTTCTGGCCAATGGTTGCTCGCTATTTTGAAAACCTTCTAATACCGCAATGCCATCACGGCGTGAATGGCGCCCAGCAAAATCAGCGCGAGCGACAGCGGGATATGCACCAGCAACCAGCCGTGCAGCCAGCGATGCAGTCGCTCCTGGTGCATCAACTGCCGGGCTTCATCGCAGATGTCCAGGAGATCGTCGAGCGCGGGGTGTGCCACCGGGGGCATAAGCTGGCGCACGGCTGCGAATGCCTTTTTGGCCCTTTCGGGATTGCCGAGGCACTGCCACTGCCAGGCGGGCGCTTCCAGAAACGCGCGGACTTCGGAAAAGTAAAAGATGCGCAGTGGCCGGCTTTCTTCTTCGGTGAGAAGAACGATTTCGGGCGCCATGGCCACGGCGCTTGCGCCTGCGCTGACTCCGGCGGAAGTGCGCAAGGGGACAGCCGACGCTGCGATCGGGCGCAGGGCCGTGAAGCCGCCCGCTCGCTGGCCTTCATCAATTTCCTTGACCAAACCCAGGCGCCCGCAGACGCTTTCGACCGCCTGGTCGGCTTCCATGCGCAGGGCTTTTCGTACATTGCCGATTTCGTCGTAGATCGTTTCGAGAGGAACGTCGTTGGTCATCATGCGCGGCACATAATTCTGCAACACCGCGCCGTAGACACCGCTCGCGACGGTAATGATCGTCAGCCACATCAGCACGCGAGTGAGCGCGCCACCGAAGTGGAACCCCCCGTGAAACAGAATCATCGGCAGACTCAGCAATCCGAGCCACAAGTGTCCTCGCATCCATGCTTTCGCGCGGCCCACTCGCCAAGTAGGCACGCGTTTTCTTGCGCCCAGCAGAGCGGCGAAAATCATGAAAGCGAATCCCGTAATGCCGAAGACCAGGCCCATGAAGCTGCCACCGTCTGGACCATTTGCGGATGCGGCGGCATAGATGCTGTAGGCGACAGCGCTTACCGCAAAGAATGCAAGCGACCCCATCGCCCAGCCGCGTTGTGTCCGGTCCAACCTCATAGCTGCGTGCTCACCTTGAGCTGCCCTGGCCGAGCATCTGTCCAAAGAATTTCCGGGGATCCACGCGATGAGCGGCATCGTGCGGACATGCATAAACGCAGCTCGGCTCTTTCAGGTGCGTGCACAAATCGCATGACGTCGCCTTTTGCTTCACAACGGCCTTTTTGCGGCCGGGATTTTCGGGGTCCTCGGCCAGCACTTCAAACGGATGCAAGTTGATGTTGCCGTAGGGGCAATTCCTGGCGCACAAGCCGCAGCCGATGCACCAGTCTTCGATAATCACCTCGAGCGAATTGCGGCGGCGAATAGCGCCGACCGGGCAGCCAACCATGCACAGCGGGTCGCGGCACTGGCGGCAGGAGGTGGCGACAAGA
>Ga0209166_10002211_pt1 | contig 15085 bp, 8 predicted proteins | sample Coa_R1_3_FD_187151 | JGI IMG/M metagenome (GOLD analysis project Ga0209166, IMG submission 187151) | Surface soil microbial communities from Centralia Pennsylvania, which are recovering from an underground coalmine fire - Coalmine... | ecosystem: Environmental > Terrestrial > Soil > Unclassified... | reverse complement strand
CAGATAGCCGAGCGCGGGGTCGCCCTCGTGCTGCAGCGACGTTTGCAGCGCGTCACGCGCCCGATCGAGCTGGCCGTCGCGCCGCAGCGCAATGCCCAACGCTCGGAACAGGTCAGCGGCGGGCTGGGCGGCATTCGCGCCGGCCGTGAGAGTGGCGCTTTCGAGCAGACGCTGGGCCTCGCGCGGATCGCCGGCCACGGCCTTGCCACGGCCGAGCCAGTAACGGACGAGAGTGGGGTCGCCGCCGAGCGCTGCGGCCTGCTGCAAGGCTTCAGCCGCCTGCTGCTGAAGGTCGGCCAGCGCCTCGCCGCTGACCACTTTCTGACTGGTGCGGCCCTCACGGTCGCCGGCTTCGGCGGCAGTCACCAGGCTGCGCGCCAGTGCCAGATGAGCGGATGGGTCACGCGGCTGAGCGGCCACAAACTGTTTGAAGGAGGCGATGGCCGCCTGGGTGCGGCCGGTGCGCAGGAACAGCTCACCGGCGCGCCGCTGCACCTCGCCGCTATCCGGGCTCAGGCCGACGGCCTGCTGCATGACCTCCAGCGCTTCCTTTTGCTTGCCGGTGGCGGCCCAGGCATCCGCGGCGGCCGCCAGGTAACGTCCTTCGTGCGGGTTGACGCGGGAGGCCTGCTGATAAAACTGCAGCGCGGCCTCCGGGCGTGACTGCCGGTCGCGCACCACGCCAAACATGTAGCGCGCCTCGGCATCGCCCGGGTCTTGCTCAATGGCAGCCTGCAGATGGGCGCTGGCGCGATCGAGCAGACCGACCGCCAGCGCGGCGCGGGCGGACTCGCGCAGCAGCGCCGGGTCGTGATGCGCCTGGGCAGCGGTCTCCAGCATATCGAGCGCGGCCTCGTTCTGGCCGAGCTCCAGGAGGGCCAGGCCCAGCCGCGCGCGCAGACCGTGGTCATCACCGCCGTGGGCGCGCACGCCGCGCTGCCAGAGCGCCACGGCCGCCGCGCGGCGATTGATCGACCAGAGCGCCTCGCCCGCTTCGCGCAGATAGTCAGCGCGCTCGGGCCCGTCGGCCAGGTCGGCGGCCTGCAGATAAGCCGCGTGGGCGGCCTCGAAATTGCCGGCCTGCGCGGCGACCTTGGCAAAGGTGGCCTGCACCTCAGCATTGTGGGGCGCCAGCTGCACCGCCTCCGACAGCACGGTGAAGGCCTGATCGACCTCGGCCAGCTGCAGGTAGGCCTGGCCGGCCGCCAGGTGCGCCTCGGCTGAGCCAGGGGTGGTCTCAAGCGCGTGCGCGAAGACCTGGCGCGCCTCATCTGCCTGGCCCGCGTCGAGCAGGCAGCGCGCCAGTGAGACTTGCAGGCTGACGTCTTTGGGGGCGAGGCCGACGGCCTCGCGCCAGGCAGCCAGCGCCGCCTGGTGTTCGCCGCGCGCGGCCGCGGCCTTAGCCACGAGCTGAACGACGAGCGGATTGTCAGGATCGAGCCGGCGGGCAGCCTCCGCGGCCAGCTGTGAGTCGCGCCACAGCCCGCAGGCCGCGTGCGCCTGCGCCAGCGCCACATAGACTGGCGCGTGGTCGGGGTGGTGCTCCAGGGCCTCTTGCAAGGCGGCGACGGCGATGGCTGGCCGCTTGAGATCGAGGCAAACCTGCCCGAGGCCCAGCGACCAATCGGTGCGGCTGGGGGCCAGCCGCAGGGCCGACTGGTAGCTTTCCAGGGCGCCCTGCGCGTCACCGGCCAACTGCTGGGCCTGCGCCAATAAACCATGCGCCTCGGCCAGGTCGGGCGCGCGCTCAATCGCGCCGCGCAGCGCCGCGATGGCCTGCAGCGGTGACGCGGTTGGGACACCTTTGTTGAGCTGCGCCAGGGTTAGCCGGCCCAGGTCAAGGTATGGCTCGGCGGCGGCGGGCCGGGTGAGGGCGGCTTGCTGGAGCGCTGACCAGGCTTCGTCCACGCGGCCGAGGTTTTCCAGGGATTGGGCCAGCTCATACAGTGTCGCGCCGTCGCCGGGGCGGAGCTGCAGCGCGCGCTTGAGCACTTCGACGGCGTCGGCGGCTGAGCCCTGGCGCCGGAGCAGCGACCCAAGCCGCAGGTGGTGGGCCATTCCGTGCGCATCGACCTCGCAAGCCTCGCGCAGGGCGAGAATGGCCTCGGCATGGCGCCCGCCGGCGACGTAGCGCTCGGCCAGGTCCGCCAGCAGGGGCGCACCCTCGGCCGATTTTTGCAACGTGAGCGCCTGCCGCCCGGCCTCCAGCGTGGCCAGGGCCTGGGCCGGATCATTCTGCGCCAGATAGTGGCGGGCCATGGCGCGCCAGGGCTCCGGCGCCGAAGGCACCAGGGTGGAAGCGCGCTGGAAATGGGTGAACGCTTCCTCTGACTGCGACTGCATGGACAGGGCCTGCCCAAGCAGCGTGTGCGCCTCACCCTCCAGGCGGGCATTGGGCACGCCCTTCGCCTCAGAGCGGGCCAGCGCATCCAGCAGCCCCTGGGCGGCTCCAGCGGTGCGCTCCGGCTGGCCGGCGGCCAGGGCGGCCCGGGCCAGCCCGGCGGCGGCGGTGTGGCGGCCGGGCTCGGCGGCCAGCGCTGCCTCGAAGTGCAGCAGCGCGCCGTGGGGCTGCTCACAGGCGAGCAGGGCGCGGCCCAGAGTCTCGCGGGCCTCGGCCGAGTCGGGCGCTAGCACGGCGGCCTCGATGGCCATGGCGCGGGCGCCTTCTGCATCCGCGCGGTCCAGCAACCAGCCGGCGGCGGTCAAAAAATAGGTCAGGTCGCTGCCGGCCTCGGTCGCGGCCCGCGCCATCAGCCGCGTGGCGGCGATCGGATCGCCCAGGTCGGCTTGCATGTGAGCGGCGGCGGCCAGCGTGTGCGGCTGAGAGGTGTCGGCGGACTCCAGCGCGGCCAGCGCTTCACGCGCCCGGTCCACCTGCCCGATGGCCAGGTGGGCCTGGGCAGCCACCAGGTGCGCCTCGGCCTGGGACTGGCCCTGCAGCAGCACCACGGCTTCTTCGGCGCGCCCCAGCTTCACCAGCACGTCGGCCAGCCCGGCGCGGTAGGTGGTGTTGTCGGGCATCTCGGCAAAGGCGTCCTGGTATCCGGCCTGGGCCACTACCAGGTCGCCGGCCTTCAGGGCCAGCCGGCCCATGTGCCCGGCCACGATGGCCCGCAGCTGGCGCAGCTGGGTCCAGGCCGCAGCCAGCACCGGGTGCGCCACGGAGTAGTCTTCCGTGGCTGCCACCAGCAGCGAGCTTTCCAGCTCGTTGGTGATATTGAGCTGGAGCGGGTTCCAGGCGGGTGGGGGGCTCTTGGCGGCGCTGGCCGCGGTGGCCATAGCAATCGGGCGCAAGATGGCCCGCGCGCAGGCGTGCTCGCCCAGGTCTTCCAGGGCGCGCGTGAAGGCCAGCCATTGGCCAGCCGGCAATTGGAGATTCTGCTGCGCGACAAACTCCTGAATCTCGTCCGCCGCCAGGTTCACTGCCAGGCACTGCGCCGCCAGGGCCGCCGCCACCGGGCCGGCCGCCATGAACGCCGCAAAGAACGCCGCGTGGCTGCCCGGCCACAGTCCCCACAGATATTGCAATGGCAAACGCCAGCGATCGGGCGCGCGGACGGCGTCAGTCGCCAGCGCCGCCCAGTCGGAGGTGGCGGTCATGCGCAGGCGCAGGGCCAGCGCGGCCGGCAGCGCCTCTTCCAGCGGATCGAGCGCTTCCGTGTCCTCAGAGATGGTGGCATAGGCCGCGGCCAGCTTCTCGCGCCCGGCGCCCAGCAGCCAGGATTCGGCATTGCCCTGGCACTCCGGGTGGCGCACCGCGTAGGCTACCAGCGCCAGCGGGCCAGGGCGCCAATTGGGGGCGCGGCCCGCGCCATCCTGCCGGGCCAGGGCCGCATCTTTCGCGCGGCTGACACGCGCCGGCCGCGGGCTGCGGGCGTGCTCCACAAAGGCGCGGCGCGTCTCGTCATTTTCAGCCAGGCGCCACAGGGCCGGCACGCGCTTCAAGCGGCGCACCCCTTCGGTCCATAGGGCTTCGGGCAGTTCCGAGACAAGCTGGGCGGTGGGCGTGGCTGGCATCACAATACCTCAGAGTTCAGGCGGCAAGATGGCGCGGACGGCGGTGCTCGAGCAGGCGCCGCTTATGGCCGGACCAACAGCAGCCAATAGGCGGCGCATTCGCAGAGCGCACCGACGATGATGAGCACGACGGCATTGCCGGACGTGGTCTTGATCAGGCTGTTGACCGCGTCGACCAGGGCCGTGGCCGACTGGGCGACCAGGGTAATGTCATCGGTCAGGCCCTTTTGGCCGATGCGCGCGGTCTGCTGCGCCAGCACCTTGGCCTCTTGCTTATAGGGGCCGGCAGCCAGGATCACCAGACCGGCGATGATCGAGCACAGGCCGAGCGGAAAGAACGTCAAACCCATCATCAGCCGCATGGAAAGGGGGGTGAGCAAACCGAGCATGAGAACGCCTCCAGTGAGCGCCTGCCCGGCGAGTGGTGGAGGGTGGCAGGGCGCGCTGGCTACAGATGCAAGAGGCGTGCCAGACCTGGCGGCCTGGCGGTTGGGCGGGCGAGGATTTTAGTTGGGCGTTCCGCCCACGTCGGGCGAGAAATGCCCCAGCTCGAGCGTGTCGCCGTCGGCGAAAAGCATGGCGCGCTCGATGGCGTTGCGCAGCTGGCGGATGTTGCCGGGCCAGTTGTAGGCTTTCAGCGCTTCCAGCACGCGCGGCGTCACGCCCTGCACGCTGCGGCCCATCTCGTGGTTGTACTTCTGGATGAAAAAGCCCACCAGCGCCGGAATATCTTCCTTGCGCTCGCGGAGCGGCGGCAGATGCAGCTCAACCACGTTGATGCGGTGATACAGGTCCTCGCGGAATTCGCCGCGCTTGACCAGCTCGGGCAAATTGCGGTTGGAGGCCGCCACGATGCGCACGTCGACCTTGATCTCGCTGGTGCCGCCCAGCCGGCGGATGGCGCCGCCCTCCAGCACGCGCAGCAGCTTGGCCTGCAGCTCCGGGCGCATGGTCGAGATTTCGTCCAGGAAGAGGGTGCTGCCGTTGGCGGTGACGAACAGGCCCTCGCGGCGCTTGGTGGCGCCGGTGAAGGCGCCGGCCTCGTAGCCGTAGAGCTCTGAATCGAGCAGGCTCTCGGTGAAGTTGGCGCAATTTACCGGGATCCAGGCCTTGTCACAGCGATCGGACATCTGGTGCACGGCCCCGGCGATGACGTCTTTGCCGGTGCCGCTCTCGCCGGTAATCAGCACCGGTGCCTTGGAGGGCGCCACGCGGCCCAGCTCATACACCAGCTTGCGCATCGCCACGGTTTCGCCCTGGACCCACAATTCCAAAGGGTTGCGCATCTGGCGCAAGTGGTTCAGCTCGCGCGCCAGCTCCACCTTCTCGGCCGCGCGGGCCAGGGCCTGGTGCAGGCGGGTCATATCCACCGGCTTCTGGATGAAGTCCATGGCGCCCATCTTCATCGCTTCTACCGCGTCGTTGATGCCGCCAAAGCCGGTGACCACGATGACCGGCAGGCCGGGCTGTTCGCGGCTCACCCGCTCCAGGAGGCTGGGGCCATAGCCATCCGGCAACTGCACATCGAGCACGATGATGTCCGCCTCGCCGCGGTCCAGCACTTTGTGCGCGGCGGCCAGCGTGCCGGCCTCGATCACCTGGTAGCTCTTCTCGGTCAGCATCGGCACCAGGAATGCGCGGGCGGTTTCGTCGTCTTCGACCAGCAGGATGGTGGCAGTCATGTGTGTTCCGTTTCTTCGGCCGGCTCGCTGGCGGCCGGCAGCGTCACCTTGAAGATGGTGCCGGAGCCCGGGTAGCTTTCGACGCCGATGGCGCCGTGCTGGATGGTGACCAGCCGTTTGCAGATGGCCAGGCCCAGGCCGGTGCCATCGGCTTTGGTGGTGAAATAGGGGTCGAACACGCGGCGCCGGTTCTCCTCTGAGATGCCCGGACCCGAATCGGCGATGCGGGCCTCGACCACGCTGCCGGTTGGGCCGCGGATGCCGCGTACCAGGCTGACGCTGAGGTGTCCGCCGGCGGGCATGGCCTGCAGCGCGTTGTCCACCAGGTTGCTGAACACCTGCTCGGTGAGCCAGAAGTCGGCCAGGGCACGCGGGCAGCCGGGCTCGATGGTGTAGTTGAGCCGGACGTTGCCGCGCTCGATCTTGGCATTGAAGCGCTGCAGCAGGTGGCGCAGTAGCTCATCCAGCGCCAGCGGCTCCAGCCGCGGGTTGAGCGGCTTGGCCCAGGCCAGCATGTCATTCATCAGCGACGACAGCCGTGTGCACTCCGCCTGGATGAGGCCCAGCTTGGCCGCCAACGGCCCGTTGGCCTCGATCTGTGTGGCCAGGTACTGCACCCCCATCGCGATGTTGTTCAGCGGGGCGCGCAGGTCATGCGCGAAGGTGTGCATGCCCTGGCCGAGAAAGGCCAGCTGGTCATAGTGCTCGCGCTGAGCCGCGGTGGCGCGCAATTCGGATAGATCGAGCACGGTCAGCACAGCGCCGCCTTCCGGCAAGACCCGGCCGCGCACCCTGGCCGGGAAGGCGTCGCCGCTGCGGCGCAGCAAGCTGCACTCCAGCTCGAAGGCCGCTTCAGCGTTGCCCAGGGCGGGCCCGGCCAGGCAATCACGCACCTGCTGAACGAGGGCTGGATCTCCCAACAGGACGTCCTGGATTGGCAGGCCGGTCACTTCTTCCGAGCGATAGCCGAACATGCGCGCCGCCGCGCTGTTGATCTCCTCCAGCGTGCCGGTGGTGGCCAGCAATAACAGCGCCTCTTCAATTTGCCCACTGACCGCTGCCAGCCGGCCGTTGACTCGCACGGCCAGCTCGCGCGCCCGCTCATAGGCGGCGCGGGTGCCAACCTCGGTGGTCAATTGGTGCACGTAGGTGGCCGCAATCGAGAGCAGGCTTTGGGACTGTGCCGGCGGCTGGTTGCCGGGGCGATAGGCCACGCACAGCGCGCCAACCACGCCCGAGCCGGCGCCCACTGGGTGCGCCAGCAGCGCGCCCCAGCCGCCAGAGCGGGCGGCCTGCTGCAAGAAGCCCTGCGGGTGCTGGTTCAGGTTCCATTGGAACGGCAAGCGCAGGTACTGGGCCTCGCTAGGGCCGAGCGTCTGCGGCAGGCCAGGCACCACGCCGCGCAGCAGCAGGGTGGGGTGGTGGGCGCCCACCTGGTACAGACCGGCGGCGTCGGCCCCCAGCATGGCGCAGACCAGGCTGACGGCGGTGTCGAGCGACTGCTCGCTGGGGTCGGCCAGCAGCTTAAGCAGTTCGTCCAGGCTATCCAGCGACTGAAGCCGAAGCGTGGCCTCGCGCGCGGCCTGCAAGCGCTCCACCGCCGGCGTGGCCAGCAGCAGCACCAGGATCTCACCGCCTGGCGCGGCTTCCAGGCTCGACAGGCGCAGGTCGACGACGACCGGTTTGCCGGCGCGGGTGCGCATAGCCACATCAGTAAGATGGCGCATCTCGCCCGGCTGCATGCTATGGATCTCGGCCAGGGCTGCTTCAGCCTCTGGCGCTGCCACAATCTCGGCCAGCGAGCGCGAGAGCAGCTCGTCGCGCGACCAACCGGTGAGCACGGTGGCGCTGGCGTTAATGCCGAAAATGGCCCCGGTGCGCGGGGCCACAAAGAAGGCGGCCTCAGACATCTGCTCGAGGCTATGCTGAAGCCGGGCATCATGGTCGCGCCCGGTGGCGAACAGCCCGCGCAGGCGGGTAGCGTTACCGGTGCGGCCGGGGATCATGCGGCACTGACCAGGTTGGGCGCCATGGCCTGGGTTTGGGCGCGCGCCTGGCGCCCGCGCACATTGGCCGGCAAAATGCCGAGCATCTTGCGATACTTGGCCACGGTGCGCCGGGCGACGTGTGTGCCTTCCGAGTCAAGCGCCAGGGCCAGCTCATCGTCGGTCAGCGGACGGGTTTCGGCCTCGATCAGCGCGCGCACCCGGTCGCGCACCGACAGGCTGCGGTCGAAGAATTTCGCCAGCGGCACGATGCGGCCATCGGGCAGCGCCACCGACTTGCCGGCCACGGCCCGCGAGATGGTGGACTCGTGCAGGCCCAGGGCCTGGGCAATCTGAACGCGGGTGGTCGGGCGCAGGTCGCCGTCGCCGCCCAGGATGAACTCGCGCTGGCCCTCGGCGATGATCTGCATCAGGCGGCGCATGGTGTGGTTGCGCTGCTGCAAGCACTTGGTCACCAGGGCGGCCTCGGCCAGCGCCTGCGACCAGCGCTCGCGGTCGTCACCGGTACAATTGGCGACGGCGGCCTTGAACTCCGGGTTGACGCGCAGCCAGCCGGAGAGGGGGGTGAAAACCTCCACTGCCAGGGCGCCGCCGGTCTCACTGAGCGAGGTGATGTTGATGTCTGGGTTGCGCAGGGTGGCGGCGTCCGGGCTGGCTGGCATTTTGCCGTCGCCCCAGAAGGCTCGGGCAGGGTAGGGGGTAAGGTTGCGGTGAATGAAGCGGACCGCGGCCTCGATGGTCGGGATGGTCACGCGCAGGCCATGATCGCTCTTTAGCCGCCGCACGATGCGCTCGTAATCCATATGACCGAGCAGGTCAAAATAGCTCTCCAGCAGCAGCCGGGCCAGGCGCGCCATGCCCTCGGGCACCCGGCCGGCGTCGGCCAGGGCGTCGAGCTGGATGAGCAGGGATTGCTGGGGGGTGTTCGCGCCCACGCCGGGCGGGTCGGCGTGCTGGATCAGGCTGAGCACATGCTCCACCTGTCGCAGCGAGGCGCGTTTGTATTGGGCGATTTCGGCGGGCGCCTCGCGCAGCAGGCCGTTTTCATCGAGCTGGGCCAGCACGTACGCCGCCAGCGGTCGCTCGGCCAGCTCCAGGGCCGGGCCAATCTGGCGCAAGATGTATTCGTCAAGCCGAACTGGCATGCCGGCTTCGGGCGGCTCGTCGCCGCTGTCTGAATCGCCGCGATAGGTGCTGGGCTGCCTGGGCGACAGGAAGACCACCGGCGAGCCATCACCCTTGGGCGCAGCGCAAGCGGGGCAGGGCAGCTGGCGCAGGCGGCGGCCGCACTCAGGGCAGCGCAGCTCATCCACCAGCTCCAGCGCCGGGTTCGCGTCGATCTCCTTGAGCAGGGTCGCCTCCAGCTCGGCGGAGGCCAGCTGCAGGTAGGCCATGGTCTTGGCGAGGTGCGCCGTGGCCTGAGGCCGGTTGTCCTGAATTTGCTGTGTAGCAAACATCGCATCCCTTTGGCTGCGCCCAGGGAATAGGTTTGACCTGTTTGAAAGCAGTTAGACGCGGACGTAGTATAGGCGCGTTACTTGCACAGGTCAACAGAAGCAATTTGCCGGGCGAGCACGCTGCTTGCAGATGCAAGAACCGTGCCACTGTTCATTGCAAGTCGTGTGCCTTGCACTGGTGCAATCCTCGTCAGAGCCTGACATGGTGAAACGGGGCTGGCCTGAGCAGCAAGCAGGTGCGAATGGTACAATTCGACCGGCTGGCTGCTGCCCAAACCGCCCAATAGCTGTCTGCATGAGTGTTTACGGACCGCAGGAGCCAAAATATGACCGTGTGTCCGCCCCGGACATAGGCCAACCTCCGCGGGAGGCCGCAGCCCAAGGCGGAAACCGCCCCAATGCAAACAGGTACTCACGCATAATGCGCATAGCCATCGATAGAGAGTGCGAAATTAGGTCGAGGTCTAGTGAGTCGGCTTGAGGCTATACGCAGCCGCCGCCTGCTCTACCTTGGGCTGGTGATGTTCGCGGTGCTGATGGTTGGCGGCCTGGCCGCGTGGCGGCTGGGGTTTTTCACACGCCGGCTGCCCGCCCAGTTCGATGGCTCCCTGGCCTACACCCAAGTGCTGCGCCAGATGGACTTTGGCCCGCGTATCACCGGAACCGACGGGAACGTTGCCGCCGGCAACTATATCGCCCAGCAGTTGCGGCAGCTTGGCTGGCAGACCGATTTTCAGCCCTTTGACTACAAAGGCGTTCACGCCCGCAATATCATCGCCCGCGCCAATGTGGGGCGGGGGCCGGTGATTATCGTGGGCGCCCACTACGACACACGCCGGCGAGCCGACCAGGACTTGGCGCACATCGATCAGCCTGTGCCCGGCGCCGACGACGGCGCATCAGGCGTGGCGGTGCTTATCGAGCTGGCCCGCAGCCTGGACCTGACACACGTGCACAACGAAGTCTGGCTGGCCTTCTTCGACGCCGAGGACGATGGCGAGCTGGACGGCTGGGATTGGATCGTCGGCTCAACCTACATGGCCCAGCACCTGACCATTAAGCCGCAGTCCATGATCCTGGTAGACATGGTCGGCGACGCCAACCAGGATATCTACCTGGACTCGAACTCTGACCCGGCCCTGTCGGCGCGGATTTGGTCCGTGGCGGCTCAACTGGGATATGCACCCTACTTCATCCCTGTGCCGCGCTACGCGATGCTCGACGACCACACCCCATTCGCCCAGGCCGGTATCCCGGCGGTCGATATTATTGACTTTGACTACCCATATTGGCACACAGTGGCCGACACCGCCGACAAGGTCAGCCCGGCAAGCCTGGAGCACGTTGGGCGAACACTGAAGGCCTTCCTCGAAAATCAGGATAAATGATATTGTGTATACTTCTGCGCATGACCCTTACGCTGCCAAAGCCCGCTGCCCGCATGGCGGTGTTGCCGCCGACTTTCTTTAAGACCCTTCAACTCAAACTCAAAGACCTCCAGGCCAAAGGCGTGGACGTCATCCGGATGGACATGGGTTCGCCGGACCTGCCCCCGCCGCCGCATATCATCCAGGCGCTGGAGCGGTCAGCCGAACAGCCGGACCATCACGGGTATCAGCCGTTTAGCGGGCCGCCCAGCTATCGCGCGGCGTGGGCCGAGTTCTACGGCCGGCGTTTTGGGGTGGAGCTCGACGCCGACAGCGAGATCAATGGCCTGCTGGGGTCCAAGGAAGGCATCTTCAAACTGCCGCTGGCCTACGTCAACCCGGGTAACGTGGTCTTGATCCCCGATCCAGGCTACGCTACCTACACGGCTGGGGCTCACTTTGCCGGGGCTGAGCCGGTGTACATGCCGCTGACGGCGGAGAACGATTACCTGCCAGACTTCGAGGCGATACCGGCGGCGGCCCTGGAGCGCGCGCGGCTGATGTGGCTCAACTATCCCAATAATCCCACCGGCGCGGTGGCCACGCTGGAGTTCTTCGCGCGCGCGGTGGCCTTTGCCCGCGCGCACGGGATATTGCTGGCTCACGATGCGCCGTACACCGAGATTACCTACGATGGTTACCGCGCGCCGAGCCTGCTGCAAATCCCCGAGGCCAAAGACATTGCGGTGGAGTTTCACTCGCTGTCGAAGACGGCCAACATGGGTGGCTGGCGCACCGGGGTGGTGTGCGGCAATTCCGAGGTCATCCGCACACTGGCCGGCCTGCAGAGCAACATCGACTCGGGCGGCTTTCGCCCAGTACTGGATGCGGCCGTGGTGGCGCTGACCGGCGACCAGACCTGGCAGGTGGCGCGCAACGAGACCTACCGTGAGCGACGCGACCTGGTGGTGGCGGGGGTGCGCGCGGCCGGGCTCAACGCCGCGGTGCCAGCGGCGGCCATCTACGTGTGGGCGCGATTGCCCGATGGCCTGGACGACAACCGCTATGCCGACGAGCTGCTGGCCGGCGCTGGCGTCACCGTTACGCCCGGCACGTTCTTTGGGCCATCAGGCCGCGGCTATATCCGGGTGTCGCTGGGCACCCCGACAGACCGGGTACGCGAGGCCATGGCACGCTGGCAGGCATGGTCGGCGCAGCACTGAGACACAAGAGCCAGTAAGGCAAGAGCGACCCTTTTTGCGGCAGTCGGGCCAGGCCGCCGGCCGATGCCCAACAGCCTCAGCGGCTTATGGGTAGCCGGTCGGAGCCGGGGTGTTGCTTGGCAGGGGTCCTTTGGTCGGTTTCGGCGTATGGGTGGGCTTGGGTGTGCGGCTCGGCTGAGGCGTGTCTGTTGGAACTGGCGTATTCGTTGGCGGCAATGGCGTGTCAGTGGGATTGGGCGTGCTGCTGGGCGGCAGCGGAGTGAGCGTGGGGAGCGGGGCCTGCGTCGCGGTTGGTGGCAGAGTCGCCGTCGGCAGCGGCGTGGCTGGCGCGGGTGAGCTGGTTTGAGTGGGCGGCAACACCGTGGCGCTGGGCGGCGCGCTGGTTGCTGTTGGCGCCGGCAGGTTGGTAGGTGTTTGACCGGGCGCTGCCGTCGCGGGAGCCGGAGTCACTGATGGCGCGGGAGCGGGCGACGCTGACGGGGCCGGCGTGTCAGTGGCCGGCGCCGGCTGCGTGTCCGTGGCGGGGGCCAGCGTTTCGGTGGCGGCAGCAATTTCGACAGTGCTGGTGGCCTGGGCCGTGGAGGTCGCCGTCCACGTCGCCGGTGGGGTGCCGCTGGCCGTGGGGCTCGGGCTGGCAATAGTTGGCGTGGGCTGCGGGGTGATGGTCGCCACCGGGGTCTGCAGCACGCTCGACAGGGTCGCTTGCCGGTCAACGCCGGGCGTCGCTGTCTGATCCCGGATCACGTCGTTGACCAGGTTGATGTTCACCGCGGCGGCGCTGGTGCTGCGCGGATCGACGCCATAGTTGGCAACCAGCACCGACCGCAGCGGCGCCGGGATGAAGTGGGGACCAGCGGCTGCGGCGCCGAGTGTTCTCCAGGCGGCCAGGCCCAAGGCCAGCAGGATAACGAGCAGGAGCAGACGCTTCAGACGCTGCCACCGCCCGCTGGCCGCTTCACCCGCCGGGCTGACCTGGGTGGCGGCGCTCATTCGTCCACCAGCGGTGAGGTTTCGGCCAGGCCGTGCAGCCGATAGACCGTCACTTCCTCATGCCGGCCCTTCAGGGTCTGCGTGCCCAATAGCTCCAGTCGAAATTCGGCCGCGTGGTCGGCCAGGGCGGCGGCCGAGTTTTCGCTCAGGGCAATGGCGCTCTCGCCAAAATCGCGGGTGAACTCCTCCAGGCGCTGGGCGATATTCACGGCGTCGCCGATGACGGTGTAGTTAAGCCGGTCGGGGGTCCCCAGCCCGCCGGCGGTCACCGGTCCCGTGTTGACGCCAATGCCGGTGATAAAAGGCGGCAGGCCGCGCGCGGCGCGCTGCTCATTCAGGCGGTCAACCTTCTTGAGCATGGCGACCGCCGCTAGGCAGGCCTGATAGGCGCTGTCCTGGGCCGAGAGTGGCGCCGGCAGAATGCCGAAAAAGGCCAGGATGGCGTCGCCCTCGAATTTGTCGACCACACCGCTATGGCTGCCAATGATGGGGACCAGGCCGCCGAAGTAATCGTTGAGCCACCCCAGTACCGTGGCGGGCGCCTCGTGCTCGGAGAGCGTGGTAAAGCCGCGGATGTCGCTGATGAGCACGCTGGCGGTGGCGCTCTGGCCTTCCAGGCGCAGGTCGCCGGAGGCGAAGGCCTGCCGCAGCTGCTCACGGACCTCGGGCGAGACGGTTCGCCCCAGCAGGTCACGGTAGATAAAGCCTTCTTGCAGCCCAGTGATCATGTAGTTGAAGGCATGCGCCAGCACCGCCACCTCGTCATTGCCCGAGGTGTCCACCTTCACCTCCAGGTTGCCCTGGGCCACCTGGTTTGAGACGCGCACCATCTGCGTCAGCGGGCGAGTAATGCGGCTCGACAGCACGGCCCCCAACGCGACAATGATCACCACCGCCGAGGCCACCAGGGCAAAGGCCTGCAAGCGCGTCAGGCTGGTCGGCTGGGCAATGTAGTTGCGGGTGAGCGCGGAGCCGATGAGCCCTAGCTGCTCCCCATCGCGGGCGCGCCAGGGGCCGACAATCTCTCCATAGCTGGCACTGGCCACGACAAAGTCGCGCTCCAGGCTGGCCTGGGCCTCGCGCGCCGTAAGCTGGCTGGCCAGCTCGCCGGAAAGATCCAGATCGAGGCCGGATGTGGGCAGAGTGGTAGCCAGCAGGTGCCCGTCAGGGTTGTAAAGACTCACCTGCGCCAGCGTGGCCGCCCGAATCTGGCGCACGAGCGTGGGTAGTGACATTCCGACCAGCACGACACCGGCCAGCTTGCCCTGGCTGTCGAGCACCGGCCCGGCGATATAGAAATAGTCGCCCCACGGCGCGTGCACCCAGCCGGCATACTTGTCGCCGGTGGCATCGGTCTGGCGCTGGATGACCTTTTGGACAAACGGCCAATCGCGATACACCACGTCGCCGCGGCCGAAATCGTAGGCCTCCACCGGTCCCGCGGCCTGGTGGCGCAGTGACACCAGGCTGGTGCCGGTGGTGTCCAGGATCTCGACCGATTCCTGGCGGTCGTTGACGGCCACCGGCAGCGCCAGGCCGCGAATGCTTTCGGCATCGCCGCTGGCCAGCGCGGCGGCCATGCCCTGGGTGTTGGCCAACACCCGCAGCGTGTCCAATAGCCGGCTCTCCTCCTGCACCATCCAATCCACCGACAGCGTGCCGGCATCAACCAATTGGCTGGTGAACCGGCCTTGCAGCGTGTCGACCACGTACTGGTTGATCAGGTAGGTAGCGCCGGCCACAAACAGGACCGCCAGCACCACGTAGGGCAGGGCAATCTTAAAGGCTACCGGGAACCGGACACGGGGCAGGTTAGGCGCCGCGCCGCGCGGGGTGCGCGCGGCGGGCAAGGGGCTTTCACTTGGGTGCGCTGTGTCGCTGAGCTGAGACAGCGCGCGCTCCACCCATTCCCGGCTGAAGGGCTGGCGCAGAAAGATTTGCACACCCTGTTCCCTAGCCAGCACCTCTCGGCTAAGGTCAGGGTACTTGTTGGTGACGATGACGCGCGTGGCTGGGGCAGCCTGCCGCAGCTGGCGAAGGAGATCGAGCCATTCGGTGCCGGGCAGGTGCAAGTCGACCACCACCAGGTCCGGCTTTTGGCGCTGAACCAGCGCCAGGGCTTCGGCCGGCTGCGTCGTCTGCCAGGCGTGGTCACGCCTCCGGTTGAAAAACCCGGCCAGCGTTTGTGCGTCTTTTGCCGCCGACTGCACAATGACCACGCGAAGCGGCGCCCGCACAGCCTCCGGGTCGGCTTTCGCAGCCGGCATATTCGACTGAATGGTCACAGCGCCGACAGTATAATCCGGTTGCCGGTTTTGCGTTTGCGTTTTCTAACCATTTACG
>Ga0209166_10002210_pt1 | contig 15100 bp, 5 predicted proteins | sample Coa_R1_3_FD_187151 | JGI IMG/M metagenome (GOLD analysis project Ga0209166, IMG submission 187151) | Surface soil microbial communities from Centralia Pennsylvania, which are recovering from an underground coalmine fire - Coalmine... | ecosystem: Environmental > Terrestrial > Soil > Unclassified... | reverse complement strand
AGCATTGGGATGGGCAGGCCTGGAGCCGGGTGCCCAGCCCCAATCCTGGCCCCACCGGCAGCCGCCTCGCCGCGATTACCGTGCTGGGGTCCGACGACGCCTGGGCGGTCGGCAGCACCGGCACGGCGCGGGGCCCGCAAACGCTGGTGCTCCACTGGAACGGCCGGTACTGGCTCCAGGTGCCCAGCCCCAACGGCGATCTCGCCACCCAGGGGCTGAACGCGGTCGCCGCCGCCGGGCCGCTGGATGTCTGGGCGGCCGGCGACGGCCTGATCGCCCGCTATGCCAGCCCCTGTGCCCAGGTCGCCAACCCCGTGGCGCGCGTCGCCGACCCCCAGGACCCCGCCGCCACCTATTTCGCGCCGACGGGCCACACCCTGCGTGAGCCCTTCCGCCGCTACTGGCAAGCGCAGGGCGGCCTGGCGCAGTTCGGCTATCCGCTCACCGAGCCTTTCCCGGAGATCAACCCGGCCACCGACCAATTGTATACCGTGCAATACTTCGAGCGCGCCCGCTTCGAGTACCATCCCGAGAACCTCGGCACGCCCTACGCCGTCTTGCTGGGCCTGCTCGGCCGCACGATCACCGCGGACCGCGCGGGGGACCCGCCGTTCGCGGCCCGGCTCCAGGCGGACGCCGCCGGCCGCTGGTTCCCCCAGACGGGCCACACCCTGGCCCCGGCCTTCCTGGCCTACTGGGATCAGCACGGCGGCTTGCCAGTCTACGGCTACCCGATCAGCGAAGCCTTCACCGAACCGAGCCCCACCGATGGCCAGCCGTACCTGGTGCAGTATTTCGAGCGCAACCGCCTGGAGTACCACCCGGAGCTGCCCGAACCCTACCGCGTCAGCCTGGGCCTGCTCGGCACGCAGCTGCTCCAGGCCCGCGGCTGGCTGCCGTGAGCACGAAGTCCTGAGTGGCAAGTAAAAGGGCGGAATTTCGTGATTACTCCCCAGCCGTAAACGGCGGGGCTTCTACGGATTGAGTACCGATGCTCGCTAATCCACGAGCAAGGATGTTCAGGGCCGCATTATGATCGCGGTCCCAGCTCCCACCACAGCACGGACACGCATAGGTCCGCTCCGACAGGGGTATCTTTTGCCGATGCCCGCAAGCGTGGCAATCCTGGGACGTGTACGCAGGATTCACCGCTATGAAGCGACGACCGGCCCATGCTGCCTTGTACATCACATAGCTGCGAAATTGCGTCCACGCCGCGTCACTAATGCTCTTGGCTAGGCACCGATTATGCACCATCGTGCTGGGCACCAATGCCTCCATCGCGATGACCTGGTAGCGATCCACCACATCGCGGCTGTGCTGATGCGCGTGATTGCCGCGCTGGAAGGCGATCCGCTCATGCACCCGTGCGATTCGTTTCCGCTGCTTCCGCCGGGCGGGGGTACCCTTTTCGAGTCTGGCGTGTTTGCGCTGCACTTTGGCGAGGGCCTTTTCTTCGCGGCGAAAGAAGCGCGGGTTGGCGATCGGCTCCCCGGTGCTGAGAGTGGCAAACGTGTGCAGGCCCAGATCAATGCCCACCTTGTCGGGTTGGATCGGAAGCGGCGCTATTGCCAGTTCACACACAATCGCGACATACCACTTACCCGTGCTGCTGAGAGACACATTGACCGTTTTGGGCGTACCATCCAGGGGGCGGTGCAAGACGACTTGCACGTTGCCGATCTTGGAGAGATAGAGCCGGTCCCCGGTCAGCTTGACCCCGTTGCCGTACTGGGGATACGTGAGGGAGTTGTACCGGCCCCGGCCGCGGAAGCGCGGATAGCCAGGGGTCTCCCCCGCCTTGACCCGGCGGAAGAAAGCCGCAAACGCCAGATCGATCCGCACGTTGACGTTTTGTAGGACGAGGCTATGGACAGCGGCCAGGGCGGGCCGTTCCTGCTTGATGAACGGCAAGTAGGCTTGTTGATCGTACAAACTGACCGAGACACCGAACTCTTCCCAGTACAGCATCCGCTGTTCGAGCAGATGGTTGTACAACCAGCGGCACTCGTCAAGCTGACGGAGCAACGTGGTCTCCTGCGCGGGCGTGGGATAGATCCGGTACTGGAAGGTTTTACGCATACCCAATTATAGCGCAATTTTAAGGACTTGCCAAATCTCCTTAAAACTGCTAACCAGACTGGCTCCGCAAAGGCGGCTGTATCCCCAGGTCTAAAGTCAGGGGAATTAGCCGCTATAGCATTCGTTAAGGCCGCCCCAAGTCTGTCCAGTGGGCCCCGCCATCCGTGGTGCGGAAGATATGCTGCGCTGTGGCAAACCAGCCGTGGGACGGGTCCGCGAAGTGGATGGATTCCAGCGCCGGCAGGCTGGGATTGAAGCCCAGCCCAGGCACGGGCGTCCAGTGGGCCCCGCCATCGGTAGTGCGATAGAGCAGGCCGCTATCGAGGCTGACCCATCCGGTCGCCGGTGTGGAGAACACCAAATCGCGCACAGCGCCCTGGGGCAGCGCCCCGCCAGACCCGCCAGCCGCCAGCAACCGCCAGTGGGCTCCAGTGTCCGCCGATCCATAGAGCCTTGTGGCGGCGCTACCCACCTCGGGCGGCCGATCACACAGCAGCCAGACATACCCCGGCGCGTGTGCCGCGACCCTTTCGATCACAGTACCGGGGCTTCCACACGGGCCGGAACGGGGCTGCCACCGCTGGCCGGCGTCGGCGGTGGCGATCAAGCCGGAGGGGGGCCAGTCCAACGGCGCACCTCGAGCATTGAGCCAGGCCATCGTGGGCGTGCTGCGCATCAGTTGGACGTCCCCGGCCAGTAGGAAGGGTCCCGCGGTAGGCTGCCAGGTGGTGCCGTTGTCGGTCGAGGCCAGCAACGCTAATGGACAACTGGAGATCATGGTAAAGGTCGGCGAGCAGGTGACTTCGACCGCCCAGACACTGCCGGGCTGGGGAGCCAGGGCCACGATGGCGCCATAACCACTATCATCTGCCCAGGAACGGCCGCCGTCATGGGTGGTGAATAGGCCGGGTCCAAACGCCCAGCCATCGCGGGCATTGGCGAAACGGAGATGACTCACCATCCCCGGGCCGGGCGGATCACGACTCTCAGGGTTGCTCGCTTCCAGGGCGCTCCGGGTCTGCCAGGTCTGACCCCCATCGGTCGTTGCCATCACGCGCACCGGACACGGCTCGGCGGCAGCGCAGGTCGCCAGCAGCGCCCACCCCTGCCGGCGATCCAGAAAGGTGAGGTCCCGGAGGGTCGGAGGACCAGCTGGCGAGGTCAGGGACGGAGGACGAGGTTCCGGCGCGCGGGGCGGGCCGGATAGCCAATGGAGCGCGGCTACAATCCGGAACAACTCCGCCCTGGTGACATCGGCGTGGCCGGTGAGCGAAATCTGTGTATTATCCCAGACGAGAGTCAGCGAACGATACCCATCTTGTTCCCAATAGCGGCCCGGAAAGGGTCCGATTTGCACATTGGCGCCCGAATCGTCGCGTAGCCCATGGATGGGCGCGCGGTTCTCGGCAATGACTAAGGCGGCCGGCGACGCCGGGGATCGGTAGGCCTGCACCAGCCCATAGAGATCGCGACAGGGGCCAGTAGTGGGGATGAGCCAGGCCGGCAGAGTCGCCGGGCGGAACAGCCGGTAGGGCAGTTGGGGCACCAGCGCCTGCCAGTAGCGGTCGAGGCCCGCCGCGGGGTCCGCGGGAGGAGGCCGCGGGGCGCCGCGATCAGGGGTAAGAGGGGCGAAGCGAAAGAGCGCTGGATCGAGAACCGGGTGGATGGTCAGCGATGTATAGGCCCACTCGTTCTGGAAGAATCCTTTCTCCGTCGCCATGTCCAGGCGGGTGCCCACGTGGAGATAGGTCTGTTGATCCAGCAGAATGGTCAGATGCCGCAGCAAGGTCGGATAGGATCGACCGGGCAGCAGAGTCCAGTCGAGCAAGTAGGCCGCCCGGCCAGCGACGGTCACGGTGCTGGTCACCGTCACCGCGAACTCCGGCCAATCGACGAGGGACAGCAGTTCCCCCAGAGCGGGCGGCCGGTAGAGGATCGCGGATGGATCGATCGCGGCCTGTCGCGTGATCTCGGTGTGGCGATAGAGCGGATCGTACTGCCAGCGCGTCGTGCCATCCGTCACCGCGGTCAGCCCGTCGCGGATAGTGATCCGCTGGCGCTGCGGCCCCTGAACCCAGATCTCTTCCTGCCAGGGAGCAAAGGGCGCTGGCCCGAGGCAATTCCCCCTACCGGCTGCCACCCCATGATAGCTTACAGCCGGGTCCGCCGCCGCCTGCTCAGCACGAGCAATCAGATCAGTCGCACTCAAAACGGGGGGGCCAGGCGCCACACGGGCCGGGCGGGGCGAGTCTGGCCCGGCGGCAGGCGGGAGGCCCGACCACCCGGCACTTTCTGTGCGTCGCGCGGCCGATCGCACCGTGGCCAAGGCGAGCGGTGAAGGTGGCGGCCCCACCCGGGCCGTGGCTGGGGCGCGCGCGGGGGCCGGGGTCGCCGTGACTTCCCCGGTGGCCCCGGGGAAGGTACGAATCCTCCAGCCGCCAGCCGTTAGGCTGCCGAGGACCAGGAGCGCGAAGATCAGTATACGCCGGCCGCGCCGCCTAGCCGGTGTGGCCGATGGGTTGCCGCGTTCCTCCGTATACCGTAAATCGCCAGGTTGCATAGGCCGATTGTAGCAGCAAAAGCACCTACAGGATAGCGATAAAGCGGGCAGAAAAGCGGGCAAAAAATCCGCTTGCATGGGTGGTGACGGGAGGTGGATTAACAGTCATGCGGGCTGTGGGAGAGGGCTCTGCCCTCGAAATACTCGCCTCACGACCCGGCGTGGGATCGGGCCCACCCGCGCGGCAACAGCGTCGAGGGCAGCGCCCTCTCCCACAGCCGTTTTAGGCGCGGTGGCTCATCACCTACGCCCCGTTGCATACACGATCGGTCCGCTCCTGAGCTTCCCTGGAGGGCAGGTGGCAGGAATGCTCCCGCGCCGCCTATACGCATCAGCCTAAGAGGCTAGGGCTGCTAGTGCAGGATCAAGCCAGCTATTGGGGAATGAGGAGTGAGCACCCCCAGGTGCGAACGGGTCGCGCCCCGCCGTTCGCACCTGGGGGTGCTCACTCCTCGATACATAACCCCAACCGGTCGCCGGAACCTGCACTAGGAGACAACTTGCGGCGACCCGCCCTCGCCGCCCCGTAGTGACAACCGCCAGCCCGCGAAGGCGGGCTTCGTCTGCGTAGCCGCGGCTTCAGCCGCTAGGCCGCCCGGCCTCACCCGTGCAGCGGCCCCGGCCCCACCAGCCCGTCGAGCCGGTCGACCAGGTCGGCCAGCACGCCGAAGGCGCGCTCGACCGGCTCCGGCGCCGTCATGTCGACGCCGGCCAGGCGCAGGGCGTCGATGGAGTAGAGGGAGTTGCCGGCCTTGAGGAAGTCGAGGTAGCGCTGCGCGGCCGGGGCGCCGTCGCGCAGCACGCCATCGGCCAGGGCGGTCGCCGCGGAGATCCCGGTCGCGTACTGGTAGACATAGAAGTTGGCGAACAGGTGGGAGAACTGGGCCCACAGAATCCCGGCCCGCGCCTCGTCGATCGCCATGGCGGGCCCGTAGCCTTCGCGTAACAGGTCGATCATAATCGCCGACAGGGCGCTGGCGCTCAGCCCTTCGCCACGCTCCACCCGGGTGTGGCATTCCAGCTCGAACCGCGCCAGAGTCGGCATGATGAAAAAGTAGCGGTAGAAATTGGCCAGCGCCTCGGCCAGCAGCTCCAGCTGGAATTCGGCATCCGTGTGGGTCTGCAGCAGATGAGCGCGCACCAGGGCCTGGTTGAAGTTCGAGGCGGTCTCGGCCACGAACATCGAGTAGCGGCCGTAGACGGGCGGCTGGGTCTGCCAGGTGAAATAGGAGTGCATCGAGTGGCCGAGCTCATGGGCCAGGGTACTCAGCGTTTGCAGCGTGTCATCGTAATTCAGCATCAAGAACGGGTGGGTGCCATAGACGCCGCTGGAGAAGGCCCCGCTGCCTTTGCCCTGGTTGGGATAGGCGTCGACCCAGCGCTCAGCCCCGACCCCGCGGCGCATCGGCTCGACGTACTCGGCCCCCAGCGGGGCCATCCCGGCGCAGATCGTCGCGACGGCCTCCGGATACGGGATGGGGTGTTGGGTGCGGACCAGGGGCACATGCAGGTCATAGACCGCCAACGTGTCGACTCCGAGCGCCCGGCGGCGGATCTCAAAATAGCGGTGCCACACCGGCAGATGGCGGCGATAGGTGTCGAGCAGGTTATGGAACACCTGGGCCGGGATGTTGTCCGCCCCCAGGGCGGCGTCGAGCGCCGTGGGGTAGTGGCGCGCCCGTGCGTAAAAAACGTCCCGCTTGATCGCCCCGACCAGGGTCGCCGCCATGGCGTTCTTGACGCTCAGATAGCCGTCGGCGTAGGCCTCCCACGCCGCCTGTCGCACCGCCCGGGTGCGACTGCGGATCAGCGGCCAGACGGTGCTCTGGGCGATTTCCACGGCCGTGCCATCCTCATCCGGGATCGTGGCGAACTTGAGGTCGGCGTCTTCGAGCGTGAAGTGGATCCGCGCCGGGCTATACATGACGTCGCCGGCCAGGGCCAGCAGGTCTTCGACTTCCGCGGAGCGGATATGATCGCGGTGCTGATCCAGGGTCGCGAAATAATGGGCGTAGATCCCCAGGCCCGGCGTATCGGCGACCAGGGTCTGGCGGCGCTCCGGCGGGATGGCCAGGATCTCGGGCTCGACAAAGGCCACCGCCCCGGCGACCCGCGCCGCGAGGCTCCCCGCCTGCTCATTGCGCGCGGTATAGACCTGGTTCGTGCTGTCGCCCGCCAGTTGCATGCCGGGGTACAGGACGAGGCGGTCGGCCAGGGTCAGCAAGGCGTCGCGGGCCTGGAGTCCTTCCAGCAGCGTGGCGCCCGACTCGCCCAGCGTGCCGCGAAAGCGGGCCATCCCGGGGATGGCGGCGTGGGCTTGCGCGCACGCGGCCTCCCAGGCCGCGTCCGACGGATAGACGCTCGCCAGGTTCCATTGCCGTTCTTCCGTTACTTCGCTGCGCTGCGGCAGGGTCTTCGCCATGAGGGAGTTCTCCTTTGAACAACGGTTTGAGATATAGACGTCAGGCGCGGGCGGCCCAGGCGGCCTGGATGCCCCGGTGGGCGGCAATGCCGTCCAGGTACTGGCGCCGCCGCACCGGGTCGCCGATGCGCGCCGCCCGCTCCTGCAACAACCCGTGCATCGTGGTCAGGACCGACTCGGCGCGGGCGGTAGTCGCCGCGTCCGTCCCCGTCGCCCGCAGCACGTCGTAGCAGGTCAAGTAGACCCGTAAGGGCTCTTCGACGCCCTCGATCCCGTTGGCCGTGATCCAGGCCAGGATCTCGTCGACGTAGTCCCGGGCCGGCGCGGCTCGTCCCTCGGCCAGCGCCACGCGGGCCAGCCCGGCGAGGGTATCCATGGTCAGCGCGTCCTGTCCCGCTTCGCGGCGCAGCTGGAGCGTCTTCTGATACGCGGCGGCGGCGGCGGCCAGATCGTGCAGCCCCTCGCACGCCTGGCCGAGGTAGTTCAGGGCATAGATCTCGCTCTGGCGGTCGCCGATGGCCCGCGCGATACTCAGCGCCTGCTCGCAGGCGTGCCGGGCGGCCGCATTCTCGTCGAGGGCATGATAGACCTGCGCCAGGTTCACCTGGCTCACGCCTTCGCCCTGGCGATCGTCGATCTCCCGGCAAATTTCCAGCACCTCTTGCTGGGCCCGCAGGGCGGCCGGGGCATCGCCCGATTCCAGGTAGGTAATTCCCAGGTTGCTTAAGGCGAACCCCTCGTTCTTGCGGTCGCCGACCTCGCGGAAGATCTTCAAGGCCTGCTCGCCGTAGGTGCGCGCCGTTTCGAGGTCGCCCAGAGTCGTGGAGATCAGCCCCAGATTGTTGAGGGTCTGCGTCGCCCCGGCGCGGTTGCCAGTGGCCTGGAAGATGGTCAGCGCCTGCTCACAATACTCCCGCGCCGTCTGGTAATCGCGGCTGCGGTCGCGGGGCCGATCGCCGCCCGCCGCGGACCCTGGGCTGCCGGCGGCCGCGGCGAGCAGCTCGGCCAGGGGGATCTCCAGCGCCAGGTCCATCGAGGTCTCAGCGGTGGCGTTATTGCCGCGATGCAGATAAAACTGCCCCAGCCAGCGGAGGCTTTCGGCTTCTTCATTGCGGTGGCCGCTGTTGCGGGCCACGGTGCCGGCATCCAGGAACAGGGCGCGGGCCATTTCATAGTTGCCCTGGTACCAAAGCACTTTCCCGCGGATCAGCGTGGCGGCCGCCTCCGTGCCCGCATCGGCCGCCGTGATGGCCCGATCGATCGCCTGCCGGGTCGCCGCCAGCGCCGCCGGGTAGTCGCCGGTGACGTAGGCATATTGCGCCTGGCGCAGGGCGATGATCGCCCGCGCCGGCCGCGAGTCGCGCGTCGTGACCAGGTGGTCCAGCGCGGCCAGGTCCGCCGCCTGGGCGTCGCGCGCCCCGCGCCGGTCGTGGACCGCTTCGCGCACCAGCAAGAGCCGGTAGCGTTCCTCCGCCTGCGCGTCCGGCGTTAATTCCAGGGCGCGGCTCAGGTAGGTGACCGCCTCGGTATTGGCGAACTGCGCCGCGGCCCGCTCCCCGGCCAGGGCCGCATAGTGGCGCTCCCGATCCGGGTCTTCCGCCTGGCGCCAGTGATAGACCAGCAAAGGATAATAGGTGGCCAGGGCCTCGCCGTCACCGTAGGTCGTTTCGTACCATTCGGCGACGGCGCGGTGCAGCTGCCGCCGCTGATCGAACAGCAGGGTGGCGTAGGTCACCTCCTGCGTAATATTGTGCTTGAAGAGGTAGACCACCTGTGGCACCGGCGCCTCCAGCCGCACAAAGTCGCGTGAAGCCACTTCTTCGATCTGGATGGTCAGGGTCGCGGCGTCCAAGTGCAGGGGATGGGCGGCGGCGAGCAGGTCGAGCTCGAACGTGCGGCCAATGACGCTGGCCATTTTGAGGGTCAGCTTCGGCATCTCCGGTAAGCGGTCGAGACGGGCCAGCACGATGCCGTGGATCGAGTCGGGCAGTCCCAGGTTGACGTTGGCCAGCGACGCGTTCGGATCGAGTACCCAGTAATTACCCTCCGCATCGCGCACCAGGCAGCCCGCGGCCCGCAGCGCCGCCACGATCTCCTCGGCCAGCGCCCAGATCCCATCCGGGCGCTGCTCCAGGCGGCCGGTCTCGCGCAAGGTATCGATCAGTTCTTCGATAAAGAACGGGTTGCCTTGCGCCCGCGCCTGGATGAGGCCGCGGGCCAGCGGCGCGGGCGGGCCCCCGAGCCGGTTGGCAATCAGCGCGGCCACGCCGTCCGGTCCGAGCTCATCCAGGAGGATGGGGTGATGGTAGGCGAGGCGTTCCAGATCCGGGAAGAGCGCCTGGCCGGCACGCAAGGGCGGCCGGTGAAACAGGGCCAGCACGATCGGGTAGCGGGCGATCGTGCGGCCCAGGGTCCGCGCCAGGTCCAGCGACGCCTCATCCATCCAATGGGCATCCTCGATCAGCAGCAACAGCGGCTGGGCCTGGGCCCAGGTATGGATCATCTCGCCGATCAGGGCAAACAGGGCCCCCTGGCGGAGCTCGGGATCGAGGCCGGTCGTCGTCGCGTTGTCGGGGATGGGCAGCCCGAGCAAGTCACTCAACAGGGGTAAGCGGGGCACCCAGTCGGGGTGGGTGTCGCCGACCGAGGCCTCCAGGGCCGCAATCTGCCGGGCAAAGCCGACCGCGGGGTCGTCGTTGGATCGGCTGTCCTCGGGTAACACGAGTAAGGTGCGGAACACCTGCCGCCAGGGGGTGTAGGCGGTTCCCTGCGTCGTGCTCTGGGAGGCCCCCAGGGCGACGCGCAGGCCGCGGCCCTGGGCGCGCGCGACGACGGCCGCCGCCAGGTGGCTCTTGCCCACCCCGGCGACGCCTTCCACCCGCAGGATCTGGCCGCTCCCGTCCTGGGCCGCGGCCAGCACGGCATCGATCGCGGCCAACTCCGGCTCGCGCCCGACCAGGGGATGGGCAAACATCGTGGCGGCCCGTTGCGACGACGGCAGGCTGCGGCCCAGGACCCGGGCCACCGCGATCGGCGCCTGTTTACCTTTCACGCTGATCAGGCCCAGATCCTGGAGATCGTAGCGCCGGCCCACCACGTCCACGATCCGCGGGCTGACCAGGATCGTCCCCGGCGCGGCATGGACCATCAGCCGGGCCGCCAGGTTCACCTCATCGCCCAGCACGCCATAGGTGCGGCGCGTGACGCCGCCATAGGCGCCGGTCCGCATGCGGCCGGCGCTGATCCCGATCTGCACGGAGTGAATATAGGCCAGTGCGGCAGGCGGCGCCTGGAGCTCCAGGGCCGTGGCCACGGCGCGGTCGGGATCGTCGTCGTGCGCCAGGGGCGCGCCAAAGGCGGCGTAGAAATAGCTGCCTTTATCGCCGATGGTCACCTGGATCAGCGAACCTTCATAGCGGGCCACCACCTGCTGGACCCAGCGGATGTAGGCGTCGAGCTTGCTCCCGGCCGCGGGGTCGCCGTCAAAGTCGATCCCGGCAAAGCGCACGAAGACCGACGCCGCGGGGCGCAGCTCCGACAGGAATTCGCCTTGCCCGCTATGGACCCGCTCATAGATCGGCCGCAACAACCAGCGCCGGGCGTGCTCCTCCGGCAGGGCGCCGTGCGCGAGGGCCGGCCAGGGGGCGGGCGCGGCCAGCTGCGTCAGGCCGCGCACCACCGGGTAGCGCAGCGCCGTGTCGGGCTCCACCCGCCATTCGCGGACCTGCAAGCGGGCGCCCAGGCTCGCCGCGGCCGCCGGGTCGAGCACCACGTCGCCTTTGCTGGCCTGGTGGTCGGTAGCGGCCAGGTGGACCAGGGTCGATCCGGCGAGCACGTCGATGACCTGCACCTCGGGGTCGCCGACCACAAAGCGGCGCACCGGGCCGGTCGCCACCGACGCCTTCATCGCCAGCGTCACGGTCACGCCGGAGGGGGTGGTCACGGCGGCCAGCTGGCCCATCGCCGTCTGCATGGCCAGGGCACACGTGGTGGCCCGCAAGCCATCGTCGCCGTCGAACCAGCAGGTGATGGCATCGCCGCTGAAGCCGATGACGCTGCCGCGGTAGCGGTCTACTTCGGCGATCAGGGCCTCATAGACCAGGTTCAGCTGCCGCGTCAGCTCTTCGGCGCCCCGTTGCGGGCCCAGGCTCTCGGCCAGAGCCTCCGTCAAGGGGGTAAAGCCGGAGATATCGGCGAAGAGCGCCGCGCCCTGAGTTTGGTCCGGGAGGGCGGACCCGCGCGCCAGCGCCTGCCGCCGGTCCATGGGGATATAGATACTCAGGGTGTCCAACACGGTGCCCTTCCGGTAGCTGTCCGCCGATGTCCTGCCATCACACTGCCGGGTTGTTGGCGTCCAGGGCTGAACGAGTGTGGCGAGAATCCTTGGCCCCCTGCATTGTAACAATTATACCCCCTGAACGCAAACGGGAGCGGTGGAGGGTTGACCTCCACCGCTCCCGGTCCCTACTCCGCTGGGCCTGGAGAGGGCTCGTTACGGCTGCGTGCTGAGGATCACGGCGCCTTTGGAGGCGAGGCTCGGCACGACCACGCTGCCGTTGTTGACTGTGTAGGTGGCGCCCGTGAGGGCGTCGGTCAGCACGGTGCCATTCGCGATATAGCTGCCGACCCCGACCGTGATATTGCCGACGGTGGCGGTGTTGTTATTGAGGGCGACGACCATCTTTTCGCTGCCATCAGAGCGACCGAAGCTGTAGACGAAGTTCGTGTCGTCGGTGAGCAGGGTGCGGAAATCGCCCGTGCGCAGCGCCGAGTGCTTGTTGCGGATGGAGGCGAGCTTGGCATAGTAACCCTCCAGGCTGTGATCTTCGCCGCCGTAGTAGCCGGGGGTGTCGTCCCAGGGGAAGGGCGCCCGGTTATAGGGGTCGTCCTGCAAGACGCCCTTGGAGTCGACCTGGCCGGGCGCATAGAGGCCCGCCTCGTCGCCATAATAGACCGTCGGGGCGCCGATATAGGTGAACTGGAAGGTGGCGACCAGCCGCAGGCGCGCCTTGGCCAGCGTGGTGTCCGGGTCCCCACTGAACTTGAGCACGAACAGGGCGCGGTTGGTATCATGGCTGTCGATCAGGTTCATCATCGCGTACTGCGCCGCCGGCGGGTAGTCCTCGCGGATCGATTTCAGCGCCGTATCGAACTGCGACGGCAGCAGGGGCACCAGCACGTTGCTGCCGTTGCTGTCGTTGTCGGTCCAGCTGTACGGGTAGCGGGCAAAGCCGAGGATGTTCTTGCGGAAGCGGTAGTTCATGACCGAATCGAGCTCGTTGCCCAACAGCCAGGGGCTGGCGTCGGGCCAGATCTCGCCGATCAAGGGGCCGGTGCTGTTATCGGCCTTGGCCGCGGGGCGGAAGGCCTGCCAGTAGTTGTGGTGGAACGAGGCGTCGTCGGCCACGTCGAAGCGGAAGCCGCTGGCGCCCAGGTTGTACCAGAATTTGGTCACGTCCTGCGTCACCCCGGGCGGCAGCAGGGTGTCGTTGGAGCCGCCGAAGATATAGTCGCGCACCTTGGCCTGGGTCTTGTCCATTACCGCCAGGCTCGGGTAGCCGAACCAGCCGTTGTAGCTCGTGTCGTCGCACGGGATGTTATTGTTGTTCCAGCTATACCAGGTGCGGTAGAAAGAGGTCAGCGACTCGCAGCCCCCGTCGCTGGCATAGCGGTGGTAGCGGTCGAAGTAGAGGCTGTCGGACGACGTGTGGTTGTAGACCCCGTCCAGGATGATTTTGATCCCTTTCGCGGTCGCGGCGTTGGTCAGGGTCTGGAAGAGGGCGGGGTTGCCCAGGTAGGGGTCGACGGCCTCGTAGTTGTCGGTATCGTAGCGGTGGTTGCTGGACCCCTGGACGATCGGCGTGAAGTAGATGGCCGTGATGCCCTGGCTCTGCAGGTAGCCCAGCTTATTGATCACGCCCTGCAGGTCGCCGCCGTAGAAGTCCCGGTTATAGAAGCCCGTCACCCGCCCGTCTTCGGGCTGCGAATTCCAGGTCGTGTGGAAGGTCGCCGGGATGGTGCCGTAGAAGGTGCGCGGGTTCGCGGGCGGATCGTTGCTGGTGTCGCCGTTGCGGAAGCGGTCCGGGAAGATCTGGTAGACGACGCCGTTTTGCAGCCAGGCCGGCGTGGTGAAGCTGGGGTCATAGACCGTCAGCTGGAAGCTCTGGCTCGGCTCGCTATGGGCGGCCGCGCCGGTCCCGCCCTGGTGCAGGTTGTCGTGGTCGTCGGCGTAATCGTCAGAGTACCAGTCGGTGATGCTGCCGGCCCCGCCGTTGATCCCGTCGTTGCCGCGCAGCAGCTTCCACTTATAGTACCAGATCGTCGTGCTGGCCGGCAGGGTCGCGGTCGTCTGCCAGTAGTCATACGTGCCGTCGGTGGAGGAATAGGGCACGTTGAGATCGAAGGCGGTGCTGGACTCGTGATCGGCGTTCAGCTGGTAGATGTGCAACAGGACCGTGGTGACGTTAAAGTGCTCGGTGCGGAACTTCAAGGTGACCGTCGAGCCGGTGGGCCGCGGCCCGAAAGGCGAGCGGTAATTCGTATCGAAGGTATTATGATAGAGGGCGGCCCAGTGGACGTCGGTGACGGTATAGTTCCAGTTGAAGCCGGTAAAGCCGTAGTCGGAGCCAGATTGGTTGCGGGTAAAGAGCTGATAGCGCACCGTCGTGCCGAAGGTCTGCACGGCCGCCGGGATATCGATCCGCCAGTTGGCCCCGCCATAGCTGGTATCGTAGGTGCCCAGGACCCGGGTATAGCTGGAGCCGACATTATATTCGAGGCCCGCCGTTTCGCCGAGCGCCGTATCGCTGTTCACCCAGACGCGCACCGTCTGCCCGGTGGTCGGCTGGCTGGCCTGCTGCGCCACCCAGGTGCGGTAGCTGGCCGCGCTGGCCAGGCGTACATAGGGCCAGGCCAGGGCCAGGGTGGCAAAGACCAGGAAGAGCCCGGCGACAGCCAACGTAACACGGTAAGCCCGCGCGGGACGCCGCGGGTGGGCGGCGGCGGTGGGCGTTAACGAGCGATTCATCGCATCCTCCTTAAAATAGCTTTCGACATTAAACCTGTAGCCTTATTAAAACAGAAGCCGGCCCCCAAGGAAAGCGTTTAGTGCTATAATAGGTCCCACAATTACCCCTACAAAAACCCCTACAAAGGGACCATGGATGAACGACGGGACAGCATTTGGCGCCTGGCTCAAGCAACGGCGCAGGGCCCAGGACCTGACGCAAAGCGATCTGGCCAGCCAGGTGGGGTGCTCCGTGAAGACGGTGGAGAAGATCGAAGCGGGCGCCCTGCGCCCGTCCAAACAACTGGCAGAGCTCCTGGCCGAATGCCTCGCGATTCCCTCCGCGGAGCGCCCCGGCTTTGTGCAATGGGCGCGGGCCGCCCGGCCGGAGGGGCCCCTGGGCCGCCCGGGCGCCGCGGGCGACGCCCCAGCCGCGGCCCGGGCGCGGGGGCTCAGCCGCGTGCCCGCCCCCCCGACGCTGCTCATCGGCCGGGAACGCGAGGTGGCGCGGGTGCATGCGCTGCTGGCGCGACCCGATGTGCGGCTGGTCACCTGCACCGGCCCGCCCGGCATCGGCAAAAGCCGGCTCGCCTTGCAGGTGGCTAACGATCTGCTCGCCACCTTCCCCGAGGGCGTGGTCTTCGTCGCCCTGGGCCCCATTACCGATCCGGCCCTGGTCGCGTCGACGATCGCCGGGACCCTGGAGGTCCGGGAAGCGCCCGGCCGCCCCCTCGGCGCCCGCCTGAAGGATTATCTCCGCGAGAAAGCGATGCTGCTGGTGCTCGACAACTTCGAGCAGGTCATGGACGCGGCGTCCCTGGTCGCCGACCTCCTGGCGGAAGCGCCCCGGCTCAAGCTGCTGGTCACCAGCCGGGCGATCTTACACCTGCGCGGCGAGCGGGAAGTCGCGGTGCCGCCGCTGGCGCTGCCGCCGCCGCTGCCCCTGCCCCCCCTGGACGCGCTGGCGCAGATCCCGGCGATCGCCCTCTTCCTGCAAAGCGCGCTCGACGCCCAGCCCGAGTTCGAACTC
>Ga0209166_10002209_pt1 | contig 15109 bp, 17 predicted proteins | sample Coa_R1_3_FD_187151 | JGI IMG/M metagenome (GOLD analysis project Ga0209166, IMG submission 187151) | Surface soil microbial communities from Centralia Pennsylvania, which are recovering from an underground coalmine fire - Coalmine... | ecosystem: Environmental > Terrestrial > Soil >... | reverse complement strand
CCGCCCGAATCGGATACGCAATCCCCGCCCGAAAAATCAACTCCTTCGGTGGCGGAATCTCCGCAAACTCCACCACTTTTTTCCACACCGCTTCGGGCGGCGCATTCACTTCGATCGCCGACTTCACTACGAACGTTTCCGGCTGCGCGTTCGCCAGCCGTTCCACCCCGATAAACGACGGCGTGAACAGCAGCACAATCGAAAGCACTGCCGGCGCATCTTTCGCCTTCCAGTAACCTGCCTGGATCGAATAGCCCAGCGTGCCTCCCAGCGCCGCCAGGATCACCGCGAACGGCGCCGCCATCAAAAGGCAAATCAGCCCTTCAATCGCTACAATCAAAAGCGCAGCGCCCAGAATCGCCAGTGGAATCAGCGAAACGGCAAGGCAACTGCCGAAGCTCCGAGGTTCGTGATAGCCGTACACCAGCACCGAAAACAATCCGAGGCAAAATGGAGCCGCCACGAAGAGTCCCGCTCCATACATCCTCATTGCCTGCGTGCTGAACAATGTGAACAGCAGACCAAGCGCCGCTGTCACCAGAATCGCGAACGCACCCGCTCCAAACTTGCTTCTCGGGATGAAGCTATTGAGCGGCTTCGTCTCCGGCCAGGGCGCCGCCTGCCTCGACTCCGCTCGCGGGTGCGTACCGAATGCGCACAGCAGCAGAAAAAACAGCACGTTGACCACGGGCACGAAAAACAGCACGACCAGCCACAGGGGCTGCCCAGCGTCGCGCAGTCGCTGCACCGTGAGCGTCACTCCCAGCCAGATGAACGGGAGCGCGATCGCCAGCATCGTCGCGGCGAACACCGGGTCCGCTGCCGCCCGCGCCGTGCTCGATTGCATTTGCGGTCCCAGCGGAAACAAGTAATTCCACGGCATCCACTCGCGATGAAAAAATGCGCCGGCCACCCAGCGGTCCAGCAAGAACTTCGCCGCCAGCGCGCTCACTCCAACCATGGCGTACGTCCTGCGGCCCACGGTTCCTTGCCATCGCCACATCTCCGCAAATCGCATCGCCATCGCGCAACTCCCGTTGCACAGCCAATCCTGGCTGTGCTCTTAAGCTTGCAGTTCTCAGCTACGGCCGCGACCGTCCCCCGGACTTCAATCCCTGTTTCCCGCGTGTATCCCTGCTTCTCAACCTCGTCGGAGCGCTGCCTTGTTACTTCATTACTTCCGCTCTCTCACAGCTCACCGCAGCGCAGTTCCGGTGCATCGCGATTTGCCGGTACCCGGAGCGCAGGATCTCCATCATTCCGGGAATCCTGGCGAGCCAAAGCAGTGGCCTGGCCCACCAGATTTCTCGCGCCAGCGCAAGACAAGCATCCGCTCCGCCAAATTGCTGTCCGTCGGAAAGCAAAAGCCGGATTTCGCGCAACAATTCTTCGCGCGACATTCCCAACAGCGCTCCGACTCGAGGATCTTGCAGCGGCGCCACAGCCATCCCGCGCCGCCCCAGAATCGGCGCCAGCCATCGCGCAAACCGCGTACAGAAGGCGCACTCCCCGTCAAAAAACAACCAGCCTCGCGCGTGCCGCCCTTTTCCGTCCGTATACTCCGAGCTCAGCGAAATCATCGGTGTGGGACAGACATTCCTGTCTGTCTCCTTTCTCGTTCTTCACTCGCCATTTCTACTCCGTGCTCTCAGCCGTTCGCCGCTTTCTTTCCAAGCAAGGTCACCACTTTCCCGCGCAGCTTCCCGACTCCCTTGAGCGCTGAAACCGGCATCCGCAGCACCTCGTCAAACAGGCCGGTCATCACCCTTAAGAAATCCAGCATGCTTTCCAGCCGCTCCCGCGTGTATGCATCGCCGTGCGCCTCGGCCTTGGACTCCGCGACGCATTCCGCCAGCACACGCAGCGTCGGATCAATCTCCCGCCGCTTTCGTTCCTCGCTCACAATTCGGAAAATCTCCCAAACGTCCTTGATGGACTCGAAATGGTCGCGCCGGTCACCCAAAACGTGCACCACGCGCACGATTCCCCATCCCTGCAGCTCACGCAGACAGGTGCTTACGTTCGACCGCGCCACGGCCAGCGTGTTGGAGATCTCATCGGCGGGCATCGGCACCGGCGAAAGGAACAGCAGCGCGTGAACCTGCGCCACCGTGCGGTTGATGCCCCAGCGAGTGCCCATCTCCCCCCAGTGCAGGATGAACTTCTGCGCCACAGGCGTGAGCGTTGCTTTTGTAGTGTCTGTCATTTCTGTTGTTTCTCTCTATACAGAACATACTGCCGCAACAGCTATTTGTCAAGCCCTTTCTGCCCCTCTCCCTTTTCCCCATCTCCCCTCACACCTGTCCCTTTTTCCGTCTTCCTTGCCATTTACCGCAGCGTTTCGCTTTGTCAATGTAGTGGAGCTGAGGAAATCGTGCGCGCGAACTACTCAAGGATTCGCAATCGTCGCGCTTCTATGGGAGCGCTAGTCGCGATTGGCTTCACGTTTTTCTTGTTCGCAGCAGAGCCGGCGTTTTCGCAGGCGAAGTCCGCGGAAGACTCAGCCACCGCCGCGCTCTGTCCCATCGTCTACCCCGACGATCAGACTCCCGGCTCACGCGGCTTCCACTACACCTTTTTCGGCAACGCCTTCTTCATCAACGAGCAGGGGTACTTGCTCACGGTGGCGCACGTACTTGATAACTTTGGCGACAGTGGCCAGCCATACATTCTCGTGAATCGTCCCAATGCTCCGCCCCAGTTGCTGCGGGTCACCGTGATCGCCAAGGATTTGGAGCACGATGTGGCCATTCTTCGCGCCACGCCAAATCCGTTTGCCGGCAAGTACAGAGTCGTCTTCGTCCGGCTGGCCGCGGCGCCGGCGATGATTCAGGGGATGACGACGAGGCGCCGGCCACCGGATTCCGGCCGTTGCCACGGAGTGCCATCTTTGCGGTCATAGTTAATTGCAGAGCGGAAGAGCCGAAGTTCCGCGAAAAGTGGGAGAATCTAGCCTCAGCCGAATCAGGCGAACGCCAAGGAGGAAAAATGCCGACTCAAACACTTGACCCGACTCTCCAGGAATTCCTGCGAGGACGCCGCATCGCAACACTCGGGACCGAAAACGCGGACGGGACCATGCACCTGACGGCGGTATGGTATCTCTTCGAGTCCGGCTACCTGTTCGTTGCGACGTCTTCCAAAAGCCGAAAAGCGCGGAATCTGGCGGCGCGGCCGAAGGCTTCGCTGATGGTGGACCTGAGAAAGCCAGGGACAGAGCGCGGTGTAACTGCTGCAGGAAGAGCGGAAGTGATCTCAGGCGAGCAGTCCCGAGAAATAAATCTGCGCATACACCGCCGGTATTTGAGCGCAGGAGCCTTGTCCGATCCTCACGTGGGGCCTGTGTTTGCCTCGTTTGATGACGTCACCATACGGCTCACGCCCGTTTCGTGGACCACGTGGGACATGGCTGTGCTGGACGCCCAAGCCTTTGGAGGACGATTGGGCGCAACGCCCGGATACATGCTCCCGCTGGACTGAAGCTGCGGGGTGCGTATTCAGGCGGAGAAATTTTTCAAGAGCCGGCGCATCTGGAGAGACGACTTTAGAAGTCTATTCATTCAGGATGTTTCAGCACTATGCCGGTAATACCTCAGCCGAGTTTGCCTCGCAAGCAAATGCCAATGACCGGGTCTCCGCTGGGGCTCGTGGGCAAATAGCGAGAATGGAGCAGGAGGGTGCATCTAAGCGCGGACCCCTAAGAACCGAATGGTTCGGCACGCAAAATCGTCTGGGATTTAGCGTCAGTGCCACCCGCCTCGCGCTTGCCCCGAACGATGTGACCCGGCAGATTCTGCGGGGCACGCTCTCCAAACTGGAACCCTGAAGTCGTGTCTTTTGCTTCCTCGCGAATTATGACCATGGTAGAATGACCATAGGTATAGAGGAGTTTTGCATGAAGAAGATGGCCGCAGGTGCGTTCAAGACAAACTGTCTCGCGGTGATGGACGAGGTGCAGGCCAAACGCGAGACGGTCCTTATCACCAAGCATGGCAAGCCGGTGGCGAAGCTTGTCCCGGTCGAGCCAAAAGAGAAAGAAGATGATATTTTCGGCTTTCTTATCGGAAAGGGCGCCATCACGGGAGACGTGGTTTCACCCGCGCTTACTCCGGAAGAGTGGGGCGATCTCTATTGATTCTCGTTGATACCCACGTCGTGGTATGGCTGGCGTTTGACCAGGCTCGACTCTCCAAAAAAGCAAAAACGGCTATCGACGACGCACGCAAAAATGAAGGTGGCTTGGCGATCTCCGCTATCAGTCTGCTGGAATTGGCTTCGCTGTTAAAAAAGGGAAAGTTCAGCATAAACATCAGCCTCGAATCGTTTCTACAGGAAATCGAGGCGCGTTTTGTCGTTCGACCAATCACTGGCCGCGCCTGCGCACGCACGGCGGGACTACCTGCAATTTATCCCAAAGATCCGGCGGATCGAATTATCGGTGCGACTGCGCTGGTCGAGGGACTGCCGTTGGTCACCGCCGACCGCGAGATTCGCCGAGCAAAAGCAGTCCAAACAATTTGGTGAGAAGGAAGCATGAGGAAATTAAAGCCAATTCATGCTGGGGAGATCCTTCGCGAGGAGTTTGTGGTTCCGTTTAGATTGAACGCTAATAAGCTTGCGCTGGCTCTGCGAGTGCCTCCCCCGACGGTGTATGAAATCGTGAAGGAGGAGCACGGAAGCTCCTCGGAGATGGCCCTGCGACTGGCGCGATACTTCGGCGCGATACCTGAGTTCTGGATGAATCTTCAGGCGCACTACGATCTGTCCATTTCGAGGCGGCAGGCGGGGGAAAAATAAAGCGTGACGTTCGGCCGATGGTGGAAGTGAAGTAGAGGCAAACTCCTGCGAACCGAAAGCGCCAGCAGGGCTGGCGCACTCCATGGATAAAAGTCGGAGAAGCGGGTGGCACGCGGCGCAAATTGAGGGATAATCGCCGGTCGTGCGCCAGGATGTATGGCGTCAGTCGCTGTGATGACGTGAAGAGGAGAATACTCACGATGAAGACACGCACTTCCTACTATGCAGTGGCCCTCGGATTCGTTCTGTTTTTGGCGGGCGGCGCGGCGCGGGTTGTCGGGCAGCAATCCGCTGTCAGCGGACCCGCAAACGTCGATATGACGCTGGCGAAGCCGGAAACCGTGGGATTTTCTTCGGAGCGCCTGGAGCGGCTTCACGCACTGATGCAGCAGGTCGTGGATCAGAAGCAGCTCCCCGGCGCGGTCACTTTGCTGGCGCGGCACGGCAAGGTGGTTGACTACCGCGCGTACGGAATGCGCGATGCGGCCAGCGGCGCGCCGATGACGCGCGACACAATCTTTCGCGCGTTTTCGATGACCAAGCCCGTGACCGGCGTGGCCATGATGCTGCTTTACGAGCAGGGCAAGTGGCTGCCGTCGGATCCCATTTCGAAATACATACCTGAATTCGCGCACTTGAAGGTGTGCAAGGGGGTGGACGCGGCGGGAAACATGATTCTGGAGGAGCCGATTCATCCGCCCACCATGCAAGAGCTGATGACGCACACGGCCGGCTTCGTGTACGGCTTCTTCGGCAACACGCCGGTAGACAAGGAATATCAGAAAGCGGGAGTGATGCAGTCGAAGTCGCTGCAGGAGTTTATCGACAAGCTGGCCAAGATTCCCTTGGCGTACCAGCCGGGCACGCGCTGGGTCTATAGCGCTTCGATGGACGTTCAGGGATATATCGTGGAAAAGCTGTCGGGCCAAACGCTGCCCAATTTCATGCAGGAAAATATCTTTAAACCTTTGGGCATGAAGGACACCGGCTTCTTTGTGCCTGCCGAAAAGAGGGGGCGCTTCGTAACGATCTACCGCAGCAATGAAAAAGGCGAGGTGGTCCCGGCGCCAGGGTTCGGCGGCGAATACGCGGAGCAACCGACGATGCCATCCGGCGGCGGCGGGATGGTGACCACGGCGGAGGATTATTTTCGGTTTGCAGAGATGCTGGCGAACGGAGGCGAGCTAAATGGAGTGCGAATCCTATCGCCGGCGGCGGTGCACTTAATGAGCACGAACCATCTGGCGCCAAATCTTTTGACGGGTGAGTTTGCAATCGGCGTTCAAGTGATGCGGCCCGGATTGGGGTATGGATACGATTGCGCCGTCGAGTTCGACCCGGCGGAAGCCAATCTACCGGATGGGCGCGGGACATTTTTTTGGGACGGAGCCGCCGGCACCTGGTTCTGGATAGACCCCACAAACGATATCGTTTTCGTCGGGATGGTTCAGCGGGTGCTGGGACCAGACAGCCCTCAGGTGGAGTATCAGAGCCGGCCGACTGTTTACCAGGCGCTTTTGAATCCGAAAAAGTAAAGAAGAGGCGAAGATGGCAGGAGGTAAGTGAGCGTCCCATGAAATGCGCGTGTTTTCTGCCGTTCGGGAAAAATGCGACATGTGGCGGAGGATGGAGGGAGACTGCACATGCCAGTAATGGCAACCAAGGCTTCTTTTTTTGCTGAGTTAAGAGGGCGCTGCGTACGGCATCGATTTTAGGACATTCCGCGTTATCCTGGCGCGTCCATGCGATGTGGTTAGGGCTCGCGAATTTTTAGAACTTGATCGGGCTTTACGTCGTGGAGTTGTTGCCTCTTTCCACTAGGCCAGAGTATTTCGATCAGCTTGACAGTGGTCTCTTTGCCGAGGCCGAAGCGGACCAGCGGCTCGCTGGAGGAGGCGTAGCCGACGCTGGTAGTGCAATGGTTGTAGAGCTTGCGGCCGCTCGGCAAGGTGACTTCAACCTTGGCGCCGATACCATCGCGATTGCTGCGAGTGCCGGTCAGTTTAAGCGCCAACCAGTGCCCCGTATTGGAAGAAACGTTGCGGAAGAGCCGGGCAGGCCCGTTCGCATTGGAAACCACGGCGTCGAGACGGCCATCGTTATCGAAATCGGCGAAGGCCACGCCACGATATTGGCCCGCAAGTTGAAAATCGGCTCCGGCGGTTTTGGAGACGTCTTCGAAACGGCCATCGCCTTTGTTGCGAAACACGGAGTTCGGCAAGGCTACCGCAGTGCCGAGGGATTCCTCGAGAGCCGGAAAATGGGCGTTGGCCGTGAAGACGTCCTTGAAGCCGTCGTTGTCAAAATCGTACAAGCCAATTCCCCAGCCGGTTAGAGCGCGAGTGGCGATGGCCAGGCCCGCGCGGGCGGTGTCGTCCTCGAAGACGGGAGATTTGCCGGTGTTTCGAAAGAGCGAGTAAGTGTCGTTGATCATGGCGGTGAAGATCAGGTCGGGACGGCCGTCATTGTCAAAATCGCGAAAATCCGCGCCCATGCTGGCGACGGGCCGCCCGTTGTCGTTGAGCGCGACGCCGGCGAGCATGCCGACCTCTTCGAATTTTCCGTGGCCCAGATTATGGAATAGAAAGTTGGGCACGCTATCGTTGGCCACGAAGATGTCCATCAAGCCATCGCCGTCATAATCGGCGACCGCGACTCCCATGCCCTTGCCGAATTGCGCGCCGAGGCCGGAAGACTCGGTGATGTCGGTAAAGGTTCCGTCATGGTTGTTGCGGAAAAGTTGGTTGGGTGTGTCATGGTAGGCGCCGGGATGGCAGTAGAGCGGCTTTTTGGCTGTGCCGCAACTGGGCTCGAGCTTGGGGTCCCATTGAACGTAATTGCTGACGACCAGATCGAGCCAGCCATCGTTATCCACGTCAACCCAAGCGGCGGCAACCGACCAAAGTTTTCCGTAATGTGGATCGACTCCGCCGAGATGGGCCTTCCCGGTAACGTCCTCGAAGGTGCCGTCGCCGCGATTGTGATAGAGGATGTTTCGGTTGACGCCGGCGACGAAAATATCCGGATAACCGTCATTGTCATAATCGGCGACAGCTACGCCCATGGAATAGCCTTCACCGGCGACGCCGGCCTTTTCGGTCACGTCCGTGAACGTGCCGTCGCAATTGTTTCGGAACAGGCGGTTGAAATACCGCGGACCGGTTTTCTTGAGCGAGGGCATCTCCGCGCCGTTGGTGAAGAAAATGTCCATGCAGCCGTCGTTGTTGTAGTCAAGGGCGGCCACGCCTCCGAGCATCAGCTCCGGCTGGTGAAATTCACCGATGGCGCCGTTGCGCAGCTCGAATTTGAGGCCCGATTTGGCAGCCGTATCCTCGAAGCGAATTTGCGCTCGCACATCCGCGGTGGCCGCGGCGAGCAGGAGGATTAGTGTGATTCCTTGCGCCGTTCGTAGTCGCGTAGCCATTCCGCTTGCTGAGCGGCCTCCTTGGTCCGGCCTTGCTTCTGATAAATCTTGAGGAGCAGGTTGTGAGCTTCTGGAAATTCAGGAAGCAGGCGAATGGATTCTTCCGCCGCGCTCGCCGCCTCGCCGGTGCGATTGAGCTCTAACAAAATCTTGGCGCGCCAGAATTGAGCCATGGGGGTGTTCGGAACTTTCGCGATGACTTCATCAACTCTCTTCAGCGCTTCCTCCGGGCGTCCGGTTTCAAAGAGCAACTCGACATAGGCAAGCTGGAAGTCAACATTTTGGCGGGCTTCGGGCTGCCCGGAGAGCGTCTGCATGGCCGTTTCGGCTTCGGCCGTGCGTCCCAACTTTTCGAGGCTGATGGCGCGATAGATTTGCGCTTTGGCCGCCCATTCCGCTTGCGGTGCGAGCTGAAGAGCCTGCTCCAAATCCTTCAGGGCGGCGCCATATTGTCCGCTTTGAAACCGGACCTGGCCGCCGAGAAATTGCGCTTGGGCGCCGGCGGCTTCGTGACTTGCTCCGCTCTCCGGTTGCGTTTCGCTAGGACCAGGCTCTTTCGCGGCAATCTCGGCGAGCAATCGTTGCGCAACGTCGTACTGCCGGTCGTCGCGCGGAATGGCATTCAGAATCTCGCGCGCGGACTGGTAGTCGCCTTTTTCCGCCAAGGACCGGCCCAGATAGTATTGCGCGGGGATGGAAGGGTCGAGCTTCAGCGTGGCGCGAAAAGCATTCGCCGCGCCTGCCATGTCGCCCGAGAGAAAGAAAAATTTCCCAGCCGCAAGCTGCTGTTGAGCATCGTCGGAATCAAGTTCGGCACGCGCACGGTAAAGTTCCTTGGCGCGTTCAAAACGTTCGCCATCTTCGCCCGGAAACGGGCGCACGCCCATTGCGACCATGGCGATGGCGGCGCTCATTCGAACCGTTCGTAGCGGATCTTTAAGGAGACTCACCAGCGCAGTGGCCAAGGCTTCCCGCTGTGCCGCGCTGGGCCTGATGGCCGTGGCGGCGGTCGCCCGCACCAGCGGCTCCGGATCGGCGAAGGAATGTAGCAAGGCATCATAAGCGGAAGGATCGTTTGAAAAGTTGCCGAGATATCCCGCCGCATTGGCCCGGATCAAGGGCCCTCCGGATACATCGGCGAGGATTTCTTGCAGGGCAGGAATCGCCGCGGGATCGGCCTGCCGCGCCTGTGTGAAGGCATCGGCGCGGCGAACGAGTTTCTGCCGCGATTTGTCGCCGTACCAGCTGTGCACCTGCTTCAAACTCCAGGCGGCGTCCTTGTCGCGGTGGCAAAGATTGCAAGCATTCGGAATGTCATGCCGGATGGTATTCTCCGGGACAGGAATGCTCATCGAGTGATCGCGCATCCGGGCATTGAGGCTGGCTACCGTGGCTGGCATGTGGCAATTGATGCAGAAACTGCCGGAACTCTTCGGAGCGTGATGCGTGTGCGCAGACAGGTTGGATGCAATCTTGGCGTGGCAGCCCGTACAGAGGGCATTGTTGTTCGGGCGAAGCTGTGGATTACGATCCACATCGGGAGTGTGCGGATGAGAGTGACAGGTGACGCACGTCGCACCGCCCTTCAGGAAACACTGGCTCTGCCACAATCCAAAAGCTTCATTCGATAGCTGCCGGGGACGGCCATCGGGCCAATAGGCAGGGTTTTCCGAGGCGGGCAAGCGGTATTCCATTACGGGCGTAAAGAAATCGTAGTAGTTTGCGCCGGCTTTGAATTCATCGGCGTAAACGTCGCGAAACGAGTGGCACTGGGCGCAAATCATCGTGCTGCTTGCCGCGTCCAGCCGCGCAGGGTTGACGATCCTCTCTTTTGCGCGGGCGCGTGTATCCGCGTCCATAACCTTACCGGCAACCTTCGCGGCCGCCGCCCTGGCGATGTGTTCCTTTCCGGGGCCATGGCAGCTTTCGCAATTGATCCCGAAATCTTGCCAGGTGGTGTGATAACGAAGATTCTCGAGGTCAAAATTCTTCTTCGCCTGGCTTACATGGCACGAGTAACAGGTTTTGTTCCAGACCTGAATGGGATCGCCCGAACCCTCTTCCGGATTGCCGATGTCAAGATCGAACGTCCACTTTTTCCGAGTGACGTCCCAGGTCGGAGGCATCACGATGATGCGGCCATCGGGCAGCGTCGTGAGGTAATGCTGAAACCGGCGGTCGCCGAGCGTGAATTCCACCTTGTGTTCCCACGGCTTGGCGGTCAAATCAGATTCGGTGATGTAATAATCATTGTCGCGGTATTGCAAAAGATACGGCGAGCCGTGCAACACCACTTTGCCCTGCGCAAAATCTCCTTTGACGCTCTGGTTCGTCGCGGGTTGCATCATCTTGGCGTGGAGGGATCCCGCCCACTCGCGATGGACGCTCGCGTGGCAGTTTGAGCACGCTGCCGCGCCGACGTAGCCCTGGTCGGACTGTCCATGGAGCGGCGGCGCGGCCGTAAGCAGGAATAAAATTCCCAGACTCCGCACCAGAAAAGTTTGGCCCAAGACGGTCCCCTTCCTCAATCTAGCATAAATCGCATTTGCGAAATTCTCGGCTGAAAATGAGGAGTGAAGGAAAGGTGAGGATCGGAACGGCGGGGTTCCTCGACGAATTCGTCCGAGCAGCCTGACGACAATTTCCGCCGGCCCTCGCAGCCCGCAGCGGAAAGCTGCCAGCCTTGCTCTTATCTGCCTGATTGGTACTTCGGCTCACCCGACGGTTTGCATCGTGGAAACAAGTTCCGGAATATCGATTTTAATCAGCGTGCCAATGCCGGCGCGGCTTTCGATTTGCAAATGAAAATCAGCTCCATAGAGCACGCGGAGGCGTTCGCGGACGTTGCTGAGGCCGATGCCTTCGACGTAGACGTGGGGCATTTTTTCTTCGGAGATGCCGACGCCGTTGTCCTCGATTTCGAGGTGCAGCCGTCCGTCGCGATTGGTGGTTCGAAGCTGAATTTTGCCGCCGTCGAGCTTGGGGGCGAGGCCGTGTTTCAGGCAATTTTCGACGATGGGTTGCAGAAGCATGCTGGGCACGAAAGCTTCGAGCGTTTCTTCATCGATGTGTTTGATGATGTCCAGATTGTCGTGGCCGAAGCGGGCGACTTCGATGTCGAGATAGTCGTCGATAAACTCGAGCTCCTCTCGCAGTGGAACGAACGTTTCGTGCTTGCGCAGGAGCCGCCGCAAAATATTGCTGAGCTTGAGAACCACCCCGCGCGCGTTATCGGGATCGAAGCGGATGAGGGCGGAAACGGTATTGAGCGTGTTGAAAAGAAAGTGCGGATTGATTTGGCGAGAGAGAGCGTCCATGCGCGCTTTCAGCAAAAGTTGCTGGTGCCGTTCGAGGTTCATTTCGATGCGCGTGTTGTTCCAGATTTTTAGCGGCGCGGCGACGGACATGAGCGTCGCAATGACCGTCAATACCAGCCACCAGTCCCACTGTGTATGAATCGCGAAGAGCCATTTCGGCTTGGTGGCCGCCACAAGCGCCACGCGGCCCAGCTCTAATCCGACGCATACCGCGAGCGGGGCCATCTCCCAGGACAATTGTCCTTTTTTCACCAGCCGAACCACGGCTCTCGGAATGTTCAGAAACGTGAACGGCCCAAAGTTCCAAATATCTTCTTTGTTCGGAATCGCTTGCCGGATCAACCCGCCTATCAACCCCGCCGCCGAAGCGGCAGGCATCGCGAGCCACTCGTGAGAGATCAACGCGGGGATGGTGATAATCGCTCCGCCAATCGGCCCGACCACGCGGCCTCCCAGCAAGCCCATCAAGAAAGCGCCTTCGAGCGAGAGGTCCGCAAAGCGGTAGGGATAGCCCACCAGGCGCAGCGTCACTCCGACGATCAGCGGCGGCGTCATGAACAGCATCAGCTTCAGCTTTTGGTCGGGATCGCGCTCTTCGGTAAACAGCACGCGGCGGAAGGTATTCCAGCGCGCCAGCAATGCGGCGATCGAGGAGGCCACCGCGACCTTGAGCAGCAAGGTGAAGAGGAGGTCGCGAACTGCCGTTGCGGTATCCATCGTTGGCATGCGTGGACGTCTTCGCTAACGCTAGCCAATCGCGGGGGCGATGTAAAGCGCTCCGTAGCGTACCTGTTATACTTCTCGTTCTATATGCCAACGGAGCCGCGCAGAAGCAAGCCATCGAAGAAAGCCGCAACAGTCAGCCTCGTCGCCAAGGCGGCGCTTCCCACACGCTACGGCCGTTTTACCATCTACGGTTTCAAAGGGCGCGGGCCGCAAGAGGAGGCTATCGCGCTGGTGCGCGGCAAAGGCAACGGAAAAACAGCGCCGCTGGTGCGCGTCCATTCGCAGTGCCTTACCGGCGACGTTCTGGCTTCGTTGCGGTGCGATTGCCGCGCGCAACTCGAACTCTCACTCCGGAAGATCGGCAAGGCGGGTTCTGGAATCCTGCTCTATCTGCCGCAGGAGGGCCGCGGGATCGGACTCATGAACAAGCTTCGCGCCTATCAGCTGCAGGATGGAGGGATGGACACGGTCGAGGCCAACGAATCGCTGGGATTCGAAGCCGACGCGAGAGACTATGATTTTTCCGCGCAAATTCTGAAGAAACTCGGCGCCAAGAAGATCCGTTTGCTCTCGAATAACCCGGAAAAGGTTCGCCAGCTCGAGAAAGCCGGAATTCGCGTGGTCCAGCGCGTGGCATGCCAGCCGCGCGTCTCGAAGATTTCCAGGGCCTATCTCCAGACGAAGAAAAGCAAGCTGGGGCACATCCTCGAAGGGATTTGACGCTAGTGACGCACAACATTCCCTCGCTTGAAACGGCGCGGCTGTTGCTTCGTCCAATGGAGCTGGCGGACGTGCCGCAAGCGCAGGCCATCTTTCCACAATGGGAAATCGTGAAGTACCTGAACGGCAAAGTGCCGTGGCCCTATCCTGCAAACGGCGCCGAAATATTTTTTGGAGAGATGGCGCTGCCGGCGAGGGAGCGGGGAGACGAATGGCTTTGGACGATCCGGCTGAAGCGCGCGCCGGAAACAATCATTGGCGCGATTACCCTGGCGAAGAACGAGCACGAGAACCGCGGATTCTGGCTCGACCCGCGCCTTCATGGACAGGGATATATTACGGAGGCTTGCGACGCGGTCACAAACTTTTGGTTTGAGGTGCTTAAGTTTCCAGTGCTGCGCGCCCCTAAAGCTGTCGCGAACGAAGCGTCCCGCCGCATTTCGGAAAAACAAGACATGCGCGTGATCGAGCGAATGGAACGGGATTACGTTTGCGGCCGGCCGCCGGCAGAGCTTTGGGAAATCACGGCAGAAGAATGGCGGGCGCGGAAGGCGCGTATGCAAAAGCCCAGGATGCGGGGCGAACAAGCATAGGATCCGGCAGAACTATTTCGGACAAAAGAAGAAGTAGTAGTAGTAGTAGGGCTTCGATCTTAACCGCCACCGACGAGTTGGACGATTTCGTAGCGGTCGCCCGGTTGCACGCACGTTTGAGCCCACGCGGGGCGCGGGAGTATTTCGAGGTTGCGCTCGATGGCCACGCGGCCTGAGTCCAGGCCGAGCACGACGAGCAAATCGGCCACCGTCGCGCCGGGAGTTGCTTCGCGTTTTTCTCCGTTCACCACAATCGCAATCGCTGTTTCCATGTTTATACTCACGCGGTAGGTACGCGCGGCCTGGCGCGCAACTGAAACTTTAGCTGGCCTTTGGAATCCGCTTGCGTGGCTTCTATGACCAGCGCGGGGTCGGCTCCGGCAAGCCTGGGCATGTCGAACTCCAACCGCGCCTGGCCATCGGCGCCCGTCTCCGTCGAATGTTCCGTGATGTTCGCCGCGCCGTCGATACGCGCCGTCACTAGCGCACCAGGAACGCCCGCTCCATTTTGCTTTTTCCGGACGGCAAGGTGCAAACTCGCGCGCTTGCCCACAAGCCAGCTTTTCGCATTGATCAACTCCAGTGCGAGAGCCGGCGGGGAAGAGGCAAGCGGATGCGCCGCGGAATCGGCTGGCTGGTTCGAGGAAGGGCTTTCTTGAGGCGGCAGGGGAGGCGCGGCGAGGCGCAGAGCGCCAGTTCGAATCTCTTCGACCACGGAGCGATGCTGGTCGTCAATCCGCTTGCGAAGCAAATTCTCATGCTCCGGACCAAGAGGCAACAAATCAAAATAATTATTGGTGCGGCGGTGCAAAACGCGGCCGCAGCAATAGACAGTGGTGTCGATCAGCGCATTCGCGGTGCCGCGGTCCTCGGTCTGCACATGAAAGACCGTCTCCCCCACTTTTACATCCGAGTTATGCCCGAAGAGCATATTGGGTCCACTTCCCCCGCGGCGCGCTCGCCATGGATTTGCGACCGTCCACCGCAGGATTTTCCTCGTGCCATTTGACCGACTGCCTTGTGAATGGATATTATAGCGCTTCGCCCATGACCGATTCAGGGTTACAAGCATACACTCCGCTTCTCTTACACCTGCTGATTGCGACGGCGCTCGCCGGGGCGCTGACGGCTGCCTCGGTGCTGGTGGGCTGGCGCCGCCCCAGCCGCGCCAAACAGCAGCCCTACGAATGCGGCATGGAACCGACGGGGGACGCACGCGCGCCGATCTCCGTAAGATTTTATCTAGTCGCGATGGTTTTCATTCTATTCGACGTGGAAGCCATCTTTTTGTATCCATGGGCCTACATTTACCGGGACTTTATAAAAATGTCTCCGAGCATCGGCTTGTACGGTTTCGCGGAGATGATGGTGTACATCGCCATACTCCTGGTCGGGTACTTCTATTTGTGGAAAAAAGGCGCGCTCGACTGGCATAAGTATTAGGCTGCGCTTGAGGGTTTCGAAACAGTGACAGAGAATACCAGCCAAAAAGCTAATGTTGTGGTCGAGCACCTGCGCGCCTGGAATCCAAA
>Ga0209166_10002208_pt1 | contig 15116 bp, 10 predicted proteins | sample Coa_R1_3_FD_187151 | JGI IMG/M metagenome (GOLD analysis project Ga0209166, IMG submission 187151) | Surface soil microbial communities from Centralia Pennsylvania, which are recovering from an underground coalmine fire - Coalmine... | ecosystem: Environmental > Terrestrial > Soil >... | reverse complement strand
AACCAAATACACTTTTTGGTCCGGTCTGATTGGCGGCGCATTTCTTACCATGGCCAGCCACGGCACGGACCAAACCATCGTGCAAAGATTGCTTGCGGCCCGCAACGAGAAAGACAGCCGCCGCGCTCTCTTAACGAGCGGCGTCATCGTTCTCATCCAATTCACCATTTTTCTGCTCATCGGCGTGCTGCTCTACGTCTTCGCGCAACACACGCCGTTGCTCGCTCCCGGTGATCGCACCGACCGCATCCTTCCTTTATTCCTTGTGCGCGAAATGCCCACCGGCCTCGCTGGCTTGCTGCTCGCCTCCATCGTCGCTGTCGCCATGTCCAACGCAAGCGGTTCGCTCAATTCCCTGGCCGCTTCGAGCGTGCTTGATTTTTCGCGCCTACGCGGCCGCTCCGCGGATTCCGTGCAATTCCTGCGCTTTTCGCGCCGCATGACTTTGATTTGGGGGATCATCTTGATGTGTTTCGGTTTTGTGAGCTGGGGTCCACTGCTCGAAGCCGGGCTCACCGTCGCCTCTTTGCCCTTTGGCAGCTTGCTGGGCCTGTTTCTTCTCGGTACTCTGGACCGCAAAGCCACAGCCTTCGGCGCTGTCTCGGGAATGTTCGTGGGGTTGGCCGCGATTCTTTACGTTTGGCGCTATACCCAGATCGCGTTTACGTGGTACGTCTTGATTGGCGCGGCTGTAACTTTTGTCGTCGGAAGCGCTGTGAGCCGATTGCACAAAACAGAGGGCGTCTCGGCATGAGAGCGTTTCCAGCGCAAAATGTCTGCCTGGTAGCGGGCCGTAGGGGCTGGGCATGCCGTGCCCGCGTATCTTTCCGTTCGCGATTTGCTGTTAGCGGGCCGCTATGACGGAAAAACGTCTGGAACTCGTTCGCGGCCTCGGCGCCTGGGCTTCTGGCGCCATCGTCGTCGGCACGATGATCGGCACCGGGATTTTTCTGAAGCCCGCCGAAATGGCGCGTGAAGGCCGCTCCGTCTCCGTCGTTTTCGCCGCGTGGATCGTTGGCGCGATTCTGTCGCTCTTCGGCGCACTCTCTTTCGCCGAACTCGGCGCAGCCATCCCCGAAGCCGGCGCCGAGTATGCTTATCTCCGCCGCGGCTTCGGTCCCGCGTGGGGATTTCTTTTTGGCTGGACTCACTCCATCGTCGGCCGCCCCAGTTCTTTAGCTTCGATTGCGGCTGGCCTGGTGCGCTTCCTCGGTTTTCTCGTTCCCGCCGTCGCCGCGCCCATCTTCACCATCCACATCGCCATCCCCGGCCTCACCGGCTGGATCAGGCCCTACGATTTTATTTTCACCTGGGCGCAGCCAACCGCCGTCTTGTGGCTCATCCTGATGACGGGCATCAACTACCTGGGCGTCCGTCTCGGTGGCGCCGTTCAGGTGCTCCTCACCGCCATCAAAATCACATCCGTGGCAATCGTGATCGGCGTCGCCTTCTTTGCCCCCGCGGCCGCGCCCCACGCCCCCGATCCGCTTTGGCCTTCCGCCTTGAATGGCGCCACGCTTGGCGCATTCTTCGCCGCGCTCGCCGCCGCCCTCTGGGCTTACGACGGCTGGGAAGACTTGAATCTCGTCGGTTCTGAAATCGAAAATCCGCAAAAAAACTTTCCGCGCGCTCTTATCGGCGGGGTCTCGCTCGTGGCAGTCATCTACCTGATCTTCAGCGCCGCATGCTTGAAGGTACTTCCGTTCGCCGCCGTCGCCGCGTCCCCGCACATCGCCTCCGACGTCGTCCAGCACGTCGCTGGCTCCGGCGCCGCCGCTTGGATCACTATCGCCATGGTGATCAGCGCTCTTGGATCCATGAACTCCTCTGTCCTCAGTGGCGCTCGTCCCACCTACGCCATGGCCCGCGACGGAATCTTTTTCAAGATCACCGATGGCGTTCATCCCAAGTACCGCACACCGGCCCGCGCACTGATTTGGCAGTGCGTCCTCACCTGCCTGATGGCCCTGACTGGAACTTTCGAGGAACTCACCAATCTTTTTATTTTTGCCGGATGGATTTTCTACGGCCTGGCTGTGGTCGCGCTTTTCCGATTGCGCTACACGGAACCCGATATGCCGCGCCCCTATCGCTGCTGGGGCTACCCATGGGTCCCCGGCCTGTTCATAGCCGGCGCTCTCGCCCTGACGTTCAACATCTGGCTCGACCGCCCCGGCCGCTCTTCCATCGGCCTCCTCTTAATCCTCGCGGGGCTTCCGTTCTACCGTTATTGGAGCCGAAAGTTATCTATGACTGGAGACGCTTTGAAAACTTAGCCGTCGCGAGCAAAAGAGGAAGACTGGGAGGCCGCCGACCAGAAGAGCTGCTCCAGGCAACACCACCCACGCGAGCAGGCCAACAAATAAAGCGCTGAGCATGACGTTGTGCGCGACATGATCGTCAAGCACCAACGCCACGGGAAATGCGATGAGGAAGATGGCCAAATACGGCAGCATGGGGAACACGATCGACAGAAATATGGTGCGTTTTGACGCGCCCGCACGGCTCGAAAGGTAAGCCCCCATCGCTCCGATTGGAAGCAGCGACAGTAGCCACGGCAGGTAAATCACGGCCACGGGGGCTGCCGCCCCCCAGCCAAGCTTGCCGACCACCAGGGGCCTCGAACCAACGAAAGTCCGATCCCGCCCAGTAAAACTAAACTGCATGGCCATGAGCAGCACCATCGAAATAAACAATGTCAAGAACCCGGGCAACCAGAATTGTTTGACTCGATTTGTCATACCCTTCTCCTCGGTTCGCGCAGCTTGAATCTTCCGTCGCAGACCCCGCCAATTTCCCGCTTGAGATAATGTGCGCCGCAAGGCCTCCTGTTCCGCTACGCCCTGACGGAGCAGGCCATCGAACACCTCTTCGAGGTGGGCCGCCAGTTCGGCAATCACTTCTTGCCTCTCCTCGGCTGCAAGAGAAAGTTCCCCGAGTTGCACGCCTACCAGCGCTTCCCAGTCACGCATCATCGCGTCGCTAACTGATCGCCGCGTCCCGCGACGATGAATGTGCGCTCGACAAAAGTTGCGCGAGCAGGCCGCCCAACAGAAGAGCGGCTGCAGGAAGCACGATCCAGCCAATCCCATCTTTCAGAAGAACAGTGGCCACACGGCTAAAATCGACTGGCCTTCCCGTTATCAGTTCGACGGTAGCGCTGAACGGAAACATGAACAGGAACGCAAAAGTAAGCGCAATCGGGGGAAAAACGCTGGCGAGAAGCGCGGTTCTTCGCGAACCGTCGGCCCGGGAAGATATGTAAGCTCCCAGAGCGCCTAGGAAAGGAAGTGAGAGCAGCCACGGCATATACAAGAAAATCCCGTTAGGTCCGCTGGAGACGATGCGAGGCCGCAATCCGAGCTTCAGAACCACCGTCAGGAAAAGCATCGAAAGGATCAAAGTAAGAAAACCGGGAATCCATAGCTGCCGGATACGTTTTTCCATGACTTGTTCCCTCCTCTTTGCCGAAAGAATTTTGTGCCGCAAATCCCGCCAATTCCCAGCTTGCGATACAGCCCGCTGCACAGCTTCTTCTTCGGACATGCCCTGACGGAGAAGGCCATCGCACGCCTCCTCTAGATGACCAGCCAATTCGGCGATCACTTCGTCTTTTTCCTGCCGCTCCAGCGCCAGGCCCGCGAGCCGCTGTTCGACAAGCGTCCTCCAGTCACGCATGCGTCACCTTCGCCAGCCGTTTCAGCGCCAGAAACAATTCACTCCACTCTGCTCGAATCGGCGTGAGTTTCTTCTTGCCTTGCGGAGTCAGTCTGTAACAGCGGCGTCTTCGCCCCGAACTGCTCGTCTCCCACGCGCCGCGCACCCAGCCGCGTTTCTCCATGCGATACAGCAGCGGATAGAGCGATGCCAGCGTAAATCGCAGCGAGCCGCGTGTCTGCTCTTCGATTCGACGAGCCATCTCGTAGCCATGGAGCGGGCCGACTTCCAATACGCTGAGCACCGCTAATTCCGCTGTGCCGCGTTTGATTCCTGGGGCAATCATGGGACTCACTCCCTATATATAGGAATATTATATATAAATCGCCGGCGTGTCAACTGTTCCGTAGGCCAGGTGTGTTTGGCTTCGCCTAATGGACTTGGATCAGGCCGAGGCGCGAAGCGACGAAGGAAGGGTGGCCGCGGGCGAAGCGATCGGAATCGCAACGCTTTCTGCTTCGGGACGGACCACAACTTCTGGATGCAGAATCTTTGCCAGGGCTTCGATGCCGCCAATCAAGCGCGGCCCGGGCCGGGAAAAATATCCGCTGGCGTCGAGCGCGTAGACACGAGAGTTGTTCACGGCGGGAATCGCCGCCCATTCTTCCGGAAATGACATTGCCTGGTATTCGTCGCGCGCTTGCTTGGCGGTGTAACCGCACTGCGCGATCAATAAAATCTCCGGGGCGGCTTCGATTACATCCGCGGCGCTGACGCGGAAGGACGGCGTGCGTTTCCGCCCGAGCGCATCATTTCCGCCGGCAACTTCAATCATGTCCGGCACCCAATGGCCGGCCACATAAAACGGTTGAAGCCATTCGAGAACAGCCACTCGCGGCCGGTGCTCGACGCCTTCCAACTGACGTTCGAGTTCCCCGAGCCGCGTTCCAATTTTCTTGAGCAGCGCTTCCGCCTCATGGCCGCGAAATGTAGCTTCACCAACCCACAAGATATCGCGCCAGACATCTCCCAAATCCTGAGCATTCAAACAAAGCACTTCCGGCCGCCGAGGAAAACGCGCCAGTGTCCCGGCAAGGTCGTCCGGCGAAGCCGCGCAGACCTGGCACAAATCCTGCGTGATGATCAAATCCGGCGCCAGCTCCGCGAGCGCATCGGCATCCACGGAATAGAGACTCTCCCCTCGCGAAACATATTCGCGCACAAGCCGGTCGATCTCTGCAGGAGGAGCATCCTGCGGCAGCCTCGAGTGAATCACTACTGGTTTCGCTCGCGCGCGCGCCGGATAGTCACACTCGTGGCTGACTCCCACGATCTCGTTATCCAAACCGAGGGCAAACAGGATCTCCGTGGCCGATGGCAGCAGGGAGACAACTCGCATGGGCCGACTCTACCACAAGATGCGAGGCCCCGCCGCAGTAACGGCTATCCTTGTGGCGCGGCAGTTTCCGATAGCCCGACGCACTATAAAAGGGGTTTGAAAACTTGAGTTCCAAACAAATCGCGTCCAAGGATTACTTCCGAGTTGCCGACAACCCGGGAGGCATGATCTGGAAATTCTTTGATGCCAATTCAGTCCGACTCTTGCTGCGAAAAGCACGCCTCCGAATTCGACGTCCGATGCTGGAATCATCCGTGAGACGTGAATGTCCAAAACGGAACAGTAACCTTCAGGCTCCCGATTTACCCTAATAACCAGGCCGTTGAAAAATTCTAAAGAGCTGAGCATCCAGGGCTTGGGCCAATTCGGGTTGCCCGATTAGCGTTTCTAAAAAAAACCTCAAGGAATGTCACATTCAACTGCCTGTTACTCGAAGATGGGGCGCCGATTGCGCCAGGAATGAGTTGAGCGATGAAAACACCGGTCGGTTTTGCAAATTTCTACGGGCGAGCGTTCCTAGTGCTCTGCCTGTTCGTTGCGGCTGTGCCATCAGCTTTTGCGTTCGATGATCCACCCTTTCGCGTAGCGCGACTCAATTTTGTCGAGGGCGCGGTTTCCTTCCAGCCGGGCGGCGAAACGGATTGGGCGTGGGCTACCCTGAACCGCCCCATGACCGCCGGAGACAGTCTCTGGACCGGCGATAGGTCCAAAGCGGAGATGCATATCGGATCCACGGCCATTCGCGTGGACGGGCAGACTTCGGTTTCTTTTCTGAATCTGGACGACCGGACGGTGCAAATCCAACTGAACTCCGGAACGGTGGATGTACGTGTGCGGAATCTCTACGGCGACGATGTGTTCGAGGTGGATACTCCGAACCTCGCGTTTACCGTCTTGCAGGGCGGAGATTATCGCATCACTGTTGATCCCGATGGCCGCTTCACAACCATTACGCTGCGCGACGGCCACGGACAGATTACCGGCGGTGGCCAGGCGTTTCTTGTGGACGGCGGCTCGCAGGTTCAAGTCTCCGGCACGGACAATATTTCCTATGACATTTACGATTTGCCGGGTCGCGACAGTTTTGATCAGTGGTCGCGCAACCGCGATCTTCGCGAAGAGCGTTCGCCGTCAGCTCGCTACGTTTCCCCGGAACTTACCGGCTCTGAAGACCTGGATCAAAATGGCACGTGGCGAACGGATCGTAATCTCGGTCCGGTGTGGGTTCCCACGCACGTCTCGCGCGATTGGGCACCATACAGAGACGGTCACTGGGTCTGGGTGGACCCGTGGGGGTGGACGTGGGTGGACGACGCGCCTTCTGGATTCGTGACATCTCATTACGGCCGATGGGCTCACGTGGACAACGACGGGAACGGCGGTGGAGGTTGGGCTTGGGTTCCGCCCCATCGCGAAGCGAACCATAATGAACGAGAGTATCGCCCCGTGTATTCCCCGGCGCTCGTCACCTTTGTGGGAGATTCCAATTCATCGCGCGATTTCGGAAATGGCGGGGGCGTAGCGTGGGTTGCGCTGGCCCCTGGCGAAGTGTACGTGCCCGCTCGGCAAGCCAGTCCAACCTACGTCACCAACGTGAACATTACGAATACCGTGGTGCAGCAGACCACCATAACGAACGTGGTGAACAACAACGTTCGGACAACGACCTACGTGAACCAAAACGTTGCTGGGGCCGTTACCGCCGTGCCTCGCTCAACTTTCGTGAACGCGCAGCCGGTGGCACGCGCAGCAGTGACAGTCGCTCCTGGATCCATCACGGCGGCTCCCGCGGTTCACACCGCGCCCGTAGCCCCCGTCAGAGCAAGTATCATGGGCGCAAATAGAGAAAGTAGCGTGAACGCCGGACTTGCCAGCGCTCCTCCAAAGCCACCGGCTGCGGTCGTCAGCCGGCCGGTAGTTGCCAAAGTCGCTCCTCCGCCTCCACCCGTAGCTTTCGCGCAAGAGCAGCAGGCGTTACAAGCAAATCCTGGCAAGCCGCTCGACGCGAAGGCGGAGCAGACTCTCCGCGCGGCAACGCCGCAGCCTGTTGAACGAATTGTGAAAACGGCTCCGCCGGCTCCCGCAGTCAAACCGGTCGAGACGGCAACAAAAAAACCGCAGCCGGCAACTTCTCTAAACACGGCGCAACAAGTCCATCCTCCAGCGCCTGGAGCGCCGCATCCAATCGCTGCATCTCAGCCATCCGCTCAACCGCAACCGGCCGCAGAAAAAGCCAAGCAGGAAGCTGCACAACAGCAGACGGCCGCCGAAAAAGCCAGGCAAGAAGCTGTCCAGCAACAAGCGGCTCAGGGAGCGGCAGCGGAAAAGGCTAAACAGCAGGTGATGCAGCAGGCCGCCGCCGAAAAAGCCAAGCAAGAGGCGGCACAGCAACAGGCCGCTCAGCAAGCGGCGGCGGAAAAATCTAGACAACAAACGACACTTCAGCAAGCTGCTGATGAAAAGGCTAAGCAACAAGCGGTGCAACAACAGGTCGCCGCAGACAAAGCCAGACAGCAAGTGGTGCAACAACAAGCGGCAGCAGAAAAAGCTAAGCAGGACAACGCAAGGAGGCTAGAGGATCAGCAAGCGGCGGCGGAAAAATCTAGACAACAAACGACACTTCAGCAAGCTGCGGATGAAAAAGCTAAGCAACAAGCCGTGCAACAACAGGTCGCCGCAGACAAAGCCAGACAGCAAGTGGTGCAACAACAGGCCGCCGCGGAAAAGGTCAAGCAAGAAGCTGCGCAGCAGGCCGCGGACGACAAGGCACGGCAACAGGCGGCGCAACTCAAAGCTGTCGCGGAAAAAACCAGGCAGGATGCTGTCCGGCAACAACCTGTTCCACCCAACCAGGCCAATCGCCCTGGTCCACCTTCGACGGTTCACCCGAACGAGGCTCCGGCTCCGCCGCGGCTCGTTATTCCACCCTCCCCGAATGCCGAATTGGACAGGAAGCACCAGCTTGAGCAGGATCAACTCCGCGCGAAGCAAGAGCAGGACCGGCAGCGAGTTCAGCAGCAGCAGGAGCAGGACCACGCCAAACTCGCGCAGCAACAGGCGAATCCCGCCAAGAAACAACTAGTCGAGCAGCAGCATCAAGACCAGACGCAACAACTGCTGCAAAAACACGCGGAAGAGCAGAAAGCGTTGGCGGACAAACAGAAGCAGGAACGGCAGAACCCACCCAAGCCTCAAAGGGGCGATCCTCCTCCCCAGGCAAAACCTTAACTCGGCACCCAACTTTTCACTCCCAACGCGGGGTGTCTTGCGCGGCAGCTAGGCACCTGCGCCGGCAGATGGAGCCGGCCGCACTAACCGTACGGGTTGAATCACTCCAACCCGTACGCCCGATGGCTCGAGTAGCTGTTCGCTGACATGCGGGCAGCGTTCTCGCAATGCTTCACTTCTGGAGTCGTGTCGGCACAAATTGCGCGGAATTAACTGGACCATGTTTATTGTGTAAGTGTCCCGAAGCGGACAGACTTAGAACCGGCGGATAAGCCACTCTAGCAGTGTGGCCGAATGAAGTCCTTCGCAGAATTCACAACAGATCACTGGCCGAATATCTCAAGTGAGTCAAGAAATAGGTCTAAACACATGTTTTTCTACCTTTCGGAGTTTCTGTCTACCGCCCGGTTTCGGTTCATTGCTGGGGCGTTTTGTGTCCTTGCCCTGGCCGGTTGCGTGGGACAGACGGCCATGACTCCGCCGCCGCCCGCCCCGAGCGTGCGCTTTGGCCACGTATTCATTGTTGTCGAGGAAAACGCCAATTTTGGGGACGTCATCGCCAATCCAGCCCTACCCTACTTAAACGGCCTCGCCAACCAGTACGGGCTCGCGACAAACTACTTCGCCAACGCGCATCCATCCATCCCAAATTACTTCGAGCTCACGACTGGACAAATTCTGACGCTTATCGACGCTTCGACACCGCACGATTTCCCAGTCTCGACTCAGAACGTCGTCCGTGAACTCCTCGCCTCCGGCAAATCCTGGAGGTCGTACGCCGAAGATATTCCCTCGGTGGGCTATACCGGCGGCGACACGGGCCGTTACGCCGTCCGTCATAACCCGCTCGCTTATTTCACCGACGTGCAAAACGATCCTGCACAAGCGCAAAACCTCGTGCCCTTTAGTCAATTCGCTACCGATCTGAGCGCCGCCAAATTGCCCGACTATTCTTTCATCGTCCCCAATCTTTGCGACGACGCTCACGACTGCTCGCTCGCGACGGCCGATGCCTGGCTCAACACCAACATCAACCCGCTCATTCAAAGCCCACAGTTTCAGATGGACGGCCTGCTCATCATCGTGTTCGACGAAGCCGATACCCTCGACTTCACTTCCGGTGGCGGCCACGTAGCCGCTATCATCGTCAGCCCGCTGGCCAAGCGTGGCTACAAATCCATCGCCTTCTATCAACATCAAAGCGTGCTTCGCTTGACGCTCGAAGGTCTCGGCGTGACGAAGCTGCCGGGAGATGCCGCCTCGGCGCCAGCGATGTGGGAGTTTTTCACTACACAGTAGAGTGGCGCCTAAGCTTGGTCTAAGTTTGCATCTCGCCGCTGAACGGCACGATGGATTACCAGTCGCGGCGATATGCGGGAAAGCGGCGGGATTGAACCTCGCCAAGAGTAAGGGCGGTCTTGCATAGATACTCGGCCAAACTAGCGCAACTTCCGATTTACGAATTAACCGGCGACTGAGGAACCACTGCTGCTATTACTTATAGAGAAAATGTTTTCGTCGCGTTTCATCGTATTTCGCCAGGTCCGCGGACCAGCTCGCGACGATCTGTTCCGGCGGGACCCCGGCCTGCAGCTGGCGAACAGTTTCTGCATTGCCGAGGAGCGTCAGCAATTTTGAGGGATCGAATTGTTTGGGATAGCGCTTTTTCAGAATGGCGGCGATTTCCAGGGCGGCTCGCACGGAACGAACCGAAAACCGGTCCGTGATCCGAACGCCCACCCCTCCGCACCTCTGTCCCGCGTAAAGTCCAGAGACCGGGATGAACGGCTGATCGGCGAACCGCAAACCAGGTAAGTGAAGTGCGTTCAACTCGGCAGCGACGTCAGCTCCATCCATCCAAGGCGCGCCGAACTCCTCGAAAGGCGTCTGCGTGCCGCGGCCCACGGAAACGCCCGCGCTTTGCAGGACTTCAATTCCAGGATAGACGATCGAGCCTTTGACGGTGCGGAGGTTCGGCGAAGGAGGGAGCCAACGCAGCCCGGTGCTGTCAAAAAAATAATTTCGATGCCAGTTTTTCATGGAGATCACATGCAGGTCGCATCCGATGTGGTTTTCCGTGTTGAAAAATTGCGCGAGTTCTCCGATGGTGAGCGCGTAGCGAATCGGAATCGGAAAATATCCGACAAAATTTGTTTTGTCGGCGTCAAGCATGGGACCTTCGATGATGTCTCCGCCGAGAAGATTGGGCCGGTCCAGGACGTAAAACGCGATGTGGCGCTTCGCGGCTTCTTCCATGCAATACGCCATTGTGGTCGTGTAGGTGTAGAACCGCACGCCGGCGTCCTGGATATCAAAGACAAGCGTGTCGATGCCATTGAGCATTTCGTCCGTAGGGCGGCGCGATTCATCGTACAGGCTGTAGGTAGGCAGGCCTGTCGTCGGGTCTTTCGACGAAGCGACTTTTTCGTCCGCGCGGCCGGAGATGCCGTGTTCCGGGCTGAAGAGGGCCACCAACTGTACGCCCGGCGCGTGAAACAACATCGAGATGATCGTGCGGCCTTGTGCGTCGAGCCCGGTATGATTCGTGATAAGTCCGACATGCTTGCCGCGAAGCGGCGCAAATTTTTCGGCCTCGAGGACATCGAGTCCTGTTTGCACGCGGCCCGGCCTGCTCCGGTGCTTAACGGCCCCGTGCGCAGAAATACTCAGCATTAAGACCAACGACACTGACATGCCCAGCTTTTTCAGAATACGGTGGCGGCATTTAGGCAAAGCATTTCCTCCGGTTGTGCGCTTCCAATGATATTCTGGAACGCTTCGTTCGGGGCTGCGTTGTGAGCGTGAAGTGCGTGTGTTATATACAGTCGCAGGATCCGGGCGTCAACCGGGAGACTCACATCTGATGAAAGGACGCGGTAAAGGCGTGCTGTTCCTCATTCCTTTTGGCTTGTTCCTTCTTCTCATGGCCCACACAACACGCAGTCAGAGCAAATCCACGCCGCCGAAAAGTCCGGCCGGCGCGGCGAAATCCGCGGCGAAAGTGAAGCCCTCGCAGAAACTGGCTCCGGCCGCCTCGCAATGGGTTGAGACCACTCTCAAAAAAATGACGCTCGACGAAAAAGTCGGGCAAGTGATTTTCACGACCTATCACGGCGGCTTCACCGCGACGGACAGCCCCGCCTATACGCAGATGATGCGCGACATTGAAAAGTTGCACGTCGGCGGATTCATCAACATCACCGAGGGCTCGCCGCTTGGCGTCGTGAAAAGCCAGGCCTATCCCACCGCCGTGCTCGCAAACCAATTGCAGGCCAAGTCCAAGCTGCCGCTGCTGATCGGCGCCGATTTCGAGCGCGGCACGGCGATGCGACTGGATGAAGGGACATCGTTTCCGACGGCGATGGCACTTGCCGCCGCAGGCAATCCGAATGACGCTTATACCATGGGAAAAATCACCGCGCTGGAAGCGCGCGCCGTCGGGGTGCAATGGGTGTACGCACCGGACTCCGACGTAAACAACAATCCGGATAATCCCATCATCAACACCCGTTCGTTTGGCGAGAATCCGCAGAAGGTCGCGGAATACGTCGCGGCGTTTATACGCGGCGTGCAGGAAAACGGAGCGCTGGCCACGGCGAAACATTTTCCAGGACACGGCGACACGTCCACGGATTCGCACATGGACCTCCCGGTGATCAAAGCCAGCCGCAAACGCATCGAAAGTTTGGAACTGGTTCCCTTTCGCGCTGCGATCGCCGCCGGCGCGGACAGCATCATGACCGGCCACCTCGCCATTCCGGCACTCGAGCCAAACCCCGATCTCCCCGCGACGCTGTCTCCGAACATTTTGAACAATTTATTGCGCAAAGAACTCGGCTACCAGGGCCTCGTCGTCACCGATGCGATGGATATGGGCGGGATCACCGTGAGGTACGCCCCGGGGGACGCCGCCGTGCGGGCGTTTGCGGCGGGCGTTGATGCGCTGCTGATGCCGCCGGTGCCGGATGCGGCTTTTGATGCGTTGAAGGATGCGGTGAGTTCGGGACGTATCTCGCGCGAGCGATTGGATGCGTCGGTGCGGCGGATTTTGCAGGCCAAGGCGCGGCTGGGCCTTTACAAGACGCGGCTGGTGGACGTGAACGCGCTGAACAGGGATTTTGGAAAGGTCGAGTGGCAGAAAAAAGCGCAGGATATTTCGGACCGAGGTGTCACGCTTTTGAGAGACACGGCCCGCCGCCTGCCTCTCGATGGCACGAAGCCGATGCGGGCGTTGCTGGTGTCGCTTTACAGCGACCCGGAGCCATATCCCGGCGAAGATCTCGAACGCGAGCTGCGGTCACGAGTGGATACACTGACTACGCTGCGGGCAGATACGCGATTCTCTAAAGCCGATAACTTGAAGTTGCCGGCGCCGGACACGTACGACGTCGCGATTCTTGCGTTTTTTGTGCGCGTGAGCGACCGCAAAGGCAACGTAGACGTGCCCGCGGAGCAGGGCGCGCTTGCGGAAAAGGTTTACTACAACGGGAAGCCCGTCATCACCGTAGGATTTGGCAGCCCGTATCTGGTGGAACATTTCCCGCAAGCGGAAACCTGGCTTGCTGCGTTCGGGATTAGCGACGTGGCGCAGATCTCCGTGGCGCGAGCACTCTTCGGAGAGATTCCCGTGCGCGGGCATTTACCGGTGACCGTGCCTGGCGTGGACCTGAAAGCGGGATTCGGGCTCGAAGTTCCTGCCGATCCCATGACCGTGCATCCGATGGATGCGCGGGAGGACGCGCAGTTCCAGCCCGCATTTGACGTGATCGATCGCGCGATCGCGGACAAAGCGTTTCCCGGCGCAACGCTGGCGGTCGGCTACAAAGACAAAGTGTCCCTGCACGCGTTCGGAAACCTGAGCTACGACGCAAAATCTCCGCAGGTCAAATTGAACACCATGTATGACGTCGCGTCGTTGACGAAAGTGATCGTGACGACAACGCTGGTGGAAAAACTTGTCGAAGGCGACTTCAAATCGCCGCTGCTGCTCGATATTCCGATCGAACGCTATTTGCCGGAATGGGCCAGCGGTCCGCAAAAGGAATGGCGGCATCGCGTCACGGTGCGGCACCTGATGACGCATACGTCGGGATTGCCTCCGTTCAAAGAGTACTGGCGCACTTCAAAAGGCAAAGCCGACACGCTGCGCATGATTTTTGCGGAACCGCTGGAGTACGAACCCGGGACGAAGATGATTTACTCCGATCTGGGAATTATTTTGATGGCGGAGATTATCCAGCGCTTGACGGGACGCACGCTCGACGACCTTGCAAACGAAACTATTTTTGGCCCGCTCGGGATGCATGATTCGATGTACAAGCCGCCGAAAAAACTCTGGCCGCTGATTGCGCCGACGGAATTTGACGCGATTTTTCGTCATCGGCTGATTCAAGGTGAGGTGCACGACGAGAATGCGTTTGCCATTGGCGGCGTCTCCGGCCATGCGGGCTTGTTCAGCACCGCTCCGGATTTGGCCGCGTTTTGCCAGATGCTTTTGAACGGCGGCGTTTACGCTCACCAGAGGATTTTGAAGCGGGCCACGATTGCGCAGTTCACAGCCCCTCAGGACTTGGCCAAGGGCACGCGCACTCTCGGCTGGGTGGTGCCGACCGAAGGCAGCTCCAGCGGTCACTTTTTTTCGGCGCACAGCTTTGGACATACGGGGTTCACGGGCACTTCGATCTGGATCGATCCGGACCGGCAGGTCTTTGTAGTGCTGCTGACGAACCGTGTGAACCCGACGCGCGAGAATCACAAGATCGCCGAAGTGCGTCCGGCATTGCACGATGCCGTGATGCAGGCGCTGGGATTTGCGACGGTGTCGGCTCCGGCAAAGTAAAACTCGGCTAAGCCTTTCGTTTTCAGTGGAGGGTCAAAAGCGGGGCTTGGCCCTACACCCACCCCCGGTATTTCCTCAAAGAGTGCGTAATCCATTGAATTAAAAGGTGTTACGAAAAACGCCGTTGCCAAAGAGTGCGTAGGAGTATGAAAACAAAGGGTCATTTGCTGGCACTTCTTGCAGAAGAACAAAAGAGTGCCTAAGAGTATCAAGAGACGACACTTATTTTTGGGACCGTGCTGGGAAGGAGAGAAAGAGCGTAAAAACCTTTGATCCGCCAGGGCCCCTGCCGATGCGGGAGGCAAGACACAAAAAAAGCGGCCCGAGGCCGCCGCTATTGATGGAATTCACCAAGAAGAATAATACCAAGATTGGTATATCTCTGTCAAGGAAAAATTTAGACGGGGGTTGACGAAACAGTCTTTCGCATCAGGACGGTGGTGCTGAAGAGGGTGTGGCTGAAAGGGGCGACGACCTTGAAGCCGTGTTTCTTGAACATGGAAGCGGTGCCGTGCGTGGACTCGTTGCCGAAAGCGCGAGATTGCCAGCTTGCGATGGGATAGGCTTCGACTAGGCCGCCGCCCTTTTTTCCTATGGATTCGAGAGCGGCGTTCAGCGCGGCGCTCGCCACGCCGCGCTTGCGATAGTTCTTTAGAACGACAAAGCAGGTGATTCGCCAGAGTTTCTGTGTGGCGCGTTCGAGGGCGTGCGCGTGATAGTTGCGTTTGTTGTCGATGCGAGGAAGTTCTTCGCTGGGGCCGTATTGACACCAGCCGACTGGCTCTCCGTTGGCGTACACCAAATTTCCATGCGAATGTCCCGCGTCGAGGAGAGCTTTCTTTTCGCGGCGATTCCTCACGGCTCGTTCCGCGCGGGTGGGGAGCCACTCTTCTTTGGGTAGTGCGCGGGGGCGGTGAAAATGCATGCATTGGCAGTGGTCCCACCCGCCTCCTTGGGAGAAGAGTTTTACGAAGTCGGGCCAGGTTTTTTTGG
>Ga0209166_10002202_pt1 | contig 15140 bp, 15 predicted proteins | sample Coa_R1_3_FD_187151 | JGI IMG/M metagenome (GOLD analysis project Ga0209166, IMG submission 187151) | Surface soil microbial communities from Centralia Pennsylvania, which are recovering from an underground coalmine fire - Coalmine... | ecosystem: Environmental > Terrestrial > Soil >... | reverse complement strand
GGGTCCAGGCAGCAGGAACACACATCAGGCACAGAATCGTAACGAGTAGAATGAGCTTATTCCGAGGGTGCATAGTATCCGGTCTTAGAGTAGACATGCAGTGGCGGAAGCCCTTTGGGCGGTTCCAGCTTTACTTTGATCTTACGCCATTTGCCGTCATGCCGGTCATTGTTTGGACGGTATCCGAGCACATATTGGTTGCGTAGCTCCATACCAATCTTTGTGGCTGTATCTGCCAGCTCATTGGGATTGTTGACCACATAAGTACGTCCGCCGGTGACCTCGGTGATGTCGCCCAGCAGCGTGGGACCATAAGCCTCTTCCTGGGTTCGCCCCAGATAGTCGAAGATGCCGATGGCGTAGATCTGGACGTCGGTCTCCCGGACGTCGCTCTTGATTTCGGTCTCAGTATAGCGGCTGCGGTTGTCGCCGCCATCGCTGATGATCAACAGCGCTTTCTTGCTGTTCTGGGCCTGCTTCATCTTGTCAATGCCCAGGTAGATGGCATCGAGGAGCGCAGTCCGCCCTTTGGGGACCACATAGACCAGCTTGCTCTGGATATCTTCCACGGATCGGGTGAAGTCAGAAACCAATTCAGGACGATCGGAGAAAGCGATCAGGAAGAACTCATCCTGTGGATTGGCGGTCTTAAAAAATTCCACCACCGCTTCCCGCGCTTTATCAATCTTGTCGCTCATGCTGCCGCTCATGTCGAAGATCACACCCAGCGAAATGGGCGCATCCTCGCTGGAAAAGTGCTTGATTTGCTGCTCGGAATTGCCCTCGAAGACGCGGAAGTTCTCTTTTTCCAGTCCGGTGACAATGCGGTTCATGGGATCGGTAATGGTCACATTCACCAGCACCAGGTTGACGTCAACCTTAAGCGGCTTGGTATGCGTCTTTAAGCTTGGATCCACAATGTCGTTTACCGGAGGCGCTTTTGCCGGAGGGATGATCGCCGGCTCCCCCGGAGTAGCTGGCTTCACATGCGGAGTAATGTGGACCTGGTCCTCTGCTTCCTGCGCTTGCAGGCAAGACCCGAGAACTACTGGGATGATTAGTAGAACGGCAATATACAGGAGAGCTAAGAATTGAGATCGTACCCAGGCTGCAGATCGCAAGCCGTGTACGAATGTTCCCCTGCGCGATCTGGCAATCGGAAGCATTATGGTCGTTAGCACGGTCAAACTCCATTTCGCCCAAGGGAGGTTGGACGTGCGGACCTCATTTTTCTGGATATTACCATAGATGCAAGCCGGGGTTTCACACTAAAGTACAACACTGGGTGACGTTCTAAAGGCGCGTTACACGTGTTAGTTAAGATGACTCCGACTGCCCGCATGGTTTTCTCTAGGAAGCGCTAAAAATGCTCAACCAGAGATCCTTAGCCCGGCAACACGGTTGCCGCAATGCATAGCTTTGAAATGCCTGCCTATGTGTAACTTGCAGGGCGAAAATATATTCCAGTGTTGATGTTAGAATCAATCTTTCTCATGGCTGAAATTCTCCCCTTCCAGGCCTTGCGCTACGATGCAGCGCGTTACCCGATTGCCAATCTGGTCACCCAACCTTACGACAAGATCACACCCGAAATGCAGCGGCGTTATTACGACGCCAGTCCCTATAACTTAGTACGCATCATTCTGGGTGAGCAGATGTCCGGTGACAACCACCAGCAAAACGTCTACACCCGCGCTGCTGGATACCTGAAGACCTGGCGGGCAGAAAAAGTTTTGTTGCAGGACCCAACACCTTCTATCTATACCTATACCCAGCACTTTACAGCTCCTGGCGCCGGCGCACCCGGGCTTACGCGTAAGGGCTTCATCGCTCTGGGCAAAATTTGCGAATATTCTGAGGGCGTGGTTTTCCGCCACGAGCAAACGCTCTCTAAGCCCAAAAGCGACCGCCTCAACCTGTTACGCTCCACTGCAGCCCATTTTGGCCAAATCTTCATGCTCTACAATGATCCCGCGTCTGAGGTGGAGCGCCTGCTCGAGCAAAGCCGCGCGGCTGATGTTAGCGTGCGCGATGAATATGGAGTGCAACACTGTCTATGGCCGGCCAGTGACCCGGAAACTATAGCTAAAGTTCGCCGGGCCATGGCTGACAAAAAACTTATCATTGCCGATGGACACCACCGCTACGAGACCGCACTCAATTACAGGAATGAGCGCAGGGCCGCCGCGCCCGCAAGCCAGGCGGCTCCCTGGGACTATGTAATGATGACCTTTATCAACATGGCGAGTCCCAGCCTGGTTATCTTGCCCACCCATCGCGTGGTTGCCGGGCTGCCCACTTTTAATGAGCAGGGATTTTTCCAGGCAGCCAGGAAATACTTCTCCCCCGAAAAGCTTGCCTCCGGTCTCTCTGATGCGGAATTAATGCAAAAGTTGCGGGAGGCAGGAAAAAGCAGCGTTGACCTTCTCGCGGCGACCAAAAACGCGGTATGGTTGCTGCGCAGCCTGCCCGCGGCCCAGCAGGCGCTTGCTGCCCTGCCCGAGCGGCAGCGCCAACTGGATGTAATCCAATTGCACAAGTTATTGCTGGAGGGCGCGCTGGGCATGTCGGAGGAATCGATCCGCAACCAGGAGCACATCCGCTACCTTCGTGACGCCCCCGAGGCTCTGCAACAGGTGCGCAACGGCGGCGCCAATGTTGCATTCCTCATGAATCCGGTGCGGATTGAGCAAATGCGCGACGTGGCTTTTGCCGGAGACGTTATGCCGCAGAAATCTACCGACTTTTACCCTAAACTTCTAAGTGGACTCACTATCTATGCGCTGGAATAAAGAGGCGCCGTTGCAGCGGCCATTCCGCGTCTTCGGAATTGGAGTTGCGGGAATTGCGTTTGCCGTCTCTTTATGTTTTCTGGTCGCGCGCTCGGCCGACGAAAAACAACTCACTGTCGTCACCCCGCAGGATCACTTTTCTGTCGCCATTCAGCAGCGTGAAGGCAAGGACTACGTTGACCTTCAGAACGTCCTCGATTCCATGGGACACAGTTCTGCCACCGTAGAAGGAGATAATTTCAAGCTCCATTACGGCCGCGTAGAAGCGCATTTTCAATCAGGACAAGCTGCCGCCAAATTGGGCGACACGACTGTTCAGCTCGCGGGCAAATTTCAGCTCGATAATGGCCGCGGATGGGTGCCTGTCTCCTCGCTCGCAGAGCTGCTGCCGGCCTTCACCGGCGTTCACGCCGAATACCACGAAGTTTCACGCCGCTTGTTCCTGAATGGCGGAGGCACGCGTTTTACCGCGGAGCTGAAAAAAGGTTCGCCCAGCAGCCTGGCGATTTCTTTTACCGCGCCTGTCAACCCGCGCGTCAGCACTGAGAGCGGCAAGCTGAAACTGACCTTCAGCCGTGACCCGCTGGTGATGCCGGCGCAAAATTTGAAGTATGACGATCCGCTGATCAGCGCCCTGCATTATTCCGAAAATGAAGGCGGAGGCGAGATGGTAATCGAGGCCTCCGAACCTCTGCTGGCCAGTTTCAATGACAACGGCAAGACGATTGTTCTCTCGGCCGCTCCCAAGCTGGCCACCGCCACCCCGCCCGCTGAAGCACAGCCACTGGCCGGAACTTCTTCCGCTCCCGGCGGCACAGCATCCCTCGAGAACAACCCGAACTCGCCGGCGATAACAAGCTCCGGATCAGCCGCGCTGGGCGAAGCCGGCAGCGCGCCGCATACGCGTTACCTGATCGTGATTGACCCCAGCCACGGCGGCTCTGAACGCGGAGCGGCTCTCAGCGACACCATCGCGGAAAAAGACGTGACTCTCGCGATTGCCCGCCGCCTGCGCGCCGAGCTTAACGACCGCGGCCTGGTGACATTTATGATCCGCGACTCCGATTCCACCATCTCTCTCGACCAGCGCGCGGTGGCGACCAATACTTCGCGCGCGGCAGTTTACGTCGCCATCCATGCCGGCACGCTGGGGCAGGGAGTGCGGGTTTACACCTCCATGTTGCCTGAGACTACTCTGGCGCCCGGCACGTTTTTGCCGTGGGAAACCGCGCAGTCAGGGTATGTCCGCTCCAGCCGGGTGCTGGCCACTTCGGTTCTGGATCAGATAAGCAAGAACTCATCGAAAATCCCGGTTGCCATGATGCCGGCGCCGGTGCGTCCGCTCAACAATATTGCCGGTGCGGCGATTGCAATTGAAGTTGCGCCGCAAAATGGCGATGTGGACAGTCTGACCAGCAGCAACTATCAGCAGACGATTGCCAACGCGCTGGCCGCTGCCATCGTTTATTCTCGCGCTAGTCTGGAGTCAGCCCGATGATTCCGCGCCATGTGCTCATTTCGTTTGCCCTGCTGCTGGCCGGCATCTTTGTCATGGGCTTGTACATGCTGAGCCTCAAACATGGCGTGGAAACCAGCGTCCCGAGCGGCAGCGACTCAGCCCTGCTGGCCCCGCCCGTGAGCACCAGCGCCGAACCGATAACACTTTACGTCGCCTATGACGACCTGGGAGTGCTGCGCAAGCGCACCGCCATGGCCGCGCTTCCCAGTGAACCGCCGGCGCGGGCACGCGCCATTTTGCGGACATTGTTGAGCCAGTATCTGCAGGGGACTTCGCCTCACCCCATTGGCCCTGGGTCCGACATCAATGACGTCTACATGGTGAACCAGAATATGGCTGTGGTTGACCTGAACAACGCGTTTGCCGATGGTCATCGCTCCGGTGTGTGGGAAGAAACTCTGACGCTGGACTCCATGATCGCGACCCTTTCCGCCAACATGCCCGAGATCAAGCAGGTAAAGATTTTGGTAGATGGTAAAGAGCGTGAAACTTTGGCCGGCCACGCCGATTTGATAACAGTCTATGACGCTGGCGTTGTGAATCAGTTAGTGCAGGCGCTGCAATGAAAATGCTAAACCACAAATGGCACGAAGGTTCAACCCGAAGGACACAAAGGGAAGCCAGAAGTTCTGATGCAGATTGCAACAGCGTGGAATGAATTGGAAATGACCCTGGTTTTTCCTTCGTGCCCTTTGTGTTAGCCTTCGTGTCCTTTGTGGTTAAACATGTCAAACATGACTAAGACTATTAACATCGGCGTCTTTGATTCCGGCATGGGCGGGCTCACCGTGCTCAAGGAACTGATCCGCCTCTTCCCGCACGCGCACTATCACTATTTTGGCGATACGGCGCGGCTGCCCTACGGTTCCAAGTCGGTGGAGACAGTGGCCAAGTATGCCCGATCCAGCGCCCGCTTTCTGCAGAACCGCGGCGCTGACCTGCTGGTGGTTGCCTGCAACACCGCCACCGCGCTGGCGCTGGAGCAGATCAAAGATGCGCTCCGTATTCCAGTCATCGGAGTGGTTGAACCTGGCGCCACTCACGCTGCAGAGGTCAGCCGCAGCCGCAAAGTGGCCGTGATTGCAACTGAAGCCACCGTGGCCAGCCATGCCTATCAACGCGCGCTGAAAAAACGCGGCATTATGGCGCGAGAGAAGGCATGCCCGCTGTTTGTCCCCCTGGTAGAAGAAGGATGGACCGAGCACGGCGTGACCCGCCAAGTGGCGGAAATCTATTTGAATGAGCTTTTCGAATACGATTCCGAGACGGACGTTCTGCTGCTAGGCTGCACCCACTATCCTCTGTTAAGTCCTCTGCTGCGGCGGCTGACTCCGCCCGGAGTCGAAATCGTGGACTCAGCAGAAGCCACTGCCCAGGCCGTCTTGAAGCATTTCAAGAAAACCAAAAACCATCGTCCTCATTCTTCATCGCAGAATTCTTTACCCAAACTTTCCTTCTCCGCTACCGACTCGGTAGAGAAATTCCAGCGCCTGGGTGAGCGCTTCCTGGGCCAGCACATTGAGGAAGTGGAATTGGTGCGGCTCAAAGTCTAGCTCCAAGCTCTCAGTTCTAAACAAGAGTTTCTCGTATTCATTATCTCTATGAGATGATCTCAGGTTGCTTTTTGCTTGCAGCTTGGAGCTGAGAGCTTGGAGCTGCCTTTCACTATGATCTACCGATCTGACAATCGCACTCCGGAGCAGATGCGTCCGGTCAAAATTACTCCTGACTACATCATTCCCGCCGAGGGCTCGGCGCTCATCGAGGTGGGCAACACGCGCGTGATTTGTACCGCCTCCGTTGAAGAAAGCGTGCCCTCGTTTCTGCGCAACACCGGCAAGGGATGGATCACCAGCGAATACGCCATGATCCCGCGCTCAACACTCACGCGCACACCCCGCGAATCGGCCAAAGGGCGCATCGGCGGAAGGACGCACGAGATCCAGCGCCTCATCGGCCGCTCCCTGCGCGCCGTCACCGATCTCGCGCGCCTGGGCGAGCGCAGCATCTTCATTGATTGCGACGTCATCCAGGCCGACGGCGGCACCCGCACCGCCAGCATTACCGGCGCATTCGTGGCCCTCGGGCTGGCTATGCAAAAGATGGTGGAGGCAGGCACGCTGACCGCCGCTCCTATCCGCGATTACGTAGCCGCCACCAGCGTGGGCATCGTGGATGGCGAAGTGCTGCTCGACCTAGCCTATGACGAAGACTCGCGCGCTGAAGTGGATATGAACCTGGTAATGACTGGTGGGAAGAAGATCGTGGAAATCCAGGGAACCGCCGAACAGCATCCTTTTGACGACGCGCAGCTCAAGAAGATGATGGATATGGCACGCAAAGGAATCGAAGCTCTCATTGCCAAGCAGCAGGCAGTGCTGGGAAGCCTGCTCCTGCGCCAGTGAACCAGGAAATCCATTTATCGGCTGAGTCTTTCGGAGGGGCACAGCTTTAGCTGTGCCGAAAGAATCCTTTAAGTGACCGGCTTTAGCCGCTGAGGTTACTGTTCGAAACCTGCAAAAGTCCATAATTTTGGGACCTATTTCATCTCGACCCAGACCTGGGGCAGAAGAAGTGTGTTTCAAACAGAAAAAGCAGCCTCAACTTTTTGTCGAAAGATCGAACTAAGATTGCGTTTTCCGCAACCTCTCAAAGCTGACATGCTCTCGTCAGGCAAGCTGACGCCGCCAATCGCCGTGCGTTACAATGTATGTTTCATCGTTACGCATGGGAGGAACTATGAAGCTCACCCCGGGAAAACTCACCGGACTCAAGAATGTCGCTGATAAACGCGGTGTGGTCGCCGCTGCCGCCATGGACCAGCGTGGTTCGCTGCAGAAGGCCCTGGCCAAGGAAAAAGGCGGGGAAATTACCGATGCCCAGTTGGAAGAATTTAAGATTGTTGTGAGCAAGGTGCTCACGCAATATGCCAGCGCCATCCTGCTCGATCCGGAGTGGGGTCTGCCTGCCGCGCGCGCGCGCGCCAAGAACTCTGGGCTGCTGCTCGCCTACGAAAAAACCGGCTACGACAAGACCGAGCCCGGCCGCCTGCCCGATTTGCTCGACAACTGGTCAGCAAAGCGGCTGAAGGAAGCCGGCGCCGACGCCATCAAGATCCTGCTTTACTACACCCCCACCGACGGTGAAAAGATCAACGACATCAAGCACGCCTGGGTGGAGCGCATCGGCGACGAATGCCGCGCTAACGATATCCCCTTCTTCCTTGAACTGGTTGGATATGAGGAGGGAGTAGACGAAAAGGGCTTTGAATACGCCAAGAAAAAGCCGGGGATCGTGGCTAAGAGCATGGCCCAGTTCACTGATGACCGGTATGGCGTGGATGTATTGAAAGTCGAAATCCCCATCAACATGAAGTTTGTGGAAGGCACAAAGGCCTTTGGTGGGCAGAAGGCCTACAGCAGGAACGAAGCCAAGCAACTGTTCCTGAAGGCCGCCGAGGCAACCACCAAGCCGTTCATCTATCTTTCTGCCGGGGTCAGCAACGCCGAGTTCACCGAATCTTTGGAGCTGGCCGCTGAGTCAGGCGTGAAGTTCGCCGGAGTTCTCTGCGGACGCGCCACCTGGAAAGACGGCATCCCGGTCTACGCCAAGCAGGGCCGCAAAGCCTTTGAAGATTGGATGCAGACCGAAGGCGTGAAAAACATTCAAAACGTCAACGAGCGCCTGAAGGCCGCCACGCCCTGGTATGAGATGTACGGCGTGCGCTCCGAGGCGGAACTGGTAGGGGCATAAAGGCAGTTCTCAGTTGTCAGTTCTCAGTTCGAGTGGCATATAGCAAAATTCTAGAATCAATAGTTAAAGGGGCGCACATAAGCGCCCTTTTTTATTTTTGATCCGCGTGATCCGTGAAATCCGCGGTTAGTTTCCGACTGGGAACTGGGAACCGAGAACTGAGAACTGCTACTCATAACGCAAAGCCTCAATCGGATCCATGCGCGCGGCTTTGATTGCGGGAAGCATGCCACTCACCAGCCCCACGAATGCCAGAATCAATGTGGCAGTCAGCAGGATGGCGGGGTCAATGCGCAGGTGGATATCTCCCTCGCCGGCATCTTTGACAAAAGCGCTGAAGAGCGTCAGCGACCCAACACCCCAGGAAACAATGTAAGCCAGTAGCACGCCGGCAACGCCTCCGGCGGCAGTAATGGCGAGGGCCTCGGCCAGGAATTGAAACAGGATATGGCGTTTGCGCGCGCCCAGGGCTTTTTCCACTCCTATCTCGCGGGTGCGTTGCGTTACCGATACCAGCATGATGTTCATGAGGCCAATGCCGCCGATGCCCAGGGTCAGCGTCCCGATAAATGCCAGCAGGATCTTGATGCCGGTGGTCACAATGCGGAATTCCTGAATATCCTGCATCAGGTTCCAGACGTAGATGGCGCGCTTGTCTTTGGCGTCGAAATTGTGATGGGCGGCCATGCTTTGGCGCACTGCTCTTTCCACCTTTTCGCTATTGGGCCCCTCGTATTGCATGAAGATTCCGTTGATGTACCGCGTATCTTTGAGTTCGCCCATGGTGCTGAAGGGGATAAAGACGCGGTTGTTGTCGTTATCGTCCCCGTCGGTCACTTTGTGTTGCAGCACCCCGATGATGTTGAATGACAATCCATTCACGCGTACGCTCTCCCCTATGGCCGGTTTTCCGGAAAAGAGTTTGTCTTTCAACTCCGAGCCAATCACCGCGGAAAGCTTATGTTGCTGTTCGTCCGCTTCATCGAGCAGCCTGCCCTCGGTGACGTTCATATTGCGGATGGCCTGATAGCTGGGATATACGCCACTGGCAGAGACAGTTTCGCTGCGCGTGTCATATTGTGCGGTAGCGTTGTCTATGTTCACAAAGGGCGAGATGCGGTTGATCAGCGGGACTTCGCTATTGAGGGCGTCAACATCTTCCATTTTAAAGCGGATCTCTGCTCCGGCTTTGGCCCCCCCAGCCTGCAATGAGGTACGTCCAGGAAAAACCCCGATCATGTTGGAGCCGAAGCTGGAGAAGAAATACATAATGGAGCGCTCGAATCCCGCTCCGTACGAGAGCAGCAATACCACGGTGGCAATTCCCCACGCCATCCCTAACATGGTAAGCGCCGAGCGGCGGCGATTATGCTTCAACGAACTGTAGGCCTGGTCGAGTAAGGCGTTGACCATAATCTTTTCTCCAAGCTGACAAGTGCTAGCTGCTAGCCCTAGCTTCTAGCTGTGTTTGGGTTTCATAGCTTTAGCTTTTAGCTTTTGGGCTTAACAGCCTTTCCTTCTTCACTTCTTACTTCTTCCTTCTTACTTCTTATTAGCTTCCTATTTGTTATTCAAATAGAAGACGCAGCAAATTGCGTCTCTACCAGAAATTCTATTCGCTGCGCAGTGCCTCGACTGGGGTCATCATGGCGGCCTTCCGCGCCGGATAAAGCCCGGCCACGATGCCGCACAAGGCCAGCGAAACAATGGCCAGCGCCGCCGAGGTGGGCACCAGTTGCGGCGTATCAAAACCTTCCGGCTGAGGGAGGTTGGAAAGCAACGCCATTAAACCGGCTGCGACTGCCAATCCCGCGCCTCCGCTCAGCAGGGTGAGAAACGCGCCCTCTAGGAAGAACTGCGTGAGGACGTTCTTGTTGGTCGCACCCAGGGCCTTGCGCAGTCCAATTTCCTTGGTGCGTTCGGTCACTGATACCAGCATGATGTTGATAATGCCGATGGCCCCCAGACCCAGCGTCACCAATCCCACGCCGCCCAGAAACCAATCCATAACATCGAAGATTTTGCCCACCGTCTTCAGGTTTTCGATGGTGTCCCACTCGTTGAAGGTATCTTTATTGTGCCAGTCAAAATTGTGGCGCTGGGCAATGATCTCGTGCACCTGTTGCTTGGCCAGCTCGTGCATGTCGGCCGTCAGGGGCTGGTAGTTGATGAATGAGATGGCGTCGTATTTGTTGTCACCCTTGACCCGGAACAGGTCACGCATGGTATTCACCGGCACGAAGAAGCGCAGGTTGGTTCCGCTGTTCGCTTCCTTGCCAATCTTCACCAGCACACCCACCACTTCAAAACTCACGTTGTTCAGCGTGATGGTGTTGCCCACGGCGGGACGTCCGGGGAAAAGGTTCCTGCCCATCTCGCTGCCCATCACGGCCACACGGCGGTGTTGGGCATTATCTTCCTCGTTGAGCCAGCGTCCGGGGCCCATGTTGATGGTGCGGATTTGGTTGTACTCGGGCACCACCCCAAAGACCTCGCCGTTGGTGCTGGTGTAGTCGCTGACCGCGCTGATATCTCCGCGGGAGAGGATCGGCGAGATGTAGCGCACCGCCTTGGCATTGTCGCGGATGGCCAGGTAATCATCGTAGGTCAACTGGTACGGACGAGCGGATATCGAGCTGCCAGGCACGGCCGGCACCCTGCCGCCAAAGATGAACATGATGTTCTCGCCGATATTATTAAGTTGGCGTCTTTGTCCTGAGCGAAAACCCTCGCCCACGCCTACCAGCAGTAACAGCGAGCCCACACCCCAGGCGATGCCAAACATGGTTAGGAACGAGCGCAGCTTATGCGCCCAGAGGGTGCGTATGGTCTGCAGGAAGATATCGGCCAGTATGCGCATAAGTAACTTTAATAGATACGGAAAGAAAGAGCGCCCGGTTCCGTTAATTGGACGTGGGTAGATGTCGAAGGTTTTGGAAATAAAGCGGGAATTTGGCTGCAAATCAAATACGTCTTCGTGCCTTCGTCCGCCTTCTGTAGCCTTTGTAGTTAAGCTTTAATGGCAGGCAATCTTCTGTATCTCCGGATAGCCGTCAATGTTTACTTTAGGATCATAGGTAACCGTACATTCCGAGATGTTGGCGGGAAGCTTTTTGTTGAGCACGACGCTCGTCGCCGAGTAGCGGCAGCTCAGCCAGATGCCGGGCGAGGCATTGGGAGTAAAATGCCAAACTCCGTAAGCCAGACCGTTGCGCTTGGTCCAACTGTCGTAAACCAGGCTGGCCTCCTGCTCAGGAGGACCATCGTAGAAGGTGATGCCGGCCAGCAGGTTTTTTGAGTTTTTGTCTTGCCCAGCCGTCCAGCCGTCCGGGGGCTTCTCGATTGTTTCCTTTACCAAGATCGATTTGGGGCAGTAGTTCTCCTGTCCCAGCGCTGCGGTTGGGCTCGTAAGCACCAGCACCGCAAGAGACAACACGATGAGGCAATGCGGTAAGAAAATCAAGCCACTGCCTGATTTGCATTTTGACGGCATAAACCCTCCAAAGAGTTTGTCGCGAATGGCTAGTTTACAGCTTTGGATACCGCCTGATCAGGATATTCAGCAGCGCTAAGAAAGATTACTCCGCGATTTGCCGGCAAAGCCATGACCCCATGAGCATGAAATATGCAGGGGCTTGCGGCGCGGCTGCATTCATGGTTTTCGCGTCGAATTCCATCGTATCGTGTTCGACAAACATCATTTCATGGTTTGCATTTGCCACGACAGCATAACGGATATTGTCCTGCCGATTCATCAGCAAACGGAGCTGCTCGACCGACTCGCCCACCGGAACCCAGGGATCTGATCCACCATAGATGAACAGCAAAGGGACCTTCACCTGGCGTACGGCTGCAATTGGATCATCGTCGATCTGCTTCCGGGCGGAGTTGTGCTCCGGGTCAGTGGTGAGATTCGATGCCTTAGGCATGAACGCGAGCGCAAACCAAGGCTGCGTTTCCGCCTTTTGCAGCACCTCAACTGCCGCTGCGCGTGTGACTTTGCCTCTTAGATATCCCGTCCATGCCTTGCGAGTATCAAGCATCTGTTTCACATCTTGTGAGGAGTAGCCCCGAATGGTCAGCAGATTGGTCGTGGCAAACTCCATTTGCTGCGCGGGAGTTACCAGGGGCGCAGAAACAGAGATGGCAAATGCGGCATCTTTGCTGCGCCCGGCCGCCAGTACGGCAAGCCATCCGCCCTGACTCAGTCCCCAGAAACCGATCTTCTCTGGATTGATCTGCGGCAGCTTGGCCAGGGCGTTCTTTCCAGCGATGGCGTCGTCAGCAAGAGTCTCGTAGTCAATGCTCTTAAGGCTGCCCGATGAAGCGCCCGTTCCTCGGCGATCGTAAATGAGCACGGCGATGCCCATCGCCGGCAAGCTCTGCGCCAGGTGGCGGTAAAGCGCTGCCTGACGTAACGGAACCGATGCATCATGCAAGGCCACAATAGCCGGCAGGCGGCTGCCGTTCGCGGGAAAGTACACAGTCCCGGCCAGGCGCGCATCGCCATTTGTAAACTGGATCTCCTGGGCAATGATTCCAGCAGTTCCCTCGACATGCCAGAGGTCCGACGCTCCAGCTTGTGAACTAAACATTATCCAGAAGGCAGCGCAAAACAACAAAACTGAAGTTAGATTCTTGACCATTGCCATCCTCCCGTGCGGGAACCTTGCGTTCAATGATCGTTCCAGCGGTCGAATCTGAAGCTTGCGACTAGAACAGAATTTGTTACTTTTAGACGCAGTAGCTGGCGAAAAGTCAGACGCAATAGGAACTACTTGTTGATGGTGGCCTTCGCAACTTCCGGATACTCGTAAACCCCCTTACCCGACTTGCGTCCCAGGCGTCCGGCTTTGACGTATTGCACCAGCAAGGGACAGGGGCGAAACTTCTCTCCCAGCGCTTTGTGCAGATATTCGAGAATGTGCAGGCGCGTATCGAGGCCCACCAGGTCTACCAGCTCGAACGGCCCCATAGGATGGTTCAATCCAAGCTTCAGGGCCTTATCGATATCTGCAGCGGAGGCGATGCCTTCCTGCAACATGTAGAAAGCCTCATTGCCGATCATGGCGTTGATGCGGCTGGTGATGAAGCCGGGCGATTCCTTCACGGCCACAACTTCTTTGCCCATGTGCCGGCCCACTTCAAGGGCTGCGGCCAGGGTTTCGTCGTCGGTTTCAAGAGCGCGAATAATTTCCAGCAGCTTCATTTTGTGCACGGGATTGAAGAAGTGCATTCCCAGACACTTGGGGGCGCGATAGGTGACCGACGCAATCTCAGTGATGCTCAATGACGAAGTATTGGAGGCAATGATGGTTCCCGGGCGGCAGACTTTGTCGAGCAGGGTGAAGATTTCGATCTTCGATTCCATCTCCTCGGGGACGGCTTCAATCACCAGGTCGGCAGCGCGGGCGGCTTCTTCCACTGTGCCGGCATATTCAATGCGGGCAAAAGCCGCGTCGGCGTCTTCCTTTTTTACCTTTCCCAGCTCGACGGCTTTTTCCAGATTGGAGCGGATTTCACTTTCGGCCTTCCTCAAGCTGGCAGGCAGAATGTCTTCGAGGATGGTTCTGTATCCGCCCAGCGCCGCGGCGTGGGCGATGCCCCGCCCCATGATGCCCGCGCCGATGACGGCAACGGTCCGGACCTCGGGCATTACAGGCCCTTCTCCAGGCTCTCCAGAATCTTGACGTAGTTAGGCTCGGAGTTGCGCATGTACTCAGCCAGGCGCTTGCGCTCCTCGGCTGACATGGAAGAAAGGTTGGCACTAATGCGCCGCAGGGTGGCGGCAATGTCGTCTACATAGTTCATCATGCGAATGATCTCGCCGGTGGCTTGCATTGTATAGGCTCTCCTTGCCCTCAGTTTACGTGGTTAACAGCGGGCGAATCTCTTATTTTCAGGGTTGGATGCGATTTAGTAAAGCGGGAGAAAGACTTACCGCAGAGACGCAGAGGCGCGAAGGACGCCTCGGCCCGCCTATCGCACATCCCTCCTTCGTGCCCTTGATCTTCAACTTCTTCGTGTCCATTGTGGTTTGCTTTTGTTTTTCAGCTCTCGCCTTGAGCCAGCTCACAACTTGTGTTCTCATAAGTAAATGCGTCGCCGCGCGAGCAGTTCTGCGCGCGGCAAAACCCTCAACCTTCAACCTGCAATCTGAAGGAGAAAAATCATGAGCAAAGTCTCGCCTATTCCCAAAGGGTACCACTCCATCACACCTTACCTGGTCATCAAGGGCGCTGCCCAGGCCATCGATTACTACAAAAAGGTCTTCGGTGCTACCGAAGTCTTTCGCATGGACCAGCCCGACGGCAAAGTCGCTCATGCCGAGCTGCAGATCGGCGACTCACGCATCATGCTGGCCGATGAACAACCCAACATGGGCGCGGGGCACGCCAGCGCGGCCAGCATCGGCGCCAGCCCGGTGAGCCTGTATTTGTACCTCCCCGATGTCGACCGCGTCGTCGAACGCGCCGTCTCCGCAGGCGCGAAAACCCTGAAGCCGGTCCAGGACCAGTTCTACGGAGACCGCTCCGGTTTCATCCAGGACCCATTCGGGCATCTCTGGGGCATCGCAACTCACATCGAAGATGTGGCTCCGCAAGAAATGGCGGAACGTGCGAAGAAGGCGATGCAGGCAGCATAATCTGGTTCCACAAGAGCGGCGGCCTCCGCCGCTCTTCATATATTGCAGGCACTTAACAGACGCATCAGGCTCGAAGGCATGATGGATATGTTCAACTTCATCGACCGGTTCAATGTTGCCGACGTGAACTCGCTCTATACCGAAGCGGGAAAGCCAGCAGCCTCCTTCGACCAGCGCCAGTTCCAATTCGGTCTCAGGCTGAGTTGGTAGTAATTGTTTGGATCACCATAGGGGCTAAACCATTTTAAGTCTTGCTATATCTCGTTTTTGCAACGTTCCAGCGCCTGAGGGCGCGGAATGAGTTAAAGCATTTTTATATCTAGTGTAGACTATACTGCTCAGGCGATCCTTCGGCGCAGAGATGGCTAAACCTTATTCCAATGATCTGAGGCGGAAGTTTCTGCAGTCCTATGATCGAGGTCAGGCAAGT
>Ga0209166_10002201_pt1 | contig 15144 bp, 8 predicted proteins | sample Coa_R1_3_FD_187151 | JGI IMG/M metagenome (GOLD analysis project Ga0209166, IMG submission 187151) | Surface soil microbial communities from Centralia Pennsylvania, which are recovering from an underground coalmine fire - Coalmine... | ecosystem: Environmental > Terrestrial > Soil > Unclassified... | reverse complement strand
CTGAGCGCCAACGGCTTCGGCAACTTGCGCTTTACCACTCTGGCCAACGTGCCGCCCGGCTCACCGTTCTTCCCCACCGCCTATCACGAAGGCGGCGCGCCGATGTTCAGCCTGGGTGTGGAGGCGGCTGACCTGGCGGTCAGCGCCTGCGCCGAGGCCACCTCGCTGACCGACGCGCGCGCGAGGCTGGTGAAGGCGGTGGAGGACCACGCGCAGCGGTTGGCGAAGGCCGCCCGCAAGCCCGGCGGGGTGCGCGGCCTGCGCTTCGGCGGCATTGACTTCACGCTGGCGCCCTATCCAGAGGCGGCCCGCTCCCTTGGCAGCGCGCTGGAGCGCCTGACCGGCCACCCGCTGGGCAGCCACGGCACCCTGGCAGCGGCGGCATTCCTGGCAGACGCGCTCGACCGCGCCCGCATCCCGTCGGTAGGCTTCTCGGGTCTGTTCTTTCCCGTGTTCGAGGACTCGGTGCTGGCCGCCCGCGCCGCGGAAGGGCGCCTGACCGTGAACGACTTATTGCTGTATTGCACGGTCTGCGGCTCCGGGCTCGACACGGTGCCGGTGCCGGGCGACATCAGCCTGGATACGCTGGCCGCCATCCTGCTGGATGTGGGCGCGCTCTCGCTGCGGCTCAACAAGCCGCTGACCGCGCGCCTGATGCCCATCCCTGGGAAAAAGGCCGGCGACGATGTTCATTATAACTTTGCCTACTTCGCCGACACGCGCGTGCTGGCCCTGCGCGAGGGAGGGCTGGGCGGCCTGATGGCCGGCGACGAGACCTTTGAGCTGGCGCCGCGCCAACGCTGAGGGCGCGGCCTGCGACGAGCGTTACTGGTATTGCGGGTGGGCCGCGATGAAGCGATCCAGCCGGCCGCGGGCGGTGGCGCGCACGCGGTTGTGAACGACCGGCGTCCAGCCGAGCAGCAGGCCGCTGGGCCCCAGGGCCTGGCTTGACCAGCCCCAAAAGTTGAAGCGATCGCGATGGGCCGCGATGCGGCCGGCCTGGAACTGGAACTCGGCGTCGATAACGTTGTGCACTTTGCGCCCGGTCGACGAAAACGTATACCACGCCTCCCAGTGGGCGCGGCCACTAGCGTCGTCGGCGTGTATGTCGCGATGGGTAGCTTTCAGGTCCGGGGCGCCCTCGCTCAACATGTGCCACATGGCCCCCACCTCTTTGCCCTTAAGCGTGAACACCTCGTCGGCAAATTCCGCGGCCGGCTGATAGCAGGCCTGCATGGCGGCGTAGTCGCGCGCGGCGAAGGCGTTGTAGAAATTCTCTAGCAGCTGCTCGTTGGGATGCATCCGTGGCTCCAATGAAGGTCAGCGCGCCAGTATAGCCATCTCATCGTGAGACACAAGCCGCGGGCGGCGGCAGCCAATGGACGTCGTTAATGTTGTCGTGATCGATGCCCTGGCCAGCCTCATCACCGCCGCACCAGCGGAAGATAAAGGAACACGGATGGCGTAAATGAGCTAATCTTCGCCACAAAGGCGTCCCGACCGCCGTTGTAGGTCAGGCCGGGTCCGACCTTCACTGGGAAGCTGTTTTGATCAGAACCGGAATCGCCGGTGATGTACGCATTACCCGCGCTGTCCACCGCAATGCCTCGGCCGTTGTCAGGGCCACTACCGCCGATGTAACCGGCGTAGGTCAACGCCGAACCAGCGGCATTCACTTTGGCTACGAATGCGTCGCCGCCAAAGGCGTTGCCGCCATTGTAGGTCAGATCCGGTCCGGCCTTCACCGGGAAGGTCGTCTGGTCGGAGAAGGTGGCGCCTGTAACGTAGGCATTCCCGGCGGTGTCCACCGCAATACCGAGACCAAAGTCGTCATTCGCGCCGCCGATATAGCCGGCATAGTCCAGGCTCGAACCGGCTGAGTTCACCTTCGCTACAAAGGCGTCGCCGTGGGCACCGCCGTTGTAGGTTAAGTCAGGCCCCACCTTCACCGGGAAATGGAGGAGGGTCTGGTCAGAAGTGGTGTTGCCAGTGACGTATGCCGCCCCGTGGCTGTCTATCGCAATTCCATTGCCGGCATCTTCACCTTGACCGCCAATGTAGCCGGCGTAGATCAGGGCTGTACCGGCCGTGTTCACCTTGGCCACGAAGGCATCGCCAAACATGGTGCCACCCTCAAAGATCAGGGCGGGCCCCACCTTCACCGGGAAGGTGTTTTGATCGGAAACGGTGTAGCCTGTGATATAGGCGTTTCCGCCACCATCAACCGCGATGCCATTACCCTGGTCAATATCGACGCCGCCAATGTAGCCGGCGTAGGTCAGGGCTGAGCCGGATGGGTCCACCTTCGCCACGAACGCGTCGTTGCCGCCGCTGTAGGTCAGGCCAGGCCCGGCCTTCACCGGGAAGCTGGTCTGGTCGGAGTCGGTCGCGCCAGTGATGTAGGCGGCCCCATGGCCATCTACCGCAATGGCGTAGCCATAGTCATCCACATCGCCGCCAATGTAGCCGGCGTAGTCCAGCGCTGTGCCGGCCGCATTGACCTTCGCCACGAACGCATCCGCGTTGCCGCCGCCGTAGGTCAGGCTGGGCCCAATCTTCACCGGAAAGGTGGTCTGGTCGGAATTGGTAGAGCCCGTGACATAGGCGTTCCCTTGGCCGTCCACTGAGATGCCGTAACCGTAATCATAGCCGGAGCCGCCGATGTAGCCGGCATACACCAGCGCGGTACCAGCTGCGTTCACCTTCGCCACGAACGCGTCGTAGCTGCCGCCGAAGGTCAGTTCAGGCCCTACCTTCACCGGGAAGCTGGTCTGGTCGGAACTGGTGTAGCCCGTGATGTAGGCGTTCCCCAGCCTGTCCACCGCGATGGCCTGGGCGTCGTCGTAATTGGCGCCGCCAATGTAGCCGGCGTAGACGAATATAGTTGGGTCTAGCACCAGGGGCAGCGAATGGTCGTAAGGTCCCAGATGGAAGTTGTAGCCGAAGGTCGCGGCCGGCCCGGCGCCCACCGCTGCGTTGAGTGTGTAGCTCATTTCCACCGGCACGCGCTGTCCATCTTTCATCTGATAGGCCACCGGCGCCGCGTCGCGGAAACTGTTCAAGGGGGTGGACACTTCCAGTTGGCCATCGGAGGTCAGCCGCAGCGCGCTGGCGCCCCGGTAGGCCAGTTGGATCTGGGCCGGGTCGGCGCCCGGCTGCACCTCAAACTCATACTTCATCTGGCTGCCCTGGCCGGAGTACACCAGGTCAATGCCGGACCACAGGTTCGGATAGCGCAGTTGGGCGTAGCTGGGCACGCCCGCCTGCCATTGGCCAGGCTGGCCCTTGAAGTAGGAGAACACGGCCGCCGTCTGGTCCTCGCCCTGCGGCTGCACGCCGGGGTTGGCGCCCACGAAATCGAGCTTGATTGCCCAGCGCTGCCCGGCCTGTGGAGCTGGCTCGTTAACTCTGAGATCCGGACGTGCCTCGCCGGCGATTGGGGCGCCCTGGGCGGGGACAGCGACGCTGGGGGAGGCTGCCGATGTGAAAGCAAAAGTCAGACCGTTGGGGCTGAAGTAAATGGTGTTGTCCTTGCCCGGCACATAGAAGTCCACCTGCGGATCGGTCTGACCGTGGTTGGCCACAAAGTACAGCGGCAGGTGCTCGAGGGCCGCGGCTGACGGCGCAGCCACTGTGGGTGCCGATTTGACCAGCATCGGCGAGGGGGATGCCACCGGAACCGTACAGGCCGTAAGCAAAGCCAGGCAGACGGACAGGGAAAGCGCTAGATATTTTCTTGCGGACATTGGAATCTCCTTATCAGTGGCGTGACCAACAGTGTGCGGCAGGCAAAACTGTCCGGCAATCATGCCGGCCAATCTTCCGGGTCGGCTGGGCCACCCCCTGGCGGCCCAGCCTCTTTGTCCGGGAGCGCCAACCGCCGCTCCAGGCCGGCCCAAAACTCCTGCAAACTGGAAAAGGTCGCGTGCCATTCGTCGGCGCTGCCCGGCTCGCTGGCCTGGCCGCGCCACTGGCCGTCTTCACCCACCGCCAGGCGGATGACAAAGGACCGGGCGCGCTGGGTAGAGACCATTTCTGGCGGCATGTTGGCGTCTTCTACTTGCTCAAAACCGGAAGGTACAGGTAGTGTGATGGCACAAAGGTCGTGCCCTGGCGCTCGACCGACCCGACATCACAGGCGGGGCCCTGCGGGCGTGTCACGCCGCGCTGGTCAGTGGCCGGGCAAACCAGGCCACCGTGGTCCACCGCCGGGCTGCCAGCCGCGGGCAGCTGCGTGAGGGTCGGGCCGCCGTTGTCGGCCAGCGGTCCGAGCAATGGGTTGACGTTCTTTTGGTCGCCAGACTTCGTCAGATACGGATTGCAGGAGGTATCGTCGGACAGGTTGTCGTTGTTGGAGGTGATGCTGATGGCGCCGCCCGCCACCAGACAATCGACACCGGTGGCGCCATGCGCGACGATGGTGTCCGTCAGCGTGATGGCTTCACTGGCCGTCGCACCGCGTTGGCGCAGCCCGCCGCCGGAGGCAGCGGAGTTGCCGCTCAGGGTGACGTAGGACAGGCTGGCCGGCCCGTAGTAATTATCCAGTCCGCCGCCGTAGCTGGCAGAGTTGCCGCTGAGAGTGGAGTTAGACACCTGCAAGGCAGCAGCGTCGTTTTCGATGCCGCCTCCTTGTACCGAGAAATTGCCGCTGAGGGTGTCGTTGGTCAGGGTGGCGGCGCCGCCAAAGTTATCCAGGCCGCCGCCATTGCCGGTGCCGCCGAAGTAGGTGGTGTAGGCGTGGTTGGCGCGCAGGCTGGTATCCACCACGCTCAGCAGCGCGCCGGTGGACTGGTTCTCGATGCCGCCCCCAAACCAGGCTGAATTGCCGCTGAAGCTGCTGCGGGTGACGGTCATTGCACCACCATGGTTCACCAGGCCGCCGCCATCGTAGCTGGCGGTGTTGCTCATGAAGTTGGCGGTCGTTAGGCTCACCGAGCCGAGGCTGTTGAAGAGGCCGCCGCCGCCGATGCCGCTGGAGGCGCCGCCGGTGGTGGTGTTGCTGACAAAGGTCGTGTCGGTGACGATGACGGTTCCCTGATCGTTGTAGAGGCCGCCGCCGCTGGCCACAAAGTCCGTCGCCAGGTTATTGGCCAGGGTGGTGCCGCTGATGACCAGCGTGGCGGTGGTAGTGATCTGCCGATTGGCAATGCCGCCGCCGAAATACTGGGCCGAATTGAGGCTCAGGTTGACACGCGTCAGCGTGGCCCGCCCGGAATAGTTGGACAGGCCGCCGCCCGAGCCCACGTTGGTAGTCGCGTTGCCGGTGAGGTTGACACCGGTCAAGGTGAGCGTGCCAAAGGCGTTGTCCAGGCCGCCGCCGCTGTTGCCGGCCAGGTTGCCTGTCAGGTTGACGTTCAGCAAGCTGGCCGTGCCGTGATCATTTTCAAACCCGCCGCCGGAGTTGTTGGCACTGTTCGCGTCAAAGGTGCCGCCGGTCAGCGTGGCCGTGCCGGCGTTATCCACCCCGCCGCCATTCGTGCCCGAGTTGCTCCGCAGGCTGGTGTTGGTCAGGGTCAGCACGCCGCTGTTATAGATTGCGCCGCCAACCGAAAAGCTCTGGTTGTCATGCAGCTGGCTGTTGGTGACCAGCAGCTTGCCCTTGTTTTGGATGGCGCCGCCGGGGTCAGCCGTGTAGCCCTGGATCAACGAGATATTGTTCAGCGTCAGGGTGACGGTCGGCGGCACCGAGAAGATCTGGTTGGAGAACGCTCCGCTCAGGGTCACCAGCCCGCCGCCGTCCAGGGAGACGGTGCGCGTAAGAGTCTTGAGGGCCACCGTGATCGTGATGGGAGCCGCCCCACAGTTGAAGGTGATGCTGCCGCCATCGGCCAGGGCAGCATCTAGCATGCTGTCGCTGCAGCTTCCTGGCGAACCATTGCCGACCACGTCCGCCGGGGCTTGAGCGGCGACCGGCAGGTTGGCCGGTGCGGCCGCCAAGTTGGCCGCCTGAGCGTAGGCGCTGCCGGCCGGCATCGCGGCCAGGCTCAACAGGCTAAGAATGAGCAACCCGCGGCCAACCAGGCTGTTTGACATTTGCTCTCCCGAATTCAATAGGCCGGCCAGTGTGGCCAGACATAAGGCAATGGGCGCACGCCCAGATTACAGGATGTGGCGCGCGCAGCAGTCTTGACTAAGTTGGTCTAGATTAGAGGAGGGGAATAAACACGCAATCAACAAGCTGGCGCAGCGGCGAAACGAGGCTAAATGTCTTCGCCTTGCTGCAGACGCTGGCCCAGCCAGCGGGTGGTGGCCGAGGGGGCAGCGTTCAGCTCGCGCTCCAGCGCCGCCACTGCCTCAGCGTAGGTTTTTAGGGCCAGGCTGCGGTTGCCCAGGCGGGCCTGAGCACGCATCTGGGCCTGGTAGCCCTCTTCGCGCCAGGGCGCCTCGGCCATCACGCGCGCCGCCCAGGGCGCGGCCTCGGCCGGCCGTGCCCGGTCAAGCAGGGCCTGGGCCGCATACAGGCAGCCCTCCACGTACAGGTTGAGCAAGCGTTCGCGCGGCTCGAGCGTCCAGCCATCGTAGGGCGCGTCGGGCAATAGGGGCTTCCAGGCAGCCAGGGCCGTCAGTAGGGCCTCGGGTAACGGCGGCAGATCGTGACCATCGCTCGCGTCCAGGACCGGACGCACCGCCGCCTCAAACGCCGCGACGTCGACCATGGCCACCCGCGGATCGCGGCGCGGGTCGAAGCAATAGATGTCGTCTTCAACGGTCAGGTAGCGCGACCCGGCGCGCGGGCGCATGGCCGGCTCCAGCAGCCGCCGCAGCCAACTGAAGACCTGATTAAACGAGGTCCGGGCCACCGCCGGGTCGGCCCCGGCCCACAGGTCTTCCAGGATGCGATCGCGCGACAGGCGCTCGCCGCGATGCAGCACAAAGTATTGGAACAGACGGCGCACGGCCGGCCGCTGCCAGTCGGCGGGCAGAATGGGACGCTCGCCGCGGCGCACAGTGAACTCGCCCATCAACTGGACAAACAAGGTGGGCGGCGAGCCGTGCTCCAGCGCCTCCAGCGCGGCCTCCATTGCGCGGGCCACCGCCTTATCGCGCTCTTTGGCCAGGGCCTCGGCCAGCGCGGGCATCGCTTCTTCACGCCCCAGTGCCTGCAAGCCGCGGGCGGCCCGCGCGCGCACCCCGGCTTCTGCCTGGTTCAATAGCGGCAGCAGCGGCTCCCACGCCCCCAGCGCACGCAGGCCGTCGAGCGCAAGCTCCAGGCCAAGGTCCACTTGCAGGCACAGGGTCCAAAATTGGGCCGCCAGGTCGGGGTCGCGGCGCGTCAGCAGGCCGGCGTAAGCCGGGCGGCCGAGGGCCCGCAGCACGGCCCGGGCATGCCGGCGCCAGTGTGGGTCTTGCGCCTGCCGGCAGCGCACAGCCAGCAGCGCCCGCAAGCGCATGATCTGAGCCCTGGCCCTCAACCGCGCGACGTTCAGCGTTTCGGGATGCAGCGGCGTCGCGCTTCCGCCGGCTGAAGCTGCCAGGTCGCGCTCCAGGGCCAGGATCGAGCGGTAGAGCGGCGAGGGCCAGTCCTGGCTCAGGACGGCGTCAGCCGCTGCCACCGCTTCTTGAAAGCGTCCGGCGCGCCGCAGCAACCAGGCGCGGGCGCTGCCGACGCAAATGACTTCTTCCGGATTTGGCCCAACCAGGGCCTGCGCCTCCGCCAGCGCCTGGCGCGCCGGCTCGTACTCGCCGCGGCCCACGTGCAGCAGCGTCCACCACCACCAAGACCAGATGTTGTTGCTGTCGTCCTGCTCGCCGTGCGCTTCGGCCGCTCCAAACTCGCGCAGGGCCCGCTCCAGGCCAGCCCAATCGCCGCGGGCCTCGCACAGCGCGCACCAGCCCAGCCATTGATGGCTGCGCCCCACCGGCTTATCGGCAAAATAGCTGTCGTTGGCCTCCAACAGCCGCTGCGCTTCTTCGTATTCGCCCAGCGGCACAAGCGCGACCGAGGCCAGGTTGGCGCGATAGAAAGCGTTGGGCAGCGAGCCGGCCTGCTCCGGCGTGCTCAAGAGCTGGTGATACGCCCGCCGGGCCAGCGTGAACTGGCTGAGCTGCACGAACGAATTGGCTTCACTCGACAGGACCCGGCGGCGCAGCTCGGGCGGCAATTGCGGATCGGCTTCCAGCGCGCGGCAGATATCGATCGACTGCTGGGGCCGGCCTTCGAAGCGATGCGCCTTGGACATGGTGAGCTGGATGCTCCAGCGGGCCGAGACATTAGCCCCGGCCTCGGCCAGGCGCAGCGCGGTGTTCAGATGCTGCCAGGCCTCCTCATTCTGGTTGATATCCAGCAGCTCATAGCCCAGTCGCTCCAACAGCAGCGGATTGTCGGCCAGCGTGGACTGGTCGAGGCTCAACACCCAGCGCCGGAAGGTGCGGTAACGGCCTTCGTTGCGAACAAACTCAAGCGGGAGCTGAGCGATCAGGCAAGCGGCCAAAGGACTCAGCCGGCCGGCCAGCGCGTGCTCAATCGCCAGCGGCAGATCAGCGTGGGCGGCGCACCACTCGGCCACCTGTCCAAAGCGCGCCGGCTGCTCCTCGCCGAAATGCTCCAGGCGCCCGAGCATAAACTCGCGGATGAGGTCGTGGTAGCGATACCAGCCGGCCGGGCCGGCCTCATTCAAGAACAGATTGCGTGAGAGCACGTGGCCGCGCAGCTGTGCCGCTTCAGCGGGGCTGCTGCCCAACAGGGCCGCGGCCAACTCGTCGTCGAACCGCAGCGGCACCGCCGTCAGGGCCATATAGCGTTGCGTCTCGGCCGGCAGGCTGCCGATGAGCAGGCCAGCCAGGTAATCGAACAGCTCGCCCAGGGGCTCCGCGCGACCCTCGACCGCGCCCAGCCCAGGCAGGCTTCCGGCCGCGCGGGCCAGCAGAGCCAGGGCCAGCGGCCAGCCGCGGGCGCGCTCGTGCCAGGCGGCCAGCTGCGTGGCGCCGGCCCACTGGGCTGCGGCAAGCCCGGTCACGCCAAACAAGGCCTCGCTCTCACCGCGCGAAAAGGCCAGATCAGTTTCGGTGAACGCTGTCGTCGGCCCGAGCGGAGCCGCGGCTTTGGGAATTTGCCGGCCGCTTAACACCAGCCGCAAGGGCAGGCTCTGCGCCATTTGTGCCAGCCAGGCCCAGGCCTCATCGGCCTCTGCCAGCAGGTGGACATCGTCCAGCAGCAGCGTCGCGCCGGGCCGTGTCAGGGGCTGGAGCCGCACCTGCAAATGGCCGGCGTCGACGTCGCCCAGCTCCAGCGCGATAAGATAGGAATCGGGCTGCTGGCCGGCCAGTAAGCGCAAGAGGGTGGTCTTGCCATAGCCGGGCGGGGCGCTGATGGCAACGTGGCCGGTTTTGAGCGCGGCCTGCAAGCGGCGCAGCAGGTGCGACCGCGCAATTACAGGGAGAGCCGGGTTGTTCAACTGGCAAGCTCAGGGATTAGGTGAACGAGACCAGGATTATATACCTCGCCTACCTGGTCCGGAGCGCCGCGACCGGCCCGTGCGGCATAGGTCAGCGCCTAGCCATTGCTCAATAAGCTGCGCTGGCCTGGCGCCCGCAGTTGCCGAAGGAGCTCATCTGTCTATAATCGGCTGGTTTCCCACGAAGGAGCGTATTGTGCCAATTGGAAAGTCTCTCTCCTTACTCATCGCGGCGCTGCTGCTGGCGTTTATCCAGGCCTGCGGTATATCAGAGAGTGACCGACAGGCTACGCACCAGGCAGAGTATGAAGCTACTGACACTGCCACCCCGACGGCGACGCCAAGACCGACCGCGACTGCCACACCGACTGCTACCGGCTCGGCTGATGGGCCGAGGCCATCTGTGGCAGGAGCTATTATTCTCAATTGGACCTCCGGCGGCCATACCCCCCAACTGGCCTTTGATGGGCAAGGACAGCTCAATCTCTTTTTCCAGGCCTCCACCTCGGCTGGAACGCACACCATCAATCAGGTAAAGATGAAAGCTGACGGCACCTGGACCACGCCCGTTGTTGTCAGCCCAGAATATCAATTCTTCGTGAGCTTGACGACAATATCGGATACATCGGGGCGGCTGTGCGTGCTATGGAGCGGCGAGCAGTACGACCAGAGCGGCAACGCGCTCGACGGACTGGCGCGTAATTGCCAGCAGGCCGACGGGACCTGGCAGGCGCAGGCGCTGCCGCTGGCTAACACAACTGGTTCGGTAGCTATCGCGGCCATGCGCGCGCCTGATGGCACGCTCCAATCCATCTTTGTTTCCCAGAGCAAACCGGCCGGGTTGTACTACACCCCCTTGGCCGGCAGTGCCACGAAACCATTGAAAGGCACACTACTTTCAGGCAGCTTGCAAGTACTGCAGGGGCAGATAGTCATTGACACGAACGGGGGCTATCACGTCGCCTGGGTGGAAACGTCGGGCGGCGCGGATATTACGATCCAGCATCGCTTTTCACTCGACAGCGGGAAGACATGGTCCCCGGCCGAGAAGCTATATTCTGGATCAGCCGACAATCCAGCCGATATCCATTTTCAGCTGTTGGCTGGCAGTGCCGGCCAAGTGCATCTGGCCTGGGACGGCGATAATGCCATTCATTATCGCCGTTGGAGCGCGGCCGGCAGTTGGGAGGCGCCCATCACTCTCTCGGGCACTCGGCGCAGCTCGGGGGTCGAGCTGGTGGTTGGTCAAGACGGGTTGGCGCGTGCAGCCTGGAATATGGCCGCAAGCGATTCCAGCATCATGCTGGGCCGGCAGTTGACCGATGGAACCTGGAGGACGCCGCAAGCAGTCAGTATCGGCTCGGCGCTTGAAATGGTATTGGCTGTGGAGAAGACCGGTGCCATTGAGATGTTATGGAACGAGGGCGACGGTCTGCGTTACTTAACCGTCCCGGGCCCTTGACAGCCCCGCCCCGAATCACGGATAATCAGCGCAATCGAACAGCAGCAAAGGCTGTGACGGAGAAAAGTAAGCGGTCTGAAGCCGCCAGGGAGGTTGGGTCCTCGACTGCAAGCCCAGCCCGGCTGACCCCCGCCGAAGTTCTCTCCTGAGCCGAGCGTGTGAATGGCGGTCCACAGGCCGCCCAGTAGCCGCCTCCGTCTGTCCCACGTTACCCGGACGACCAATCGCCACACTGTGGCCGTTGGGCTAAGTGGGTCCGGCTGCGGCCGGGCCAATCAGGGTGGTACCGCGGGCATCAGACTCCCGTCCCTTTTTCAGGGCGGGAGTTTTTTGTTTACGCCATTCGTCACAGGGAGACGTACCATGATCGAGCAGCTCGAACAGATTGAAGCCTCAGCCCTGGCGGCACTGCCGGCCGTGAGCGACAGCGCCGGCCTGGAAGCGTGGCGCGTGACGCACCTGGGCCGCAGCTCCCCCTTGATGTCCGTGCTGGGCGACCTGGGCAAGCTGCCCAAGGAAGAGCGGCCGGCCATCGGCCAGCGCGGCAACCAGGCCAAGCGGGCACTGGAAGAGGCTTACACCGCCAAGGCCGAAGCGCTGCGCCAGGCTGAGATGGAGCACGCCTTGCGGGCGGGGGCGCTGGACGTGACCCTGCCCGGCCGGCCGCAGCGCCGCGGCCGGCTGCACCCGGCGGTGCAGGGCCTGCGCGAGATCTCCGCCGTGTTCGCCGAGATGGGTTTCCAAATCTATCGCAGCCGCGAGGTGGAGAGCGACGACTACAACTTCGGCCTGCTGAATATGCCGCCGCATCACCCGGCGCGCGATATGTGGGACACGTTCTATACCACCACGCCCAACGTGATCCTGCGCACGCACACCTCGCCCGGCCAGATCCACGCCATGCGCCAGTTCTACCCGGAGCCCATCCGCGTCATCTTGCCGGGTATGTGCTACCGCTATGAGCAGATCACGGCGCGCTCCGACATCCAGTTCTACCAGGTGGAGGGGTTGGCGGTAGGCCGCCGCATTACGCTCAGCGACCTGAAGGGCACCCTGAGCGATTTCGCCCGGCGCATGTTCGGCCAGACCGTGCGCACGCGCTTCCGCGCCGACCACTTCCCGTTCACCGAGCCCTCGGCCGAGATGGACGTGGAGTGCTTTGTGTGCGGCGGGCAAGGCTGCGCCGTGTGCAAACAGACCGGCTGGCTGGAGATCCTGGGCTGCGGCATGGTGCACCCGACCGTGCTGGCCAACGGCGGCTACGATCCGGCGGTGTTCTCGGGCTTCGCCTTTGGCATGGGCCCGCAACGCATCACCATGCTCAAGCACCGCATCGAGGATATACGGTACTTCTTTCAGGATGATATGAGGTTTTTGGAACAGTTTTGATTGGGGCAGACATGTTGCGTATTCCGTACTCGACGACAGAGTGCGTAGTACGCAAGACCCAATACGGAATACGCAATACGGAATACGTTCAGGACAATAAAAGATGAAAGTTCCATTAAGCTGGCTGCGCGATTTCGTCGACATCAGCATGACGCCCGAAGAGCTGGCCTATAAGCTCACGTTTGGCGGGCTGGAGGTGGAAGACATTGAATATGTGGGTCTGGCGCCGAGCGACGGCCGCATTGGCGGGCTGCCGGCCAAACCGGGCAAGGCCAGCGGCCCGGCCGCGAAGGGACTGGCCTGGGACCCGGCCAAGATCGTGGTGGCGGCCATACTGGAAGTGATGCCGCACCCGAACGCCGACCGGCTGACCCTGCTGCGGCTGGACGACGGCTCGGGCAAAGAGCAGACCGTGCTGACCGGCGCGCCCAACCTGTTCGAGTTCAAGGGCCAGGGCCCGCTGCCCCGGCCGCTCAAGGCCGCCTATGCCCGCGAGGGCAGCATCCTGTACGACGGACACAAACCCGGCCAGCAGCTGATGACGCTCAAGCGCGCCAAGATCCGCGGGGTGGAGTCGTACTCGATGGTCTGCTCGGAGAAAGAGCTGGGCATCTCCGACGAGCACGAGGGCATCATCCTGCTGCCAGAGGATGCGCCGGTGGGCCGGCCGCTCGCCGAGTACATGGGCGATGTGGTCTTCACAGTCAAGATCAACCCGAACATGGCCCGCGATGCCAACGTCCTGGGCCTGGCGCGCGAGGTGGCGGCTCTCACCGGCCAGCCGCTGCGCCAGCCCGACTACAGCGTGCACGCCGAAGGCCCAGCCATTGCCGGGCAGCTCGCCATCGAGATCCGCAACCCGGAGATCAACCCGCGCTTCACGGCGGCGCTGATCAAGGGCGTGACCATTGGCCCCAGCCCGTATGGCGTGCAGCGCCGCCTGCGCCTGGCAGGCCAGCGCCCCATCAATAACATCGTCGACGCCACCAACTACGTCATGCTCGAGATCGGCCAGCCGCTGCACGCCTTCGACTATGACGTGCTGGCTGCCAGGGCTGGCGGCGCCACGCCGACCATCATCACCCGGCTGGCCGAGCCGGGCGAGACGCTGAAGACGCTGGACGGGGTGGAGCGCAAGCTGGACGATTTCACCATCCTGGTCTGCGACCGGCAGGGCGTGCTCTCACTGGGCGGGGTGATGGGCGGTGCCGAGTCCGAGGTCAGCGACAAGACCACCAACGTCCTGCTGGAGGGCGCGTCGTGGGAGTTCATCAATATTCGCCGCACGGTGAAGTCGCAAAACCTGCCGTCGGAGGCCGCCTACCGCTTCTCGCGCGGGGTGCACCCGGCCATGACCGAGCGCGGGGTGCGGCGCGGCATCGAGGCCATGCGCCAGTGGGCGGGCGGCGCCGTGGCCGCCGGGCTGGTCGATGAGTACCCGCGCCCGGCGCCGCTGGTGGTGGTCGATCTGCCCCTGGCCGAAGTCGAGCGCATCCTGGGCCTGCGCCTGCCGGCGGAGGAGATCAGGCGGATATTGGAGGCGCTGGAGTTTGGGGTGGAGGAGAGGTCAGAAGTCAGAGGTCAGAAGTCAGACAGTGCAGATCCGACTTCCGACGTCCGACCTCTGACCTCCAGCCTCCATATCACCGCCCCCGATCACCGCCTCGACATCGGCACCGGGGTGGTGGGCCAGGCCGACGTGATCGAAGAGATCGCCCGCATCTACGGCTACGAGCGCATCCCGGAGACGCAAATCTCGGACAGCCTGCCGCCGCAGCGCGGCAACCCGGCGGAGCTGGAAGAGCGCGTGCGCGACCTGCTCGTGGGCAGCGGCGCCGGCCTGCAGGAAGTGGTGACGTATTCGATGACGGCGCCCCAGCGCGAGCGCCGGCTGCTGCCGCCCGCCTCGCCGGCCGATGACCGGCCCTACATCACGCTGGCCAACCCCATCGTCGCCGACCGGGTGGTGATGCGCCACTCGCTGCTGGCCAGCCTGCTCGATGTGGTGGCGCTCAACATCCGCCACCACGACCGGCTGGCGCTGTTCGAGATCGGCACCGTCTACTTCAAGGGTGAGAACGAGGCCGGCCTGCCCGACGAGCTGCGCCGGCTGGGCATTGTGCTCACCGGCGCGCGCGAGCCGCTCGACTGGCAGGGCGCGGACCGCGGCCCCATGGACTTCTTCGACCTGAAGGGCGTGATCGAGACGCTGGCGGCCGGCCTGCCGCTGGACGAAGTCGCTTATGAGCCGCCGGCGCCGGGGGAGCAGCATCCCAGCTTCATGCCCGGCCGCACCGCCCGCCTGCGGCTGAAAGGCCAGCACGCCGGCTGGTTGGGCGAGGTCCATCCGCTGGTGCGCGAGCAGTTCGACTTGCCAGACCAGGCGGTGCTGGCCGCGGACCTGGACCTGGAGCTGCTGCTGTCGCAGGTGAACGAGCGCTGGGATGTGAAACCCGTGCCCGAGTTCCCGCCGGTGAAAGAAGACCTGGCCGTCATTGTGGACGAGACGACGCCGGCCGTAAACGTGCAAACCGTCATCGAGGCCGCCGGGCGGCCGCTGCTGGCGGAGGTCACCCTGTTCGACCTTTACCGCGGGGCGCAGATCGGCGAGACCAAGAAGAGCCTGGCCTATCGGCTGAGCTACCAGGCGCCAGACCGCACCCTGACCGATAACGAGGTGGCCAGGCTGCGTGGCAAAATCGTCAAACGGCTGCAAGACGAGCTGGGGGCCGTCTTGCGCAGCTAGCAAAATAACCGACAATGGAGAGGCGGCGGGCTGAGCTCGCCGCCTCTCCATTTCGGGATGAAACAGATGCTGAGCCGCCTGCGCCGCCTGCTGCCCTACCTCGTGCTCCTCGCGGCGTGGGCGCTCTTCTTTTGGCGCTTTGCCGCGCCAGC
>Ga0209166_10002200_pt1 | contig 15145 bp, 14 predicted proteins | sample Coa_R1_3_FD_187151 | JGI IMG/M metagenome (GOLD analysis project Ga0209166, IMG submission 187151) | Surface soil microbial communities from Centralia Pennsylvania, which are recovering from an underground coalmine fire - Coalmine... | ecosystem: Environmental > Terrestrial > Soil >... | reverse complement strand
GCTTTCCGCTCATCCTGACCTGCGCCAAGAACACGCAATTCTGCGAGACCCAGCATCGGGGATTGCCGAGTCTGCGGCGGCGTGCTCGGGATCCGGAGGTGGAGCTGCATCCGATTGCCGCCGATGGCCGCGGCATCCGCGCAGGTGATTGGGTGGTGCTCGAGAGTCCGGACGGGGCGATGCGAGCGCGCGCCCGCCTGAATGACACACTGGATCCGGGGGTCGTGTGTGGCGAGCATGGCTGGTGGCAGGCGTGTGCCGAAATCGGTGCCCCCGGGTATGACCCCTTCAGCGCGGACGGCTCAAACTACAACCTGCTGATCGGGAACGCCGCCATCGATCCGACCAGTGGCTCGGTCCCCCACCGCGCGTACTTGTGCCAGGTCCGGCGCGCCGACTGATCTGGCGCGCCCCGAGGCACCGGCGCGGTTGACTCGATCGTCTCTAGAGAGGCCAGGGCTGCTTTCATCAGTGATGACACTCGCGGGTGCAGCCGAAATAGCTTCTCGGCTGCACCCGGGCACGACCATCGCAAGCAACAATATTCAGGTCGAACGCCCGGCGGATAACTTCCTGGACTGGCTGACCAGCGGCGCTCGCAGAGTCTTCTCGCCGAAGCCGCTCTAGGCGGCGACCGCGGCTGTGCTCAAGGCCGAAATGACGGTTCTTGCGCCGTCGACGCCAAGTGGCGCCATCAGGATCGGCAGGTCCACTCCCGCTGCCCGGTATTCCGCCAGTCGCTCCTGGCAGCGTTCGACTGGTCCGATCAGACAGATCGAATCCAGCAGTTCGTTGCTCAGCGAGTCGGCGCCTGCGCCGCGCTCCATCTGCTCCGCCTCGGCGATAAAGCCACTGGCGCGGAACAGATGCTGGAAGAACGGAAAGTAGGTGTACAGCACCAGGTTCTGACGCGCTGTCTGCCGAAGAGCCTCGATGTCATCGCCAATGAATGTTGGAATACCAAGGGTGAGATCGCACTTCCCCCTTTCCGGCGCCTTGGCTCGACCGCGCTCTATCCATTTCTTGCTCTGGCGTACCCGGTCCGGGGACCAGAAGATCGGCATAATGCCGTCGGCCAGCTCGGCCGCTTGTTCGACCATTCTTGACGTGATGGCAGCAACATAGACCGGCACTTTTCGCGGCGCCGGCAGCTGGGGCAGGTGGGTTGCCGGTCCTTCGCCTCGCAGCCACGTCTGTACGTCGGTCGTGTAGCGCCGCACGTATTCGCCGGCGTTCGACATGTCGATCTTGAGCGCGCCGTTCACCGGTTGATGGCTCACCCCGAGACCCAGGATGAAGCGACCTCCGGTCGATTCGGCTATCAGCGCTGCGCCTTGTGCGCACACGTAGGGGTGGCGCAGGTACACGTTGGCCACCCAGGTGCCCACATGGATCCGCTCCGTCGCGGCGCCCATCAGCTGAGCTGTTGCCATCGCGTCGTTGTTAACCTCAGTCGTGAAGATGGCTTCGAACCCAGCGGCTTCGGCTTCACGCGCGACGTTCTGAATGTGCTCCGCACTCGACCCGACTGCAGCCACCGGCACTACTGCAAGCCCGAGTCGTTCGCGTTCCATATTTCTTCCCCCTTTGTCTGGGCTCGACGTGCCGCAGTGTACGCGTGAGAGGACCGTCCCGGAAATTCGGGGCCGGTCAAGCAACTCGGGCGAGGGAGCACGATCGGCATAGGTATCAGAACTTGTGAAATTCTCCAGGCCCGGTCACCTCAGGCCGTTGGTCGTGTACACGGCGTACCAGTCCGTGGCGATCGCCTGCTGGGCGGCGAGCAGGCTCAGCGCGCCGGTGCACACCTGTCGATGCAGGAAGTTCTCGACAGCGTCCTTTTCATGAGCGTTCGGCACGACGGTCCACGACTCTGGCCACAGGTTGGCGACGTCGGCCGGCGCGCCGCCCAGTTCCAGCGGAATGAGGTGGTCCAGCTCGACGGCTGAAAGCGGCAGGTCCTGCAACCCGTAGGCCACCATCTGCTGCACCTTGATCCGGTTGGTGACGCTGGTCGACGGTCGGACGGTCGTCGTGTAGCCGCTGACGCAGATGGTCGAAGCGATCGTTTCCTGGGACACGCGCGGGTCGGTCGCGCCCGGGGTACAGCCCGCGTCCGGCAAGCCCGCGATGCTCACGCAATCGAAGGTCTTGACACGCGGCCCGGGCGCCCAGCCGATACTCGGATCGGCGTCGGGCGGCGCCGGCGGGTCGACCGTCACGCTCGGGCAGGTCACATCGACAGGCTGGACGTCGGTCCCGTCCATCCCGAGCAGCGCGGGCACACAGCCAGCATCCTGCGCCCAGGCCGGCGTCACCGACGCGGCGACAAGGAAAAGGCAGATCAACAGCCAACGCACGCAGATCCAACCTCCAATCTGCGCGCACCCTAGCCGATTGCCAGCCTCAGCAGAAGGCCCCGGAGCGCCCGAACGTCCTCGAAAGAACTCGCGGCGGCGAGAATCCCGCTCTGTAACTCGTCACAGAAAGGCGAGCGGGCCGAGGCCGCCATCCTGAAGGCGCTGGTATTGTCCGGGCGGGTTGTGCTCATGCGATGGGGCGCCAGCCAACGCTACGACTTCGCGATCGACGAAGGCGGCGGACGGGTCACCCGCGTGCAGTGCAAGAGTGGCGTGTATCGTCACGGCTGCGTTTACTTCCGAATGGCAAACGCAGATCGGCGGCGACCCAGAGGTGATCCCTATGTGGGCCAAATCGACGCGTTTGCGGTCTATTGTCCCGATCTGGATGCGAGTTTCCTCGTCCCCATCGAGCACGTGCAAGCGCGACAAGTTGGCGCCCTTCGGATCGATCCGCCCGTGAATGGCCAAACCTTTGGGATCAGGTGGGCAACCCCCTGCGTTCTAGAGCCCGGTCGCATGCCGCTCGCCGGCAGCCAATTTTTGGAGCGGAAGACGAGATTCGAACTCGCGACCCCCTACTTGGCAAGCAGGTGCGCTACCGCTGCGCCACTTCCGCTAGAACGTCGATCAGGATACCAAAAGCGACAAGATCGACCAACATCGCTACGCATTCCGGCCCAGTCGTCAGGTGGGCGGCAAGGCGATGCGCTACCGCTGCGCCACTTCCGCAAATGGAGGAAAGCGGAATGGTACCCAACCCGACGAGCAAGGGCAAAAGGTCTGAGGCGATTCTCCTCGCCGCACCAGTCAGTCTGGGCAAGCTTGTCCTTGTCCCATGGGGTGAGGAGCGGTACGACCTGGTGGTCGACGAAGGCGGGCATTAGGTCCGCATTCAGTGCAAAACAGGCGTCCTGCGCAACGGCTGCGTGGTGTTCAAAACGTGCATCGCCGACGCGCGACGGCCGCTTGGCGATGGTGGGTACGCGGGCCAGATCGATGCGTTCGCCGTCTACTGCCCGGAGGTGAAGCGCGCGTTCCTCGTTCCAATCGGCGAGCTCACCTCCCCGAATTACGGATATTTGCGGGTCGAAGCGCCGCCCAACGGGCAGATCAGGAACATCCGCTGGGCGACGGATTACGAAATACCCTGTGCCGAGGCGGAGTCAATTGACCCCTTCAGGGCGTCTGAATGCTGAGATGGTCGACGGCGATCTGGTTGCCGTCGCCACCGGCGAGGAGGGCGATGCGGCCCTGGGGGAGGGTGGTGTCGGTCAGGGTGGCGACCTGGGTGCCGTTGACGGCCATGGTCAGCCGGTTGCCGATCGCGCTGACGACCAGGTCGTTGGTCGCGGTGCCGGGGCGGACGGCATCGGCGTGCTGCCAGGTCAGCAGGTCGACCCAGTGGTCGACGTCGCGTCGCCAGATGCCGACCTCGCCTTTGTCGCCGACTTCGAGCGCGTAGTACTGGCCGCCCTGGGTGACGCCGTCGAGTGGCGTCGGGCTGGCATCGCGCAGGATGATGCCGAAGCCGCCGCCGGCCGGCGTGCCACCGAGCTTGCGGAACGTGGCGCTCACGACGACGTCCTGGAACACGTCGGTGATCGGCACGTCGACGGCCACGAACTGGTTGGGCTGCCGGGTAATCAAACGGTAGCCGCCGCTGGTCAACCAGGTGGTGCCCTGCGCATTCGACGGCCAGTTGCGGGCGTTGTTGGTGAATCGCTCGTCCATAACCAGGGTCGGGGCTGGCACAGTGGTCGGCGGTTTCGGGACGGCGGTTGGCTCGACGGTGGCGGGCGCGGCCTCCGGCGCGACAGTCGGCGCGGCCGCGGCACTGGTGGCGCGTGCGAAGGGCGTCGGCCGTGGGGCGATCTCAGTGACCGGCGTACCCAGGGCCACCGCGTTGGCATTCGGAAACGCCGACAGATCCGAGTTGTCGTCGCCAAACCATTCGCCGAGGTGCGGCGCGACCAGGTAGGCGATCACCGCCACCACGGTCAGCACGACGGCACCGACGGCGATCAAGCGAACGGGCACACCGTCGCGTCGGGGCGTCAACTGAGCCTCGAGCAGGGCCCGAGCCGGATCTACCTGAGCCACGCGCGGCTCGGAACTCGGCGCCGTGGTCAGCTCGTCGAATTTTGGCGGGGATGCGGCGCTGGCCACGCGCTCGATTCGGGCGCGCAGCGGTGTCGGGCGCGCCGAGTCGCCGGTCCGTTGCGAGAAACTCGCGGACGGCGAGCGCAGTTGCGTTGGCTCGGTTGACCCGCCTGTTGGGCGCTCACTCGATCCACCCCGCGGTGAGTTGGTGTGGCGCCCAGCAACCGGCAGGCGCACGATCCGCGGATCCTCAGCCTCGGGATGGGCGGCGGCCGCGTCTGAGCGCTCGCCGACATGCATGGCTGCCGCGGTGTTCCTGGCGAGATTTCGGCTGACACCGACCGACGGCGCGGCATTGACGCCAGCGCCCGTTGACGGTCGGGTGGCGGTCCGCCCGATCATGGTGAGCCGCGGACAAGTGCCGAACTGATCGCTCAGACACAACTCGCGCTGGTGGTCCAGCGAGAGCGGCAACGGGGTGGCGGCGGCGAAGCAGCGGTGAAGCCGGGTTGGGCGCCCAAACGAATTGCCCGGATCGTCGTCGAAGCCAAGTTTGGGGCAGCGTTCGACGACCTGCGGTGGCTCAACGATTTCGGCCGGGGCGTGAGTCGCCGGCTCAGCGGGCAACGCAGCTGAAGCATCCGGCTCAGTTGGGCGCTCAACAACGCGCGTTGTCTCGAGGCGCACCAGGCCCACCGCGGCGAGGTTGCCAAGCTGCCACAGCGCGTCCAACGACCCGCGGTGGGCCACGATCTCGCGCACGGTCCGCTGGCCGTCCACCGCCAGGAGCGTCTGCAGCGTGCCGCGATCGAGCGGCAGTGGATCTTCGCCCGCGCCGGACTCTCCTTGCGCGATCAACTCGGGCACCGAGTCTACCGAGGGCAGGCTGGGTTTCCCGGCGACAATGCGCGCGACCAGGGTATCGAGATGCGCCTGCAGCGCTTCGGGGCTCAAATCGATACTGGGTGTCGCACTGGGGCGGCTGCTCGTATCGAAGGCGAAGGTGCCACCGGGGAGCGACTCGACGAGCCCATCAAGCGCGGACAACCCGTGCCGCGAGCCGAGGCTGGCGCCCGTCAGCTTCCCTGCGTCAAAGATAATTTCGCCCTGCCAATCGTCGTGGCCGATCTGCAGGCGACCCGTTTTCTTCAGGCTGGTGAGGAAGCGGATGATGGCGGGCAGGCCGACGCCGTCCAATGTCCCGCTGAGTTCGGTCATTGTGCTCTGCGCGCCTCCGCCATACATTCCAGGCGGATCGTAAGACCGGCCCGTTGAGCGGTCCGCAGTACAGAATTCTGCCTCAGTTGAGATCTGGTTGAGAGCCTTGTCAACGGGCTACGTGTCGCCTTCCGCCTCGTGCGCCGCGTTCGGCGACCCGCTGCCGATCGTGTATCCCTTGCCACGCACGGTAACGATCACCGGTCCCGACTGCGACGCACGCCGGAGCTTCTGCCGCAGACGGCCGATGTGCACGTCGATCAGGTGGCCAGTGCCCAGGTCCTGGTAGCCCCAGACCAGCTGGCCAAGCGTTTCACGCGAGAGCACTTCGTCTGGTCGACTGGCCAGGGCCACGAGCAGCCGGTACTCGGTCGGCGTCAGGTGCACGGATTGGCCGGCCAGCATCACCGTCCCGCGCGACTGCGAAATGAGCAGGTCGTCAACGCGGATCTGATCGGCGGGCGCCGCCGGCACCTCGCGCACGCGCGACGCGCGACGCAGGACGGCCTCGATCCGCGCTTCCAGCTCGTCGAGCTCGAACGGCTTGGCGATGAAGTCGTCCGCACCCAACTTGAGGCCCAGCACCCGGTCGACCTGTTCGTGGCGGGCGCTGCAAATGATGATCGGGGCGCTCGTCAGCGTCTTGAGCGCGGTGGTCAGGACCAGACCGTCCGTATCCGGCAGCATCAGATCGAGCATGATCAGATCGGGACGGACGTGCTCGATGATCGACCGGGCTTCGCTGCCCGTTTCAGCGATGGTGACTCTGTAGCCGCTACTTTCGAGGGCCTTGGATAGCGAACGAGCCGTCTCTGGGTCGTCCTCTACCACCAGAATCATCGCACTCACGGTCTGGCCTCCTGCGCCCTGGCAGGCAACTGTAACTCTCTTTGTGACAAAACCTTGCTCCAGCGTGCGGAGCGGACGCGCCTCCCTGGTAGCGGGTTGGTTTGGGTTTGGTTACGGCTACGACGCCCAGGTACAGGTGGATCAGTGCAGGTCATCCGCAGACGTAACGCTTGGCGCGTGAGCCTTGAGACGAGGTGGGCTAAAACTGCCCCAAATGGGGGGCTGTGGGGCGCCCGGATATGGCCGATAGTCGCAATGGTCACGTTTCTGTAACACGTGGCAATGAAAGTTATCTAAGGGGGAGAGCCAATGCAGTTGATTGCGAATTTGTCGAAACGGGTCCCGATACGCGGCGTCGCGCCAACACTGGTCGCGGTGCTGGCAGTGGCAGGCGTTCTCGGCCACGGGGCTCCCATCTTCAGGGGAATTCTCGGCCTCGTCGGCCAGGGCTGGGGCTGAGCCCCCGAATACCTTGAGCGCCAGTCGGCCCCTGCGTACCTGACTAGTCACCGAACCCACCAGGTACGCAGGCGGCCGACGTGGCCTTCGGCTGCCATGCGTCCCCTGATCAAGCTGTACGTCGCCCTCGTTGGCTGCGCAGCGGGTCTGCTGCTCGCCCACGATCTGAGCGTACTTGTGCTCTGGCCACACTCGTGGTCACTGGGAATCACGGTCGCGCTCATCGTGCTGACTGTGATCGGCGAACAGCTGCAGTTCGAACTGCGACGCGGGTGGTACACCAACGCCAGCGCCGTCGCGCATATCGCGGCCGCGTTTCTGCTCCCACCGGGGTTGGCGATGGCGATCGCCGGTCTGGGTGCCGCGGTGCGTGCCGTCCGCTATCCGCTCCCACTCGCCAAAGCCTTCTTCAACGTCGCCAGCATTTGCCTGGCCGTCGGTGGGGCAGCGCATCTCGCGACCAGTTTTGGCGGTCCCGATCGCGTGTCCTCAGGGGGGACATGGATGGACCCGCTGGTGGCCGTGCTGGCGAGCGCGACGTATTGCGCCATCTCGACCTGCCTGGTCGGGGTGGCGATCGCCAGTTCGCAGCGCCGGTCGATTGTCAGTGTGGCGCGCGGCATGCTCACGGTCCAGACCATCGGCGAGGTTGGGCTGGGCGTGGTGGGGGCAATGCTCGCGGCGATGTTGCTGTCGGCCCCAACGTGGGCGCCAATGCTGCTCATCCCCGCGGGCATGCTGTACTTCGCCAAGCAGTCCATGGATAGCGCCGACCGCCGGTCGCGCAACCTGGCCGTCACCAGCGCGGTCGGCCGTGCGGTGGTCGGCACCCTCGACCCGAGCCGCGCATTCGAGGCGATCGCCGAACGGGCCGTCCTCGATGGGCTCAGACTCGATGGCCTGGCGCTGGTGCCGACGACTGGTTCCGCGACATTCGCCGCGCACATTGCCTGCGACGTCGATCGCCCGTCCCTGCGCGCGGCGCTGGTCACTGAACTGGGGCTCGATTCGCGTCAGATCGTCTTGCGCACCGGCCCGGGTGTCACCATGCCAGGGTGGGTACCGGACGACATCCGCGGGACCTTTCTGTCCGCGGCCGCCATTCCTTTCGGCGCCGGAAGCGGCCGACCCATCGGCGGCCTGATCGCCTGGCGCGAGGTGCACGCAGGCCGGTGGGCGTTCTTCGACCATGAGGAGATTCTGGTCCTCAAGACGCTGGCCGACTACGCCGCGGTCACCCTGGAGACCAGCCGCCTGGCGCAAGAAGCCGCGCGCCTGCACCACGAAGCGGGCCAGGCCGAGGCGCGCCGCGAGGTGGAAGCCTTGCGTGATATCGCCCGTCTCAAGGACGAGTTCCTCGGCCAGGTGTCACATGAGTTGCGTACCCCGCTGACGATTATTCATGGCTACTCCGAGCTCATCGTCGACGGTCTGATCACCGAGGAAACCCTGGTCCGCCAGAGCGCCGACGAAATTCACACCAGTTCGGCGCTCATGCTGCGGTTGGTCGACGACCTGCTCGACACGTCCCGCCTCGACTCGGGTCGCATCGAGCTCAAGCCGGAACGCATCAATCTCGCCAGCTGGCTGGCGCGCGTGGGCGGGGCGTTCGGACAGGCCAACCCGTCGCATCGCGTGGTCGCCGACCTGCCCGCACCGCTCCCAGCCGTCAATGCCGACGTCGACCGTCTGGGACAGGTCATGAACAACCTGCTTTCAAACGCCGCGCGCTACTCCGCTCCAAATAGCGATATCAGAATTACTGCCGACGTCGACGACGAGTGGGTCGAAGTGCAGGTGAGCGATCGGGGCATGGGTGTGGCGCCTGAAGACTGCGAGCGGATCTTCGAGAAGTTCTATCGCGGCCGGCACGGCGCGACGCTCGCGGTGCGCGGCACCGGGCTCGGCCTGGCCGTCGCCCGGCAACTGGTCGAGGCCCACGCCGGCACAATCGGCGTTCGCAGCACGGTTGGCGAGGGTTCCACGTTCTGGCTGCGGCTGCCGATCGAGCGCGACGTCAGTCCGGGGCTGGCCGCGTAGCGGTTTTGCCGGCGGGTTTGCGGACGACCCGGCCGCCCGAGCCGAGATGCAGAAAGTTGCCGAGCACGGTCGGCACGTCGCGACTGGCGCGGCGCAGATGGCGCAGGATCGGCTCGCCGTGCGAGTGGTAGACCGGTGCTGTTGGCTGGTACGCAATCAGGTAGCCGCGCTCCTGCATCGTGCGGACCCAGGCGATATCTTCGGCGCCGCCGACCTCTTCATCGAAGGCATGCTCGAGCCACAGCGACCGGCGAAACGCGCCATTGGCATTCGAGAACAGGGGTCGCCGATCCAGCAAACGCGGCGTGTCGCCGAGCACGCCGGTGAGCCGCATGCCGACCAGCTCGAGGAGCGTCGCATCGGCGCGGGGCAGTTGGCGACCGTACACCCCGGCCACCCGCGGCTGGGAAAACGGCTCGATCAGGCATCGCAGCCAGTCGGGGCCAGCCGGCAAGGAGTGCGCACTGAGCGTGGCAACGATCTCGGTGTCGACATTGGCGACACCCAGATTCAGCGCGTAGCCATAGGTGAACTGGTCGGGTCGGATCTGGATGACGGTCGTCGGGAATCGGCGCACGATCTCCAGCGTGCCGTCGGTCGATCCCGAATCGACAACGACTACCTGGCGCGGGGCCAGGGCCGCCGAATCAAAGATCGCGGCAAGGGTCTGGCCGATGAACCGCGCCTCGTCCCTGGCGCGGATGACGATCGACACGTGCGAGTAGCGGCTCAGATTCGCTCCAACTGGCGGTACGCGGGCGGGCCAGGGCTGGCATTCTACGCGTCACCTCGTCAGCGCGGTGCGCCTTTGCGTACAATTCCCGCGCCGCATGGTGGGCGTAGCTCAGTTGGTTAGAGCGTCGGATTGTGGCTCCGAAGGTCGCCGGTTCGAGCCCGGTCGCTCACCCTCCGCACACATGGCCCCGTAGCTCAGTTGGATAGAGCGGCTGGCTTCGAACCAGCAGGCCGGGAGTTCGAGCCTCTCCGGGGTCACCACCATAGGGCACGGGATTTGCGCTTGGCGAACACATGCCAAGCTGGACAGACAAAGACCGACGCCAATACGAGGACATCAAGGACAGCTCGCTCGATCGCGGAGTTGCCGAGGCCAGGGCTCAGGAAATCGCCGCCCGAGTCGTGAACAAGCGGCGGCGCGTCGAGGGCCGGACGCCGAATGTACGCACACAAGGCACGGGCAACCCGAACCGTGGCCTCGAGGAGCGCACCCGTGACGAGGTCTACAACCGCGCGAAAGAAATGAAGATTCGTGGTCGCAGCAAGATGAGCAAGGCGGAGCTGTTGGAGGCGATCCGACACGCGCGCGGCCGCGGTTGAGAGCCCGCTCCGCTGAGGCTCGGCGGGACTGGGCTGCGCCACGGGTTCCGATCGCGCTATGCGCCGGCATGGCTAAGATCGGTACTCGAGGAGCAGGTGCATGGCGGACGCGATCGTCGTTGGCGGTGGCGTGATGGGGCTGGCGGCGGCGCGCGAGTTGGCGCGGCGCGGCCGGGTGGTCACGCTGCTCGAGCGGGCCCAGCCAGGCCGTGCGGCGTCGTGGGCGTCCGCCGGCATCATCGGCGCGACGACTCGCGAAGAATCTGATCCGAGCTCGAGCCTGCGTCGGGTGAGCAACGCGCTCTGGCCGGCATTCGCCGAGGCGGTGCACGCCGAGTCGGGCCTGGACCCGGAGTATCGCCAGATGGGCTGTCTGCATCTGGCCAGCAACGCAGGAGAACTCGCCCAGCTACGGCGGGTGGCTGCGCGGCCCGCCGGCGGCGAGCTCCTCGACCACAAGGCACTTCACGCGCTCGAGCCAGCGCTCGGGCCGAACCTACTGGGCGGGCTGCTGGTGCCGGGCGGCAACGTTGAGAATCGGCGGTTGTGCCGGGCGCTCGAAATCGCCGCGCGTCGTGCCGGCGTCCGCATCGAGTCGGGCGTGGAGGTCCAGTCGATTACGACCGCGAGCGGACGGGTCAGCGGGGTCGCGACGGCAGATCGAAGGCTCCCGGGCGACCTGATCGTGCTAGCGGCTGGCGCGTGGTCGGCCACCATTCGTGACGTTCGACCGACGCCGCCGATCGCACCGCAGCGCGGCCAGATCTTCGCCCTCGACCAGTCGAGCGTCGGGGTCGCCCACGTGTTGTTGACACCTGGCGATCCCTATTTCGTGCCGCGCTGCGACGGCCGACTGGTGATCGGCGCGACCCGCGAGGAGGCCGGCTGGGATCCAAGCCTGACCGCGGGCGGCGTGGCCTGGTTGCTCAACCGGGCGCTGGACGTCGTACCGGCGCTCAAAGACTGCCCGATCGCCGAGCTGTGGACGGGCTTCCGTCCGGCCTCAGCCGATGGCCGGCCGCTGATCGGCCGCGGCGAATACGACGGCCTCTACTTTCTCACCGGCCACGGGCCGAGCGGTATCGCGCCGCTCCCCGGCTCGGTCGCGCTGCTGATGGCGCTGATCGACGGTGCGGGACCGCCCCTCTCACCCGCACCGTTCGACCCGCTGCGCTTCAGGGCGTAGCCGTTTCGACGGCCTGCTCAACGGCGGCGAGCAGCGCATCGACGTCGAACGGCTTGGCGACGATGTTCTTCACCCCGAGGCGATTGAATGACCGTGGGAGGGCGGGATTGACCGACACCACCACGATTGGGATGGGCCGACCGTCGACGCGCTGGAAATAGCTCTCCATGAAGGCCCAGCCGTGCATGACCGGCATCAGCAAGTCGAGCACGACGACGTCCGGTCGGACGGTATCGAGCAATTCCAGGGCCTCGGCGCCGTTCGCGGCCGGCACTGCCTGGAAGCCGCGGTCCCGGAGTACGTCGGTGATGACGGCGCGGATCGGTTCTTCGTCCTCGACGATCAGGACGACCCGGCCATCAGTGCGCGCGCCGACGGCCGGGCTCGTCACCATTTATCCATCCTAAAGCAACGGCGATGTGAACCTATCGCCCGCGTGCAACTGTCGGGGCTTAATCTGGTGCCGGTTTACCGTCGGGGAGGTTACGAATCGTAACGTCCTGTCGAGAAGGCAAACCGGGTTACAGTGACCGGCGTGACCGAACCGATCGGGTTGTCGACTTCATGGAACGGACCTGGATCCAGCCCCGAACGCCTCCTCGAACAAGATCGCGGCCTCGGCTTCCGACGAGTAGAGGCCTACGCCCACTACACCCATGTGGCCTTGCGGGCACTCGCCGCGGAAGCTAGCCGAACCGACATGCACATCGGGAGCTTGCACGGGCCGTGTCCGGTGCCGTCGGGCCCGACCGGGTACCCGGCTGCGCTGGGAGACTGGCTCGCGTCCACCAACCCGGCCGAGCGCACCAGGTCGGTCGACGCCTTGCGTGGGACGATCGACGCGGCCGTCGAAGTGGGCGCGCGAGCCATCGTGGTGCACCTGGGCAACAGCGGCGCAGCGTCGCGCCAGAACGCGATGCTGGATGTGATTGCGCGCTTCGGTCGGTTGTCCGACGAACATCTTCGGCTGCGTGATTCGGCCTGGCGGGAGCGCGAAGCCACCAGCGGCCCGCATCTCGAGGCAGCCCTGGAGAGTATGCGCGCATTGGGCGAGCACGCCCTCGGGACGGGTGTTCGACTGGGCGTGGAGTGTCGCGACAACTACGTTGAAATCCCCGGCCTGGACGAGTTTGCCGAAGTCCTGGCAGCGTGCGACGGGCTGCCGGTCGGGTACTGGCACGATGCCGGGCACGGCGCCAAGTTGGACTATCTCGGGTTCCTCGAGCACGAAGAGTTCCTGCGGCGGTACGGCCGGCAGCTCGTGGGGATGCACATTCACGATACGCGCGGCGGCCGCGATCACCTGGCGCCGGGCCAGGGCACGACCGACTTCAGCATGCTGGCGCGCTATCTGCTGCCCGACACCATCCGAACGCTCGAGCTGCACCGCAGCGTGACGGCCACGGAAATCACCCAGGCGCTCGATCTGCTCGAGCCGCTGGGCGTGTTCGGGGTTCGCGAGGGGATTCTGGTCGAGTTGTAACGCGTCGTCTCACAGCCGGCACACATGCTGCTGCTGCGCCGGCGTGGGGTCCGAGCAAGCGACCGCTGGCACATGACCAGCGCAACAAATATCGTGGCGCGCAATGGGTCGGCCGCTGGGGAGCACTCGCTCGGGCATGGCGAGCGACTTCGCGCTCTCGGCGAGCGGGCCAGCGGTATCGCCCATGATCTGAACCAATCACTGGCGCTGATCACTGGGTACAGCGAGATCGCCTATCAGGAGCTGAATCAGCCGGTGCCCGATATTACCCGCGTCCGTGAGATGGTCGAGATCACCGCTCGGGCGGCGCTGGAAGGCGGCGAGGCGCTCCGAGGTTTGCTGTCGTTTGTCAGTACCCAGCAGGTCACGCCCGAAGCCGAACGGATGGACGCGGGCGCGGTGCTGCAAGAGGCTGCGCGACTGACTGCCCCGCGCTGGCGCGACGCTTCACAGGCGGAAGGACACCCGATCGAGCTCGAAGTCGACGTCGAGCCGGGCTGTGCGCTGAACGGCTCGCCGGCAGCGTTGCGTGAGGCGATCACCAACCTGATCTTCAACGCGGTCGACGCGCTGCCTGGTGGCGGGACCATCCGGCTGACCGCCTGCGTCGAGGGCGACCAGGTTGTCATCGAAGTACGCGACTCTGGCACCGGGATCTCGCGCGACGTGCAGTCGCGGGTGTTCGATCCGTTCTTCACCACCAAAGGCGAACACGGGACCGGCCTCGGATTGTCGCAGGTGACCGCGATCGTCAAGCGCCACGGCGGCACGATCGAACTGCGCTCGACGCCGCGTCACGGCACCACCTTCCGACTGAAGTTCCCGCGGGCTGCAGCCTTCGCCCGGCGGTCCACCGACAGGGTGGTCCAGGCGGCGCCGGCCGCGCCCGCGCGCCGCATTCGCATCCTTGTCGTCGAGGACGAACGGCAGCTGGCGCGCATGGCCAGCCTGGTCCTTACTCAGCACGGGCATGACGTGGTGGTGTCGCCAAGCGGGGAAGACGCGCTCGATCAACTCGAGCAGACGCGCTTCGAGCTGATCGTCTCGGACCTGGGCCTGGGCTCAGGGAAAAACGGCTGGGATCTGGCTCACGTCGTGCGAACCCGCTGGCCAGAGACGCACTTCGTGCTGGTCACGGGCTGGGGCGCCGCCATCAACCTCAAGGACGCCCAGTCGCGTGGCGTCCACGAGGTGATCAACAAGCCGTATCGGATCGCCGATCTTCGGCAGGTGGCCGATCGCCTGGCCGCCGGTGGGGACACGGGGTAGGCTCTTGGTGGTGATGCGCGTGCTTATCGCCGAGGACGACGACGGAATCCGCGACCTGTTGCACGATCTGATCGAGCGCCAGGGCCACGCGGTGACCGTGGCGCGCGACGGCGAGGAGGCCTGGGGCCTGTTCGAAAAGTTTGGCGCCGACGTCATCATCAGCGACTGGCTCATGCCCCGTGTGGAGGGCCCGGAGCTGTGCCGGCGAGTGCGCGACCATGACGCCCCGTACGCGTATTTCATCTTGCTCACCGCGCTCGGCGATCAGCAGCACCATCTCACTGGTCGAAAGTCGGGCGCGGACGACTACCTGGCCAAGCCCTTCGACATGGAAGACTTCAGCGCTCGGATGGTCACGGCCGAACGGGTCATCACGCTCCACCGCCGCCGCGAGGCGTTGCTGCGCTTGGCACGCCTGGTGGCCACTTCAACCGACCCGGGGACGCTGTTCGCGACCTTGTTGAACGAGGCGCTGTTGCTGAGCGGCGTTGAAGCGGGGATGGTGACCCGCGCCGGGGCAGCCGACAAGAACAATATCGTCGCCCAGCAGTTGGTTGGTCTGACCGACGACGAGGCCCAGGAGCTGCTGGGCACGATGCGCGAGGTCGCCGCGGTCGCCGCCAGTCAGCAGCAGCCTGCGACGGACGGCAGCAGCCTGGCCGTGGCGCTGATCCACGAGGGCCACCTGCTCGGGACGCTGACGATCGGGACCCGCGACGACCAACGGACCTTCGGCCGCGCCGAAACCGAGAATCTGGAAACGATGGGCACGCTGTGCGCCGCGGCTCTGGCGGCCATCGAGCGGGCGCGGCTCGAAGGGGTGCTGCTCGCGGCGCGGACGGC
>Ga0209166_10002199_pt1 | contig 15145 bp, 17 predicted proteins | sample Coa_R1_3_FD_187151 | JGI IMG/M metagenome (GOLD analysis project Ga0209166, IMG submission 187151) | Surface soil microbial communities from Centralia Pennsylvania, which are recovering from an underground coalmine fire - Coalmine... | ecosystem: Environmental > Terrestrial > Soil >... | reverse complement strand
GGCGGGATGGGCATGAACCCGTTCTGCCAATACAGCAGCAGTGTCTGATCATGGCTCAGATATCGCAACGAGATCATGTACTCCGCGCCAAAGCTGGCCACCCACAAGCCGCCTGTAATGATCAGCGGCGCCAGCGATGACCAACGCCGCTGCGCGGCCGCTGTCCAGAGCAAAGTTAACCCAACCCCGCCCAGCACGAAGACAGCCGGATGCGAGAACCATACCGCCATAGCCCCCAGCAGTCCCAAGGACAGGCCCTGCAACAACGAGGGACGGCTAAACCGCAAAAACCGGACTGCCGCCAACAGCAGGAGCAGCGCCACCAGCACGTCGCTGGAGTACTGTTTGGCTTCCGAGGAATAGTCGATCAGCGGATCTACAACCGCAAAGAGCCCCACCGCCAGCAGCGCCGCGTTCGACTCCAGCAACTGCTGCGCCAGCCAATAGACGAGGGGCAGAGCCAGCAAGCCGGCCAGCACCGGCACCAGCCGCAGCGCCATCTCGCCGGTGCCGAAGACCGTCGTCACGGTCCTGACAAGCATCAGGTAGCCCACTGGGGCACCCTGGTGGTAGTCCAGCGGCACCAGCAGCCCCGCCCACGGCCGGCGAATGATGTTCAGGGCCAACATGGCCTCGTCGAGCCACAGCGACCGGCCCGATAAGTACTGCGCCACGCGCAGGACGGCGCCAGCCACAATGACCAGCCAGGCCACTCGCGTACGCGTGACTGCGGACAGGCGGATCGCCGTCAGGGATTGAAACCAGGGCCGCCTGACCGCCGGGCTGTTCATGCCTGCATCAAGTTCGTCAATGGCTCCGTCGCCGTGCGGCGCGGTACAGCCAGGCCGAAGTGGGCATTTTGCTCCTCCCACAACCGGTCCGCCAGCCGGCCGTCGGGCACCATCACATCCTCAAAGCTAAGTGCCTGATCTTTGGGCACATTGCGCACCAGCCGGCAGCCCTCGGCCAGCCCTATGGGGAGCAAATTCTCAGCCCGCACCACGCCCGAGTTTTCTGCCAGGCCATAGGTCATGTATTCCCCCATTCCGTCCAGGATCTGGCCGGCCGTCAGGTCAATCTTGGCCGTCGCGATCACGTCCACGCAAGGCCCGGCCTTCGGCGCAATGGCCGCGTCGCCCAGGAGTACCGCCCGCGCCACCGTGTTCGGCACCTCAAAGTGGCAAAGGTGATAGGGCGTGTAAAAACAGTACAGCGGCCCCTGGCCGAGCTTGTACAAATTCAAGTAGTGCCGCTGCCTGGGGTGGTCGTGCGTGCCCAGGACGAACACGCCCGGCGATGGCTCGGCGCCCACCAGATAATCCACCAGGCCCGGCCCGTTCAGAATGGCTTCAGTTGGGAACGTTTTGACCGCGTCCGGCAGCGCTGTGCCGGCCGGCACCGTCGGGCCCCACATGCCCCGCCTCGCCACACGCATCCCGGTGGCATTGGCCACGATGGCCTGCTCAAACGAGATCTTCGTCCCGTCGGCGAACGAGGTCACCATGGACGGGCGCTGGCCCCAGCGCCGGGCAAAGCCTTCCTGGGTGGTGGGGTTGCGGTATGGATCGTGCAGGCCCTTGATGTTGCCGCACAGGACCGGTTTCACCCCCAGGCCGCGCACGAAGCGATACAGGTTCAAAGTCACGCCCGGCTGGTCGCCGTCCGCGTTGGTGACGATGACCCCGGCCCGATCCGCGTAAACCTTGAGGATCGGCCCGACAGTGCCGTCCAGCTCCGCATTCATTAGAATGACGTGCTTGCCGTTCTCAATGGCCGTGAGCGCCACCCGCGCGCCCAGCTCCACCGTCCCCGTCACCTCGATCACCGCCTCCACCTGACCGGCCTGGCACAGCAGCAGCGGATCGTCGGTGATCGCCGGTTGCCCAGCCGCAATCGCCGCCTCCAGCTGCGCCAACGTCTTACCTGCGCGGATGGCCTCGGCTGACACGCCCGCTTCCAGGTAAGCGCGCCGAGCCTCAGCGATGTGCCGGTTGGCGATGGCCACGAGCCGCATGCCGGGCACATAGTTGACGATTTGCAGGGCAATGCCGCGCCCCATGAAGCCGGCGCCCACCATGGCCACGCGCACCGGCTTGCCCTGCTCTTGGCGCTCTTCTAATGCTCGATCCACGATGATCACGCGTATCTCTCCAATGGATTTGGCTCACCTGGCCAGATCAGGCCAGTGGGCATCTTTCTCCGAAATCACCTGTACCGGGATAGGCCAATGCAAGCCTAGCGCCGGGTCGTTCCAGCGGAAGCCGCGCTCAGCGCCTGGGCTATAGAATTGCGATACCTGGTAGGTGACCTCGACGTCGTCATCGAGAGTGATGAAGCCGTGGGCAAAGTTCTCGGGTACAAACAGCATCCGGCGGTTGTCCGCCGTAAGCTCGGCCCCAATGGATTGGCGATAGGTGGGAGAGTCCGGGCGCAGATCGACAATGACGTCCCAAATCGCTCCGCGCGTGCAGCGCACCAGCTTGGTTTCCTGGTGCGGGGCGATCTGGTAGTGCATGCCGCGCAGCGTGCCCCGCTTCTTGTTGTAAGACACATTGGCCTGCACGGGCCTGGCCGCCAGACCGTGCGCCTCAAATTCTTGTTTGCACCAGGCGCGCGCAAAGAAGCCGCGTTCATCTTCGCGGCGTTCAATATCGATCAGGTAGGCGCCGCCCAAAGGAGTGGCGGTAAAAATCATTGTGCTACGCCCACACCTTCCACGGAGCGCACCCGGTTGCCCAAAGATCTTCGAGATAGTTCTTTTCTTTGAGTGTGTCCATGCACGACCAGAAGCCGTTATGACGGTAGCCAACCAGCTGCCTGTCGTGTGCCAGCTGGTCTACCGGCTCGCGTTCCCAGATGCTCTCGTCGTCGTCGGCATAGTCCAGCGCCTGCGGCTGTAGCACGAAGAAACCGCCATTAATCCAACCCTGAGCATGTTCCGGCTTCTCGAAGAACTCTGCGACCTGGTCCCCGTCGAACCGGATGCGCCCAAACCGCGATGGCGCGCGCACCGTGGTGACAGTGGCCAACTTGCCGTGCTGCTGGTGGAACTTGAGCAGCGCCCGTATGTCAATATCGGCTACCCCATCGCCATAGGTGAACATGAACGGCTCGTCGGCGCACAGCCAGTGCTGCAGTCGCTTCAGCCGGCCACCCGTTTGGGTGGTGAGGCCTGTGTCGACCAGGTGGATCTTCCAGTCGGGCACATTGCCGTCGTGGATAGTTGTTCGGCCCGAGCCCAGGTCAATGGAGATATCGTTGTTGAAGGCATAGTAATTTATGAAATATTGCTTGATGACCTCGGCCTTGTAGCCCAGCGCGACGATGAACTCACACAGGCCATAGGTGGCGTAGATATTCATGATGTGCCACAAGATTGGCTTGCCACCGATCTCCACCATGGGTTTGGGACGCAGGACGGTCTCTTCCTGCAAGCGCGAGCCGAGGCCCCCCGCCAGGATGACCACTTTCATGGGATGCGCACACCTTCTCTCCAGCGCAAGGCGGAGTCGAGCTGTTCGGTTTCGATCAGATATTTCAACTGCTTCAGTCGAGTGTACTTGCGGCTGCCAAAGTCCTCCGCCGTGAGCCCCGCAGCCTGGCAGGCTTCGTACAGCTGGCGGATGCCGGCCTCCAGCGTCCAGGTCGGGCGAAATGCTGGCAGATGCCGGCGGATTTTGGCAAAGCTGACGTTGTAGGTGCGGCTGTCGGCGCTGGCACCTTCGCCAAAGGTGACGCGGCAGCCCGGTACGATTTCGGCCACGTGGTTGGCGATCTCGCGCACCTGGTAGTTTTCGGAGTCGCTGCCCACGTTGAACGCCTGGTTGTGGATAGCATCGCGCGGCGCCTCCAGTGCGGCCCGGAACGCCTGGGCGATGTCACCCACGTGGGCGATGGGGCGCCAGGCCCGGCCGTCGCTGAGCAACCTCACCTCCCCGGTGGTACAGGCATAGCCGGTCAGGTTGTTGGCCACCAGGTCGAAGCGCAATTTCCGGGTAAGTCCATAAGCCGTGGCATTGCGCAGAAACACAGGCGAAAAGCCGCTGCTCGCCAGCCTGGCAATATCCACCTCTGAGCCGACCTTTGACCGCGCGTAGGCCGTGAGCGGGTGCAGCGCGGAATCTTCCGTCAGCGCGTGGTCCTCTCCCTGCCCGTAGACGCTGCACGACGACGAGTAAACGAAGCGCTTGACGCCGGCCTGCCGGGCGGCCTGCGCCAGCCCCACCGAGGCCTGGTGGTTGATCGCCTCGGTCAAGACGGGATCAAGCTCCCCGGTGGGATCGTTAGAGAGAGCGGCCAGGTGCACCACCGCGTCAATGCCCGTCAGGTCGGCCGGCTCCACGTCCCGCACGTCCTTCCACAGCTGTCCCCCAACGGGCGTGCTTCGCGCCAGACACGCGTCTTCGTAGTCAAAGCCACCGTCGAAGTAGTAGTCAGCGTCCAGTCCCACCACCTGGTGCCCGGCCTCCTGCAAGGCGGAGGTGACGACGACCCCGATGTAGCCAAGATTGCCTGTGACTAAGATCCGCATCATTGAGCTCCTTCTCCCAGGACAATGGAGCGCACCGTCCAATACAGGATCTTGACATCCAGCCACACGCTGGCGTTCTCCACATATTCCAGGTCGTGCCGCATGATCGTGTTGAATGTGAGCCCACTGCGACCGCGCACCTGCGCCAGGCCAGTGATCCCCGGCAGCACTTCCAGCCGTTCGTGCTGCCACAGGCGGTAGGCGGCGACCTCCCACGGCACATTCGGCCGCGGGCCCACGATGCTCATTTCGCCCCGCAGCACGTTGATCAGCTGTGGCAGCTCGTCCAGGCTGGTCTTGCGCAGAATGCGCCCCACACGGGTCACCTCGGATTCTGTGAATGGCTTGAAGACCTTGTGACCGTTCTTGCCCGCGGCCAATTGGCCCGTCACAAAGGCTGTCATAAATGCCCGGTGCTGGCTGTCGTCCAGGTTGGCGAGCATCGTGCGAAACTTGAACATGCGGAACCGGCGCCCGCCGCGGCCGATGCGCTCTTGTATGAACAAGATCGGCCGGCGGGATTCCACCCAGATGGCTAAGGAACATAGCAGGCCCAGAGGCAGCGCCAACGGCAGCGCCAACACGCACAGGGCCAGATCCATGATGCGCTTGACGATAGCGTAGCCGGTATGGACCGGCAAAACGCGCGGCCTACGGACGATCCACATCTCCATGGATTACCTCTGGCATTGCGACACCACCCTGCGCGGGATGACTCACCGGCTGTGCCGTTGCGTCCGGCAACACGTCAGATTGCATGCCCACGGTTGCCTTATCAACAAGCCCTTCCAGCGTCGTGGCGTCATCGGGCAGGCACGCCGCCCCAATTTGCAGCTGGATCCCGACTTGCTCCAGGCAGGCGCGGCGCAGGTGCTGGATCGTTTCCGGCAAGGCCTCGGCCGGCGTTTCGGGCAGCAAGACGAGGTAGTGGTCGCCTCGGCGGGCGACGATATTGTAGTCAGCCAGGGCGTCATTGAGCACTTGTCCCACGCTGGCCAAGAGATAGTGCGTGACCATGGCTTGCTGAGCGTCGCGTACAATCCGTTCGAGCGCTATGTTCACCGAATGGCCGTCATAGCGCACGGCCAACACACTCAACGGGCGATGGTGCAATCGCGCCCGGCGCACTTCGTTGTAAACCTCCCCGTAGCGCGCGCGCCTCTCCCTGATCTGGCCGATGGTCATCTGCGCCATGGCCTCCTCAAAGGCTGTGATATGCTTGCTTACATATCGCGCGAGTAGCGCTGTGACGGTCAGTGCCAATGCCTCCGTCACCGTGTCGGACAACGCCTCGCCAATGAGCGGCGCACCAGTGGCCCATTTGAGGACTAACAGCAGTGCAATCAGTGCGGGAATAAGCCAGCCCAAGTTGAGCTGTAGCACGCCAGGGATTACCAACAGCCCCACGGCTGTCGCCGGCAGGAGCACATCGGCCGCCGGCGCGAACTTGAGCCCCGGACTCCACCAGTCCACCAAATAGTAGGCGATCAGCCAGACCAAGAGCAGAACTACCGACACCCGGATTTTGGTCATTGAGCCCGTTAGCCCCGCTGTGCCTCCGGTAGGCGAGTGACGCTTATGCGGCGCTATTGAGCAGCCGCCAGTGCCTGCACCGGCATGGCCCCATGCCGGTCGCGACTTAGCCCGAAATCAACCAGGTGTTGGCTGGTCAACTGGCAAGCCGCTTCCGCAACTTGCACCGCACGCAGACCATCGGCCGCCGACACCGTGACTGGCTTGTCGTCAATGATGCTGTCCACAAAGCTCTGCAGCTCCAGGAACAAGGGTTCCTGCGCCGGCACTTGCAGCCGCTCGACAATGCTCTCCTGGCGATACTTGACATCTTTATGATTGTGGTTGAGGTATTCGCCAATCGTGCAGCGGTGCACCTCAATGGTCTTGTTGAGCAGGTCGCATTCCACGTAGGCGTCGACACAGGTGACCTCGATGGACCGCACCTTCTGCTCCGTCACGCGCGAGGCAGTCAGGCTCACCAGCGGGCCACCCTTATAGCTCAGCTGTACCACGGCATGGTCCACCGCTTGGCCTGTCGCTGAGAGTCCCATGGCCGCTATGCTCTCGGGGGTACGCCCGAGGAGGTCGAGCACCAAATCGAAGTCGTGGATCATTAGATCCAGGATAACGTCCACGTCGGAGTTGCTGGCCGCATAGGCGCTCAGTCGCCGCACGTTGACGGCCAGTACCGTCGCCCGCTCAAGCACGTACTTGAGCTCAATATAGGCGGGGTTGAAGCGCTCGATGTGGCCCACCTGCACCTGCCGCCCGCTGGCCTCGGCCACTTGCGCTAGTTGCTCGGCTCGCGCGGCCGTCTCCGCCAGCGGCTTCTCCACCAACACATGCACGCCCTGCTCCAGGCAATGGGTTGCCAGCGCCAGGTGTGTGTCGGTTGGCGTCACCAGGCTCACTGCGTCCACGGCCCGCAGCAGGTCAGCCACCTGAGCGAAGTAGGGCACGCCATATTGGCTGGCGGTCCGCTCGCCCAGGCAGGTGCTCACGTCGCATACCCCGGCCAGTTCGGCCCGTCGCAAATTTGAAAGAACACGACAATGGCGCTGGCCCATCCGGCCCAGGCCGATTACGCCGACGCGCAAAGTTTCCATAAGGTCTCCACGATACAATCTAAATCGGCGCGGGATAGTGAAGGGTGCACCGGCAGCGATAGCACCTCGCGGCAAGCCTGCTCCGCGTTTGGCAAGCGATCGACGTAGCCTTTCTGGCGATAGAGCGGTTGCTGGTGAATGGGTGTGGGGTAGTGAATGCCGACTCCAATCCCATTCTCGCCCAGGCGGGCTGCCAGCCAATCCCGCTCTGGCACTCGGATGGTGTATTGGTGGTAAACGTGCTGAGCGCTGGGCCGCACCCGCGGCGTCTCCACGCCTTTTAGGCCTTTCAGCCCGTGATTGAGATATTCCGCGTTCGCGCAGCGCTGGGCGGTCAATGCATCGATTTTCCGCAGTTGCGACAATCCAATTGCAGCCTGCACGTCGGTCAAGCGCATGTTGTAGCCCAGCAAGTCATGTTGATAACGATGCGCGCTGCCGTGGTCGCGCAACAGCCGGGCGCGCTCGGCGATAGCGGCGTCGTTAGTCGTAATCATGCCGCCTTCGACCGTCGTCATATTCTTGGTCGGGTAAAACGAATAGCAGGCTGTGCCCCAACTGCCCACAGGCCGGCCGCCCAGTCGCGCACCGTGCGCCTGGCAGGCGTCCTCGATGATGACCAGGTCGTGGGCCTTGGCCACCGCAGCCAGCGGCTCCATGTCGCAAGGTTGCCCGTACAGGTGCACCGGCACGATCGCTCTTGTTCGCAGCGTGATCTTGAGCTTTACCTGGGCCGGATCAAGCGTGAACATGTCTGGCTCGATGTCGGCGAACACCGGCCGTGCGCCGACAAACAAGGCGCAGTTGGCCGAGGCCACGAAACTGAAGGGCGTCGTGATGACCTCGTCGCCCGGCCCAATGCCGTGAGCCAGCAACGCCAGGTGCAGCGCCGACGTCCCTGAGGACACAGCCACCGCGAACTGGCTGCCGGTCCACGCGGCGAAGCGTTGCTCGAATTCTCGTACTTTGGGGCCTTGCGCCAATTGGCCGGAATTCAACACCTCCAACACGGAGGCCTTTTCATCATCCCCGATAAGCGGGCGGGCTATAGGAATCACGTTTCCTCCACGTCGAGCCGAAAAGTCCAGTTGCACCTCGAGCTGTGCCAGCCGGAGGCTGTTTGTTGAACTTAAGAGGGTGACAAGGCCGTGAAAAATCCTGGGCCAGGGGCTGGCGGACCAAAACTCTATGGACTGTCGGCCCCATAGCCTCTCCGCCACCTGGCAGCGCCCATCGTAGGCGACCAGGGGCTACACTGCCAGGATCACGCGCCAAAAAAGCGGGCGATGATAGCGATCAGGGTTCCTCTACACCGGGCCGAAAGGTCCAGTTGCACCGCGAGCAGTGCCAGCCGGAGGCCGTCTGCTCCATGCGCCTCCCGCAACGACAGGCGTAGCCCTTCAGTCGCGCGGGCACCCCAGCCACGAGGCCGTGCGTCGGCACCGAGCGTGTGACCACCGCGCCGGCAGCCACCAGAGCAAACCGGCCTATTGTGACGTTTGGCAACAAGATGGCCCCCGCGCCGATTGAGGCGCCGTAGCCGATCCGGATCGGCCCCACCTCCCAATCGGCGTCTGACTTCAGCCGGCCGTCGGGCGTTATGGCGCGCGGATAGAGATCGTTGGTCATAGAGGCGCCCGGCCCGATAAACACACCGTCTTCAACGGTGAGGCCGTGATACAGCAAGGCGGAGTTTTGTATCTTCACATTGTTGCCCACCTGCACATCAAGGTCTATGTAGACACCTTTGCCTACGATGCAGTGGTCACCCACGTACGCGCCCTCGCGTACCTGCGCCTGGTGCCAGATGCGCGTGCCCGCGCCGATGTGCGCCTTGGGTGAGACCTCTGCGCTGGGATGGATTACGGCAGTTTCGCTGATCGCGGTACGAGCCTGCATAATCATTGATTATTCCTCCACTGTCGCGTTGAACGGGCCCGCATCCATTGCGAGCAGCAGCGTTTGGAGCTTCTTGAGACTGCGCGCACGTGCCGGGCCGATGCTGCCAACGGCCATTCCCAGGCGTTTGGCAATCGCCTCATAGCTCGGCGTTGGGAGTTCCAGAAACAGCGCCGAAAGCAGTGCCTGGCTATTGGGGTCCAGCAAAGCCAGTGCTTGATGCACCAGCAGGCACTGTTGCTGATGCTCCACCGGGTCCGACAAGTGCTGGCCGCCGTCAGTGATTTCTTCCACTAACTCGCTGTGCTCGGGGATGCGCTTTGAAAAGCGGAGGCATTCGCGCCGGGTGATGGTGATCAACCACGCCGCCAGGCACTGATGGTTCTTCAAACTTCTCAAGCGCCGAAAGACTATCGTAAAAACGTCTTGGCGAACGTCGTCGGCGTCGGTGACTGAGAGGCCTAGCCGGCGCGGGATTGAAAAGACTAACGGGGCAAAGCGATGCACCAGTTTCTCCCATGCTAATTCATCGCCATCAAGGCAGGCTTGAATCAAGCTGGCATCGTCGCAGTAGGTGTAGTTGGCGCGCCTAGACGATGTCAGCTTGGATACCAAGTCCCGGGATGCGGTCTGCGTGACCGCATTGGGCTTGGCGCCAATTGCCGGTAGCGTTGCTGTGTCGAAACCTGCAATCATGTTCTCTATCCCCTTGATTGATATCCAGAATGTCAGTGCGCGGCTGAGATTGTCGGCGGAAGGCATACTCGTGTCCGCGGGCGCCCACCCAACCTGCGTCAGCCGAATGACATCGTCGCGAACTACGCCCACGCCCGGCGAAGGGCTGCGCCCGCCCGTCGTTACCACAGGGCCGCGCGGGCTCGACAGATCGCGCAGCCTGAACGCCGTGCGTCCACCCTGCGCCGCCGCACGGCGGACGACTGGTTGCCGCCGACTGCAACCAGGCAGTTCAATGCCTTGGCCTAAGCCAGGCCAGCGTTGTCATTGAAAGTACTTTGAAGCACGAACGCAGAAACTATTAGTAGGTTCAGGCTCGCGTCGGGTTGATGATTGCGAATCCGACTGTAGATACCAGCAGCCCGCAGATGGTTAGCAGACCCACCCTTCGTGCCGCGGCATCAAGCCGGCGTGGCCAACGCCCACTGGGTGTGCAAACGAACCAAACGTCAGTTGCCACGCTTGGTGCGTGACAAGTTGCCTACAAGTGGGCGAAGAAGGAAGTGGTCAGGAAGGCGGGAGGATGAAACAGGGGGAGCGGGGACAGGGTCCGATCGTGCGGTGCCAAAGTCCACCGGATCGGGACAGTGGATTGGTTCGGCACAGACCAGGCCGGCGGCAACCAGACTTCATCACCATCCGGGCCATCTGGTGCGACCAGCGAGAGTCGGTCGGAGTTGTCTGGCACAGGAGAACTCGCGGAGGACGACTGGTTCGAAGTGACGGCATGCCGGTACAGCCGAGCGAGGTTAGCGCTGAAATGGAACAGCAAGCTCAGCAGCATGATCGAGCCGGTCAACGCCAAGCCGATTTGCATGACGGCCGGGCGCGCCCGCTCAGGCTTAATGGCCATGGTCAACTGGCAGCTCCAACAACGCGAATGGTCAACTTGGGAAACAAAAACCTTTCTTAAATCAGTGTCAGATTACGACGATAGCGGAACACTGTCAAACACCTATTCCGATAGATTTACGCTAATAGCAAGTGGTGACATCAACTGGTCTGCAGGAAAAATCTGCCCTAACTAAGCTTAATGTCCAGTGGCTGAGCCTGCCCTGTCATCCGGCAGGGATGAACCTGGCCAGGTGGACAGGGTGCGCGCCTATGCCACCCGAGTCTTCAAAATCGGTAGGCTTGTCGTAGCGGGCCTGGAACCATTGGCTTGTTCGAACCTATCCGGGGTGACCGACTAGAAGGTCGCTATCAGCGAAGTCGGCGGCTATTGCCTGGCCTACCCAGCCAGCTTCACGTTGGACGAGAGCGCCGCGGACCAGGGTGCGCTTAGCCTCTTTGGGCCGGCGCTGGACACCAGTAGCGATCAAGTGCGCGTCAGCCTGGGAGTGAGCGTCCAACCCGTGCCAGCCGGCAGTGACCCGACCCGGCTGGTCGACGCCTTCTTGCAGCAACCGGGCTGCAGAACCCGCCGTCGCCCGTCACGCGCAGCACACTTCGCCTGAGCGGCGAGCCAGCCCGACTGCTGGAGGACGTGCCCGGTCGTCTCAGTTCGCGATTGGTGATGGTGCTGCACGCCGGCCAGTTGTTCACCCTGCGCTTCCATCCGTCCGATATGCCCGTGGCCGACGCTGACCTGACCGCTCTGTTCCAGACGGTGACTGGCTCATTTGCTTTTTTGGATCGGCCAGCGGCTCCAAGCCAGTCAGCGCTGCAGACGGTGAGCTGGAATGAGTTTGGCAAAGCTATTAGTCTGAGCTACGACTCGCTTCTGGCGCCATGGGTGGAGGCTGTGACTGTGCCGGCAGCGCCGGCCGGCGGTGACGCGCCGTACTTCGAGACGCACCCAGCCTACACTCAGTTCCGCTTCCCGGGCTTTCAGGGAGGTCGACCGTTCGAGCTGCCCCTGACGCCACCTGGAAACCACGTGGCGCAGGTGGCAGTGTTGCGCACGAGCGACTTTGCCGGGTTCGGCGACGAAAGTCCGCAAGACTTCCGCGAGCAATTGCGGGGCCTGACCAGCCTACTCAAGCAAGGTATCGACTCGGCCCGCTGCGCGGCGCCGCCGATCCCAATTACATGGAGACCCTGCAGCGCCAGTTGACTCAACTCAACCAGCTGCCAGGCAACAGCCTTGAGCCGAAGCTGGCGGCGCTGGACGCAGTGCTTCGCCCGTTGCACGTTGAACCATCCGGAGCGCCGACCAACCCAACGGCCCTTCCGGAGCCAACGACGGCGGCTCCGACCACGCCGACAGCTATCCCAACACCCGACCCTAACCAGGCTGTGGGCGAGGTGACCTACTAGGATCGTCTCGACGGCAGCGGCAACTGGTATTGGTCCTTCGAAGACGAGGCCCGCACCAATGGCAACCTGTCGGTGAGCTGGAAGAACCTAGAGGCCAGGACGCTCCGCTAGCGGTGATAGAGAATGACCAGAGTTTCGCTTATCGGCAGAACGCTGAGGAGGCCATGAACCAAATCCATAATCGCTACCTGCCCCGCGCCCTAGGCGAGCTAGCCCAACGCAAGGCAAGATAATGATACGTACTCGCTGGGTCGCAGCAGCCATCGTGCTGATAGGTGTCGCCTGGATGCCCGGCATAAGCTACATCAACTCGCGCCAAACCACCCTGGATGTGCGCGTGAGCCCGGCGGTGGAGCAGGTCCAATTCTTCGCGGAAACCGAGCCGAACGTGCCAGTCGCGCAAATTGTGACGCACGGCCTGGATACGCGGGCGGCGGTTGAACTGCCGAATGCCGCCCAGCATTCCTTGTGGACGCAGTCCGGACCGCGCCGTACTACTTATCAACTGAAAACGATCTGCTTACGTCGTTGACAAGGGCGGCCAGCTTTTCTATGATGACAATTGAATAATTGTTCCATCATTTGTGTAAGGCATGGGTTATGATATTGAGTCGGTGCTTGCCGAAGAGCTACGTCAGAGCGATGCCTGGATCGTCAACCTCTGCGAACCAGTCCTGGGCGGCATTGCGGGTCAACAAGCAATTGGCCAGACAGGCCAGCGCTCGCTTGCTGGTGAGGTTATGCCTGCTGATCGTGGTATGTCTTTTGGGACGCCCGGCACTTCAAGCCGCGGGCTTGTTATGCTTCGCCGATCAGGTTGCCCAAAGTAATACAATCAGGGAAGCCGCCGATGCGCCAGATGATGACTGGGTTGACGAAGGCCTGATGCCCGCGGCCGTGGCCGTCGCACGCCCAGTGTCGCCCAGTTTTTCTTCGGATGCCGCCAATCCGAACCCTCTTCCCCCTGCCTCCCGCCCTGTTCTGCACCCGCCACAGCTTCTCGCCATCCAGTCGGTTCACCCGACCACTGAACGCCGCGTCACCGCGGCAGTCTGTCCGTACAGTCCATGGTCGTGCGAGCCGGCCGCCATGCCCCATGACCAGCCCGGATGACGAGCCATCTGGTAGGAGGTCCACTATGGACAAGCGACTTGAGCCGCTGCTGAAGTCAACCAGCTTTCGTGAGAAATCAATCATCGTGACCGGCGCTTCGAGTGGTATCGGCCGTGCCCTGGCCCTGCGGCTGGCCGCCGAGGGAGCTTACGTCGCCCTGGCAGCCCGCTGTGCCGAGCGACTTGAAGAACTGGCAGTTGAATGCCGGCAGAGCGGCGGCCGCGGCTTGCCGATCCCCACCGACGTTACTGATGAAACGCAATGCCGCCGGTTGGTTGAGAAGACCTGCGAGGAATATGGACGGATTGACATGGTGGTGAACAACACCGGCATGGCGGTTGGCAGCGCGCTGTCCGAGCTGCCTGACCTGAGGCTGTTCAAACAGGTCATGGAGGTGAATTTTTTGGGCGCAGTGCACTCCACGTATTATGCGCTGCCGCACCTGATGGAAACCCGTGGCCGGCTCGTTAACATCTCCAGTTTGGGCGGTAAGCTGGCCGTACCGTTCAACACGTCTTACTGCGCAAGCAAGTTTGCCATGCTGGGCTTCTCAGACGCGCTGCGCATGGAGTTGGCAGAGGCCGGCGTCAGCGTGACGGTGGTCTGCCCGTATTGGGTGATCACCGAGTTTCACGAGAGATTCTTGAACAAAGATGGCCAGCCAGCCGGACCGCAGGGTCGCGCTGTCTACACGAAGAATATGATGACGGCCGACCAATGCGCGCAAGTTGTCCTGCGCGCGGCGCGGCGACGCCAGCGCGAGGTCGTCATGGCGCCGGGCCCCCTGGCCGTGTGGCTGAAGTTGATTGCGCCGGGACTGCTGGACCGGCTGACCGTCGCAGCGTTTCTGGGGCCGGCTCGGCGGCGGGTGGCACAGGCTCAAAACCGGCGGTCCAGCAATACCTAAAGACTTTTAGAGGTCCCCATGGATCAAAAACCAGATCGTGACCGGTTGGGTCATCCGTATCGATTGCCGCCTCGTTGGCGCTGGCTGCTGTGGCCGGCGCTGACGGTCAGTGCGGGTGGGGCCGCTATCGCACTCAGCGCGGTTGATGACGATTTCGGACTTACCGATTGCCTGCCGCTCCTGGCACTGCCGGCGCTGGCAGCGGCGGTGTATTGGTTTAACCGGTTGGTGTTTGGGACAATCGCCGGCGCCTTGCCCACCAGAACCGCGCAGCGCTCTCTACCCGATCGGCAGGCCGGCCCACAGGCGGCTGCGGGCAGGCCAGCCTGGCACACCTTGTCCGTCGCCGCTCCTGCACGTCCAATTGGATGAGCTTTGCACCAAGACGCGTCAAGCCGCTGACGCGCTGTGGGTTTGGTTCGCTTTCGATGCCCGGACCAAAATCATACCCGTGCTGAAAGTTGGGCCGCGTACGCAACCAATGGCCCATGCCGTTGTGCATGCCCTGGCCAAAGTCCTGGCACCGGACTCGCGAAGCGTGCCCGTATTTACCAGTGATGGCTTGAAGCTGTATTTCTACGCGCTGACCGCCCACTTCGGCAGCTGGGTTGAGAGCGCCGGGAAGCAAACTCGCCACTGGCAAGTCCACGCACAACTCCTCTACGGACAAATCGTCAAACACTACCGCCGGCGCCGTCTCGTCCGCGTCGAGCGCCGCGCCTTGATTGGCTCACTCGATCAACTGACAGCCGCTTTGCGCTCTGGTGGCAAGACAGGCACCATTCAAACGGCCTTTGTCGAACGACTAAACCTGACGGTGCGTCAGGCCGTCACGGCCTTAACTCGCCGCACCTGGAGCATCGCTCAATCCCCAGCGGAATTGCTGCTCCATCTCGAATGGTGGCGTGGGTATTACCACTTCACGCGGCCCCATGCGTCACTTGACGAACCGTTGGCTGAGCCGCGAGTGCGCGGTGGGCAGCGCTTGCCCCAGCGCCGGTGTCCCCAGACCCCCGCCCAAGCGGTCGGCGTCACTGACCACCGATGGACTCAACCATGGGAATGCCTCTCTAGGCAAGG
>Ga0209166_10002198_pt1 | contig 15148 bp, 17 predicted proteins | sample Coa_R1_3_FD_187151 | JGI IMG/M metagenome (GOLD analysis project Ga0209166, IMG submission 187151) | Surface soil microbial communities from Centralia Pennsylvania, which are recovering from an underground coalmine fire - Coalmine... | ecosystem: Environmental > Terrestrial > Soil >... | reverse complement strand
CAACAAGTTCACCAAGAACAACGGTGGTAGCCAGGGAGGCGCGTTCTGGATCGTCAACGAGGCCGATGAGATCATTGTGCAAAACCTGATGTTCAACGATGTGGCGTCGTCGGGAACGGAGTTTTACGCGTCAATTCCGCAGAGTACATCGGGCTTTCGGCTAATCAACAACACCATCGTAAGCAACAATCCCAGCGCGGATGCGACAGTGGTAGCTGACGGCTTCAACACAAATGATGAACTGATCAACAATGTGATCGTGGCGGCGGGAGCATCGGCGGCGGTACTGTGCAATCCCATCTATCAAGATGGGCCTCCGATTGTAAGGTTCAATGATGCGTGGAGCCCCAAAGGCATCTGGTACGGAGGAATGTGCGCGGAAGATGGCGGGATCAAGGGGAACATTTCGGCAAATCCGGCTTTCGTAGGGCGGACCAATTTCGAACTGCAGAACAGTTCTCCGGCGGTAAATGCAGGCACGAACGCTGCACCCTATCTACCGAAAAAAGATCTAGTCAACCAGCCGCGCATTGTGGGCGGAACGATCGATCTGGGCGCCTTCGAGAATCAAACCGGCACGGCTGAGAAGGTGGAGTAGCCGAGTTCAAAACTCAGGGGCTATATCCGCATTATTTGCGATGACTTTGGATTTACCAGGCGATTCCTCCGCTCGGCGGTCCCCAAGCGACCTCTACAATCTGGTAACCGTTCTGCAGATAGTAGGTTACGTATGTATGAAAGTTGGACCTGATGGCGGCGTCCTCGCCCCCATCGCCAGAGAACATTACGATTGTGCCGTTGTACGGTGGCGCTGGAGGTGCTTGATACCCGTAGACAAAGCCTAAATCGGAGACGTTGTTCGGGCAGCCACTCGGGTGGCGGTATAGCAGTTCGTTATCTGCGTGTCGAAATTTCGGAAGTTGGGTCGCCCTGGGTCTCGAGCGGCGTACAGTTCGTCGAGGCCACATTGGTGACCGTGCCCAAGCCCGTTGTCTGTGCTAAGGCTGTATTCCTAGGAGAGCTCCTAAGAGGCATACCAGTGCGGTGACGATTCTCGGAATCATGTCGATTCTCCTTGGTGATTTTTACGGATGCCTCTTCGCGGGCTGCAACTGTAGCACGCCAGCTTCTGCATTCCAAGTTATCTGCAATCCAAGTGAATAGTCTGCAAACGCCTGCAACAAGCGCGAACACCCTCAATAGTGTTTGAACCCCGACAATTTTCAGTGCTAACCTGTGGCCAGTTGGATTTGGCCCTACCGGAGATTCCATGCCCGTTGGAACCGCGGCGCTCACAGTGCTATTGGTGGCATGGGTGGCAAGTTCGCCAGCGGTGGCGCAATTCGAGACACGAGCCGCCTTCTTAGCGCACAGCGGCGCCTATTCTCTTGCGGTCGGTGACTTCAACCGCGACGGCATTCTCGATGTGGCAGAGGTAAACGCCAATCCGACAGGGAGCGTGGAAATTTTGCTGGGAAACAGGGACGGAACCTTCAGACTAGGCACTACGTACGCGGTCGCTATTTTTCCGCACTACGCCGCCACGACTAGCCTCCGAAAGAACGGGATACTCGACCTTGTATTCAACGACAAGCTGGGCGATAACGTCTGGGTGATGCTTGGAAACGGCGATGGAACTTTCCAGGCCGCCGTGGCGTACCCTACCACAGCTGAATCGTACATGGTCGGAGTCGGAGCGTTCCGGAACGCCGGCGAAGTCGACATCGTAGCCCCTCGAGGGGACCGACATCAGGGGAAATCTCTGCTACTGCGTTGAGGTTCTTCCCGGCAACGGCGACGGGACCTTCGGGAAGCCAATAACGACGCTACTTCCATACGGCATGAGCGGCTACGCTATCGCACGCGGCGATTTTAATCTCGATGGCAAGCTCGATGTCGCAGTGGTTGGGGAAGGATCCCCGGGTTTCCAAGTTGCCATCTTGCTTGGTAACGGCGACGGCACCTTTACGCCTGACGGATATTATCCCGTTTCCAGCGTTCCCGGATCCATCGCCACCGGGTATTTCACTAGCAGCAAAACAAAGATTGACTTGGCAGTGGCGAATGACGAGGGCGGCAGCCTGAGTGTGCTACTCGGCAATGGCGACGGGACTTTCCAGCAAGCGGTGAATTACGACACAAACTTCCCAACTTGGGTGATCGCGCAGGATCTCGATGGCGACGGCAAAAGCGACTTGGTCGCGGCGTCCGAGGGACCAGCGCCTGAATATCAGCCGGGTGTGAACGTCTTCAAGGGCAACGGCGATGGTACATTTCAGGCCGCCGTGTTCTATCCTGCGGGAAAAAACGCCAGCTATGTCGCCGCGGGCGATTTCAACGGCGATCATAAGCCCGACTTGGTGGTCGTAGACTCCCTGGCCGAATCGGTAATTACGCTGCTCAATACCGGGGTGGTCAGCTTCTCACCCACGACGCCGCTGAATTTCCAGAAGCAAGCCGTGGGCACAACCAGCTCGCCGCAAAGTGTCACCCTCGCCAACACGGGCACGACAACCTTGAAGATCGCCTCGATGAAAGCCAGCACCGAGTTCGGCGTAACCTCGACCTGCGGTGCAAGTGCGGCAGCGGGCGCGACGTGTACGATCAGCGCAACGTTCTCCCCGACACAGAAAGGCGCGAAGCGAGGCACGATCACCATCATCGACAGCGCGTCGACCAAGCCGCAGGTGATCGAAGTGCTCGGCACAGGAACCTACCGTGACACCGCACTAGTCCTGCTGGGGTTCATACGCTCATCTATCTATCGCAGCGCCCGCGTGCGGGCACTCGCCCTACAAAGATTTCCTCAGTCGCTCTCGAAAGACGACGACCCGGGAATCCCTATCCTGAAGCAAGCCACAGCCGAGTACGCAAAGCTGCGATAGCTGAAAACCTTCCCCGTCCCCTTGCGCCTAGCGGCTAGCCGTTGTAACCAGCGATAGCGTTCATCGACCCTGCCGTTTGCGGTCGGCATGATGGCCTCCAAAGACATGGATCATTCGAGTACATTTTTGAGCAATCCGGAGTTAAGAAGAAGTGATCTCAGCTGCCGGTTGGCGGACGATCCGCTCCGAACTAACTGCGGCCTCAACCCCTGACCAAGTCCACGCTTTCCAGACGATGATCGAGGTGCATACAGTCTCGATCGTCGCGAAGAACAAGTACGCAGGAAGAGCGGGCGTCCGCGCACCGACAAGGGGCGGAACGAAGGTCAGGCCGGCGTTTATAAGGGTCACAATTGCACCCGCGATGATATTCGCCAGCCGGTTCGCTCTAAAGGGAAGTAGTCGAGACGCCACAATCATGGCGATGGGTATCTCCATAAAGACCGATGAAGCCAGCAGAACCCATGGCGCGAAATGGGGAGCGTCGGATAGATTTGGCGAGCCCACGATAGCAAACAGGGCAGTACAGTCCGCATACAGGTAGTTCAATAACGCGAAGAGCCAGAATAGAGACAACCGTTCCTTTGTGTCATGCATGTCAAGCTCCTATTGAAGAGCAATGCAGGATCTGAGTTGCGCTCCTGCGCTCTGTACGGTGAATTTGAGCACTCTGGGAATACGGGCGAGAACATCAAAAGGACGCAAGGCAGGAAGAGTTTCCGAAAATTTCTATGATTGAGGTAAATCCATGCGAATCTCTGCGTCTTTTTTGGGCACTCATCCGTAATACGAGTATGGTGGGGGCGACCGCACTAACGCTGGAGGGGCTTGTGGCAGTGGATGCGGATGTGGTCCGGCTTCGCCGAGGTGACCTGAACGCGCTCTCGGAACTGATGACCCGGTACCAGAACCGGCTGTATCGGTACCTGCTGCGCCTCGTGCGGCAGCCCGCCGAGGCCGAAGACCTGTTCCAGCAAACATGGTTGAGAGTGATGGAAAAGGTTCGTTCCTTTGACGCCAGCCGCAATTTCGACGCTTGGCTGTTTACGCTGGCGCGCAACCTGGCGATCGATCATTTGCGCCGGATTCGTCCGGAGAGCCTCGACGAGCCGCTCGCCAATAGCTCTCATAGCGAAACCGTGGCGGACCGGATTTCAAGTAACGACCGCACGCCGCTCGATCACGCGCTCGCGACCGAGCGCCGAACGGAGATCAGCGAAGCGATGGCGGGGCTGCCGATGGTGTATCGCGAAGTCCTTACCCTGCGGTTTGAGGATGAGATGAAGATTGAGGAAATCGCGCAGGTCACGGCGGTTCCGGTATCAACGGCGAAGTCGCGGCTGCGGCGTTCGCTGGAACAGTTGCGTTACGCGCTCGAAGCGCGGTATCCCGGAGGTACATGGCAATGAGCGAGCACGACAAGATTCGAGAACTGCTGGCGCTGGCCGCAGCCGACGCGCTGACGAGCGCGGAAGAAAAGCGGGTTGCGGAGCATGTGCGGTCTTGCATCGCCTGCTCGAACGAATTGGCGGCTTGGCGGCCGATTGCGAGCGAACTCCGCCGATTGCCGACGCCGCAGCCTTCTTCGTGGCTGGTGCGGGCTACTCTGGCGCGTGCGGAGGCGAAGCTCAGCGAACAGGCCGAGCACGATTGGAACCGCCGCGTAATGATTGCTGTTGTGGCTTTTGCGTGGCTGCTGACGATTGCGAGCTGGCCGGTTTTCCAGTTTGTGAGCGGACGTTTCGGGAGCTTGCTCGGGCCGCAGTTCAGCCATACGTGGATCAGTTTTGCCGCGTTCACCGCGCTAGGGTGGCTCGCGGGAGGGGTGGCCGCGGTGATGCTGGCAATCGGTCAGCGCGGCGAAAGGAGGCTGGCATGAGCCGCTTCACAAAAGAATTGCGCGTGATTCCAAAGACAGCGTGGATCGTTGCATGGTTCGCCTATGTGTGCCTCACGGTGCCGGTGTTCTTGTTTGTCGCACCAACGGATCCGGAAGTAGGCAAATGGCCACGCTGGGGACAAGCGCTGCTCATTTACGGAACTTTCCTGTTCGGGGTGGCGTGGGTTGCGCTGATCGGATACATCTATGGCGATGCAAAGCGGCGGCAGATGCGATACGTATTGTGGACGCTGCTGGCGACCTTAGTTCCCTATGCGATCGGGATGATCTTGTACTTCATTTTGCGCGACCCTCTGCCGAAGCCGTGCCCCGGCTGCGGGCATGTCGAAAAGGCAGGATTTCCATTCTGTCCGCACTGCGGCACCTTGCTGCAGCCAACGTGCCCGAAATGTGACAAGCCCGTTGAGCCCACCTGGGCGAATTGCGCGCATTGCGGACAGCAACTGCCCGAGCCGGCGACGCGAGCTACACAAAATCCCTCTGTGGCGACGTGACGCCGTGCGCGCCTTCGCGATTTGCGGTCCGGCAATACAGGTAGCGAGGCTCTAACTTTCCGGCGCGACTGGCTGCGAACAAGCTCAGGGTTGAGTCCCGATAAGCGCATTGATCATGAACGGGGTTCCCCCGCCGTCCTCCTGAAGCGAGCCGTCGGGGCCGATCACGAAGAAACCGTTCAACGACGTAACCGTGATGTAACCATAATTGTCAGCGGTAATTGAGAATGGAGCCCCCGAGATAATTCCTAACGGAGTGATCGCAAGGGTGCGCTTATTGACTTGGAGTGCTTCAGTGCTGTTGCTGGTGCCGATTACGAGATAACCTTTGTTCTCGGCCATATATACAACAGCCTGACTCCCGCCAATCAAGGAAAGCGAAATTGTCTTCTTTAGCGTAAACGTCGTCGTGACATACGACCCGGCGATGGTATCGACTCTCTGGTACACGTTAAGGGCGACGCCACTTTGACCGGAGCCATAAGCACTGTCCACAAGGTAGAGGAACCGGGTGACCGTGCCTTCTCGAGTGTCGTAAACCTTGGCACTCTCAACGATGGAACCCATGTGCCCGAATGGCCCCAAACTCCCGGCGCCATAGCAACCACTGCCGCCCGAAAGCGAGCCGCACTCGACCCAAGACAACGTAGTCTTGGCACTATCGGTGGTGTAGGTCGTATACAAGCCGGCGTCGATCGCCGCCGCCCAGCTGAATGTGCCACCAGTCAGCAGCAAAAAGGAAGTGATCAGAAACCGTCGAATGCACATGGAAGGATCTCCTCTAGCGGGGAAATTGTAGTCATGGTTCCCCAATTGTCAACCAAGATGTCGTATGAGTAGGTGGTCTGGCCGGAGGTGATGAGGCACGAAAGAGACAAGAACTTTACATCCTCCTGACAAAGTCTGCGCCCGGCCACCGCATACTCCTGCGCGGCGTGCTGGCCGGTTTGGGAGCAAGTCTGACAGTTAACTGGCAGCTTTGGTGCGGCCCCGTTGCTTTCCGCACGCTCGGTCTGATTCGCTCACGCTGGGATCCGGCATTTGCATGCGATATCCAGATATAAATCAAATCTCAAGGATGGGGAGGATAGCTTGAAACTACAACACAGTGCGATGCTCGGTACTTTTCGCGCCAGAACAACGGTGACTCTCACGATGCTGCTTACCGGAGTGCTAGCACTTTCTGTATTCCTTGCCAACCCACAACAGCACACCCAAGCCAGCACGTCCGGGGCGGCATCATTACCTCCAGGCGGCGTCACCAGCTCTCAGCAGAATCCACTGCAAATCGCCACACTGCACTGGTACACCGCGAACCTCACCACACAATTCACTTTGGGATCGGCTCCCTACGGGATCGCATTCGACGGCACGAACCTGTGGATCACCAATGACGGGAGCAACAACGTGATGAAGGTGCGAACCAGTGACGGCTCGATTCAGGGCACATTTACCGTAGGAACTGCTCCGATTGCGGTCGCTTATGACGGGGCCAACGTCTGGGTGGCGAATATTAACAGCAACAACGTGACCAAGTTGAAGGGGACCACCGGCGCGGTTCTGGGCACGTTCACGGTGGGAACGGAGCCCGCCGCCCTGGCGTTTGACGGCACCAATATCTGGGTGGCCAACGTCGGCAGCAATAACGTGACCGAACTGCTGGCCAGCACTGGAGCCACCAAGGGAACTTTTACGGTGGGGACCAATCCAGCCGGCATCGTCTTCGACGGCACCAACCTCTGGATTACTGACAACGGGAGCGCGCAAGTGACCAAGATGTCCACCAGCGGCACGGTACTGGGCACTTTTTCCGTAGGGACTGAACCAACTGGCATCGCGTTTGACGGTACCAATATCTGGACGGCCAATTTTGGCAGCAACAACGTGACCAAGCTGTCTCAGACTGGCACGGTGCTGGGCACTTTCGCTGCCGGCAGTGGTCCCAATGGAATTGCCTACGATGGCGCCAATATCTGGGTGACCGATTTCAATGGCGGTACGGTAACGAAGCTGAAAGCAAGCTCGGGAGCAACCCTGAACACAATTACCGTGGGGCGAGAGCCGGGGAATCCAGCCTTCGATGGTAATAACATCTGGGTCACGAACTTCGGAGGGACCACGGTCTCTAAGTTGTAGAGGATGGCGTCAAGGGCAAGTCGGTGCAATAAAGCGTGACGGTCGGAGCACCTCAGGCAATTTTTCGAACTCGGCGTCCTCCTGCCAAGCGATGGCAGAAGAATTTGGTCTGCGCGCTACGGATTGCCTTCGCGCAGGAGGACTACGTCAGAGGTGTCGTGTTCGTGGACTACGGCGAGAGTCTTCCCGTCGGGGGAAAAGTGATAGTCAGTAATCGATTCGGAGGTGAAGTGGGTGAGTGGATGGCCGGCCGATCCGTCGAGCGGCTGGACCCACAGGTTATCGACTCCGTTTTCAGTGATGGGATAAACCACCGCGTTGGCACTGGGTAGTGGTTGCACTCGCGGGTTCAGAGAATGGGAAGTGGCGAAGCGTGGATCCATCCGTTGGACGCGGAGCGGCGCTGCCGAATTGCTGTCCAAAGAGAGAGTGGCCAGGTCGGCGCGGGCCGTGTTCGTTCCCGGCACGTTGACATCGGCGACTACCGCGAGCATGTTCCCCAGTAGATTCAAGCTGGCATAGCCGAACATGTTGGGGACATTCGTTCCCGGGACCAGCTCTGGCTTGCCGCCCTCGATGGGCACGCGCATGACATGGTTTACCGGGCGATCAAGGAAGTAGACCCACTTTCCGTCGGGGGAACAAACAGGATCGGTTTCATAGTATTGTGACGTGAGTTGCAGAGGGGCTGAGCCATCCGCGTTGGTGCGCCAAATGACCATCACATTGTTTTGGTGATAGGCCCAGGCAACCAACAGGTAGCGATCACCGCACGGCGAGAAGCCCAGCATGCCTGCTGAGGGATCACTAACCAGCACGGTTACATTCTGTCCGTCAGCATCCATGCGCGTGATCTTTTCTCCGTCTGAAACCAGCAATTTCCCCTCTGGCGTCCATTGGACCATTTGCGGTTCAACGAAGGGCAGCAGATTGGGAGAACTCTGTTTGGCCAGGTCGTCGGTGTGCAGGAGAGCGAGAGTGCGACTGGTTTTGACCTGCACGGTGGAAGCAGCCGTGCCGGCCGCGGAAAGTGACAAAGTCGCATAGCGGTTGGTGTCGCGAGTGACGGGGACGAGCTTGCCCTCCCGGGAAAGCAGTCCGAGTTGGGCGCGGAAGAGGTTCTGCCCCTTTGCTGAGAAGACGACGAGAAGATAACTGCCTGAGGGCAACCACCTCAGTTCGAAGACTGTCTCGTTCTTAAGGGCAGCGAGAGTAGCGACCTTCTTGGATGACAGATCGAAGGTTTCGATGTAACTCAGCGCCTCCCCGGATGATTGAAACGAGTATGCGAGTTGCTTGCCGTCAGGGGACCAGCTGAGGTGCGACGGATCTGCTCCGCGCGTTGGTTGAGCGATGAGCAGAACGTTTTCATTGCTGCCGTCCGGATTGGCTTCGAGGATGCGGTATTTGCCGATCTCCGGGTCGTTGGCGCGAAGAAAAGCCATGCGTTGGCCGTCGGGAGAAAAAGTGACGTTGCTGTCGATATCCAAAATGACAGCTTTCGGCACTCCTCCCAGCACCGGCGCACGATACAGATCGAACGAAGTTCCCTGCGCGTTGGCGGCTTTCTCGAAGTACACGTAGTTTCCATCAGGCGAAAAAGCAAGGTGGCGATAGATGCCAGGCTCGGCGCGAATAATCTGGGTATCGCTTCCGGTCGGGATGTTGCGCAGCCAAAGGCTTTGCTGGCCCTTGTCGTTCTGCACGTTCAGAATGTATTTTCCGTCCGGGGAAATCGCTGCCAGGGCGGCTTTGCCCGTGTTGGTGATCTGAGTAACCGTGAAGTTCTGGAAAGGCAAAGGACCGGAGCGGGTTAGAAAAGAATAGATGCCGTAGGCAGCGGCGGCCACCAGGAGAAGGCCAACGATCGCTCCGGCGGCGAAGCCGGATTTGTGCTGGCGCGCCGCCGCGCTGATTGCGGAACTGCCGGATGGTGTAGCCGCGCTGGGCAGGTGGACTGCTGCGGAAGAGGCACCTTGGGCAGTTCCTCCGGCCTGAGCCATCGGTGCGGATTCGGCCACTGGGACAGCAGCGCTGCGCCCGGAGCCGCTATCCCGCTGCAAGCGTTTCAGGTCGCTGCGCATTTCGGAAGCGTGCTGGTAGCGGAGATCGCGGTCCTTCTCCAGGGCTTTGCCGATGATTTCCTCGACGCGCGGCGGCAGTTCGGGATTGAGCCGTAGCAGCGGGAGCGGAGCCCGATTGAGAATTGCGTCGAAGATGATGGCGGAAGTGTCGCCCCGAAAGGGCAAATTGCCCGTCGCCATCTCGTAGAGCACAGTTCCGAAGGAGAACAGGTCGGAGCGGCCGTCGAGTTCCCTCCCCCGGGCTTGCTCGGGCGACATGTACGCAACCGTCCCTACCGCGGTGCCCGGGCTTGTTAGGTGCGGATCGTCGCTGGTGCGCGTTATCGTCGCCTGGCTGGACGAACTGCTGCCGGGTGTGACCTTGGCCAGCCCGAAATCAAGAATTTTGGCGTGCCCGCGCTCGGTCACAAAAATATTTGCGGGCTTGATGTCGCGATGGACGATTCCCTTGGCGTGGGCGGCATCCAGCGCGTCGGCAATCTCGATGGCCAGCGAAAGCAGCATTTCGGTCTCGAGCGGCTTGCCGGCGATGCGATGCTTCAGCGTCGCGCCCTCGAGAAATTCCATGGCAATGAACGACAGTTCGCCGCGGTTGCCGATCTCGTAAATGGTGCAGATGTTGGGATGGTTGAGGGCCGAGGCCGCGCGGGCCTCGCGGCGAAAACGCTCCAACGCCTGCGGATCGTGAGCTACATCGTCTGGCAGGAATTTGAGGGCGACCAGGCGTCCCAAGGAAATGTCTTCGGCCTTGTAGACGACACCCATTCCGCCGCCGCCCAGCTTATCCAGGATGCGGTAATGCGAGATGGTCTGGCCGATCATAGTTGGGCCAGTAGTCATAGTGTCGGGACATGTTAGGTGGGTTGGCGAGCCAAGTCAATGGAGGCGATAGGGTGAACGACGAGAACAAAGCCGCGTGCCTGCTCTTCGACATACTCTCTTCCTCTTTCTTTCCCTGAACTCATACTCAGCTCTGTGCGGAAACAGGGGAGCAGACACACGGAATGGCCGATGATCATTTGAATCCTGCCGAGGTGCGATTCAGTTTCGACCTCTGTACAATCGACCGCACCGCTCGGCGATTTTGACATTCCTAAGAAGAGCGCCTTGGGGAGCTATCAAAAGGAGGCAACATGGAATTTGTCATGTTTGAAGATGTGGACGGACTGGAAGTGTTTGTGAACCCCGAAAGGGTGATCTGGGTCAGGGAATATTCCAACCAAACAACCGTCATCAGCTGCGGACACGACGACAAGTTTGCGGTGCGCCTGGCTCCTGCGCATGCGGTGGCGGCATTGGGCAAGGCAGTTCGCTAGAGCGGAAGAGTCTGTGTTAGCAGCGCCGATCAGGCCAAAGTGACTGGTCTCGGCTTTCTCTGCCTGATGACAACCGACCGGCAGTCCAAGCAGTTATTGAGGAGGGATCGCGCATGTTTTTTCCGTAGTGCAAAGACATCTCGCATGATTCCTGATTGCACCATAGGTGAAATCGACGATGACAGGTCGGATAGGAGTGATATCGTTCAGGGTGGTCCGACCATGGAGCGCCGGCACCCAGGACCAAAGGACGCAATTGAGAACGAGGTGGAGTTCTTTCCAAGGCCGGCCCCGCAGATCGCGGCGGCAATAAAGTTCGGGGATGAGAGAGTCAAGAAAGCATTCTCTGGGCGTCGGCCAAGTCTTGGGTATGGGGAGGGCATCGATTTGCCTCCGAACAGATTTTGCAAAGTTAGCCACGGGCACGAAAAGCTCCTGATTGGATAATGAGAATCGGCTTGTTGGCGTGATGAATCGTGGAACTGACACCCGTGACGTGGTGCTCATCCGCGACCTCAAGTGATGACGTTTCGTGAACCGGCCGGCGCATTGGCAAGAAGCAAACAATTTCAGTACGCGCATTGTCGATCTCTTTCTTGTGCGTAACCAATACAGCTCTTTCAGCTGCTTCGCTCTTGTGCATTTCGCATGATTAATGATGATTAATCAGCTGGACGTTTCTTCCGATAAGCGATTCCCTTCCTTCTCCGCACCTACGGATCGTAGCCGTTACCTCGGCTGAGTCTTGGAGGTGCCGGCAGTGCCCGTGACGGTCACGCTGTCATTTGTTGAGTCCTTCATTCTTGCCGCTGTTGGCCGCCGCCTGTCCGTAAAACGCAGCTAAACTTCACATTGTCTGCTGTGCTGTACACATCAAGGGCTCGTTGCATTTAACAGGACGGTTACATCATTGCTGTCTTTGTTCGCAACGACGATGTCGGGCTTGCCGTCGCCGTTGAAGTCCCCGGTCGCCAGGGCGAAGGGGGCTGCGTCGGCGCCGAAATACAGTGGGCCCTGAAAGGTTCCGTCCCCGTTGCCCGGCAACACAGCCAAGTTGCTGAACCCGATTTGCACAACATCAGCCTTGCCGTTGCCAGTGAGATCCGCTATGTGGATAGACAGAGGAGTGAGCTCACCACATTCGCATCGCGCCAACCAAACATCCTGTTCAGGCTGGAAGGTGCCATCGCCGTTACCGAGCAGCGTTGATGTGCCACTCGTGCACAAACCGAAGCTGCATATGAACGTCGTTATGGCGAGATCGCTTTTGCCATCACCGTTGAGGTCGCCGGCTGCAATCGAAGTGGGACCGAGGGTATTGATGGGGTAAGGAACCGCCGGCGCAAAGGAACCGCCGCCATTGCCGAGCAGGATAGCGACGGTGCTATCGGCGGTCGTGCTCAAACCGCCTGGGGGAGAACCGGCCACCGCAAGGTCCAACTTGCCGTCGCGGTTGAAATCCTGCGCGACAATGGCAACGGGAGAGTTTGCAGTGCTGAACAGGACGGGTGACTGGAAGGTGCCATCGCCCTTTCCAAGGATAAGGTAAACGCCGGTGCTGAAGTCGGTAACGGTAAAGTCCAAAATGCCGTCATTGTTAAAGTCGCCCAAAGCCAGTTCGAACGGCTCCGGCCCAGCGGTCAGTGTGACTGGGGACTGGAACGTTCCGTCCCCATTGCCGAGAAGGACGGTAAGGTTCCCGTTTCCACCGGAGGAACGATCGCCCAAATCGGTCACCACCAGATCCTGCTTGCCGTCATTGTTGAAGTCGCCGGCGGCGATGGAAAGAGGGTTTTTCCCTGCACCGATAAGCTGTGCCGGCTGGAAAGTCCCATCGCCATTGCCCAGCAGAACACTTATGCCGCCGTTGTCGCCGGTAGAGGGGTTTCCATAATCGGCCACCGCCACGTCCAGTTTGCCGTCTCCATTGAAATCAGCTACCGCAATGGCGTTCGGGCTGCTTCCCGCGGAATAATTCTGCGACTTGAAATTAATTGGGCTTATGGTGACCACGGCAGTAGCAGACTTTGTCGGGTCCGTCACCGAAGTCGCGATGACGCTCACTTTACCGCCGGGTGGAAACGTAGCAGATGCCACGTAATTGGCGACACTCGGGGTGGCATTGGTGATCGAGCCACAGACTGATGCGGCTCCAGCGCACCCGCCGACGCTCCACGTAACGCCGGCGTTGTTCAGGTCATTGGTGACGCTGGCGGAAAACCCCACGGTCCCGTTTACCTGAATAAAGGCGGAGACCGGCGAAATGCCTACGAAGATGGCTACGGTGACGATGACGGCAACCGAGGCCGACTTTGTAGGATCGGATACCGAAGTAGCGGTAACGGTTACGTTGAGGCTAGTAGATGAGATCGTAGCGGGGGCGGTATACAAAGCAACCAACGATCCGGCCTGATCGGCTTCCTCGCCCAGTGTGCCCGCTTCGCTGGCAGGAGAGAGGCTCCAGGTGACGCCATCAGGATCGTTGGTTGTCCCTGTGATGTCCATGCTGCTTCCTGGCGCGAGCATGGAGGTGGCAGGGCTGAGCGAAACTGTTATTCCGGTCGCCTGCATGGGGACGGTAGCCGTTGCGGAAACAAATTTCGAAGGGTCGGCGACCGAGGTAGCAGTGATAGTTACGTTGAGGGTGCTTGCCACGCTGGCGGGAGCGGCATACGTAACCGACGTACTCGTCCCACCAGTTAGCATTCCCGAGCCTGTGGACGGAGAGATAGTCCACGTCACGCCCTTGTTCGAGGGGTCGTTGCTGACTGCAACTGTAAACGCCTGCGTGCCCCCCGCCTGAACGGTGGCCTTGGCCGGCGAGATCGTAACTATGATGGCAGGCGGAGGCAGCGTGACAGCAGCGTGTCCTCCGCCACATGCAAGTTGGCTGACTGCCAGTGCCACACAGAGCGCGATTTGCAGGGCTAATAAGAGATCCGTCCGCCGCATGATTCACTCTCGATTGCGGTCCCGCCGGTCGCAATACTCAACCGGCAGGACCGCAAGATTCTAACCTCGTTCTGAATCGACACAAGTAGTTACTTTGCCGAGTTCTATTCCTTGTTGCCGTCAAGTCCGATCACCGTCGCCAGCGATGTTCCGTTCGGCTCTACCACCGACGTGAAGATCGCTCGAAGGTGTCGCATGTCGCTGTCGAATACGCTGTTCCCGTTGATTACAAAGAGCTCAACGCCGCCTGAGTAAATCGTGACGCTGATGGTGCCGGTGCAGTCGGGATTCACCGTGTATGTTCCAGAGAATGTCTCGTTTGCAATCGTGCCATTCAAGCTTGAGGTACCCACGCCATTGATCAAATTCCCGGCCGAGTCCAGGGTAAGAATGCCCACGGCGATTCTGGGCCCGACACCGACCACGGTTCCGCTGTCGGTGAATCCCCAGTTTCCCGCTGCCCGGCTGAGCGAGCATGGACCTCCTGCATGTGCTGGTGCTGCCACGCTCATTACTAGGGTGACCGCAAAAACAAACGCGAATGCTGTACGTGCGAAGTTGTATTTCATGTGTGTTCTCCTGATTTGATGTTTTAGGATGTTCACTGCTGAACTGACCCGACCCTGCTTGCGCCCGCTACTCCTTCTTTCCACTCATCTCGGCGGTATAGCCGGTGGTGGTCACAATCGTGCTGAACTCTGCCCCTCCGCCAATAATCGCGCCTGCCCATGTCTGCGCCGCGGCTGGATCGGAGATGGTCAACGTGCAGTCGGAATTCACTGCGTACGTTCCGGCGTCGGGAGTCGTTGTCGCCCCAATGTGGCCATTGAAGGCATCGTTATAACTGAATGTGACGTTGCCCCCTCCGTCGAACGTGCCGACTCCTACGGCAGCGATCGGAAGCTCCGTGGCGTAGTTGTTTTGTTTGGAGTTGAAGCCGCTGTAAGTGAACACGTAATTACCCATCAAGGTAGCGTTGCTGCACCCGCTCTGAGCGTAGACAAGGGGCAGTGGGGCAATGCCGTGCTTTGTTGTGGAACCCCAAACCATCAGGGCCACCAATGCGGCCATAGACAAGAATCCGACAGTGGTTCGTTTCATCGTCTTCTCCTTATTTTGTATTCGCGATTCCCAGGGGCTTCGGCAGGCTGTACTTAGCCATCCTGTGCCTCTATCCATAAGGCGTAATCCGAGAGAAAAGGGGCTCAAGAAAGAAGAAGAATTCCGGCTAAGTCGTGCGCCCGGGTTCTAAAGCTGTGGATTGGACTTCCCGTGTGGCAGTTAGGGAGACTCTGATTAAGTCCTCCCTTTCCACAGCGAGTATAGATACAGTCGTGCCAGTATGAACACTCTCAGCAAGCAGAGGACACTGGCGATGATG
>Ga0209166_10002197_pt1 | contig 15148 bp, 9 predicted proteins | sample Coa_R1_3_FD_187151 | JGI IMG/M metagenome (GOLD analysis project Ga0209166, IMG submission 187151) | Surface soil microbial communities from Centralia Pennsylvania, which are recovering from an underground coalmine fire - Coalmine... | ecosystem: Environmental > Terrestrial > Soil > Unclassified... | reverse complement strand
CCCATTCAGCGTGCCAGCCGCCGAGGCCGCGTTCGTGCTCCTGAACGAGAGCAGCGAGCATGGTGCCGACGAGATGGGGCACACGGCCGGCCGCAGACAAAACGACTGCGCATGTAACGGGATTGCGCTTGTGCGGCAAAGTAGAAGAGCCGCCGCGGCCATCGACAGATGGTTCAAAGATTTCCGCGACTTCGGTTTGCATGTGCAGTGAAATGTCGCGCGCGATTTTGCCGAACGTGCCTGTGCAAAGGCCGAGAGTGGTCGCGATTTCCGCCATGCGATCGCGATGGCTGTGCCAAGGGAGTTCAGGCAAGGGAAGCTGCAAATCTTTAGCGAGGTTCGCGGCGACATCCAAGCCACGCCCACCGAGAGCCGCCATGGTGCCTACCGCCCCGCCAAATTGAAGGGCGAGGCAACGTGCCTGCGTTTCCGCCAAGCGCGCGCGATGTCGATCGATAGCGTCAAGCCATCCAGCCATGATCAAACCGAGAGTCGTAGGAAGCGCCTGCTGCATCCAGGTGCGGGCAGGGATGAATGTCGTTCGATGTTGATACACCAAGTCGCCGAGAACGGCGGCCAAGAGATCGAGTTCAGTGGAAATGAAAGCGAGCGCCTGGCGTAACTGAAGTACGCGGCCCGTGTCGATGGCATCCTGACTCGTCGCGCCCCAATGGACATAACGGGCAGCGTCTTTCTCTTTTTGCGCGACGAGCACGGTGAGCTGCTTGATCAAAGGAATTGCGAGATTGCCGGCATTCGCGGCCGCTCGAGCGAGCGCAGTCATATCGTAAAGTTCGGCACGGCATTTCGCTTCAATCGCTGGAGCGGCAGAGGCGGGAATAAATCCGGCGCGCGCCTCGGCTCGCGCCAGGGCCGCTTCGAAATCGAGCATCCCTTGCAGCGTGGCGCGATTGGAGAAGACTCTTTCGACGGCTTGCGAGCGAAACAGCGGGTCGAGCAGGTTCATGCGCTGAGTGTAATCACTCCTGACGGGGAAACAAAACGCTTTCGTCGCGAGCTTGCGAGAGCGAAATGCGGTGGCACAAGGCAATCTGTACCTTCGCTCGCCAGCCTTTCGAGCTAAACGCGCTCAAGGATGACCGCAATACCTTGTCCGACCCCGATGCACATGGTGCAGAGCGCATACTTACCGCCGCTTCGCAGCAACTGGTACGTCGCCGTGGTAATAAGGCGCGCGCCGCTGGCACCCAAGGGATGGCCGAGCGCAATCGCGCCGCCGTTGGGATTCACGTGCGGGGCATCGTCAGCTACGCCAAGTTCACGAAGAACAGCGAGTGCTTGGGAAGCAAAGGCTTCATTTAGTTCGATGACGTCCATCTGTCCGATCGTCAAATTCGTTTTGGCAAGAACTTTTCGAGAGGCGGGGGCGGGCCCTATGCCCATGATGCGTGGCGCGACGCCAACTGCAGCAGCAGCGACGATGCGCGCTTTGGGAGTCAAACCATGCCGCTTGGCTGCGGATTCCGAAGCCAGAAGCAGCGCGCAAGCGCCATCGTTCACCCCGGAAGCATTTCCTGCGGTCACCGTACCGCCCTGCTTCACGATCCCGGGCAACTTGGCAAGAGCAGCCAACGAGGTGTCGGGGCGCGGGTGTTCGTCTGCGCTAAACAGAACGGGGGCTGCTTTTTTTTGAGGAATCGGCACCGGCACAATTTCTTGCGCCAGCAGTCCGCTGCGAATAGCCGCAGCCGCGCGTTGCTGGCTTCGCAGCGCGAATGCGTCTTGATCCTCGCGCGAAACATGGAATTCTTCGGCCACAATCTCCCCGGTTTCAGGCATCGAATCGACGCCATACTTCGCTTTCATTAGGGGATTGATGAAGCGCCACCCGATGGTGCTGTCTTCGATTTTCGCGGTGCGGGAAAACGGCGCGTCAGACTTGCCCATCACGAAAGGAGCGCGCGACATGCTTTCGACGCCTCCTGCGATGATTAGGTCCCCCTCGCCGCATTTGATCGCGCGCGAGGCCGTGGCCACAGCATCCATGCTTGAGCCGCAAAGACGATTTACGGTTACTCCCGGAACTTCTTTGGGTAGTCCTGCCAGAAGCAAAGCCATCCGCCCGACGTTGCGGTTGTCTTCGCCAGCCTGATTGGCGCAGCCATACACAACGTCATCCAGAGCGTTCCAATCAACCTCGGGATTGCGCTCCATGAGGGCTTTGATGGGTATGGCAGCCAGATCGTCCGTGCGAATCGAAGAAATCGCCCCCCCGTAACGTCCGATGGGCGTTCGAATCGCGTCGCAAATGTAGGCAGCTTCCATCGAGGTCCTTCAGGCTTCCTTGAACGCTCTATCCTAACAGGAAGAGTCCGGCATGCAAAAATCATGGCGAATGTGCGATGTTCGAAGCGCTCCGTCTGAAGCTAAAGCTTAGAAACGCCGCAAGGTGGGCGCTGAGAATTCGAAGCGCAAAAGTAGGAGTCAGCCGGGTTGTCGGAACCTTGCATCCGGGACAAGATAGGCGAGAAAATGTGCCGCCGTTTGGTGGTAAGCGGAGGGGAGCATCCACTTGAATGAATTGACGGACGGCACGCAAAGAAGGAGAGGGGCGATGAAGTTTGCACGAGTTCTAACGACAGTGGCGATGCTTGGCTCGCTGGCAGCGACGCAGACGCCGGCGCAGACGAAGTCAACCGCGGAGGTTACGGCGCTCTTACACGAGTTTATGCAGGCTGCCGGCCGCGGCGATCGAGTGATCTTCGATAAGTTTTTTGCGGACGACGTGATTTACACCAAAGCGACTGGCGCGGTGATCACAAAGGCCGACATCATGGAGAGCCTTCGCAAGCCCGTGCCTGCATCCGAGGGGAATACCGCCTATTCGGCGGAGGATATTACCGTTCACGAGTATGGAGACACATTGATTGTGGCTTTCAGACTGGTGGGCAATACATCCCACCCCGACGGAAAATTGGAAACAGCTCAGTACAGAAACACCGGAACGTTTCTACGGCGAAACGGCCGGTGGCAAGCTGTTGCGTGGCAAGCGACAAAAATCAGCCCCTCAGGAAAAACGAACTGATGCGCAACCGCTTTGAAGATTGCGCCGAGCCGGGCTGATCTGTGCGGTTACCTGGCCCGGACTTCCAAGGGTTGAAGCAGCTTGAACGTGAGAGCAGTTTCCGCAGGCAGCGTGATGTCGCGATTTCCTGTGAGACCGGCGCCACCAGTGCCCGCTGCCGCGCCAATCAATGCGCCGATGGCCGCGCCTTTACCGCCCCCGGCAATGGCTCCAATCGCGGCGCCTCCGCCGGCTCCTCCGCCGACCATCACAGCAGTCCGTTTGCCTTTGCCCTTAGAGGTGACGGTATGAGCGGAAGTTTGAATGTCGTAGTCCCGTTCGCCCAAAGTAACCGAGGTCAGCTCCAATTCAAGGACCGCGCCTCCCTTGAATCGGCCGGCCGGCTTGGCATCTTTCACAATGCCAGTGGCGCGCGCACCTTTGGGGATGGCCAACCTTCCTTCTATTTCCACGGGAACTTCCACGGTCGCCGAAAACGTCTGGCCCGTCGTGCTGCTCTTCGACCCCACGGGCTCATCCAGAACGACAGAGATCGCCGTATCCGCGGGCACTACGATGGGCCTTGGTCTCGGTGCGGCTTCTCTCTTGGGAGAGGCTGATCCTGACGGCGAAGAACTGGATGGAGATGATGCCTCATCCGAGCTGGCCGTCTGATTCGCGGATTTGGTGCATCCGGCTAAGGCAAAAGCAAACGAGAGAACAAACAACGGTCCGGCAACGAGCGGACGATTCATGCTATTCCTCCGTACAACATGTTCTTTTTCCGAAGATACTACGATTTAATTCGAAGTCAAATAAAGTAGATCGCCTGGTTCATTCGAAGGCACTGGGGACCCCGGATGTCACCCCACAGTATGGATGCCTATTGATAGTTGAGGGTTGTAATCAGTCTCGTGGACATGAAGCTTGATCGGGAACTCGACCGAGCGCCAGACTCTGCAACAAACATCTTTTTTTAGGGGATACCCTTTGCGCCATCGCGGTTCCACGCATCGTTGACAACTTTCCCGCTCACCCTCAATATGCTCTTACCCCTTCCAAATTTATTGTTTGGTGAGTGCCGATGCGTATTCTTGTCGCTGAAGGGGACGCACCGCTGGCGGAATTTCTCCATCAGCGGTTGCAGCAGGAGCAGTTTTCCGTGCAAATGGTCTCGGACGTTGGGGAAGCCCAACGCCTCGCTTCGGACCAGCCCTACGATTTTGTTATCCTCGATCTCAATCTGCCCGCGGAAGGCGATCTCGATGTTCTTCGCAACATTCGTGCGAAGAAGCCGGACCTGCCTGTACTCATGCTCAGTGCCGCGAATCTAGTCGAAGACCGCGTCCGCCTGCTCGATGCCGGGGCCGACGATTCCTTGGCCAAGCCGTTCGCTTTCGCCGAGCTGCTCGCGCGCATTCGCGCCGTGTTGCGCCGGGGAAATCGCCCTACCCGCGCCGTGCTCAAGGTTGGCGACCTCGAAATCGATCGTGTTGCTCATGCCGTCCAGCGCGGAGGCCATCCCATCGATCTCAGCCCCAAGGAATTCACCCTCCTCGAATTCCTCATGCGCCATGAAGGCCAGGCTGTTACGCGCACCGCGATCGTCGAGCAGGTGTGGAAACTTAATCTTGACACCATGACCAACGTCGTAGACGTCTACATCAACTATCTCCGCCGGAAAGTTGACTCTGGCTATGACCGCCCTCTGATTCGCACCATTCGCGGGGTTGGCTATCAAATCGGTGGGAGTGGCGCCCACAACTAACGGCTCAAGCGGGTTTGCGCCTCTCCATCGTCCTACTAGGCTTTGAGACGGGAAGGGAATCGCCTCCGGTTCTTCGTCCACGCCAAGTCCGCACTCTCTATGACTCCCTAAGATACAGATATTGAACGACTTACAATCTATTCGGCCCTCCCTTAGGATGGCCCTCCTGTTGGGGCCCCCGTTCGCCAATCCCAAGCAACTTCTTTTCCACCTTGGGGTTATACCAACTGGGAGTCATATATAGTAGCTCGACTCCCGCTGGCCGGAACCTCCTAAGGCCCGGACCGGGGATAAGGTGACCAACCATGTTGAAGACCGCTCTTAACGGAAAGTTCAGGCTTGCCCAGCTTGTCTGTCTCACAGGTCTTCTCTGCCTCGTGGTTCCGAAGGCGCGCGCCGGTCAAAGTGACCAAGGGGACGCAGGCGATCCACCGACCCGTGTTGCTCGCATTAGCTATCTCGACGGTTCGGTTTCAATTCAACCTGGAGGCGAGGGAGACTGGGGCAGCGCCTCACTCAATCGTCCGATGACCATCGGCGACAAGCTCTGGCTCGATAAGGACTCCCGCGCCGAATTGCAGACCGGCGTTGTTTCCATCCATCTCGGCAGCATGACCGCACTTTCCTTCCTCAATCTCGATCAGAACATTACTCAAATGCGTCTCGCCGAGGGTTCCATCAACTTCCGCGTGAGAGAAATTCGCGAAGGCGACGTCTACGAAGTGGATACGCCCAATCTGGCTTTCACGATTACTCAAGCCGGTGCGTTCCGCCTTGATGTGAACGAAAACGGCGATTCCACCGGCGTTACAGTTATCCGAGGCGAAGGACAAGTCACTGCCAGCGGAAAGACGTACGATCTTCAACCTGGCCAGCGCGGCGTATTCGACGGCACGGATAATGTTCAGTCCACGATCGCGCAGGCGCCCCCGGCGGACGGGCTCGATCAATGGGCGAATGATCGCGATTTGAGGGACCAGGACTCCATCTCCGCGCAATACGTTCCCCCGGACATGCCTGGCACGGCGGACCTCGATGACAACGGTACCTGGAATGAGGAGCCGGATTACGGTCACGTCTGGTACCCGTCCGATGTTCCAGATGACTGGGCCCCATACAGTGACGGTTATTGGAGCTATATCGGTCCTTGGGGCTGGACTTGGGTGGACTACGAGCCTTGGGGCTTTGCACCCTTCCACTATGGCCGCTGGTCTTACATCGGCGGCAGGTGGGGTTGGTGCCCGGGCCCGATCATTGGCCCCGCGATTTACGGACCCGCTTTCGTTGGGTTTGTGGGCGGCGGATTCGGTTTCGGATTGGATGTCGGATGGTTTCCGCTCGGCTTCGGTGAACCGTTCAACCCCTGGTTCAACTGTGGACCCAGCTACATTGAGAGGGTCAACGTTCGCAACACTTTCATCCGCAATCGCGGGATCTTTACATCCAGCAACTTCCGCAACTTCAACTACGCCTACGCCCACAACGTTCGCGCAGTTACTGCCGCATCGCGCGGCGATTTCACGGGAGGCCGCGCAATTAATCGCGGTGCCGCCCACCTGACCAACGCTTCGTTGCGTGGCGCGCGAGTGACAAATGATCTTCGTCTCACTCCGAGCAGGCAGAGTTCATTCGGCGCTGCGTCCGTAAGAGGAAACGTCGCCAGGCCGCCGATGTCCGTCCAGAACCGCTCGGTCATGGCGCGCACGGCGCCTGCCAGGGGCGCATCGGACATGCGCGTCCGCACCATCAATACGAGCAGGCTGACTCCTGGGCGAGCGGGGAGCTTCTCGCCAAATACAGGCTCGAATCGCTTTCCAAACAACGGTGGAACTTTCACAAGGCAGAACGGCCTGTCTGGAAATCGTCCGCCATCCGCAGCCGGCAATAACTTGCGCATGCAGAACAACAGCTCGAATCGCTTTCCAAACAACGGTGGAACTTTCACAAGGCAGAACGGCCTATCTGGAAATCGTCCGCCATCCGCAGCCGGCAATAACTTGCGCATGCAGAACAACAGCTCGAATCGCGTTTCCAACCAGCGCGTAACCAACGGCACACGCACTTGGGCAGCCCAAGGCAACTCGACGGATCGCGGCCGCGCTCCGCAGGGCTTCGGCAGCCCCAGCGCCTCAAACGGCATTTCCAACAACGCCCGTTTTTCACAGCGCTCGAATCGTCAGGATCGACCGCCATGGGCCGGTTCGGGAGCCTCGGCAAACTATGGAGCGGCGCGCTCTAACGGCCCCGCCAGTCGTCCCGCTTATTCTGGCGGCAATCGTTCTTACCAGCCGCCTCAGAGCACCGCGCCCTCTTACAATCGTAACAATTCGCCGCAAGGGCGTTCGTACTCCGCGCCCTCTCGTTCTTATTCAGCTCCCAATCGGAGCTATCCCGCACCGAGCCGCTCGTATTCCGCGCCTCAGCGTAGCTATCCCGCACCGAGCCGCTCGTATTCCGCGCCTCAGCGTAGCTACTCCGCACCGAGCCGCTCGTATTCCGCGCCTCAGCGTAGCTACTCCGCACCCAGCCGTTCGTATTCCGCGCCCCAGCGCAGCTACTCTGCGCCCAGCCGCTCGTATTCCGCCCCACAACGTAGCTACTCTGCACCCAGCCGTTCCTACTCTGCGCCGAGTCGGTCTTACTCTGCACCTAGCCGCAGTTACGGTGGCGGAGGCGGTTATCGCGGTGGCGGCGGGGCATCGCGCGGCGGGGGTGGCGGTCGGCCTCATCGATAGGAATTTCAATCCATTCTGCCAATGGCCCGCCTCTCTCCAGGAAGGCGGGCCTCTTTCTTTGTGCACACCCCGCCGCCAATCGTAAGCGCTTGTCCACAACTACGTTGACTCTCACGTGTTAAATAAATAACTGCACTCCGGGACAGTTCTTTTTTCGACAAAAGCAGCACGGCTCCGTCCCGGTTTTGCGAATGGAAGATGCTAACGTTTGAATTACACCACGGGTCCAGGGCCTACGAGCCCAGGACTCGTTTGTCCGGGAATTACACAAAGATTGCACGTCTTCTTTAAGACCACGTTCGGCCCTGGCAGTTCAGGAGAGAGGTAATCACAAATGAAACGACACGCGCTCCATTTGATGGCTCTGCTCAGCTTTACGCTGGCCGTGGCTTTACTTGCCCCGCGGCCCGCTGCAGCCGACGATGACGATCCGCCGGGTCGCGTCGCCCGCTTGGCGTACATACAGGGAACCGTTTCTTTCGAGCCCGCGGGAACCGACGACTGGGTTTCAGCCGCCGTCAACCGCCCTCTCACTACCGGCGATAAGCTCTGGAACGACAACGATTCTCTGTCCGAGTTGAACATGGGCTCGGCAACGATTCGTCTTGGGAGCAACACTGGTTTTTCTTTCTTGAACCTCACCGACAATATGGCGCAGATTCAGTTGACCGAAGGCACCCTGAATATTCGTGTCCGTCGCCTTGATGATGACGAAACCTTCGAGGTAGACACTCCCAATCTCGCCTTCACTCTTCTTCGTCCCGGCAATTACAAGATCAACGTCAACGAAGCCGGCGACGCCACTGTAGTTCTCGTTCGCGCTGGCCAGGGAGAAGTCACCGGCGGCGGCTCCGCCTACAACATCCATCCTCGCGAGGTCGGCACTTTCACTGGCACCGATCAAATCGACGCCGACGTCCAGGCTTGGGACGACACCAGCGATGATTTTGACAACTGGTGCTCCGACCGGGATAGCCGGATCGAACACTCCGTTTCCGCTCGTTACGTTTCCGATGACGTCATCGGCTATGAAGACCTGGACGAATACGGCGGCTGGCGTCAGACGCATGCCTACGGCGCCGTCTGGTTCCCTCGCGTGACGATTGCAGGCTGGGCTCCCTACCACTATGGCCATTGGGTCTACATCGCTCCCTGGGGCTACACCTGGGTCGATGATGCTCCTTGGGGCTTCGCTCCCTTCCACTACGGACGCTGGGTGACCGTTGGTGGTGTTTGGGGCTGGGTTCCGGCCCCGCCGCGTCCCACGGTTGTCGGCGTCGCTTATGTCCGGCCCGTTTACGCCCCTGCGCTTGTTGCCTGGGTCGGCGGCTCGCACTTCGCCGTTGGCATCGGAGTCGGCGGTGGTGCCAGCGTCGGCTGGTTCCCGCTTGGTCCGCGCGAAGTCTACGTGCCTTCGTATCACGTCAGCCGCAATTATGTGACGAACATCAACGTCTCTAACACCCGTGTCGAAACAACCGTCGTAAACAACTACTACAACACCACGGTGATCAACAAAAACGTCACTAACGTTACCTATATCAACCAGCGTGTTCCTGGTGCCGTCGTGGCAACTTCCCACGATGCGTTCATCTCAGCTCGTTCGGTTTCTCGAAATTCAGTGATCATCAACCAGCGGGAAGTGACCAATGCCCGCGTTGGGTTTGCAGCTCCCGCAGTCGCTCCTTCGAGGCAGGCTGTGCTGGGCGCTGCGGCCGTCGTTCGAGCCAGACCTCCCATCGTCATGGAAAATCGCGTCGTCGTGGTGAGACACGCTCCTCCTCCGCCTCCACCGTCTTTCGACCGGGAGCAGCAAGCAATTCGAGCCAATGGCGGCAGACCTCTGGCTGTTTCTCAAATTCGCCAGATCGAACCCGAGAGGGTTCAAGCTCGCTCCAATATCAGAATCGCTCCGGTGGCCACGCAACACAACATGGAGACCAACAAAATGGTTGAGCCCAATCCCAACCGGGATGCTCGGCCCAATTCCTACCGAAATGCGGAATCCAACCCAAACCGGGACTCTCGGCCCAATTCATACCGGGATGCTCGGCCGAATTCAAACCGAGATGCTGAGGCCAACCCAAATCGAGATGCTCGGCCCAATCCATACCGAAATGCTGAGCCCAATCCAAACCACTCGGTTTCGCCCGCCAATGCCGTCAATCAAAACGGGAACTCGCCCGTCACCGGCACGCACGAAAGGATCTACACGGATCGTCCGGTGACGTCTCGACCGAATTTGCCCGCTAACGCCAACAATCCCGGCAATCCCGCCAATGCCGTCAATCAAAACGGGAACTCGCCCGTCACCGGCACGCACGAAAGGATTTACACGGATCGTCCGGTGACATCTCGACCGAATTTGCCTGCTAACGCCAACAATTCCGGCAATCCCGCCAATGCCGTCAATCAAAACGGGAACTCGCCTGTCACCGGCACGCACGAAAGGATTTACACGGATCGTCCGGTGACGTCTCGACCCAATTCGCCGGCAAACGCCAACAATCCCGGCAATCCCGCCAATGCCGTCAATCAAAACGGGAACTCGCCCGTCACCGGCACGCACGAAAGGATTTACACGGATCGTCCGGTGACATCTCGACCCAATTCGCCCGCTAACGCCAACAATCCCATCAATCCCACCAATGTGAATCCCCAGTTCGATCAGAGACGTCAGCAGGCGCCCCAGAATCTTCGCACGCAACAGGATCAGGAGCGTCAGAGGACCCAGCAGCAGCCACGGGATGGCGCGGCATTCTCCCAAAACCCGGGAAACAACAGAGCGCAGCAGCAGCCCACCCAGCAGCAGCTCAATCAGCAGCAGCCCACTCGGCAGCAGCTCAATCAGCAGCAGCCCACTCGGCAGCAGATCAATCAACAGCATCCGCAACAACCCAATCAGCAGCCTCAGCAGAGGTTCGAGCCCGTCGAGAGAAAGCAAGTCATTCAACAACAGAAGCCCGTGCAGCAACAACAAGTCGAGAAAAGGCAGGAACAGAAACCGGCAAAGCCTCCAAAGGCAGAAAAGCCTCAGAAGAACAACTAATAGGATCGATTATCGGGCTTTCCTTCCGGGCGGGTCGCGCGCCAAACGGCATGCGCCCCGCCCGTTCCATTCTCGCCTCCTAAATTGCGCTCCGATGTAAAATTATCAGCCCATCTCGCGTAAGATTCTTTCTCCCGGGCATGGCCCTCAACTCCCCACCTCCGCGCGGCCCCAATCGGGCATCTCCCGCCGAGTCGCTTATCTCGATTTTTGCCGTACCCAGCCTTCCAGAAATTCGCAAAGGCCACAAACTGGCCGACCTGATAGCTCTCTCCGCTCGTCGCGCGAAAATCTCCTTCGAAGATGGTGACATTCTCGTCGTCGCTCAAAAAGTCATTTCCAAGGCCGAAGGCCGCACCCTTCGTCTATCCACGGTTCGTCCTTCGTCTCAGGCCAATACGTTGGCGAAAAAACTCTCCCACGATGCGCGCTTCATCGAGGTAGTCCTTCGCGAGTCCCATCGCATCGTCCGTTCGGACCGCGTCCTCATCGTCGAAACGCATCACGGCTTCGTCTGCGCCAATGCAGGTGTCGACCATTCCAACGTCCCTCGCCGCGATTTCGTCACGCTCCTCCCGGAAGATCCCGACCGTTCCGCCCGCCGCCTCGCCGCAGCCCTTCGCAAGCAAACCCGCAAACGCCTCGCCGTCATCATCAGCGACACATTCGGCCGCCCCTGGCGCTTGGGCCTCACCAACGTCGCCATCGGCGCATCCGGAGTCCCAGCCCTCATCGATCTCCGCGGCACCCGCGACCGCCATCGCAAACTCCTCCATGCCACCGTTCTCGCCGTCGCGGACGAACTAGCCTCCGCAGCAGGTCTCCTGATGGGCAAATCCGCAGGAACGCCCGTAGTCGTCATCCGCGGCTACCGCTACCGTCCCTTGCAAGACCCCGCCTCCCGCATCATCCGTCCCGCCCACGAAGACCTCTTCCGCTAGCTTGTATCGCTCAGCCTCCCGCCACAAGCTTCGCTCTCGACACGCTTCCGCTCTTCACTACTCACTATTCACTACCCACTAATCACTAGTTTAGTCTTGTGCTCCTAACCCCCGTTTTCCACTTGCGAGAATCTCCTCCCGCCGGGCATCCTTAACTCCTCCATGTCTCCCGCAAAAAAACTCACGGTCACCGCTCTTGCCGGTGGCATCGGCGCATCGAAACTCCTTCTCGGCCTATACCATGCCATGGATCCTCGCGACCTCACCGTCATCGTCAACACCGGCGACGATATCGTTATGCACGGTCTGAAAATTTCTCCTGACCTGGACATCGTCACTTACACACTCGCTGGACTCGTCGATCCCACCAAAGGATGGGGCATGCGCGGCGAAACCTTTCATTTCCTCAAACGCCTCGCCACCTTTGGCCGCGAAACCTGGTTCAATCTTGGCGATCGCGATCTCGCCACCCACATTCACCGCACCGATTTGCTGGCCCATGGCAAAACTCTGACCCAAGCCGCTGACTCCATTCGTCACGCTCTCGGCGTCAAATCCCGCATCCTCCCCATGTCCGACCAGCCCATTCCCACCATCATCGAGACTCGCGATGGGAACATGCACTTTCAGGAATATCTCATCAAACACCGCACCGAGCCCGGCATCCGCGCCATCCATTTCGTCGGCATCAAACACGCGCATCCCGCTCCCGGCGTCCTCGAAGCCATCTGCGACGCCGGCCGCGTCATCATCTGCCCCAGCAATCCGCTCATCAGCATCGGCCCGATTCTCGCCGTGCCTCGTATCCGCGAACAGCTCCGCGCCCGCAAAGAAAGCGTAATCGCGGTCTGCCCCATCGTCGGCGGCAAATCCCTGAAAGGTCCCTCCGACAAGATGCTCATCCAAATCGGTTCCGGGTCCTCTGCCTCCGCCGTCGCCAAACTCTACGCCGATTTCACCGGCACCTTCGTCATCGACCGCCGCGACGCCTCCCAAGCCGATACCATCCGCGCCCTCGGCATGCACGTCGCCATCCTCCCTACGGTAATGCGCACCCGCTCCGACAAACGCAAGCTCGCCCGCGCCCTCCTCGCCTTATAGCATTTCCTCGAACTCTCCCCATCCAATGTTATTTCCAGCGAAGCGAGATATCTGCTTTTTCCGTTTAATCGAGTGAACTGGCGCGCGCTCTGCTCTACGCAGCGCTTTGTCCTCACTCTTTTGCGATGAGGAGATCCCACGGCCCAATGGTTATTTGTTGGCCTGGCGTAACGGACCTGCCTGTCAGAAGATCGGTTCCTGCGCCGTAGGAATAAGTAATCGTCGCGGGTGAGCTCGAGTAGTTGAGAAAGTAGTGGAGTTTCCGCCCATCATGGCCGATTCCGTGCTTCACGCGGACGCTTGGCGGAAGTTTTTGATCTGGCCCCGTGAGCGCCGCCTCGCGCAGCGCATCCACCACAATCGCATCCTGCAGCTTGTCGGACACGGCGGTTCCTTCATACAGAAGTGTCCCCGAACCATAATTATTCGACGTGATGGCCGGCCATCGTCCGAAAAAAGGATGCTCGTAGTAAGCGAGTGGCTTCGCCGTCTCCAACTGCAGAAACTCTGCCCAAGTGTTGACTTTGTTCTCTGCGCCAACGTGGAAAGGGTCGCCTTTCAATGCGAGCGGCTGCTCGAGATTGGAAAACTCCTGATAACTAAAACCCGCGGCCTTTCGTAGCGGACCTGGTGCCAGCTCCCAACGCACTGCGGAATTCTCGTTGGTGAAGCCGCTCTTGAACGTCATCAACACGTGCCCGCCGTTGTGCACGTAATCGGAGATTCTCTCCAACAGCGCGTCGTCCGCGACATACAGGCAGGGCACAATAACCAGCTTGTACTGCGCGAGCTCGGCAGCCGTTACATTCGGGAAAACGAAATCGGATCCCACGTTGGCGAAGTAAAGCGCATTGTGGAGCTGCGTCAGAATCGCGTTGTAACTTCCCGTAGCTCTTCCGGGCATCCACCCGGTATCCGGCGTTCGTTTGAACGGCATGAAGCTGATGGCGTGCGAGGAATCCACGCTGTAAAGAATCGCCACGTCGTTGTGGATTTTCATGTTGGCCAGCTCGGGGCCAATCTTCTGCAGTTCGTGCGCAACGCGCGTCACCTCCGCGTATGCGCGATTCGGCTCCAAGTCGTGGCTCAGCACCCCTTTCCAATACGTCTCCTGCCCCGCATGAATCGAGTGCCAATGCCAGTACTCCACCATGTTGGCCCCGCTCGAAACGTGCGTATAAACGTCAAGCCGCATCTGCCCGTCATACGGCGGGAACTGGCCCGCGGAATCCCACCCCAAGGTTTGCGCATTCGTTTCTGTCACCAGATAATTCGCATGCTTCAGCGACCGCGCGAAGTCGCCCTGCAGCGCCTGCCACGCTCCATCCAGGTGTTCCTGCGTGCCGTGATAGGGATTGTTGGCGACGACGTCGAGAACTGCGGCGACCGTGGGCTCATCCGTTCCGCCGCCCATCATGCCCCCGAAATCGTGGGTGACGAACTGGTCGGGCCGCCGATACTTGCGGACCAGTGCGGCCTGCCACCCAAGAAAATCTGCCACACGCATCTCCTGCCAGCGGCTCCATTCGAGTTTGTAACTGGTGCTGGTGGCATTGTCCCGGGTGGGCATGTCGGCCCAGTCGTTCACGTCCTGGCCCCAGTAGTTCAGAAACCAGGCCTTATTGAGCGCATCGGTCGTGCCGAACTTCTTCTTAAGATGCTCCACGAATCCGGCGAACACGTCGGCGTTCGAAGCGCCATAGCCGCTAGTCTCATTGTCGATCTGCCATCCAATTACCGCCGGATTATTTTTGTAGTGGCTCACCACATTGGTGATCACCCGCTCGGCGTAAAACCGGAACTTCGCATTGTCGAAATCCATGTTCTGCCGCATCCCGTAGCCGATCGCAGCGCCCCCCAGCGGCCGCACCAGAATCTCCGGATGCGCATGCGCCATCCACGTCGGTATCGAATACGTCGGCGTGCCCAGGATGACCTTGATCCCCGCCTTGCCCATCGCATCGACCACACGATCCATCCATGCGTATTCAAAGTGCCCGTCGCTAGGCTCCCACAAACTCCACGTGGACTCTCCCATGCGCACGACCGTGATGCCCGCGGCCTTCATGAGTGCGACATCTTTTTCCAGGCGCCCAGGATGCAGCTCCGCCGGCATGTACTCGTTGTAGTACGCCGCGCCGTAGAGGACCGTCGGCTGCGAGGCTCCGGGCGTAGTCGCAGGCGCCTGTGCAAGCGCGGAAAAATTCATTACCGCCATCGCCGTCGCGATTGCGAAACCTGTAACCGTGCGAATCATCTTTGCTTGATTCCGTTGCATGAGTGTCTCCTGCACTGCGTCTCTCTGGCAGCTCTCGGACGCACTGCGCTTGCATCTGGCTTGCTGTACGCGAAACCTCGCAGCCTATTTCACATCGCCCCAGCTTTCAAGAGCAGTCCCCCGACCCCAATCCGTCAGTAAGGTAGCCGTGACGGGCGTGTGGCGGCCTGGATGCGAGTTGCTGCGAAGTGCATCTACTGCCAGAACCCCTTTTTTGGTTATGGCGCGAAGAGTGCAGGTTTGTGAGGTCG
>Ga0209166_10002196_pt1 | contig 15150 bp, 13 predicted proteins | sample Coa_R1_3_FD_187151 | JGI IMG/M metagenome (GOLD analysis project Ga0209166, IMG submission 187151) | Surface soil microbial communities from Centralia Pennsylvania, which are recovering from an underground coalmine fire - Coalmine... | ecosystem: Environmental > Terrestrial > Soil >... | reverse complement strand
AGCAACCCGGGGCCGCCGGCTTCGAGCAGGAGCTGGCGGCACCGCCCGCACGGCAGCAGCGGCGCCCCGTCCCCCGCCACCACGCTCACCGCGGCCAGCGAAGGAGTCCCGGCCGGAGCCGGGTCGTCTGGAGCCGTCGCGTGCAGCGCGGACACCAGGCCGCACTCGGCGCACAGCGTGAGCCCGTAGGAGGCGTTCTCCACGTTGCAGCCCACCACGATCTGGCCGTCCGCCGTCAGCCCGGCCGCCCCCACCCGCAGCCTGGAGTACGGCGCGTACGCGCGCTGCGCAACCTCGGTGGCCTTCGCCCGCAACTCCGCCCAGTCAATAGCCATCGCAGTCCCCTCCGGCCGCATCGCTGCACACGATAACAGCGCGGTGAAACGCCCCGTAGAACCACCAGCCGCCGTGGCATGGATACCACGAGGGAGCTCTGGTTGCGATTTGGCAAACATGGCGACGATCATTGCCTGCCGTCTTTTCCGGAAGACTGCCCAGGTCTAGCCTGCGATCATCCTCATGCCGGGGCATCCCGGCTCTTTGGCACCCCTGCGTGGTCCGGGAAGAGGAGGGCCCGCCAGCCCTATGGGGGGTCGTGAGATGCCTGGAATCGGAGGTATTCGTGAAAGGAATTATCAAGGCGGCCGCCGTGATGAGCGTGCTGGCCGTGATCGCCACCGGGTGCGCGAAGCCGGCCAAGTCCGGCGGCGGCACGACCGCGGCGAAGTTCGCGGCGTGCATGGTCACCGATACCGGCGGGATCCACGACAAGTCGTTCAACCAGTCGTCCTATGCCGGCATCCTGGCAGCCGCAGCCAAGTCGAGCAAGATCTCGGCCAAATACCTGCCATCCACGTCGTCGTCTGACTACGCCACGAACATCACCACGTTCATCCGCCAGAAGTGCGGGATCATCGTGACCGTCGGCTTCCTGATGGGCGCGGCGACCGAGGCCGCGGCGAAGGCCAACCCGAAGCAGAAGTTCGCGATCGTGGACTGCTCGTACGCCTCGGCCTGCCTGCCCAAGCCGGTGCTGCCCAACATCGACCAACTGGTCTACAACACGGTGCAGGACGGCTTCCTCGGCGGCTATCTGGCGGCCGGCATGAGCAAGACCCATGTGGTCGCCACCTACGGCGGTGAGAACTTCGGCACGGTCACGATCTACATGGACGGCTTCTGGGACGGCGTGCAGTACTACAACAAGCAGAACCACGCCAACGTGAAGGTGCTCGGCTGGAACGAGAAGACCCAGAAGGGCAGCTTCGTCGGCAGCTTCACCGACCTCGGCGCCGCACAGACCCTGACCAACACCTTCATCGGTGACGGGGCCGACATCATCTTCCCGGTCGCCGGCGGTGACGGACTGGGCAGCGCCGCGGCGGTCAAGTCGGCGGACTCTTCGGGCAAGCACGTCTACATGTTCTGGGTGGACACCGACGGCTGTGTCAGCGCGCCGCAGTACTGCCCGTACTTCATCACCAGCGTCGAGAAGGGGATCACCGCCTCGGTCGAGAACGCGGTGCTGAGCGCGGCCAGCGGGCACTTCCACGGCGGCACCTACGTCGGCACTCTGGCCAACGGAGGCGCGGTGCTGGCCCCGTTCCACGACTTCACCGGCAAGGTCCCGTCGTCGCTGGTGTCCCAGCTCACGACGATCGGCGGCGAAATCGCCAGCGGCAAGATCGTGCCCGCCACCAAGAGCCCGGTGTAAGCCGGGTATACCTCACGAAGTAGGGTCAGCCGGGTCGGTGGCCGTGGAACTTTTCACCCAGGCCACCGGCCCGGTGCCGCAGACGTCAGCGGAGGGGAGGCGCCGTTGAAACTCGAGCTGCGCGGTATCACCAAACGGTTCGGCGATCTCGTGGCCAACGACCACATCGACCTGGTGGTGGAGCCGGGCGAGATCCGGGCGCTGCTCGGCGAGAACGGCGCCGGCAAGACCACCTTGATGAACGTGCTCTACGGCCTGATACAGCCGGACGAGGGCGAGATCCTTCTCGACGGGCAGAAGGTGGGCATCCACTCGCCCGGGGATGCGATCAGGGCCAGGATCGGGATGGTGCACCAGCACTTCATGCTGGTGCCGGTGTTCACTGTGGCCGAGAACGTCACGCTCGGCGCGGAGCGGGTGCGCGGGTTCGGCCTGCTCGACCGCCGCCGCACCCGGCGGGATGTGCGCGACCTGTCCGAGCGGTACGGCCTGCGGGTCGATCCCGACGCCCTGATCGAGGACGTGCCGGTCGGTGTGCAGCAGCGGGTGGAGATCATCAAGGCCCTGCTCCGCGACGCGAGACTGCTGGTGCTGGACGAGCCGACCGCGGTGCTGACCCCGCAGGAGACGCAGGACCTGTTCCGGATCATGCGCGAGCTGCGCGCCGACGGCCGGTCCATCATCTTCATCTCGCACAAGCTCAAGGAAGTCCAGGAGATCGCGGACACGATCACGGTCATCCGGCGCGGCGAGGTGGTCGGCGAGCGACCGCCCAGCACCAGCGACGCCGAGCTCGCCGCCCTGATGGTGGGCCGGTCGGTGCAGCTCCGGGTCAGCAAGACCGCGGCCAGGCCGGGCGACGTGGTGCTCGACGTGGCCGGGCTGAGCGTCGCAGGCGAGCACGGCGAGGAGTCGGTGCGTGATGTCTCGTTCCAGGTCCGGGCGGGCGAGATCCTGGGCCTGGCCGGCGTCCAGGGCAACGGCCAGACCGAGCTGTGCGAGGCGCTGATGGGGCTGCGGCCCTCGACCGGATCGGTGCGCCTGGCAGGTTCCGACCTCGGCCACTCCTCCACCCATGCCCGGCTGCTGGCCGGCATCGGCTTCATCCCTGAGGACCGCCAGGAAGACGGTCTGGTCGGTGACTTCTCGGTGGCCGAGAACATGGTGCTCGACGTCTACGACCAGCCTCCCTATGCCTCTCGCTTCGCCCTGAACCTCACCGCCATCCGCGACGCCGCTACCCGCCGGGTCAGCGAATACGACGTGCGGACCAGCTCGATCGCGACCCCGGTGAGCACGCTGTCGGGCGGCAACCAGCAGAAGGTGATCGTTGCCCGCGAACTCGGCCGCGAGGTGAAGCTGCTGCTTGCCAGCCAGCCCACCAGAGGCCTGGACGTGGGATCGATCGAGTTCGTGCACCGCCAGATCGTCGCCCAGCGCGACCGAGGCCTCGCCGTTGTGCTGGTGTCCTCGGAACTCGACGAGATCTACGCCCTGTCCGACCGGATCGCGGTCATATACGAAGGCAAGATCGTCGGATTCTGCTCACCGGATACCCCGGAAGCCGAGCTTGGCCTGATGATGGCGGGCGCGGGCCAGGCCCAGGAGCAAGCGTCATGAGCGACAAGGTGCAGGCGGGCGGAGCGCCCGAAGCCGCAGGGCCCGATCCCGCCGTCCCGGGCACCGCCGGAGCGCCGGAGGCGGCATCGTCGCAGACCACCGGGCCCGCGGCGGCGCAACCGGAGGCCGCGAAGCCCGTCACGACGGTCCAGCCCAAGGCCACGGAGATTGTCACGACGGCCGCACCGGGGACCGTCACCGCGCCGGGCGGGCCGGGGCGGCCGCGGGGAGCACTGACCGGCAACGTGATCATCCAGTCGGTCATCCAGGGCAGCCCGGTGGCCGTCACGCTCCTGGCCATCTTCGCGGCGCTGGTCATCGGCGGCATCCTCATCGTGGTGAGCGACCCGGTGGTGCTGCGTGCCTGGGATTCGTTCGGTTATGCGCCGGGGGCGGCGTTCTCGGCAACCTGGAACTCGGTGGCGGCGGCCTACTCGGCGATGTTCGAGGGTGCGATCTTCAGCCCGTCGACCATCTCCTCGGCCTTCCACGGCGGCTCGATCGCGGCCATCTTCTACCCGCTGTCGCTGACCGTGTTCGCGGCGACCCCGCTGATCCTGACCGGCCTTTCGGTCGGGATCGCGTTCCGGGTGGGCCTGTTCAACATCGGCGCGCAGAGCCAGTTCATCGGGGGCTCGATCGTCGCCGCCTGGCTGGGCTTCGCGTACAACATGCCCGCGGTCATCCACGTGGTGGTGTGCGTGCTCGGCGCGCTGGCCGGCGGCGTGGTCATGGGCTGGCTGGTCGGTGCCCTCAAGGCCCGCACCGGCGCGCACGAGGTGATCCTCACGATCATGCTCAACTACGTGATGTATTACCTGCTGCTCTACCTGCTGTCCACGCCTCGCGCGCTGCAGCAGCCGCACCAGAACAACCAGATCGCCCCGACGGTGAAGCCGAGCGCCTACCTGTGGCACGTGGGCGGGCCGCCGCCGCAGGCCAACGCGGGGTTCCTGATCGCACTGGCCGCTGCCGCGGTGGTGGCGTGGCTGATGTCCCGCAGCACCCTCGGCTTCCAGTTCCGCACGGTCGGGGCCAATCCGAGCGCGGCCAAGACGGCCGGGATCAAGGTCGAGCGGGTCTGGGTGGTGGTGATGGCGATCGCCGGGGGCCTGGCCGGCCTGGCCGCGCTGCCGGTCGTGCTGGGCGGCGGCATTCCGCCGCCGCCGCTGACCACCAGCACCTTCGGCACCTACGGAATCCAGGGCATCACGGTCGCGCTGCTCGGCCGGGCCAAGCCGTCCGGCATCGTGCTGGCCGCCCTGCTGTTCGGCGCGCTCGACACAGGCGGTACCGCGATGGCGGCCGCCACGCCGGTGCCCGCCGACATCGTCCAGGTACTCCAGGGACTGATCGTGCTGTTCGTCGCCGCTCCGCCGCTGATCCGGGCCGTCTTCCGGCTCCGGTCGGCGAGCGGTGGCATGGAGATCGCCGGAAAGGGGTGGAGCGGATGACCACCCTCGCCGCTGTGCGCCTTCCGGCGACGGCCGCCAGCAGGCGCTATCTCGCGGCCGGCACGTTCATCGTCCTCGGCGTCATCGACATCGCCTTGTTCGGCCTGAACGCGCACGCCGGCGACGCGGTGTTCGCGCTGTCGGTGAGCGGCGCCGGTGTCCACGTGCCGAGCATCCACGTGGCCGCCGGCCCGGCCTGCTTCGTGCTCGGCGCGATCTCGATCGGAGCCGGAGTGCTGCGCGTGGTCACCGACCCGTCCCCCAGGGTCAAGCGGACCACCATCGGCGTCGCGCTGGTGGCGTTCGTCCTCACGCTGCTGTGCTGGGCCGACGCCGGCAACTCGGTCGGTTCGCTGAACGTCATCCTGCTGCTCCAGGGGACGATGCTCGCGGCGATCCCGCTGGTGCTCGGTGCGCTGTCCGGCTGCCTGTGCGAACGCTCCGGCGTCATCAACATCGCGATCGAGGGTCAGCTCATCTGCGGAGCGTTCGCAGGAGCCGCGTTCTCCAGCCTGTTCAGCGGCCTGTGGTGGGGCGTGATCGCCGGTGCCCTGGCTGGTGGCCTGGTCGGCGCGCTGCTCGCCGTTTTCGCCATCAAGTACCGGGTGGACCAGATCATCGTCGGCGTCGTGATCACCACGCTGGCCCTCGGCCTGACGAACTACCTCTACGACCGCGTGATGTCGGTGTACTCGAACACGCTCAACACCGGGAACTTCTTCGGCACGACCAAGATCCCGCTGCTTGGCGACATCCCGGTCATCGGGCCGATCTTCTTCGATTCCTCGGTCTTCCTTTACATGACCTACGGCCTGATCATCCTGATCCAGGTGGGCCTGTTCTACACCAGGTGGGGACTGCGGGTACGGGCCGTCGGCGAGCACCCCACCGCCGCGGACACCGTCGGGATCAAGGTGCTCTGGACCCGGTACCGCAACGTCATACTCGGCGGCATGGTCGCGGGCCTCGGCGGGGCGTACCTCACCGTCGGGTCGGTCGGCACATTCACTCCCGGGATGAGCAACGGCTTCGGCTACATCGGGCTGGCCGCGATGATCTTCGGCCGGTGGACACCGCTCGGCTCGGTGGCCGCGGCGCTGCTGTTCGGCTTCAGCAAGCAACTCGGATACGTGCTCGGGCTGCTCAACGTGCCGGTGCCGACCGAGATCCTCTCGATGACGCCGTACCTGGCGACGATCCTCGCGGTGGCCGGCCTGGTCGGCCGGGTCAGGCCGCCAGCGGCCGACGGCAAGCCGTACGTGAAGTCATGACCAGTTCTCTGCGGGCACCGGTCCAGGACCCTTACGCGGCCGCGGCGGCGAGCGCGGCCCGGCTGGGCGAACTGGCCGGCCAGCCCCGGCACGACGTGGCCGTGGTGCTCGGCTCTGGCTGGGCGCCGGCGGCTGCCGCGATCGGGCCGGCCACGGCCGAGATACCAGTGGCCGGCCTGGGTGGCTTCCCGCCGCCGACGGTGGCCGGTCACGCCGGGCTGGTCCGGTCGGTGCCGGCCGGCGGCCTGCGAACGCTGGTGTTCCTCGGCCGCGCGCACCTGTACGAGGGCCACTCCCCGGACACGGTGGTGCACGCCGTCCGGACCGCGATCGCCGCGGGCTGCCGGGTGATCGTGCTGACCAACGCGGCCGGCGGGATCGGCGGCTACCCGGTCGGCCAGCCGGTCCTCATCCGCGACCACCTCAACCTCACCGGCCGCTCCCCGCTGTCCGGACCGCCCCCGCCGGAGGGTTACCCGCCCAGATTCGCCGACCTCACCGAGACGTACTCCGCGCGCCTGCGCGCCCTGGCCCGCGAGGTGGACGGCGACCTGCCCGAAGGCGTCTACGCCGGCCTGCCAGGCCCGCACTACGAGACGCCCGCGGAGATCCGGATGCTGCGGACGGCAGGCGCCGACCTGGCCGGGATGTCCACGGTCCTCGAAGCCATAGCCGCCCGCCACCTCGGCGCCGAGGTCCTGGCCATCTCCCTGGTCACCAATCCCGCGGCCGGCCTCGGTGGCACGGAACTCAACCACGAGGAAGTGGTCGCCGCCGGGAAAGCCGCCGCCGGCCGGATGGGCGCCCTGCTAGCCGCGATCCTCCCCCGGTCGCTGTAAGGGGGCTCACGCCGCACGCCAGCTGATTCAATTTCTCTTTTACGGTGCCATCCGGCCCATCGCTCACCCGGGCCCATTGTGGATCTAACGACGACACCGAACCCGGAGCGAGCCGAGGTGATCATAAAATTTTCCGCGAAGCGGACGGTGCTGGTGCAATGGAACGTACCTTCGAGGCGGGAGGCGTGAGCCAGGCAGACCGGGACGTCGCGGGCGCGGCCGGAGCCGGGACGGCGATCAGCGCCGGGCTGCGGGAGCTGGTCGAGGCGTGGATAGCCGACGACCCGGACACCGGGGATCAGGCCGAGCTGCGCGACCTGCTGGCCGATGGCAGAACCGAGGCGGCGGCGGAGCTGGCCGACCGGTTCGGCGGCAGGCTGGAGTTCGGCACCGCGGGGCTGCGCGGGGTGGTCGCAGCCGGGCCGAACCGGATGAACCGGGCGGTCGTCCGGGGGGCGACGGCGGCGCTGGCCGGCTGGCTTGGCGAGCACGTGCCCGGCGCGGCGGATGCAGGGGTGGCCGTAGGCTGTGACGCCCGGCACCGGTCCGCCGAGCTGTCCGACGAGGTGGCGCGGGTGCTGGCCGGGGCGGGTATCCGGGTGCACCTGCTGCCCCGCCCGTGCCCGACGCCACTGCTCGCCTTTGCCGTCCGCCAACTGGCCGCGTCGGCCGGCGTGATGATCACCGCCAGCCACAATCCCGCCGCCGACAACGGATACAAGCTGTACCTTGGCGACGGTGCCCAGATCGTCCCGCCGGTGGACGCAGAGATCGAGGCCGCCATAGCCGCCCTGGGCCCGCTGTCCCAGGTCCCGGTCGGCCCGCTCGATTCCCCGCTCATCGTCCGGCACGGCCCCGAGCTGGCCGGCGCCTACCTGACAGCGGTCACCGCCCCAGGCTGGGCCGCCCCGCCACCGGGCACACCCCGCCCGGACACCTCCCTCCCGGGCGCGGACCACCCCCACGCCTCCCGGCCGGATGGTGCCGGACCCGAAGGGGTTGAGCCGGTGCGGGTTGTTTATACGGCGATGCATGGGGTGGCTGGCGAGCTGATGCTCGAGGCGATTGCGCGGGCGGGGTTCGCGGCTCCGGTCGTGGTTGCGGCGCAGGCGGAGCCCGATCCGGACTTTCCGACGGTGGCGTTTCCCAATCCGGAGGAGCCTGGCGCGCTCGACCTGGCCATGGCGGCTGCCAGGCGGGCCGGAGCCGACCTGGTGCTGGCCAGCGATCCCGACGGGGACCGGCTTGCGGTCGCAGTGCCCGATCCGGCGGCCGACGGCGGGTGGCGGCGGCTGACCGGGGATCAGCTTGGCGCGTTGCTCGGTGCCTACCTGCTGGAGCAGACCGCCGGGGATGCGCACCCCGGTGACCGGCTGGTGGTGACCACGATCGTGTCGTCGACGCTGCTGTCGAAGATCGCCGCTAAGGCGGGGGCACGGTACGCGGAGACCCTGACCGGGTTCAAGTGGATCGTCCGGGGTGGGCAGGACACGCCGGGCAGCCGGTTCCTGTTTGGCTACGAGGAAGCGCTGGGCTATGCGGTCGGCGGCGTGGTCAGGGACAAGGATGGGATCGGTGCCGCGCTGGCCGTACTGGGACTGGCGACCCGGGAGAAGCTGGCCGGGCGGTCGCTGGCCGGCGCCTATGACCGGCTGGAAACCGGCCATGGCGTATACCTGACCGCGCAGCTCACCATTCGCACCGGGGCGCCGGGGGACATCATGTCGAGCTTGCGTGCCGCTCCCCCGGCTGAGCTGGGCAACCTGCCGGTGCTCGGGTCCGGGGATCTGGCTGGGGGCAGCCGTGGGCTGCCACCCGCCGACGTGCTGGTCTACTGGCTGCGTGGTACCCGGCTCGTCGTCCGGCCCAGCGGGACCGAGCCCAAGCTCAAGGTCTACTTCGAGGTGACCGAGCCGGTGACCGGCGACCTGGCCGCCGCCCGGCGGGCCGCGGCCGCGCGGTTGACGCCACTGCGTGCCGCCGTGGAGGACCGGCTGACGCGAGGGTGAATGCGGCCGGTTGACCTGGCAATCACCGGGGCACCGGGCGCACTGACCGTCCAGCCCACCGGGGCCGCGGCCAGGATCACCGCCGCCCCGCCCTGCTTAACCTGCTGTTGGCCGGTGACCTGATCATGAAGTGTTCCTTCCAGCGGACGGGGGTTCAGGATCGCTCGTGGGCGCTTGCGGCCAGGTCGGCCAGGGCGCGGGCGGAGCCCAGGGAGGTGTCCACGGCGAGTTCCCGCGGCGCTTCCCTGCCCTGGATGGCGGCCTGGATGTGCTGGATGGCGGGGGTGAACGAGTGCTGGTTGGGGCCTGCTGCCGGGTGGGTGACCGGGGCGCGGCCGGGCAACCAGACCTCGAACCGGTCGGTGGCGCCGGGGTGGAAGCCGTTGCTCAGGTGGATCTGGCCTTCGGTGCCGAGCAGGCGGCTGAACGTGTCTTCGGCGCGGCGGAAGCCGCAGGACAGCAGCAGCTTGCGGCCGCCGGGGAAGCCGAGGTAGCCCCAGGTGGCCACGTCCACCCCGCCCGGATCCCAGATCGCGCTGGCGGAGGCGGTGTGATGCTCGGCACCGAACAGGTGCCGGGCCAGCCAGACCGGGTAACTGCCGATGTCGTTGAGCGCGCCGCCGGCCAGTTCGGCGGACATCCTGATGTTGCTGCCGGGGCTGGACAGGGGGAAGTGGTAGTTCGACTGGATCTCCCGCAGTTCGCCGATCGTGCCGGCGGCGAGCAGGTCGCGGACCCGGCGCATCTGGTCGTGGAACGGGAAGACGAAGGCCTCCCAGAGCAGCGTGCCGGTCTGCCTGGCGACGGCGAGGACGCGCTCGGTGCCGGCCAGCGATCCGGTGAGCGGCTTCTCACACAGCACGGGCTTGCCCGCCTGCAGCGCCTTGATCGTCCACTCGGCGTGCAGCGCGTTGGGCAGCGGGATGTAGAGCGCGTCCACGTCCGGGTCCTCGATCAGCCGCTGGTAGCCCACGGCAACCCGGCCGACCCCGTTGTCGTGCGCCCACCTGACGGCCCGGTCGCCGTCGCGGCTCGCCACCACGGCCGCGACCCCGCCGGCCTCGGCCACCGCGGGCAGGAAGGCCCGGCGCACGATCCTGGCGGTGCCGAGGATCCCCCACCGCGTCTGGTCTGGCACCTGTCTCATCATCCTTTCGGCCGGCGCTGCCACCACGGCGGCCCGGGCGGCACGGCCGACGACGGGCTGCGGCCGTCGAAGACGGCGCAGATGCCGTCGGCGAGCACGCGGAGGATCCGGTCCTGGCTCTGCTCGGTGATCCCGGCCACGTGCGGGGTGAGGATCACATTGTCCATGGTCTCCAGTTCGCCGGGGTGCGGCGGCTCCTGCTCGCGCACGTCCAGCGCGGCCCCGCCGAGGTGGCCCGATCGCAGCGCGGCCACCAGGGCGGCCTCGTCCACCGCCGATCCCCTGCCAACGTTGATCAGCAGCGCGCCCGGCCGCATCCGGGCCAGCAGCTCCGCGTTCACCAGGTGCCGGGTCTCCTCGGTGGCGGGCAGGTGGCAGGACAGGATCCAGGCGCTGGCGGCCACCTCATCCAGCGGCGCCAGCCGGATGCCGGCCGCGGCCAGCCCGGCCGCGCGGCCGGCCGCGTACGGGTCGTAGGCGAGCACGCTCATGCCGAGCGCGGCGGCGAGCCTGCCGCAGGCCTGGCCGGTCGCCCCGGCGGCGAGCAGGCCCCAGACACCGCCGGACAGCTCGCCGCCCGGTGTCCGGTCCCACCCGCCGCGACGGCAGTCGCCGTCCAGCGCCACCACCCGCCGGGCCAGGGCGAGCGCGAGGCCGAGCGTGTGTTCGGCGACGGCGACGGCGTTGGCCCCCCGGGGCGAGAGAACCACGACGCCATGAGCGTGTGCCGCCTCCAGGTCGATGTTGTCAAGCCCGACCCCGGCCCTGGCGACGACCTGCAGCCGGGGGCAGGCCGCCAGCAGCTCGCGGTCCACCCGGCTGAGGCTGCGCACCACCAGGGCGCGGGCCCGGCCGGCCGTGGCGGCCAGCCCGGCCGGGGTCCGCCACGCCTCCGGCTCACGCAGCACCGACCTGGTCTGCGCCAGCTCGGCCAGCGGGGCGCCCCAGATGTGCTCGGTGATCGCGATGTCCACCGGGGCCGCCGCCGCGGGCTTGGGCATCAGGCGCTCTGGTAGAGACGGGTGAGCGCGAACTCCCGGTGGCCGATGACCTCGGCGCAGGTGAGCCGGCCGTTGATCGTCCGGTCGCAGATGTCCATGAGCTGGTCACCCGCCTCGGCCAGGTCGTACTCCCTGGCCAGCAGGCCGGAGCAGTCCAGGTCGATGTGCTCGGCCATGGTCCGCGCGGTCAGCGGGTTGGCGGTCAGCTTGACCACTGGCTCGATGGGGTGGCCGATCACGTTGCCCTGGCCGGTCGGGAACAGGTGCAGCACCGCGCCGGCCGCGGCCATCAGCGTGATGCACTCGGCCGCCGCGGACGAGGTGTCCATGAAGTACAGGCCCGGTCCCGAGACCGGGGGCTCGGCGGCCTCCAGCGCCCCCACCACGGGCTTGGTGCCGGTCTTGGCGATGTTGCCCATCGCCTTCTCCTCGATCGTGGACAGGCCGCCACGGATGTTGCCCTGGGTGGGCTGGGAGCCGAGCAGGTCCACCCCGGCCCGGGCGATCATCGCCATGTAGCTGTCGTAGATGTCCTGGAACTTCTGCCGCACCGCGTCGCTGGCGCACCGCGCCGCGATCAGGTGCTCGCCGCCGGTCAGCTCGCTGGTCTCGCCGAACAGCACCGTCCCGCCCTCGTCCACCCACCGGTCCACCGCCTGCGACGTGGTCGGGCAGGAGCCGAGGCCACTGGTGGTGTCGGACTCGCCGCACTTGAGCGACAAGAGGATTTCCCGTCGCTCCACGGGCACCCGCCTGCGTTCGGAATCTTCTTGCAGGAATTTGGCGGCCAGCCGCGCGGCCGCCTCGATCGTGCGCAGATCGCCATGCCGCTCGATGGCGAATCCCTGGACCTTCTTGCCGGTCTTGGCGATGCCGGCCACCAGCCGCTCGGTCCAGTTGGGCTCGATGCCGATGACCACGGCCGAGGCCACGTTGGGGTTGGCGGCGTTGCCCGCCAGGGTCCGGAAGGTGAGGTCGAGGTCGGCCCCGAACTGCAGCCGGCCGTAGGCGTGCGGCAGCGCCAGCGTGCCGGGGACGAGCTTGGCGACGGCCTCGGCCGCGGCGTTGGACAGGTCGTCCACCGGCAGGATCACCGTGTGGTTGCGGATCCCGACGGTCCCGTTCTCCCGGCGGAACCCGGTCAGCGTTCGCTGGGTCACAGCCGTGCACTCCTTACGTTGTGGACGTGCACGTGCTCGCCCCGCCTGATGTCCTTGCTCGCGATGGCCACCCGCTGGCCGTACTCGATGACGTCCTGCCCGGCCGCGATGTCGGTGAGGGCGACCTTGTGGCCGAGCGGCACCGGCTCGGTGAGCGTCAGGCTGATCGTGTCCTCGCCGGTCAGGTAGCTGCCACGGACGGGCCCCGGGCCGAGATCCCGCACCGCGACGCCGACAAGGTCACCCTCCCGATGGGCCAGGAACCCGGGCCGCTCCGGCGCAGGGGGCATGTGATCCTCCTTCGGAAGGCGGTTGTGGCAACGCTCGGAGGATAACGCGCGGGGTAGGGCTAACCCCAGGGTGCAAGACGGGGGGTAGCCACATACCGGCAGGCCGCGGGGTTCCGTACGGTTTGGCGGAGGGATGAGGCTTATTCAGAACCCTCTAGCCGGGTTACATGCCCGCAGGTCAATCTGCGTGTGAAGATCCGCGCCGATGGTGTTTTGAACAAGTCTCACAGGATCAAGCGTTCGGAGGGTGTCATGGTCGCAGATCGTCAGGGCGAGATCGCCGCTTCGGTGGGCGCTCTTCAGGATCTCGGTCCCGGCTACGATCAGGCACTGGCCGAGGGGCTGGTCGAACGCATCGGTGAGGAGATCGACAAGCGGATCGCGGCCGAGCTGGAGAACCGGGTCGTGGCCGAGGTGGACGAGCGCATCGTGCTGCAACTCGACCGGTACGCGGGCTGCCGGCACATGCGCCGCCGGGCGAAGAAGCAGATGCGCGGGCGCCTGCGGGCCGAGCGCGCGCTGCGGGCCGACCGGTTCGGCCGGTCCACCACCACGCTCGCCCTCGGCTCGATGGCGGTCGCCATGCTGGTCACGCTGATCGTGCTGAAGTCGGCCCCCGGCGCGGGTTCACTGGTGCTCATGGCGCTGGTCTGGATCATCATCGGGATCGTCAACGTGGTCTACGCGAACATCTCCAACACCCGCAAGAACCAGCAGTAATCCCCCACCGGATAGCATCGCCTGGACCGGCAAAGCCCGGCGGCGCCATGCGCGCCGGGCCTGTCCTGAAAGGGAGAGGCGATGACAGCGGGCGCGAGGTTCCTCCCGGGGGGCGCGATGGTGGCGCTGGCCACCCCGGTGCACGCGGACGGCACGCTGGACGAAGGCGGTCTCGAACGGCTCGCCGGCCGGGTCGTCGATGGCGGCATCCAGGGAATCAGCCCGGCCGGCTCCACCGGGGAAGGCGCCCTGCTCACCCGCGCGCAGCGGCAGGCCGTGTGCCGCCGGGTCCGCGAGCTGGCCCCGCCTGGGATGCCGGTCATCGCGGGCCTGCCGCTGGTCACGCTCCGGGAAGGCCGGGCCGAGCTGGACGGCCTGGCCGAGGCGGGCGCGACCGCCGCGCTGGTGGCCGTGCCGTTCTACTACCCGCTGTCCGACGACGGCGTGCTGCGGGTGTACGAGACGCTGGCCGAGCACACGCCCATCCCGCTGGTGCTGTACAACATCCCCGTCTTCACCAAGATCATGATCGCGCCCGAGGTCGTCGGCAGGCTGGCCGCGCACCCGGCCATCGCCGCGATCAAGGACTCCAGCCGCGACATGGAGTACCACCAGCAGATCCTCTACGCCACGGCGGGCGCCGACTTCAGCGTGCTCACCGGCTCCGACATCATGCTGGTCGCGAGCCTCACGCTCGGCGCGGCCGGGACCATCGCCGGCAGCGGGAACCTGGTGCCGGGCCTGGTCGCCGGCATCTGCCAGGCCGTCACCTCCGGCCGGCTGGCCGAGGCGCTCGCCATGCAGCAGCGGCTCACCCGGATCGTCACCGCCGCCCGGGCCGGCTACCCGCCGGCGGGCTGGAAGGCCGCCCTGCAGATCGCCGGCGTCTGCGCATCGCACCCGGTCCCCCCGGGCACCGCGCTGTCGGACGGGGAGTACGCCAAGCTCGCGGCCCTGCTCACCGACGAGGGCCTCGCCGCTGCCCCGGCGGCCATCCGATGAGACCTGTCCCTGTCACCCAGCCGGCCTGCCTGGCCGAGAGCCCCATCTGGGACGCCAGCACCCAGAGCCTGCTGTGGGCCGACATTATGGCCGGTGACATCCACCGCCTGGATCCGGCCAGCGGCCAGGACAGCATGACCAGCGTCGGCGTCCCGGTCGGCGCGCTCGCCACCCGCCGCACCGGTGGCCTCATCCTGGCCGCCGGGACCGGCTTCGCCACCCTGAACGAACGCACCGGCGAGCTGCGCTGGCTGTGGACCGGCGGCCTCGGCGACCGGATGAACGACGGCAAGTGCGACCCGGCCGGCCGCTTCCTGGGCGGCACCCTCACCTACGCCCGCCACCCCGGCGCCTGCGCCCTCTACCGGCTGGACCCGGCCACCGGGGACGTCAGCACGGTGCTCGACGGCGTCACCCTCTCCAACGGCCTGGGCTGGAGCCCGGCCGGCGACCTCATGTACTACGCCGACACCCCCTCGGAGCAGGTGGACGTCCTTCGCTACGACCCGGGCACCGGCCAGGTCAGCGACCGGCGCATGTTCGCCGACCTGCACGATGTGCCCGGCCGCCCGGACGGCCTGACCGTAGACAGCGAAGGCTGCGTCTGGATCGCCATGGCCGGGGGCGGCGCGGTCCGCAAGTACACCCCGGACGGCGAACTCGACCACGTCATCGGCTTTCCGGTCAGCCTGGTCACCAGCGTCACCTTCGGCGGCGCCACCCTCGCCGACCTGTACGTCACCACGTCCCGGGAGAACTTCACCGAAGCCGACCTGGCGGACCAGCCACTGGCCGGATCGGTCTTCATGGTCGCCGCCACCGGCGTCCGGGGCCTCCCGGCCAATACCTACGCGGGTTAGCGGCTGGAAGTCTCGGCCGACCTCAGCCGGGCGGCAGCACCTTGGGCCTGCCGGCCAGGTAAC
>Ga0209166_10002192_pt1 | contig 15183 bp, 11 predicted proteins | sample Coa_R1_3_FD_187151 | JGI IMG/M metagenome (GOLD analysis project Ga0209166, IMG submission 187151) | Surface soil microbial communities from Centralia Pennsylvania, which are recovering from an underground coalmine fire - Coalmine... | ecosystem: Environmental > Terrestrial > Soil >... | reverse complement strand
ACTTTCAGCCCCGGAACATGGCTGAACCACGCGTGCAGCGACTGGGAGTGTTGCGCGGCCGAGCGGCGCGTGGCGCCGAGCGTGGTGCGCATCACCATCGGGACTTTCCAATGACCTCCCGACATGTAGTGGGCTTTGGCAGCTTGATTGACCATCTGGTCCATGGTCAGAGTGAGGAAGTCGCCAAACATGATGTCGACGACAGGCCGCAAGCCGGTCATGGCAGCACCAACGCCGATTCCGGTGAAGCCGGCTTCTGAGATCGGAGTGTCAAGCACGCGTTCCGCACCGAATTCTTCGACCAGGCCCGAGAGAACTTTGAAGGGAGTGCCAGCTTCGGCGACGTCTTCGCCGAAGATGCAGACGCGCGAGTCGCGGCGCATTTCTTCGGCCAGGGCCTCGCGGACGGCCTGTGCGAATGTGAGCTCGCGCTCAGGCATAAATGTCCTCATCGACCTGGTCGGCTGAGGGATAGGGCGCGTCGATAGCGAATTTGACGGCAGCGGCAATTTCGCTGCGAGCTTCAGACGTGACGTGTTCGAGCGCCGCAGCATTGGCAAGAGTTTGGGAGATCAGCCAGTTCGCGTGCAGCTTGATCGGATCGCGCTCAGTCTTCCAATGCTGCTCCTCCTGTTTGGAGCGGTAGTATTCGCGATTGATGTCGCCAACGTGGTGGCCGCTGTAGCGGTAGGTGTCGGCCTGGAGAAATGCCGGACCGTTGCCGGATCGCGCGCGTTGCACCAAGCGGGTGGCGACTTCGTTGACGGCCCGCACGTCCTGACCATCGACGGTCGTGGCCTCGATCCCGAAGGCCGAGGCGCGTCCGAGAATTGTGCCGGCTGTCGTTTCTGAATAATGTGTGTACTCGTTGTAGAGGTTGTTCTCGCAGACGTAGACGACGGGCAGCTTCCAGAGTTGGGCAAGATTCATGACTTCATAGAGTGATCCCTGTCCCAGAGCGCCCTCACCGAAAAAACAGACTGCGACTCTGCCATTGCCCAGACGCTTGGCCGCAAACGCCGCGCCGGTTGCGATTCCGACGCTGCCGCCGACGATTGCGTTGGCGCCGAGATTGCCGGTGGCGGGATCGGCGATGTGCATGGATCCGCCTTTACCGCGGCAGTATCCCGCCTCTTTGCCCAGCAACTCGGCAAACATGCGGTCGGGGGATGCGCCTTTAGCCAGGCAATGCCCGTGGCCGCGATGCGTGCTGGTGATGTAGTCGTCAATGCGCAGAGCTTCGCAAATGCCGACGGCGACCGCCTCTTCGCCGCTGTACAGATGCGCCAGTCCCGGCATCAGTGCGCGAGTGTAGAGTTCGTTGACTTGTTCTTCGAACAGACGAATGCGCACCATTTGCCGATAAGCACGGAGCCACCTTTCTTTCTCAGTGATGGCCGCACCACTTGTTTCCGGCTTGGAGGTGGCCGTGGTCAATTCTTCTTGCCTCCCGTTGTGACCGGCGTGCTGACGCCGGACATCGAGGCGAGCACGTCGAACATGCAGGCGAAGTCGTACTTGGTCCAGCCCATACCGCGAGCCGCGGTTAAGAATTCGTTGCTCACAGAGGTGGTAGGAAGCGGCACATCGAGTTGCCGGCCCAATTCCATGGCGAGGACCATATCTTTCTGCATCATGTTTACGTCGAACCAGGCCTCTTCCGGTTGCTGAAGGACGAATGGCCCACGGTACTGAATCATGGGAGAAGCGACGGCGCTGTGAGTGAGAACGTCGACGGCGACCTCGCGCGGAATACCGCTCTTTTCGGCCAGCAGAACGCCTTCCGAAAACGCGAGCATTTGCACAGCGAGACTGAGGTTGGTGGCAATCTTCATGGAAAGCGCCAAACCGTTGTCGCCGACGTGCGTGACTTTCGGGCCGATGTCGAGCAGGAGCGGCTTGACCTTTTCGAATGTGTCTTGCCGACCCCCGACCATGACGGAGAGCTTCCCTTCTTGCAGCGTGATCACGCTGCCGGAAACCGGCGAATCGACCATGTCGGCGCCCAGGGCGCGCACTCTTGCGGCAAGGGCGCGGCTTACCTGCGGACTCACGGTGCTCATGTCGATGAACGTTTTTCCGGGGGTTAAGCCTGCGAGGAGGCCGTCGGGTCCTTCGGTGATGGCGTGAATCGCGGCGGCGTTTGTGACCATCGCGAAGACATAGTCGGCTGAAGTGGCCACGGCGCGCGGCGAGTCGGCCCATTGCATGCCCTTCTCCACCAGCCACTGCGCCTTGGAACGAGTCCGGTTATATCCGGTGACCGAGTGGCCTTTGCCGAGCAACCGATTCACCATCTGGCTGCCCATCACGCCCAAACCGATGAATCCGACTTTCGCCATCCTTGCCGCCTTTAGTTTGCCGTTCTTTTTAGTGGGTACTTAATTTCGCCGGGCCGCGTTTCACAGCTGGAGCCTGGCCGTCGTCGCGCACCTGCATCAAATGAGCACGCATGGCCTGCCGGGCGCTCTCGGCGTCGCGATGCTCTACGGCTTCGAGAATGCGTTTGTGATGAACCTGGCCACGCTCCGGACCGCCGGGAACGCGGAAGATGCGCAAGCGTTGCTCGCGCAAGAGGCCGACAATCGAGTCGAGCAGCGAGAGGATCAGCGGATTGGCCGCGCCTTCGGCGAGCGCGAGATGAAAATCGAGATCCGCTTCGATATAGGCTTGTGGATCCTGACCAGCGCGGTCCATTACGGCGACAGCCTCGCGCATGGTGGAAAGTTCGGATTCCTGAATGCGCGCCGCCGCGAGGGCTGCAATCTCAGGTTCAAGGATGGCGCGGACCTCGGCGAGGTGAGTCGAGCCTTCCGGCTGTCCAATCTTGACCATCAGGTCGAGGGACTGGCGGACGGCCTGGGTGGTGCCGTCGGTGATAAATGTGCCGCGTCCGGAATACGCTTCCACCAGTCCTTTTTCGCGAAGTGCCTTCACCGCTTCGCGCACGGCGGTGCGACTGACGCCGAAGCGCTGCGCCAATTCGCGCTCCGCAGGAAGCTGGTCTCCCGGTTTCAGATCGCCTTTGACAATGGATTCTTCGATCTGCTGAACAATTTGCTCGTAGAGACGAGAAGTACGAACCAATTTGTACACGAACCAGCCCCCCGCACGATCGGCCGCAGAACCGGAGGAGGAAGCGGCGATGGTCTGGCTACTATACCGCATATCCACGGGGTTGAACGGGCTAGATTGGGAGGAGATCATAGGTTGGTATACAGGTATGGTGGTCTGACCAAGCCACCATATCAAAGGAAGGTCCTGTTTGGCAATATGTATTTGGGATGGCATCGATGACACGTCAAACTGAATTTGCTTGACACTGTTTCGGCGAAGGTGGTATGGCTGTCGGACCAGCAAAACGGAGGGGTTCTATGGTATCCCGCAAACTCGGTCCTTCCCACGACGGAGGGGCTGTAGGTACCCGGCTGTGGCTCGCGACTTTCACCTTCTTCCTGTTTTCCGTTCCCGTCCTTGCGCAGTCCACTGCGGGACGCATTCTCGGCACTTTGACCGATCAGAGCGGAGCCGCGGTCTCCGGGGCGACCGTGGTAGTTACGGACACACAACGCGGCACCGAGCGTAGCGCGACTACCGACGAAACGGGCGACTATACGTTTGCGGGGCTTCAGCCTGGGACCTACCGGGTTCGCGCATCCGCGAAAGGCTTCAAGGGTGCGGAGAGGCCGAGCGTGCAGGTGGAGGTTGCGAGCGACGTGCGCGCCGATTTTGCCCTTCAGCCGGGACAGGTTACCGAGACGGTGACGATCAGCATGGAGGTCCCGCTGGTCAATACGAGTTCGTCCACGCTGGGCGGCACTCTGAGCAATAAAGAAATCAACGACCTGCCGCTGAGCGGCCGAAACTACGAGAACCTGTTGCAACTGCGGCCGGGAGTCATGCGGTATCCGGGCGGGGGATTTTCGACCACGAGCTCGAACGGCCTGCGCGCGGAAGACAACTCGTATTTCATCGAAGGCTTGTTCAACAGCGAGCCTTATTCCGGGCAGGCGATTGTGAATGGCGCCGGCATTGCCGGAGACTCGGCAACGATTCTCCCCATCGATGGGATTCAGGAATTCAACGTTCAGCAGAACCCGCCGGCGGAATACGGATGGAAGCCTGGCGCGGTGGTGAACGTGGGATTGAAGTCGGGAGCCAACGCCGTACACGGCAGCGCGTTTATGTTCGGCCGAGACGGCGCGATGGACGCGCGAAATTTCTTCAATACCAATCCGAACCCAAAGCTCACGCGAACTCTGGAGCAGTTTGGGGGAAGCTTCGGCGGGGCCTTCATTAAAGATAAAGCGTTCTACTTCGGAGCTTACGAAGGACAGCGCTACAACGTCGGAAACTCGTTTGGCGGAATCACGAGTCCGTCGATGGCGCACATTACCCCTAACGGAACCTGTGCAGCCGGGTTTGCGGGAGATTGCGCTGACAGCATTCCCGATGCGATCGGCGATCTGCAAGCTGCGGGGGTTGCAATCGACGCCGCCAGCCTGAAGATTGCCGGCTGCGCGATGTCAGGATCGTCTGTGACCTGCGACGGGTCGGGATTTCCTGTCAATAACACCCAAGGCATCGCAATCGCCAACGGATTCAATAACAACGTGCACGTGGACAACGTCGTCACCAAACTGGATTTCAAACTAAATCCGCGCCACAGCGTCAGCGGCACTTATTTTTTTGGAAACAACTCAGGCACCGTTGAGGATTTCCCGGAGCTTCAGACCAAGTGGCTCTCGAAGATTCATACGCGCGCGCAAGTCATCGGCGGGAACTGGATCTGGACACCAGGTGTGCGGTGGATCAATGAATTCCGCGTCGGCTACAACCGGCTCTATCAGCCCACACTGCCGGGCGACCTGAATACTCCAGCTTCGAGCTACGGCTTGAATACGGGAGTGAGTGGGCCCTTCAGCGGAGGATTGCCTCGCATCGGATTTGGCGGATACTTCTTCCCCGGACTTGGCGGTTTCAAGTGGCCGAAATTCCAGGGGCCGGATTCGATCACTCAGTTCGTCGATCAGGTTGCTTACACCGCGGGTAAGCACTCCCTTAAGATCGGCGGCGAACTGCATTACAACAAAGTAAAGAATGCGGCATACGGCAATGAGAGGGGCAGCATTACATTTCTGGGTGGCGTCGCGATCGGGGCGGGCGCGGGGTCTACTCCACTGGAGGATTTCCTTGCAGGATTACCTTTCAAGACCTCGGTGGAAGTCGGCAATCCAACGCTGCACCTGCACAACTGGGCCTATTCCGGATTTTTCCAGGATGACTGGCGTGCCACGAAGAACCTGACCCTGAACTTTGGCGTGCGCTACGAATACAGCACGGTCCCACAGGAGGCCAACAATCTTCTGGGGAATTTCGATCCGAATGTTGGACTGGTGCAGGTTGGACACGGAATCAGCAGCCTCTACAATCCCGATCACAAGAACTTCGGGCCGCGGGCGGGCTTCGCGTGGGACGTCACCGGAAGTGGCCGTACGGTGCTGCGCGGCGGCGGCGGCTTGACTTATGAAACGGTGAACTGGCAATCGTTCGTTGCGTTCAACAACGCATTCGGGCCAGGAAGCGTGCCCACCGGAGCGCCGATCGATGCCGCGGGCAACACATCAGGCGGCACGATCACTACCGGCAACGTCACCATCAAGAATTTCCTTGGGCCACCAATTCCCTGGGATTCTCCGAGCACTCCGCTGTATGGCAGTAGCGCCATTAATTGCTTCGACAGTCCGTGTCCGGTCATGACTGTGAACCGGGGACTCACCACACCCTACGTCTGGACCTGGACGTTAAACATGCAGCATGCAATCACGCCGAACCTCTCTTTGGAAATGGCGTATGTGGGCAACCACGGTTCGAGTCTGACGGGAATTCGGGATATCAACCAGCCGCCGGTAGGATCCGGCTGGCCGGCAGCGGCGATTTCGGCGTGCATCGCTTCGGGATATACAGACCCGAACAACTGCGCTCCGGACAGCACGGGCGGCGAAGAGGCGAACCGGCCTTTCGCCACGAAGTTTCCCTACCTGGCCAACATCTTCCAGATGGCGAACGTGTACCGGTCAAACTACAACGGTTTGCAGGTTACGTTAAACGCTCGCAATTACCACGGCCTGAGCATGGTGGCGGGCTACACCTACTCGCACGCGTCGGATGACGTGGGCGCGAATTGGGATTTCGGCTACGGTTCCGGCCTGCCGCAGAACGCTGCTAATGTAAGCGCGGAATATGGCAATAGCGACTTCGATATCCGCCACCGGCTGACTCTCTCGCTCACTTATGCGATTCCCGGCCGCAAGGGCCATGGCCAGGCGCTCGAGGGATGGGAGATCAATTCCATTACTACTCTGGAAACGCCCCAGTTCTGGGGACCGATCGACTTGGGGACAGATGCTGCTGGAGTAGGCCCGCTCCCGGTGAGCCCACCTGCCAATAGTCCCATTCGCTGGAGCTTTTATGGCAAGACGTCGGACTTCAGGTCTGGAAAGGGCGTCGGCATTCCATTTTATTCAGGAGCGTCGAACGCAGCGTGCGCATCGCAGGCGCTGACGGTTGACGGGGGAACGGCTGGACCTTCGACCGCAGCGCTGAATCTGTTCGGGTGCTATGCCAACGGGGGTTCGGTAATGATTCCGCCGCCGCTCGGGCAGTTCGGAAACATGGGGCGGAACATGTTCCAGGATACCGGCTTCAAGAACTTCGACTTCTCGATCGCCAAGAATTTTCACTTTGGCGAAACGATGCGGCTGCAGTTTCGCGCTGAGTTCTTCAACATTCTCAATCATCCGAACTTTGCGAATCCGTACGGGGGGCAGAATGGGTTCGGTCTAAACGATCCATCGGTGCAGCCGTTCGGTTGCGGGTGCGCCACGCCCGACATTGCGGCGGCGAACCCAGCTGTCGGCTCCGGAGGGCCGCGCTCGATTCAGCTCGGGGCGAAGTTCGTTTTCTAGCTCTTTTTTCACCACAGAGACACAGAGGCACAGAGAAAGGCTTATGAACAATCGAGGCTCGTTCTCCGTTCTGGCCTTGCTGCTCGCATTCACAACGGCGAATCCAGCATTTTCTTTTGCCCAGGAGCGGCGCGAACGCACGATTGACGAAGTTAAGGCTGAAGCCATTCATCGCGCGGAGGTGGGGCAGTATCCGTTGATCGGGCTCGACCCGGCGGATGTGAAAGAAGCATTCGACAGTGTTCACACGGCAGACAAGGATGAGTGGGCGGCCGCGTTCATGAAAGTTGGCGACCGGTACTTCAACGAGGCGAAATCTCTGGAGAAGTCCGATCGGGTGAAGGCAAATGCCGACTATATCCGGGCGTGGCGGTTGTATTCGTTCGGGCGCTGGCCGATTCCGGCCTCGCCGGGAAAACAGCGTTCGTATGAGAAGGCGATCGAGGCTTTTCTGGCGCACGCGAAGTTTTATGATCCGCCGCTGGAGGTGGTGCGGATTCCGTTCGAAGGCAAGGAGATCATTGGGTACCTGCGTCTGCCGAAGAATGCCGAAGGGCCTGTGCCGCTGGTGATTGCCGTGAACGGTCTCGACAGTCGCAAAGAGGATCTGACGGAGAGTTTTGGCGCGATCATTGCTTTCGGGATTGGATTTCTCGCGGTCGACGGCCCCGGCACCGGACAGGCTCCCATCAAGGTGAGTGAAACGTCGGAGCGCATGTTGTCGAAGGTGATTGATTACGCGCAGTCGCGTGCGGAGATCGACAAGAACCGGATTGCCTTGCACGGGGTGAGTTGGGGAGCTTACTGGGCTACCAAGATGTCAATTGTGGAGCGGGCGCGTCTGCGAGGCGCAAGTGCACAATCGCCTCCGGTGGACGCATTCTTCCAGAAAGATTTTCTGATGAACCATCTGCTGGGAAATCGGGAATACCTCTTCGATCAGGTGCCGGCGTTGATGAACATACTCGAGGGTGTGCACACGCTCGACGAGATGGGCGACTACTTGCCGCGAATGTCGCTGCTGAAACAGGGTCTGTTGGGCAAGCCCATGGCGCCGATGCTGGTCATCGCGGGCGTCCTCGATACCCAGGTGCCAATCGAAGATGAATATCTTCTACTCAGCAAAGGCGACACGCCAAAGGAAGCGTGGATCAACCCTCGGGGAGGACACCTTGGCCGACAGGTTGGGATGTGGCCCGATCCCAGAATCTTTAAAGAGGTGATCATCCCCTGGCTAGTGAAGACGCTGAAGAACTCCACGAATTGAGATGACGCTATAAGTCAGGCGCATGCCTTCTGTCCCAATCATTGACACTGCTCTCGGTGAGACGTAGAGTTGCGTCAGGTTTTCGGATTCATCATCCGAGATTGGGGCAGGAGGAGGTATGCGGTCGAAACTGGCGTATGTAGCGGCATTGGTTTGTCTGGCAGGCATGGCGTTGGCGCAGGATCCGACCAAGGCTGAGCCGAAGCACTACAAGCTTGATTTCGAAAATGAACGCGTGCAAGTCGTCTCGGTGCACTATGGACCGCACGAGAAGTCGGTGATGCACGACCATCCCGGCGGCGTGGTGGTCAGTCTGACTGAGGCTCACCTGCGATTCACAGACGAGAACGGGAAAATACGGGAAGTATTCTCAAAGCGGGGCGAGGTGCACTGGTATGCCCCCTTCAAGCACAAAGTAGAAAATATGGGCGACACGCCGTATGACGCCGTTTACGTGGGGGTCAAGGGGAAGCTGTCTACTGCAAAGAGCGGAGCGGATGATCCGCAAGATGCAGAGGACCGGGCAAGAAGCATTGTGATGGAGTTTCTCGTGGCCCGGGGAGGGCCGTGAAGCCAGACCGGCATTATTTTCGTGCGCGCTGACTCGCGAAGGAGTTAGTGGACTTCAACGGTTTCGAAGGCATTGGTCTCGAGCTGCGCTGGATGGACAGCCCAGGCGGCTCTCCCCAGGTAAGCTCGTGAACGTTCCCCTTCGTTCGTGTTTTAATAGTCGCCCAATATGACTTCTTTCAAATCAACCTCATCCCGGCGCGGATTTCTGCAAAGCGCTTTGACTGCGAGCTCTGTGGTGGCTTTGCGTCCGGCACTCAGTGCCGCGCGCGAGATCGCACAGCCTCCAAGGTCATCCGTTCCCGAAGCTAAGCCTTTCGAACTGGAGGAAATCACCATCACGGAACTCCAGGATGGGATGAAGTCGGGCAAGTTCACGGCGCACTCGCTCACCCAAAAATACCTGGAGCGCATTGACGAGATCGACAAGCGCGGTCCCGCGATCAACGCCGTCATCGAACTGAATCCGGACGCGCTCTCGATTGCCGACGGGCTCGATCGCGAGCGCAAGGCCAAAGGTTCGCGCGGACCGCTGCATGGCATTCCGGTCTTGATCAAGGACAACATCGATACTGGCGACCGCATGATGACCACGGCCGGATCGCTGGCGCTGCTTGGCTCGAAGGCGCCGAAGGATTCGTTTGTCGCCCAGAAGCTGCGCGTGGCCGGCGCGGTGATCCTGGGCAAAACCAATCTCAGTGAATGGGCCAACGCGCGCTCCAGCCACTCGATCAGCGGATGGAGCGGGCGCGGCGGCCTGACGCGAAACCCTTACGCGCTTAACCGCAACGCCTGCGGGTCGAGCTCCGGGACGGGCTCCGGCATCTCCGCGAACCTGGCCGCAGCCGGCATCGGCACCGAGACCGACGGCTCCATCGTTTGTCCCTCGTCTGCGAATGGATTGGCCGGCATCAAGCCGACGGTGGGCTTGGTTAGCCGCGCGGGAATCATTCCCATCTCGCACACGCAAGATGGCGCCGGCCCCATGTGCCGCACCGTCCGCGACGCCGCCATTGTTCTCGGGGCGCTCACCGGAGTGGATCCTGAAGATTCCGCCACTGCGGTGAGTGCGGGCAAATCACAGACCGACTACGCGCAGTACTGCGATCCCAATGGCCTGAAGGGCGCGCGCATTGGAGTGGCGCGAAAATTCATGGGCTTTAGCGAGACGGTCGACCTTCTCATGGAGCAATCGCTCGATGTTATGAAGAAACAAGGGGCAGTACTGATCGATCCGGCGAACATCGAGACGCTGGGAAAGTTCGACGATTCCGAGAGCCTCATACTCTCCTATGAAATGAAAGCTGACCTGGAGGCCTACCTGGCGCGGCTGGGTCCCAGCGCGCCCGTCAAGAATCTGAAGGATGTCATCGAGTTCAACGATCGCAATCGCGACAAGGAGATGCCGTACTTCGGACAGGATTTATTGATAAAAGCCGAGGCGAGGGGACCGCTCACCGAAAAAGAATATCTGGATGCGGTGGCGAAAGGTCGTCAACTGGCGGGTGCGGAAGGCATCGACGCCGCTATGGAGAAATATCATCTCGACGCCTTTGTGGGACCAACCGGCGGACCGGCGTGGCTGATCGACGTGCTCAACGGCGACCACTTTGGAGGGGGGAGTTCGAATGCCGCGGCGGTCGCGCGTTATCCGAATATCAATGTGACCATGGGTTCGGTTTCAGGCCTGCCCGTGGGCATTTCTTTCTTCGGGCGCGCATGGAGCGAGCCGACTCTGATCAAGATCGCTTATGCCTTCGAGCGGGCGACGAAGGCGAGAAGGTCGCCAAAGTTTCTGCCGAGTATTTGAAGATCTTCGTCGAAATCCCCACTCAAGCCAAAATCGGGCTTGAGTGGGCCACCCTCAACCGATTCCTTCGGGAAAATACACGCTCCAGCCACGTTGCCGGGCCAGGGCTTCAAGATCCGGGTTCGGATTGACGGCGAATGCATGTGCGCAATCGGCGAGCATCTCGGTGTCCCATCTCGAATTGCCGAAGGCCGCATCGATCTTTTTTCCTACCACCTCGCGAAGAGCCTGCGTCTTGCCCGGCCCAGACGGGATTCGAACCAGGCGGTCGGTAATGACGCCGTCAGCGAGTTCAACTCTTGTGGCCAGGATGCGATCTTCGCCAATGCCGAACGGTTTCAGTCCGGCGCGGATCACCCATTCGTTCGAGGAGGAGACCGCCCAAATCTCGCATCCATTCGCCTGCAACTGCCGCACTAATTCCTGCATTTGGGGGAAAGTCTTTCCGGGAAAATAAGAAGTCATGAACTCCGTCGCGGCTTCCATGACCGCGGCTTCCGTGAGGCCCTGGTGCATGGTGACCATCTCGCCGCACATCTGCTCTTCGCTGACATGGCCTGACTTATATTCCGCATAGCGGGCGCGCATCGCGCGGCCAACTTCGGCGGATACTAGTCCGCGCTTGATTTCCCAATCGAAGAACGTTTCGCCGGCATCGCCGGACCAGAGGGTTCCATCGCAGTCAAACGCCGCCACGCGGGGCCTTAAGGTGAGTACCGACTCGACAAACTTCTGGCTGGCGGGGTCGATGGTTTGCGGGCTAAGCGTGTTCATGTACTTTGAAAATAACGTGGACACGCGCGAACGCGCAATGGGGCGATTTCACATTACGATTTGGGCGCCAGCGCCGCATAATCCTCGGGCGTATTAATGTTCAGCCCCACGAACGGATCTTCGACCGGCACATATTGAATATGTTGCTGGTACCGGTGCTCGACGTCGCGCGCCGTGCTGGTCACGGGTTCGCGGAGAAAGTGCTCGATCATCTCGCGTCCCGCGAGGAAGGGATGTCCGTGCTTACCGGAGAACTCAGGGACGACCGCCCAGATATTGTTCGGGGCAGCTTCAAATGCCTCCCGCAAAGTGTTCACGGTGGCCGCCGCCGCGGGAGGCCGATCGACCAAGGTGATCATTGCGGCGTCACGGCCACGGTTCAGAATCTCGCGCAGGCCGATTTGCAGCGAACTGAACTGTCCACGGCTGGGATCGGGGTTCACGATGATCGACGCGCCATGCGCATAGACCACGGGCGCCAGTGCGGACTCGTTCCCCCCTGCAACCACTACGACGAAATCAGACGAATGCGCCAGCAACTTGATCGCGGAAGATAAGAACGTATCTTGGGACGGTAATTGTCCTTCAACCCGCGGCCACGGGAGCAAGGCCTTGTCCCTGCCCATGCGCGAGGATTCCCCCGCCGCCAGAATCACGCCAGCAAAGCTCGCAGACCGCGTCATGTTGCGGAAGATAGCAGAAAGCGGAAGGAAAGTCAGTGAGGGAGCGATCGATGGTTTGTTCAACCAACTCTCTGGACTAGTCATCCTGAATGGCGGCGAAGCCGGCATGAGGGACCGTACGACAGCGTGAGCAATCGTTGCGGTACAAGGGAACGCATACGCCGCATGCAGCGGCGGTGATCCCGTCCATTGCATCGTTGAAGCAATGTGTCGTACGGTCCCTCGTCGGGTTTACGCCCGACTCAGGATGACATCGAGTTTCGCTTTATCATCGGGTTTCGCTTTATCGTCGGGTTTACGCTTTATCGCCGGTTTAGGCTTTATCGTCGCAAGAATGCCCGCAGGACGAATGATCGGCCGCCGTTTCTTCGCGTGATCCCTTAAACCAGCTCATGTGCGGCAGTGCGGAAGATGAGCGCCGCCGAATCGCAATCAATTCGGCCGTAATCGCGATTCCAATCTCCTCAGGCGTGACGGCACCGATATCGAGCCCGATGGGAGCATGAACCCGGTCAAAAAGATGGGCAGGCAGGCCCTCCGCTTGCAGCGCTTTGAATATCTCGATCACCTTGCGTTTGGACCCGATCATGCCCACGTAACGCGCGGGGGTCTGGACGGCCCAGCGAAGAATGCGCATATCATCACGGTGCCCCCGCGTCACGATCACGATATAAGAAGACTCGCTCGGATCGAGCTTCTGCATGGCCTCGTCGAACTCGAGCGCATGCACCTCACGCGCGGCGGGAAAACGTTCCTGACTCGCATACGACGAACGATCGTCGGTCACGACGACCTCGAACCCGGCGTTAGCCGCCGTCCGGCAAACACTTAAGGCTACGTGCCCTGCGCCGAAAAGATAAAGTAATGCTGGAGGCAGCACCGGTTCGACGAAGATCTCCAGAGTTCCTCCGCAAACCAGGCCTGTATCGAACTTCGGATCCTGGTTCAAGTCAAACTTTAAGGTGCGAGGCTTTTCCGATTCCATGACTTCCCGCGCCGCCTGCCACACGTCGGCCTCGACGCAGCCGCCGCCGATTGTGCCCACAATCGAGCCGTCATCGCGCACCAGCATCTTGGCGGTCTTGAACGATGGAATCGATCCGCGCACGTTGACGATTGTGGCGACGGCCCCGCGGCGTCCTTGGCGGCGAAGTTCGACAATTTGTTCGTAGATGTCCATGGCTGTCCGCAGGATTGATTATCAATCGGTTAACAGAGGGAGTCAAACTGAGAGGAAACGTAAAAGCCCCGGGTCATCACTCCGGGGCTCCGACGTGAAGCCAATAGGTATACTTTTCGATCTGCCACTTACTTGAGTCTAGCTTTCCGAGGATAGCCAGTCAACCATCATTGGTGAGTGGACCAACAGAGGGCGGCGGAGTTGAACCGCAGTGGCTGATGCGCCACTCACCGATGTGACAGATCGAGTCCAGTACCCACTGGCAACGCCCTCTAGACTCCGATCTGCCACATCTACCTTAGGGAAATGGGGGCCTGGGAATAGTGACTGTAGTCACAAAAACAAAGAAAAATTCCGCGTTCTTCCCGAAACAGGAAACACCCCATGACTTATATTAGTGAGCCATCCGAGGTATCTCTTATGAAAGCTGTTCGCATTCATCAATTCGGAGGACCCGAAGTTCTCACCTATGAAGACATCCCTGATGCGCAACCCCGCAAAGACCAGGCGCTGGTGCGGGTGCGGGCCTGCTCGCTCAACCATCTCGACCTTTGGGTGCGCGGCGGGCTCCCCGGCGTAAAGCTGCCGCACATCCTTGGCAGCGATGTCGCTGGTGAGGTGGCTGAAGTCGGCGAGTATGTGTCCGACGTCAAGCCGGGGCAGCGGGTGCTGGTCGCCCCCATGCATTTCTGCGGACACTGTGTGAAATGCGTAGCCGGGTTGCAGAACCAATGCCGCGAATTCACCGTGCTCGGCAATGCCGTGGACGGAGGCAACTGCGAGTTGATCGCCGTGCCCGCGGCCAATGTGATTCCCTTTCCAGATTCGCTCGATTTCAATCAAGCGGCGAGCGTGCCCCTGGTATTTGTCACAGCCTGGCATATGCTGGTCGGATTGGCCGGGGTGCGCCAGGGACAAACTGTGCTGGTGCTCGGCGGCAGTTCCGGCGTGGGCATCGCGGCCATCCAGATCGCCAAGCTGTTCCACTGCCGCGTGATCACAACGGCAGGCGACGAGTCAAAACTGGAGAAAGCCCGCGCGCTCGGCGCCGACCATGGGATTAATCACTACAAGCAGAAGATTACCGACGAAGTCCGCAAGATCACGAATAAAGAAGGCGTCGACATCGTGGTCGAGCATGTAGGCGCAGCCACCTGGGACGAAAGCGTGCGCTCGCTCAAAACCGCAGGCACGCTAGTCACCTGCGGAGCCACCACCGGGCCGGATGTGAAGATCGATCTACGACATTTATTTGCGCGGCAACTGCGCCTGCTCGGCTCTTACATGGGGACGATGGGCGAACTGTACGAAGTGCTGGGCCACGTCTTCGCCGGGCGCCTGAAACCGGTGGTCGATCGCGCATTTCCGCTAAGCGAAATCCGCGCCGCGCATGAGTACTTGGCCAAGAGCCAGATGTTCGGGAAAGTGATCGTAAATCCCTGAGCCGCTATAGGGTTTCCAAAGGTACACTTTCCGCTCGAAAGACTCCTGGGGCAGCTACGTTCACCCAGATATTCACGCCGTCGAAAGCGATTCCTATCGGCCCGATTCCTACCGGGAACGTCCCGAGCACGGCGCCGTCGCAGTTCCGGAGCTTCGTCACGTTGTTCGAGCCCTCGTTGGTGACCCACATGCTCGCGCCATCGAAAGCGATAAACTGTGGATCTGCTCCAACGGGAAATGTCCCCAAAGAAATGCCATCACTGGCCCTGAGGCGGCTGACTGTGTTGTCGTTAGAGTTCGTTACCCAAACCGATGATCCGTCGAAGGTGACCCCCACCGGGTTGTTGCCGACTGGGAATGCTCCTTGATATGCGCCATCGCGGGCGCGAAGTCTCGTTACGGTGTTCGCTCCGCCCTGGTTGGTGATCCATATATTGCTGCCGTCGAAGGCCAGGGCAATTGGGTCCGGACCAGCGGGAAATACGCCA
>Ga0209166_10002191_pt1 | contig 15186 bp, 10 predicted proteins | sample Coa_R1_3_FD_187151 | JGI IMG/M metagenome (GOLD analysis project Ga0209166, IMG submission 187151) | Surface soil microbial communities from Centralia Pennsylvania, which are recovering from an underground coalmine fire - Coalmine... | ecosystem: Environmental > Terrestrial > Soil >... | reverse complement strand
TCGCAGCTCGCCTAAACTCCACTTGGACCGCTCTGAGCGCATTCTGGACTTACTGCACGCTTCTGCTCGCCGGTCGTCCTCAACAGCTGGCTCAACTGGGCTGATCGCAAGTTCTTGCCCAGCCTCGTCGGGCTGATTTTCCGAAATCGTGTCAAGCCCATGCTCGAAAAATATTTCGCTTTATCGGAAGCAGGATCAGTCCTATCTTCCGCGCCGTCCTGATTCCATTCAGAGGGGCGACCGCGCATCGCCACGGACGTCGGTTTCAGGATGCGATGGACGCGGACGGTGCTGCTTGGCGAGCGGCGGCTTTCGCGGACGAGCGAAATCGCGTGGTCCTGGCCCCCCGACGCTGGGGTCAAGCTTTGCGAATTGATGTTCGCGAAGCGACGGTGGCTAACAAGCCCGGCACACCGGGGAGATCGCGTATAAGCCGTAAACCATCGCGCAGGGAATGCCGGTTGTTCCGGCTGCCCTGTTGTTGCTTGCGTGCGTAAGTGCACTTTCTTTTGCACGCAAGGCTCGCGGGTGCGGCCTGCATCCGGCATTCCCTGCGCCCTCTGACTTCAAGAGGGTGATCGCTCCAGCAGGACTCGGGCATTTCATGCCGCGGGAACGCGAAGTCATGTGTTCCCTCCTGGCGGCGGCTTCACCAATCCTTAACGATAACATCTTTCCGTCTCCTCGCATCCGGCCCTACACCGTTTTGACACCGTTCGAACCCTACGCTTTTCGCGAGCATGGTGCCGCCAGGCGCATCAGGCATCAGGATTGAACAATGCGAGCGCACGACGCCCCCGCGGTTGAGAGTCCGGACCTCCTGCTCGCAGCACTCGAGCGGACGAATGATGCCGTCGTGATCCTGGATCGGGATCATCATGTCAGCCATTTCAACGCGGCGGCCGAACAGATCTGGGGGCTCGACCGTGCTGAGGTCCTCGGCCTCCATGCGGAGCGTCTCGGTTTCAAAGACCTGCACCAGACCGGCATCTCCGAGATCACGATCAAACGGCCCGACGGCGGCCGTATCCGCGCAGCATTGTCGTTCTCGGACGTCGAGGCTGGCGGATTGCGCCGGACAATCGCGGTCCTGCGCGACATCACGTCGGAGCGGGAGCTCAAGGAGCGGTTCGCACTGTCTGTCATGATCGCCGACGAGACCAGCCGTGCCGTGATCGTCACCGATCGCAACTTGAGGATCGTCTACGCCAACGCCGCCTTCGCTGACATGTTCGGCCACACGACAGAGGAAGCGCAGGGGCGAAAGGCTTATGAACTGCTGGCGGGGCGCCATACGGACCGAGGGGTGCTGAAACGACTGCTACGGTGCGTTGCCAGCGAAAGCGGCCGCGACGAGGACATCCTGGTCTACGACAAGAACGGCGACGAGATATGGCTCTCGGCCCACGTCAAGGCGCTCCGCAACGCCCGCGGCCGGGTCAAGTACATGCTCGCGCTGCTCACCGATATCACCGAGACCCGGCAATTGTGGTCGCTGCAGCAGTTGATCATGACGGCGCTGGCCGATGAAATCCCGATCACGGACATCGCCGATCAGCTTTGCCGGCGTGTCGAGGAGATCGCGCCCGACGTGGTTTCCTCGCTGCTTCACATCGACGCCGGCGGACTGGTTCACCCGCTCGGCGGGCCGAGCCTCCCGGATGATTACTCCCGCTCGCTCGACGGCGTCGCGATCGGTCCCGACGTCGGTTCCTGCGGATCCGCCGCTCACTACGGCGAGCCGGTGCTCGCGATCGATATCGACACCGATCCGCGCTGGCAGCCCTACAAGAAGAGGCCGCTCGAGGCAGGCTTGCGCGCGTGCTGGTCCTCGCCGATCAAGGCCAAGGATGGCCGCGTGATCGGGACGTTCGCATTCTACTTCAGGGAATGCCGTCCGCCTTCGCGCTGGCATGAGCGCATTGTTGCGGCTTGTGTTCATCTCGGGGCGCTGGCGATCGAGCGCAAGGAAGCGCAGGCCCAGATCGCGCGGCTCGCCTACCATGACATGCTGACGGGGCTGCCAAACCGGGCGCGCTTGCGGCATCTGATCCAGGACGCGGTCGAGGCCTGTGCGGACGGCCAACACGTCGCGCTGACGTTTCTCGACGTCGACAATTTCAAGGACGTCAACGATTCGCTCGGACATTCGGCCGGCGACGAGCTGCTGGTCGAATTCGCCCAGCGCCTGCGCGCGCTGATTCAGCCGGGCGACGTGCTGGGCCGCCTTGGCGGCGACGAGTTCGTGATCGTGCTGCCGAACCGCGACGCCGCGGAGGCCTCGTCGGCGGCATCAAGGATCATCGAAGCGCTTGTCCCGCCACTCAGGATCGGAACCAGGCAGGTGTCGATGTCCGCGAGCCTCGGCATCAGCCTTTATCCCGACAACACGACCGACATCGATACCCTGATCCAGCAGGCCGATGCGGCCATGTACAAGGCCAAGCAGGCGGGTCGTTCCACCTACCGCTTCTTTTCTGCCGATATGAACAGGCTCGCCGAGCAGCGGCTCGCCTACAGCGCGGCGTTGCGCATGGCGATCGCAAATGACGGCCTGAGCCTGCACTATCAGCCGCAGATCAGGACGATCGACGGCGCCATTCATGGCGTCGAGGCGCTGGCACGCTGGCACGACCCCGTGCTCGGCGAAGTATCGCCCGCAAAGTTCATCCCGCTTGCTGAGGAATGCGGGCTGATCGAGCAGATCGGTCTATGGTCGGTCCGTGAAGCCTGCAAGCAGATGGCGGAGTGGCGCAAAGCCGGTCTCGATATCCCCTGCATGTCGGTCAACTTGTCTCCGATCAATTTCCAGAAGCCGGACCTCGCGGCGGCCGTTGCCGCAACTCTCGACGAGCATGGCCTGCCGCCGGACATGCTCATGCTCGAGGTCACCGAAGGCGTGTTCCTGAACGAGCGCGCGATCGCGATCGAGACGATGGACGCCCTTCGCAAGCTCGGAGCCGGGCTGTCGCTCGACGACTTCGGCACGGGTTATTCGAGCCTCAGCCGGCTTGCGCTTCTGCCGATCCGCGAGATCAAGATCGACCAAAGCTTCATGCGCGACGTCGAGAGCGAGCCGACGGCGCGGGCGCTCGTCACCACCGTCGTGCGCGTCGGCCAAAGCCTGAACCTCACGGTCGTCGCCGAAGGCGTCGAGACCGAGGGACAGCGGCAATTGCTCGCCGAGCTCGGCTGCGACGTCCTCCAGGGATTTCTGTACGCGCCGGCGCTGGCGCCCGCCGCGTTCGCGCGCTGGCTGCTCGACTACAGCGCCAGCCGCGCAAGCGCGATGCTGCGTGGCATCGGTCGGTCGTTGTCGCCACACTCTGTCGTCCCGGCCAAGCCAACGGCTCCGCGCGAAGCGCGGCCCGATGACAGGCTCCGCGCGAGCCGGGGACCCATAACCACAAAATGAAGTTGTTGCGAAGAAACGTAGGCTGGGCAAAAGCCAACGGGTCCGCGCGAACGCGCGGCCCGATGACAGGCTCCGCGTGCCCACCATTCACGGAATCGCCATCGCGAGACGGTGGGCACGGCGCAAGTGCGCCTTTGCCCACCTTACACGACATAGAGCGACATTACGCCTTCACGCTCGGCCGCGCGCCAACACGCGCAAACCATGCCGCGATGTTGGTGTTGGCGGGATCGAGCGGCTGGCCGACCTGGTTGCCAAAATCGACCCAGCAATAGAGCAGGATATCGGCGAGCGTGAAACGCCCGCCGCAAAGCCATTCCCGTCCGTCGGCCATCTGGCCGTTCAGCCATTTCAGGCGGTTGGCCGCGACCATCTTCAGCCCCGGCGAGGCGTCGGGCGCGACCGGAATACGCTTCTCGAAGAACTTCAGCGCTTCGCCGTAGCGATAGCCGTTGGCCAGAGGTTCGGCGATGTTGAGATCGACGCGTCGCGTCCACATCCGGCATTCGGCGCGCTCTTCCGCTGTTGCGCCGATCATCGCGGGCGATGGCTTCTTCTCCTCCAGATATTCGCAGATCGCCGTGATCTCCGAGAGGTAACTTCCGTCGTCGAGCTGCAGTGTCGGCATCTGGCCGTGCGGGTTGCGCTTCAGATGCGCCTCCTGCCGATTCTCGCCGCCGCGCAGGTCGACGGTCTGCTTCTCCATGTCGATGCCCTTCTCCGCCATGAAGATGCGGACGATGCGCGGGTTGGGTCCGATCGAATCGTAGAGTTTCATGATGTGTTCCTCCCCCTCCGTATCTGGTTGCTGTCTATCAATAGGCAGCCGCGTCGTTTGTCAAATGCCGGCGTCATTGCGAGGAGCGAAGCGACGAAGCAATCCACATCGCCCGAGCGGAAGCATGGATTGCCTCGCGGAGCCTGTCATCGGGCCGCGCTTCGCGCGGACCCGTTGGCTCGCAATGACGGTCAACTAATCATCCAGCTTGTTGAGGTCGCGCACCGACTGCATGATCGGCTCGAAATTCGAGCGTGCATCGAGTGCATCGAAGAGCTGCGCGGTGTCCGACAACAGGGCGTGCGAGCGCTGGATCGCGATCCGCACATCCTCCTGCGGCGTGTCGGAGAGCCGGCCGTGGCCCGACAGCAGGATCTTCGAGTTCAGCTTCTTCAGCTTCTCCAGCGACTGGATGTAGTCGGCAATCGAGCCCGAGCCGAACACGCCCCCCATCACGCCGCCGGGCATCAACGTGTCGGCGGCAAACAGCAAACCCTTCTCGGCATCGAACAGCGTCATGCAGGCCGAGGTGTGACCGGGCGTGTAGAGCACGTCGAGGCGGAAGTTGCCGAGGTCGATCACGTTGCCCTCTTCGAGCCAGACGTCGATGTTGATCGGCACGTTCGGCTCGTTGAACATCTTGCGCAGCATCGAAAAGTCGTCGCGCAGCATGATCTTGTTGGCGGCGAGCCGATGCGCGGCGATATAGGTGCGCCCCTCGAAATGATAGGCCGCGCCGATGTGATCGAGATGCTCGTGGGAGAGCACCACCATGTCGATCCTCTCGGGCGTGATGCCGATATGCTTCAGGCAGGTGAGGAGGTGCGGGTAGTTGGACGAGAGCCCGACGTCGATCATGACCGTGCGCTTGGAGCCGATCACGACATAGGCGTTGGCGGCGCGGTTCTTGAAACGCACCTGATAGACGTCGGGGGCGGCCTGGATCAGAGTCGCGACGTCGCCGTCGAGCAGGGTCTTGAACGGAGACGGGCGGCGGTCACTCATATGCTCCCCGCCGTCTTGAAGGTGCGATCGTTGGAAACGCGCAGGCGCTTGCTCAGCGCATCCATGATCATCAGCGCAAAGGCCGGCTGCTGGCTGACCAGGTACACGAAACGGGCGTGGTTGATCCGCATCACGCGGGTATTGCTGGAAGCGGCAATGGCGGTCGCGGAACGCGACGAGCCGTCGATCACGGCCATCTCGCCGAAAAACTCGCCCTTGCCAAGCGTGATGATCACGGTCTTGCGGTCGCCATTGACCTTGGCGATCTCGACCTCGCCGTCGAGCACGACAAAGAGCTCGCGCCCGGTCGATCCTTCCTCGAAGATGACGTCGCCGACGCCGTACTCGTTGATGCACTTCTCGATGGCCATGCCGGCCCCCGACCTCGTCCGTGGAGGGTATGATAATCGGGAAATGACGCCACGGAAACGGCAGCCTCGATGCCCGTTAGCCCCTTACCGCAGGGCAGCATCGGGTCGGGCCGCCGCGCCATGCCCTTCCGGTGCCGTGATCGGGACCAAAAAATGCCCCTGAAAAGTTCCTAAAATTTCGGTAAGGGCGGCGGCTTAAGACCCGTCGGTAACGAATTGGCAAGCAATGAAAGTTACCAAATGGTCAATTCATTCTGGAGAATTGCAACGTGAGCGAACAACAGGCTGAAGAGACCCAGGCCTCGCCAGAGACCCAGGCCTCGCCAGAGATCCAGGCCTCGGCGGAAGCTCAAGGCTCGACCGGTTCCGTCGGCGCCGGTTCAATCCTGCACCCATCCTCGGAGACTATGAGCGAGAAGGCCGCCGACCTTGCGATGAGCGTCCTGGAATCGCCCGCGATCTCGCCGGACCATGAGGCGCCGCCCAAGCCTGACATCCTGAAGCCCGATGCGCTCAAGGCGGAAGCGCCCAGGGTGGAAAGGCCGAATGTCGAAGCGGCGCGCGCGCCTCGCAGGCTCATGATCATGGCCCCGAGCGACCGCGCCTGGCACTATCACCATGCGGCGAACACCGAGGCGAAGTCCGAAGCCCGCGGTGAAGCTGCGCCGTCTGCGCCCGCTGCGCCCAAGCGCGGCTTCGGAGCCATGGCGGCAATGCTGGCGCTGGCGACGATTGCCGGCGCGATCGGCGGTGCGCTCGCAAGTTCCGGCTTTGCTCATGTGGCCGATGCCGCGGCGACAACGCCGTCGACGAGCGCGCTGGAAGCGTCCGTCGCCCGCATCGATGCCGACGTACTGGCGCTCAAGGCCGGCCTCGAGCGCACGTCCAAGCTCGGCGTCAGCCAGTTCAACAAGACCAATGATCGCCTCGACAAGATCGAGAAGGCGCAGGCTGAGCCCGCCGCGAAACTCGCCAAGCTGACGGAAGCCGTCGACAAGCTCCGCGGCTCGCCGGCTCCTGCTGCCGCGGCTCCGGCTGCTGCTGTGCCTGCCGCAGCGAGGGAAGTCACCGGCTCGGTGACGCCGCCGCAGGCCGTCGCCACGGCGACGCCGGCCCCCGCCGTTGCGGCCGCGTTGCCGAAGCCGGAGGTCGGGCGCCTGCCGACCGTCGAAGGCTGGAGGCTTGCGGATATCGGCTATGGCGGTGCGCTGATCCAGAACCGCCGCGGATTGTATGAGGTCTATGCCGGCGACTATATCCCCGGCCTCGGTCGGATCGACGCGATCCGCCGGCAGGACGGCCATTGGGTGGTCGTCACCAGCAAGGGCCTGATCGTCGCCCGCTGACGAACCAGTCGCGCCAAAGCAGAAACGCTTCACCGCGGCGTGAAGCGCTTTTCGCTTGAATAGACCCAGTCGTGCGGTGTTAGTTCGGACATGGTCTCTGCCGCTCGGGCATCCGCCGCTATCTTTTTTGCTTTTTATTGCGCGTTGTCTGCGCACGCGGCGGAGCGTCCGCCGCTCGAGCGCGGCACCGCGATCATCGATCCATTGGCGCTGCGCGAACTTGACCACGGCCGTTTCGGCCTCACGCGCATCATGCATCCGGAGCATGCGGCAGATGATCCGCTGACGAATGCGCAACTCTTCGCCTTGCCGTCGATGGCGCCGGTCAGACAAGCGCTGGAAGATGATTTCAAGCGTTATATCGCCAGGCACAAGGCCGAACTTCCCAACGAGAGCATCGGCGTTGGACCAGGCTTTGCCTTTCAATTGTTCGACCGCGCGCAGCTCTATTCGCCGGACACGCGGTTCGTCTTGTCCGGCATCGTCAACCGCATGGATCGCGCCTACGTCGCGCCTGAAAGCTGCGGCGAGATCAGGCTGATCTATCGTCTGACAGAGATCCATGGGCAGGCGATCGGCGAGGCCGCGGTGACACCGCGGCTACCGATGACGCTCAATGTTGTGCTGAAGGCGAAGGGCCGCGTGCCCGTCGATAGCAAGGGTATCGCGATCACCTGCGCCGAGATCGCCAAACGCTGGCTCGCCGCCGGCAGCCTGACCGACACGGGTGCGAAGCTCGCCGAGACATTGACGGCGCCAGGCGGCGCGCTCGATATGATCACGCCGGACAATATTGTGCGCATCGAGACCAATCTGCAGATCGCGCATGCGCCGAAATCGCCGACACAGGACTTCCGGACCGATTATCTGATGAAGGTGTTCGACTACGATGCCGCGTCCAAGACCTTCGTCGAGTCGCCGCTGGAGAACCAGATCGACCGCGACCGGCTATTGGAGGACGACAATCTCGCGCGCGACTTCAAGGCCTGGCTGCTTGATCCCGTCCATTTCGCCGAGCTCGACCGCGGCACCATCCTCATTCCGGATCGCTTCTTGTTGAAGAGCACGATCACCTCGACGCCGGCCGGCTTCTCGCCATCGAACCTGCAACCCGCCTTCGGTCTCGTCGCCGGCGAGGACAGCACCAAAAATCCCGTCTTCAGCGAGGAGGATGTCGTCTCCGCCTTGGCGAAGGCTGCTGCGCGGGACGTCAAATTGCAGAACATTCGCTCCGTCGCGGGCTTTGAGCGGCGCCTCAACGACATGAGCTGCTCCGGCTGCCACCAGACCCGCGGCATCGGCGGCTTCCATTTCCCCGGTGTCGACTGGATGGCGGCGAAGCCTTCCAACTCGATCGTGGTGCCGGCGTCACCGCACTTCTTCGGCGACCAGGTCCGCCGCCGCGATATCCTCAACGCCTTTGCCGAGGGCAAGCAGCCAGATTTCTCGCGCGGCTTCTCCAGCCGTCCGCAACTGCGCGGCAGCACCGAGCTTGCCGGCACCGAATATGAAGACGGCTGGGGAGCGCACTGCTACGTGCAGCAGCCGAAGGCCGCCGACAATGACAAGAGCTTTGCCTCCTGGACCTGCGCCGAGGGGCTTTCGTGCCAGCCCGGCGGACCAGCGACGCGAATGGGGATGTGCTTTGTGAAGACGAGGTAGGTTCGTGAAATCGCCTGGTTCCGTCATTGCGAGGAGCGAAGCGGACGAAGCAATCCAGATGGTTCCCGCGTAGACAATGGATTGCTTCGCGGAGCCGGTCATCGGGCCGCGCTTCGCGCGGACCCGTTGGCTCGCAATGACGAGCTAGATTGACAGTAGGCTTACTAATATTGTTTCATTGCCGTCCAAAGGGATGGAAACATGGACGAGGTCATTGTCATCGGCGCCGGCATCGGCGGCCTGACCCTTGGGCTGGCGCTGCAGCGGGCGAAGATTCCCTGCCGGATCTTCGAGTCGGTCCCCGAAATCCGCGCGATCGGCGTCGGCATCAATCTGTTGCCGCATGCGACCAGGGAATTGGCGACGCTCGGCCTCGAAGGAGCGCTGGCGAAAGTCGCGATCGAGACCACCGACGCGACCTTCTTCAACCGCTTCGGGCAGTTGATCTACCAGGAGCCGCTGGGCCGTGCCGCAGGCTACGACCATCCGCAATTCTCGATTCATCGCGGCGATCTCCAGGGAGTGCTGCTCGAGGCGTTCCGCTCGCGCGCGGGTGCGGACCGTATCGTCACCGGCCGGCATTGCCTCGGCGTCGAGCAGGACGACGGTGGCGTGACCGTCACCTTCTCCGACGGCCCGGGCGGCGCCAACCGCTTCACAATGCGCGGTCGCGTCGCGATCGCCTGCGACGGCATCAATTCCGTGATCCGCAAGCAATTTTTCCCCGATGAAGGCGAGCCGCGCTATTCCGGCGTCAACATGTGGCGCGGCGTCACGCGCTGGAAGCCGATGCTGTCGGGCGCAAGCATGGTGCGCGCCGGCTGGCTGTCGCATGGCAAGATGGTGATCTACCCGATCCGCGCGGCGGGCAGTGACGGCCTGCAGCTCATCAACTGGGTCGCCGAGATCGAGACGCCGACTTACCGCAAGCGCGACTGGAACCGCGCCGGCTCGCTGGACGATTTCATCGGGCCGTTCTCCGACTGGCATTTCGACTGGCTCGATGTGCCTGCCTTCATTCGCGCTGCCGACAGCGTGCTGGAATTTCCGATGGTAGACCAGGACCCGCTGCCGCGCTGGAGTTTTGGTCGGGTGACGCTGCTCGGCGATGCCGCCCATCCGATGGTGCCGCGCGGCTCCAACGGTGCAGGGCAGGCGATCCTGGACGCACGGGCGCTGACGGCGGCGTTATTGCAACACGCTGATCCTGTCGCCGCGCTCTCGGCTTATGAAAAGCAGCGGCTGGAGGCGACCACGCGCATCGTGCTTACAAACCGCACCAATCCGCCGGACGCGATCCTGCGCGAGGTGTTCGAGCGCACGCGCGACAGGCCATTCAAGGCAATCGACGACGTCATCAGCCGCGACGAGCTGCTGGCGCTGTCGGATGGTTACAAGCGGATCGCGGGTTACACCAAGGAAGCCTTGCGCAGTGAGCGCGGCGCGATAGGCTGACGCGCCAACGAGAAGCGGCCGGAAAGAGCCGCGTGAGGAGAGGGGGATGGCAATGGCCACTGTTCAAACGCATGCCGGCGGCACGCCGGCGATCGACCTCGTCGACTTCATCGACCGCCAGCCGGTCGGTGGCTTCCAGATCCGGCTGCTGCTCGCCTGCGCGGCCGTCTTGTTCCTCGACGGCTTCGACACCCAGGCGATCGGCTACGTCGCGCCGGCGCTCGCCAGGGAATGGCACCTGACGAAAGGCGCGCTCGGACCCGTCTTCAGCGCCGGCCTATTTGGCCTCATGATCGGCGCACTGGTGTTCGGGCCGCTCGCCGACCGGGTCGGCCGCAAGAAGATCGTCATCTTCTCGACCGCGGCCTTCGGCGCCGGTGCGCTCGCGACCGCCTTCGCCCAGGACGCCACGTCGCTGCTGCTGATCCGTTTCCTCACCGGGCTTGGCCTCGGCGGCGCCATGCCCAACACGGTGGCGCTGACCTCGGAATACAATCCGCAGCGCCGCCGCGCCACCATGGTGATGATCATGTTCTGCGGCTTCTCGATCGGGGCCGCGCTCGGCGGCCTTCTCGCCGCCGGCTTGATCCCGCGCTTCGGCTGGCGCTCGGTGTTTGTCGTTGGCGGTATCGCGCCGCTGGTGCTGTTGCCGATCCTGGTCGTGGGATTGCCGGAATCGGTCCGCTTCCTGGCGTCCGTTGGTCAGGCGCCCGAGCGCGTCGCGCAGCTCCTGAAGCGGATCAGCCCGCACACGGTGTTGGCGCCGGATGCGCGCTTCGCCGTGCATGAGGCGCATCTTGCCGGCATTCCGGTCGTGCATTTGTTCCGCGAGGGGCGCAGCGCGGTGACGCTTCTGCTCTGGGTCGTGTTCTTCATGAGCCTGCTCGACATCTATTTCCTCGCCAATTGGCTGCCGACGGTGCTCCACGATCTCGGCGCGTCGGTCTCCGAGGCCGCGCTGATCGGATCGATGCTGCAGGTCGGCGGCGTGATCGGTACGTTTGCGCTTGGCAGTGTCATCGACCGCTTCTCATTCCGTGCGCTCGCGCTGGTCTACTTCGGCGCCATGTTCGCGGTCGGCGCGATCGGCCAGTTCGGCCAGTCCGCCGTGCTGGTCTCGATCGCGATCTTCGCCGCGGGCTTCTGCGTCGTCGGCGGGCAGATCGCGGCCAATGCGCTGGCTGCCGGCTTCTACCCGACCTCGGTGCGCGCTTCCGGAGTCGGCTGGGCGCTCGGCATCGGCCGGGTGGGCTCGATCATCGGCCCGCTCGTCGGCGGCATGCTGCTGGCCGCAAAGTGGAGCACTGCGGCGGTCTTCATAGCCGCTGCCGCGGCAGCGCTCTGCGCCGCGCTGGCAGCCATTGCCCTGAGCCGGTTGGCCGGGGCCAGCGGCGCCGGGCAGGCGTCATCAATTGATGCTACACTCGAGCCCGCGACGACAGGTAGACCATGAGCGGAGGACCGACTGATGAGCTCTTCCGAGCAGGAAAACAGGGAGCGCGATCAAAAAATCGCACATAACGAGGCGGTGCGCCGGGCCACCAGCGCCGTCCGCATCAGCGGCTGGGCCATCGCCTTTGCCGTCATCATCGGGGCGGCCGCGGTATTAATCGTGTGGGCCTGGCTTACGCGGTGACGCCGGGCCCTCCTTTTGGCGGAAGCGCCGTCACGCTACCGCGCCGGAGGCCCTGAGCTTCTGGATCGCGGCCTCGTCATAGCCGGCATTGCGCAGGATCTCGTCGGAGTGCTCGCCGATGCCGGGCGGCTTCCTCGGCTGCACCTTCTTGGTGCCGTCGATGAAGATCGGGCTGTTGACGGTCAGCATAGTATCGTTCTCGAACGGCACCAGCACCTCGTTCTCGATCATCTGCTTGTCACGCGGAATGTCGTCGAGGATCCCGATCACGCCGAACACGAGCCCATTGCCGTCGAGAATGCTGCGCCATTCGGCGAGGTCCCTGGTCGCAAACACCTCGTCGAAAATCTTGATAAGTTCGAGCGAGCGCGCATGCCGCCCGACCTTGGTCGCAAACCGCTCGTCGGTGACCAGATCCTCGCGGCCGATGCAGCGCGCCAGCGTCGGAAATTGCCGCTCCTCGCTGAGCAGCGACAGGATGATCCAGCGGCCATCCCGGCACTTGTAGTGGTTGGTCACCGCGTTCAGCGCCTGCTCGCGCGGCCGCCGCCTGGAGAATTTGGCGCCGACAAGCTTTGCCTGCGCCATGATGCCATTGGCCCAGATGCCGTTGGCCATCAGGTTGGTCGACACATGCGCGCCCTTGCCGGTGCGCTCACGCTGGAACAAGGCGGTGACGATCGCGCCGTAGAACGCCATGGCGCACGGATGATCGCCCATGCCGGCGACCGAGCGCGCCGGCGTGGTCTCTTCGTCGGCACGCACCAGATCCATCAGGCCGGAACGGGCCCAGTAGGCGTTGCTGTCGAAGCCGGGCTTGTTGGCCTCCTCGCCCTTCTCGCCATAGCCGGTGAAGGATGCGTAGATCAGGCGATCGTTGAGATGCGCGAGATGGTCGTAGGTGATGCCGAGCTTGGTGCGCACCTGCGGCGGCATGTTGGTGATGAAGACGTCGGCTTCAGCGGCGAGCTTGTAGAGCACAGCCTGTGCCTCCGGCCTGGTGAGGTCGAGCGCCAGGCTCTTCTTGTTGCGGGATTCCAGCATCCACGCGAAATTGTGCTCGCTGTGGGGATAGCCAGGCAGCAGCGGCAGATTGCGGTAGGGATCGCCGGAACCGGGCGGCTCGATCTTGATCACGTCGGCGCCGAAATCCGACAGCACGGTCGCAGCCGCGGGTGCTGCGATGAAGCTCGCGCAGTCGATGACTTTCAGGCCTGCGAAGATGCCCTTTTCCATAGTGGCGTCACTCCGTATCGTTATTGCCGCAGTCGATTATCGCCGCGCAGCGTCGAGATCAAACGGCATTTGACCCGGCTCGGGCGGGCGATGCAACCGTTCGAGGGGCAGGCCTGCCCGTCATCCTCGCGCGTGGTAATTCCGCGCCAAGCAATAACACTTCGTGCTGGCCTACTCCTCGCCCGACAACAGCGTTGCATTGCCACCCGCAGCCGCGGTGTTGATGGTGACGGTCTGTTCGGTGGCAAAGCGGGCGAGATAGTGCGGACCGCCGGCCTTCGGCCCGGTGCCGGAGAGCCCGTGACCGCCGAACGGCTGCACGCCGACCACCGCGCCGATCATGTTGCGGTTGACATAGATGTTGCCGGTCTGAAGCCGCGCGATGATGGCCTCCACCAAATCGTCGATGCGCGAATGAATGCCGAGCGTGAGCCCGAATCCGGTGCGCTCGATCGATCGCAGCACTTGCTCGAGCTGGTCGGCGCGGTAGCGCACCACATGGAGGATCGGGCCGAACACCTCCTCGGTGAGCTCGCCGGCATCCTTCAACTCGAAAATATGCGGCGCGACGAAATTGCCCTCCGGTGCGGTGCCGGTAAAATGCACGCGCGCCTCGCGCGTCATGCGCACGATATGCGCGTCCAGCCGCGCCTTGGCTTCGGCGTCGATCACGGGCCCGACATGGGTCGAGGGATCACTTGCATCGCCGATCTTCAATTCGCGGGCGGCACCCGCGATCATCTCGATCATGCGGTCGGCGACGTCGTCCTGCACGAACAACAGCCGCAGCGCCGAGCAGCGTTGGCCAGCCGAGCGGAACGCCGAGGTCACGACGTCATCGGCGACCTGCTCGGGAAGCGCGGTCGCGTCCGCGATCATCGCGTTGATACCGCCGGTCTCCGCGATCAGCGGCACGATCGCGCCGTCCTTGGCGGCGAGCGAACGATTGATCGCGCGTGCCACCTCGGTCGAGCCGGTGAAGACGACACCCGCGATATCGCCATGCGCCACAAGCGCCGCACCGATCGTTCCATCGCCCGGCACCAGACGCAGCGCGGAAGCCGGGATGCCGGCTTCATGCAGCAGCTTGACGGCTTCCGCCGCGATCAACAGTGTCTGCTCGGCCGGCTTGGCGACGACGCTGTTTCCCGCCATCAGCGCGGCCGTGACTTGCCCCAGGAAGATCGCCAGCGGGAAATTCCACGGCGAGATCGCGACGAAGACGCCGCGGCCGCGCAGGCGCAGCGCATTGCTCTCGCCGGTCGGCCCCGGCATGGCTTCGTCGTCGCCGAACAGCTTGCGGCCTTCGGCGGCATAGTAGCGGCAGAAATCGGCGGCTTCGCGCAGCTCGGACAGCGCGTCATCGAGCGTCTTACCGCCCTCGCGCTGCAGCAGCGCGATGAAATGCGCTGCGCGGCTCTCCAGGGATTCGGCAGCCTTTTCCAGCCTGGCCGCCCGTACATTTGCCGGCGTCGAGCTCCAGCTCTGAAACCCGGCCCGCGCCGCAGCGACCGCCGCATGCGCCTGTGCTGGCGTCGCGTCGGTGACGCTGCCGGCGTGCGGCACGGTTTCGGCCGCGATCGCGGAGAGAAGCTTGTCCAAGGCGGCGCGCTCGCCGAATTCGATTCCGCGCGAATTGATCCGCTGCGGCAGCAACAGATCGCGCGGCAGCGGGATGTTGGCATGCGGCGCGTCGGCGGGGCGGCCGATGATGTCGGCGGGGCGCTGCAGCAGAGCTTTGAGCGGCACGGCATCATCGGCGGCAAGGGCCACGAACGAAGTGTTGGCGCCATTCTCCAAGAGCCGTCGCACCAGATAGGCAAGGAGGTCGCGATGGCTGCCGACCGGCGCATAGGTGCGATAGGCCAGCCTTGGGCGGTCTTCGGCAAGCTGCGCGTAGAGCGCTTCGCCCATGCCGTGCAGGCGCTGGAATTCGAAGCCGTCCTCGCCGCCCGCGAGCTCCAGCATGGTCGCTACCGTCAGCGCATTGTGGGTGGCGAATTGCGGGAACAGGCGCGGCCGCAAGGCGAGCAGTTTCCGCGCGCAGGCGACGTAATTGAGGTCCGTCATGGCCTTGCGCGTGAACACGGGATAACCGTCAAGCCCGCGTTCTTGCGCGCGCTTGATCTCGGTGTCCCAATAAGCCCCCTTGACGAGCCGCACCATCAGGCGGCGATCATGGCGGCGCGCGAGTGCGTCGATATAGTCGATCACATCCGACGCGCGCTTCTGATAGGCCTGGATGGCAAGGCCAAAGCCATCCCAGCCGGCAAGCGATGTCT
>Ga0209166_10002189_pt1 | contig 15191 bp, 15 predicted proteins | sample Coa_R1_3_FD_187151 | JGI IMG/M metagenome (GOLD analysis project Ga0209166, IMG submission 187151) | Surface soil microbial communities from Centralia Pennsylvania, which are recovering from an underground coalmine fire - Coalmine... | ecosystem: Environmental > Terrestrial > Soil >... | reverse complement strand
GCAAGGACTAGCGATCGGGCCTGCCGCTGGTTCCTGTGGAACCGCCGCATACATCAAGAAGATGGTCATTGTCGAAGACATAGCGACAGACCCGCTCTGGGAGCAATATCGTGACCTCGCCTTGCCGCATGGGTTACGAGCCTGCTGGTCAACGCCGCTGATCGCGAAGACTGGCGACGTATTGGGCACGTTTGCGCTGTATTACCGAATACCTCGGCTGCCCACGGCTGATGACCTCCAAATCATTCGACTTGTGTCGCGCACGGCGATTCTTGCTATCGAGTACCTGCACGTTGAAGAAGAGCGTGCTCGGCTTTTGGCCAGCGAGCGGCAAGCTCTACAAAAAGCTCAGGCAGAGCGGCAACGTTTGTATGACCTCTTGATGGAAGCCCCAGCGGCTATCGCCGTCGTACGCGGCCCAGCGTATGTCTTCGAGCTAGCCAATCCGTTGTTCATGCGGGGTATTGGTATGGGTAGAGACGTCCTAGGCAGGCCGATTCGCGAGGCGTTGCCCGAGCTGGAAGGCCAGGGCATCTATGCTGTACTGGATCAGGTATATGGGGGCGGCGAAACCTTTGAAGGCACGGAGCTGCTGTTCAAACTGGATAGAAATAGAAACGGGAAGTTGGAGGACAGCTATTTCAACTTCGCCTGCCAGCCGACGATGAATGATAACAATAAAGTGAGCGGCGTTCTGATACACGCGGTTGACGTGACTGAGCTGGTGCGGGCGCGCGAGCGGGCGCGGGAAAACGAAGAGTGGTTCCGTACGCTTGCCGATAATATTTCTCAATTCGCGTGGATGGCGGATGAGACTGGCGCCATTTTCTGGTACAACAAGCGGTGGTACGAGTACACTGGGACGACCCTGGAAGACGTGGCAGGCTGGGGCTGGCAGAAAGTGCATCATCCCGATCACGTCGAGCGTGTCGTCAACAAGATTAGCGCGTGTTTCCAGAGTGGAGAGCCCTGGGAGGACACCTTTCCGCTGCGGGCCAAGGACGGGGAGTATCGCTGGTTTCTTTCCAGAGCGATACCTATCCGGGACGGGTCTGGTAAAGTCGTCCGGTGGTTCGGCACGAACACTGACGTGACGGAACAACGCCAGCTTGAGCAACAGAAGGATGACTTTATCGGCATCGCGAGTCATGAGCTAAAGACGCCGGTGACGAGCCTGAAGGCGTACGCGCAATTGCTTGCGCTTCAGTTCCGCAGAGCGGGAGACACGCGCTCAGCGGAGATGTTGGGACGAATGGATGGTCAGATGAATAAGCTGACCAGGCTCATCGGGGAGCTGCTCGATGAGACCAATATCAAGGAGGGCAGGCTCCTGCTTCAGATGTCCACGTTCGACTACGGTGCGCTCGTGGGGGAAATTATCGAGGATGTACAGCGGACGGTGGCGCGGCATACTATCATCTGTGAGTGCGCGCCAGCGGTCACCATCTCGGGCGATCGCGAGCGGATTGGCCAGGTTCTGACGAACCTGCTCACGAATGCCGTGAAATACTCGCCACATGCGGATCAGGTCATTGTGACGACTTCGCTCGACGGTGAGGAGGTTGTTACCAAAGTACAAGATTTTGGCATTGGCATTGCCCAGCAGAAACAAACACAGGTGTTTGACCGATTCTTTCGCGTTCAGGCAAGGGAGCTGGGAACATACCCAGGGCTTGGTCTGGGTCTTTACATCTCGGCGGAGATCGTAAGGCGTCATCATGGGCGCATCTGGGTCGAGAGTGAGGAAGGGAAAGGCTCTACTTTCGCCTTCTCATTGCCCCTGGAACTTCCCGCGACGAGCAAGGGGTAGTAACCAAATGCGAGAGGCTGGTGCTGATTGGAGCATGCGGCAGTCGGGCAGAAGAAAGACGATCCTCATCGCCGATGATGAGCCGGGAATCGTTGACGCGGTGGAGGCGCTTCTGCTGGAAGTCGGATATGCCGTTCAAACGACATTTGACGGCAACACCATTAGCCAGTTTCGCGACGGGTATCCCGACCTGATACTACTCGATATCCAGATATCTGGCAGCGACGGCAGAGACATATGCCGGCAGCTCAAGAGCGCGGAGCAGACGCGGTGTATTCCGGTCATCATCTTCTCCGCGAGTCGGGATACCGCACGCATCGCGAAAGAGGTTGGCGCCGATGACTATATCACCAAGCCGTTTGATCTGAGCCAACTGCTTGAGAAAATTGAGAAGCATATCTAGCATACACGGACAGGCGCCTTGGTATGCCTGGATGCTGGCGCTCGGTCGCTGGCCAGATGGTGAAAAGAGCCCGCTTTTCGCTCCCTGTTCTCTGGGCAAGGGAGCGAAAAGCGGGCTGGTGGTAGGCTGGCGCCGTTAGCGTCCTTCGCGCATGCGCGCGATGATCGCATCGGCGACCTGTGACGTGCCAACTGATGTCGGGTCATCCGGGCGTGGCTTCAGATCGTAGGTGACATACTTGCCCTCGGCGATGATCGAAGACATCGCCTTTTCCATTCGGCTAGCCGCGTCGCGCTCGCCCAGGTGGCGCAGCATGAGTACGCCGGAGAACATCATCGCCATCGGATTGACTTTATTCTGACCGGCATATTTCGGGGCGCTCCCGTGGACTGGCTCGAAGACGGCATAGTCCGCGCCGATATTCGCGCCCGGCGCCACACCCAAGCCACCGATCAGCCCGGCGGAAAGATCCGACAAAATATCGCCGTAGAGATTGGGCAACACCAGGACATCGTACAACTCTGGCTTCTGCACGAGCTGCATGCACATGTTGTCTACGATGCGGTCCTCAAACTGAATGTCTGCATACTCCTTAGCAACTTCCTGCGCCACAGACAGGAACAGCCCGTCCGAGAACTTCATGATATTCGCCTTATGGACGGCGGTCACTTTGCGGCGCCCATTGGCACGGGCGTAGTCGAACGCAAACTTGACAATACGGCGGCTGCCCAGCACGGAGATGTACTTGATACTGATGGAAGCTTCTTTGGAGAGCTTGGTCCCTGTTGTGCGCCCAATGAAATCCACCAGCTCTTCCAGCTCCGGTGTGCCCTTCTGGTACTCGATGCCGGCGTACAGGTCTTCGGTGTTCTCCCGAACGATAATCAGATCAATGTCCGAATACCGGGAGCGCAGGCCAGGATATGACTTGGCGGGGCGCAGGTTAGCGAACAGATCGAGACTCTTGCGCAGGGCTACGTTCGCGCTCCGAAAGCCTTTGCCAACGGGAGTCGTGATCGGGCCCTTGAGGCCCACTTTCGTCTTGCGGATAGACTCAATTACATCCTCCGGCAAGACAGTTCCCACCTTTTCCAGCACGGCCAATCCCGCTTGATGGACGTGCCAGTTGAATTGTACGCCCGTCGCTTCCAATACGCGGCGGGTAGCCTCGGTGATTTCGGGGCCCGTCCCATCGCCTGGGATCAGTGTGATGTCGTATGGCATGTACCTCAGCTACCTCCAACATGTGGTGCCCACACACGAGTGTGTTCTTGGACGCAAAACAGCTGGTCCAGGGATTGACGGGCTATGAATAAGCGCGACTTTATCCTGCGGGCCACAATTTATTATAGCATCGTGCCAACAAGACGCATGTGATCGCTGCTTCTGTCGCACCGCACGGCGTTTCATGCTACGCGACGCTCGCAACGTACCTATCCGCCCGTGAGAATGCCAGAGAATGTCGCCACTTCCAAACCGTCCGCTCGCAGCCGCGCGACATACGGGTTGATGCCGACACTGTCGCCCGCGATGTGACCCATCACCAGGATATTTCCCGCGACTCCCTCGCGGGCCAGACGCTGCGCATCCTCCAGCGGAAAGTGGATGCAGCACACCGTATTCACGCCATGCGTAAGATAGGCGCGGACGACGGCATAGCCCCCGTTGGTGTAGGCGCCGTGAGACACGACGGCACGACCGGCGCGCGCGTCCCATTGTCCCAGAGGAACCTGCATCTCGGTGCGCGCGACGGCGAACTCCGGCAGCGCCAGTAGCGCCTCGCGCAGATCGGCCACACTGGCATCGGGTTGGTTACTCAGTCGCTGATCCACCGTCTGCTGCATAATGCGCCGGCCCACCGCATCAAGTGGAGAGTGGATGTTCAGGAATGGCATTTCCAACAGACGCGCCACCGAGGCCACGTGGTCATAGTTCTCGCGCTGCGCCGCTGCCTTGAATGCGACAACACGCGCCGCAATCGCTGCTTCGGCGACATCCGCCGGGACGCCCGCTGCGGTCATTTGTCGCACATGCTTGCGATAGACATCCCAGTACGGACCGGCAAATCCGGCGGGATGATGCGCGATAACGGCGGAATATCCAAGCTGGCGCGCCATGAATAGCTCCGCCGCGCCCACATCTATGCCCATCAGCACATGGTTGATGCGCGTGCCTGGATGGTAGATCGCGCAATCACCAGGCATGCGCTCCATCCCGGCCATCTCCAGCGCAATCGCCATGAGCCGCTCTGTTGTCACCGCCGCCATGTTCTGCCTGCCTTTAGCGCTCGTAGGCGCGCCACGTCACATGCATCGCTCAAGTAACATCGAGATCCATTCCGTTGCCTTGCGCAAAACCTAAGCTCTCATACAGCGGTCGTCCCATATCTGATGCCCAGAGCACGAGGCGATCTATGCCGTCTGCGCGCGCATCCTCGATCAGCATGCTCATCAGCCGCCGCGAAATACCGCGACGGCGATACGCTGGCTGTGTGAACACACTGGAGACAACACCGCGCTTGCGATGAAAATTCACGGTTGATGGGGGCATCATCCACCAGATGAGCGTCACGCTGGCAACGGGCTCGCCATCAGAGAAGGCGATCCAGGCGCGGTGGGTGCGTCGCTCCATGGCCTCTCGGACTGAGGCAGCGTATACCTCCACATATTGCTCCTGAGTCAACCGCTCGCCCCGCTCAGGGTGCCACTCCATTTCCATATCCCAGCGGAGGCTCGCTAACGCCGGAATATCGTCTATAGTCGCCACGCGACAGGAAATCGCGGCATCGTCAACAGGCATCACTGCCTCCATATTGGGGAAGTGTCTCGATATACCAAACGGGTATATATCGCCTTCCCGCGTCTCTATACCACTATTGATGCACAGCATCCCGTGGCGCCGCTATTTGAGGCAGCACATCCGGCGGGCCAGCGCGTCATCCAGCCGTATGCTTCATCGAGACGTGGGGCGCCGCCACGTCATAATCTATCTGAATGAGGGTGCGAATTGTGCGTCTCTCCGGCGATCAGTGTATGGCCTGTCATGCGCTCCGGCTGTGGAATGCCCATTAGCTCCAGAATCGTCGGCGCCACGTCGGCCAATATTCCGTTGCGGCGCAGCACCGCGTTCGGCCACTGCGGCACCACGAAGTAGAACGGCACAGGATTCGTCGTGTGCGAGGTCAGTGGCTTGCCGGTATCGTACTCGACAAGCTGCTCCGCGTTGCCATGATCCGCCGTGATGAGCACCGCGCCACCCTGCGCCAGCGCCGCCTCGACGACCTTGCCCACGCCGTCGTCCACCGCTTCGACGGCTTTCACCGTCGCCTCCAATATGCCAGTATGGCCCACCATGTCGGCATTGGCGTAATTCATCACGACGAAGTCGTACGTCCCGCTCTTGATCCGCTCGACGGCCTCAGCCGTCAGAGTTGGCGCGCTCATTTCTGGCTGGAGGTCGTAGGTCGCCACTTTCGGCGAAGGCACCAACAAGCGGTCTTCGCCGGGAAACGGCGCTTCCCGTCCGCCGTTGAAGAAGAACGTGACGTGCGCGTACTTCTCCGTCTCGGCGGTGTGAAACTGCCTGAGGCCGCGATCCGCCAGAATCTTTGCGAGCGGCAAATCCACGTTGTCCGCCGGGAAGGCGACATCCACCGGCAGGCCGGACTCATACTCAGTCATGGTCACGAATTCGAGATTGTCAAGCTTCGGCCCTCGCGCGAACTTTCCTTCGGATTGCTGCGGCAGCTCCGCAAGGACGAACGCTTTTGTCAGCTCGCGGCCCCGGTCTGAGCGAAAGTTGAAGTACACCACACTATCGCCCGGCTCGACGATTGTCACCGGCCGGTCGCCGTCCATCAGCACGACGGGCTCGATGAACTCATCCGTGACCTTGCGGTCATACGATTCTGCAATCGCCGCCACCGGGTCAACAGCGCGGTTGCCCTCGCCACGGGTCATCGCCCAGTAGACGCGGGCCACGCGGTCCCAGCGGTTGTCGCGGTCCATCGCGTAGTAGCGACCAGAGATGGTGGCAACGCGGGCCAGGTGCTCGCCGCCAATCTCCTTTGCGCGGGCCACCAGCGCCTTCATGTATTCGACGGCGCCGAATGGTGAGGTATCGCGCCCATCCGTGAAAGCGTGGATGTAAACACGCTCGATCTCGTGACCCGCCGCAAGCTTCAGGCACGCCTCCAGGTGGCTCTGGTGCGCATGGACACCACCGGGACCGATCAACCCGCAGAAGTGCAGCTTGCTGCCGTTCGTCTTGACATGCTCCACCGCCTTGAGCAGCGCGGGATTGGTGAAAAACGTGCCGTCATGGATCGCCGCCGAGACGCGGGTAAACTCCTGTAACACACGCTTGCCGGCGCCGATGTTAAGGTGGCCAACCTCGGAGTTGCCCATTTGCCCTTCGGGCAGCCCTACCGCTGGTCCGGAGGTTGCAATCTGGGTGTGGGGCCACTGGCGCTCGATGCGGTCGAGATTGGGCTTGCGGGCGAGTGCGATGGCGTTCGCGTCAGCGCGGGGATTGATGCCGTAGCCGTCCATCACGACGAGCACGAGCGGGCGAGGAACAGCGGCCATAGCGTCGAATGCTCCTTGTATCTTTCGAGTATCTCGTTTCAGGTTGTCTGTTTGATGCGATCCGTGTCGGTTCGCCGGCTGGCAGTGGCGCAGCGTCCGCCAGTTGCGCCAACCTCCGTATACCATAGCAGAGCGCGGGAGTCCCGGCTACCTGGGACGAGAGAAGCGAGAGGCCAGCGCTGCACACCCAATGAGCACATTCACCCGGGCGCATAGGGTGTGCTGTGGTATAATACGGCGCGTTCGTGGCGACAGGCGTGGCGAGGCTTGCAGGCACCTGCCGCGTGAGGCGAGCACTCACCCACCAACGCAGCAGGAGGTCGCAGCGTGGCAGACGCCCGGATCCTTCCGGCGAGAACCGCAGGAAGCACGGCGACGGAGAATCCGTCCAACTTTACCCGTGAGATTCTTGAAACGGTCATACTCACCCTGCTGATTTTCTTTGCCATCCACTTCTCCATCCAACCCTACTTCGTGGATGGGCCTAGCATGCAGCCCAATCTCCACACCGGCGACCTCGTGATGGTTAATCTGCTATCATATGATTTCGGCACACCTCAGCGTGGTGATGTGATCGTGTTCCACCCACCTGACGAACCCAAATTGCAATATGTCAAGCGTATTATCGGCATTCCCGGCGATACCGTGACGGTTACGCCCACGGCCGTCTATGTGGATAACGTGAAGCTCAGTGAGCCGTACATTTATCCGCTAGCAGCTGGCCAGGACGAGAGTCCCGTCGCGATACCGGCGCAGCATCTTGATACCGGCCAGTATTTCGTGCTCGGCGACAATCGGGACAACAGCCGCGATTCGCGCTACTTCCCCACACCGGTCACGCGGGAAATGATTATTGGTAAGGTGGAATTGGTGGCGTGGCCGTTTAGTGCCATTGAGTGGATGCGCAGCTATTCGAGCGTGTTCACGAGCGTTCATCAGTAGTCCGGCGGGGCCGTGAAGGAGAGGGATGTGCGGCAGAAGACCAAAGCGCCGCCGAGCTATCGCACGCTGATGCAGCGCGCGCATCTGAAGCGAGAGATCGTTGAGACACTGCTGTTTGTCGCCATCATCTTCTTCGTGGTCCATGTCAGCATTCAGACGTTTCTCATCTCGGACACCAGCATGCAACCGGCGCTGAATAATGGCGAGCTGGTTATCGTCAACAAGGCATCGTACTTCTTCGGGGGACCCTCGCGCGGTGATGTGGTGCTGTTCTACGATCCGAACGACATCTCAAGACAATACCTCGCGCGTGTCGTCGCGATTCCTGGTGATACCGTGACGGTTGCGCCCGATTCAGTCGTCGTGGACGGAAAGACACTCAACGAGCCGTACATTTCCGTGCCTGCCGGAGCATCCGAGAACCCCAAGATTGTGCCGCAGTTCACACTCCTACCTGGCCAGTACTTCGTTCTGAATGATAGCCGCATCGCGAGCAGCGACTCGCGCACGTTTGGCGCGATTCCTCGGAACAACATCGTTGGTAAAGCAGTGCTGATCTTTTGGCCGGTGAGCGAGTTCGGCGGCATACCAACCTATCCCGACGTATTCTCCGGCGTCTCGCACTAGGTCAGCCCGCCGCTGAAACTCCGGCCAGCAATGAGAGGAGAACAATATATATGTGGCAGACGCCAGCCGTCGTGTTGCTTCTCCTCCTGCTGCTCGGTTTCATCGCCCTCCAGGCGTTTTGTGTCTGGCGGGCACGGCTGCTGCTGCGTCCGATCCGGAAGGCGCTTGTGATACGCCCCGCCGATGCTGGCCTCGAAGCCGAAGAGGCGAGGATACCCGGCCCGCGCGGCATGCTCGCCGCCTGGTATGTGCCACCGCGCAACGGCTGCGTCCTCATCTGCTGTCATGGCATCAACGACAATCGCAGCCAGTGGGTTCCACAGATCGCGCGCTTGCACGAGCGAGACGGCTACGGCGCCGTGATGTTCGACTTCGCGGGGCATGGTGAAAGCGAAGGCAACATGGTCACGTACGGTGTCCGTGAGCGGCTGGATGTCGCGGCGGTGGTCGAGTGGCTGCGCTCGCGGGGCGACGTAGACATGAGCCGCCTCGGTATTCTGGGCTACTCGCTTGGCGCCATCACGGCCACATTGGCAGCGGCGGAGCTGCCAGAGCTGCGCTGCATGGTCATCGAGAGCGGCTTCGCTGACCTGCAAACCGACATTGGAGCGCTCTTCCATCGCTTTACCGGGCTACCCAGCTTCCCTTTCGCGAATCTAATCGTCTTTTGGGGGCAGATCCTCTCTGGCGTGCGGCTTGGCGATATTCGTCCGGCGCGTGTGATCGGCCAACTGAGTCCCCGTGCCGTCTATATCATCTCCGACCTGTGCGACGAGATTGCCAATGAGCCATACGACGGCGAACATCTCTATGCCAGCGCCCGCGAGCCAAAGCGTCTCTGGCAACTACCCGATATTGGCCACGTCCGCGCCTTCGAGTTCCTGCCGGACGTATGGATCGAGCGCGTCGGCACCTTTCTTGATGAATATCTAGCCAGCGCGCCCATGCTACAAACCATGCGGGCGCCCGATCGCCAGATGGCAAGCGGCGAGTAGGAAACGATGCCAGAGTTACCCGAGGTTGAATTTGTCGCGCGGCAACTTCAGACGGAGCTGGTTGGAAGCCGCGTCGTCTCCGCGCATGTATCCTGGGCGCGCACTATTGGCGATATGGACACGCGGGAGTTCGCGGAGCGCGTCGCGAGGCAGACAGTCAGACGCATTGGTCGCCGGGGCAAGCTCCTGCTCATCTTCCTCGACGGGGGCGATGTCCTGGCGATCCATCGGCGCATGTCGGGCAATCTGTATATCTCGCCGCCCGCCACGGAAGATCCGTACACGCGCGTCAGCTTCTCGCTGGATGACGGGCGCCGCTTGCTCTACAGCGACCCGCGCAAGTTTGGTCGCCTTTCGCTTGTAGCTGAAACTGACCTCGATGCGACCTTTGCCGGGCTGGGACCAGAGCCGCTCGCGCGGGAATTCACGCCTGATGCTCTCGCTCAGCGGCTGGCGACGACCAAGCGAGCGATCAAAGCGACGCTCCTGGATCAAGCGGTGATCGCCGGTTTGGGAAACATCTACGCCGACGAAGCGCTCTATTGCGCTGGTATCCATCCGCTTCGACCGGCAAACTCACTCACACGTGATGAGATTGTCGCGCTCCATGGCGGTATCCAGACTGTGCTTGAGACGGGCATCCGCTATGGTGGCACGACAATTGGACGCCATCGCGATGCCTTCAACGAGGCGGGCACGAACGTCGCGCACCTCAATGTGTACCAGCACACTGGTCAACCCTGCCGTCGCTGCGGCACCCCTATCCGCCGCATTGTGGTAGCTCAGCGCGGCACACACTATTGCCCGCACTGTCAGCCGGACTCCACGGTACGCGAAAAGCGCCCCGCTATTCGTGAATAGCGAGGCGCCGCGGCCATTTCAGCGTGTTAGGGCTTGTTTCCTGGAGTCGCCGTCGAGCTTCCCGGCGGCGTACTGCCCGGACCCGCCGTGGCTGTCGCCTGCGCTCCGGGGTTCGGCGTGAAGAAGGTTGTGGCGCTGTATGCCTGCCCACTATACGTCGTAGATGCGGTGACAGTCACCGGCTGCCCGGAATTTGGATCGTTGATGGTGAATGTAATGGCGGCTAACCCATCGGCGTTGGTATTGCCTGAGTACGTTCCGCTCGTCGGTCCGCTCAGGATGATGCTCACGCCGAGGTTCGCCGCGGGCTGGGGTGGATTCTGCATTGACTGATCCTGCTTGCGGCAGAGGACGTAGATGGTGATGGTATCATTATTGGCGGGCGAGTAATTAGAAGGCCACGCGCCAATCGTGAACGGTGGAAACGCGGGCGTCGGTTGCCCGTTATTGGGCGCGGGCGTATGGAATCCGGTGACGCCGCCATTGCCGTTACCGTTGCTGTTTGGGAGCGAAGCTGATGGAGTCGCGCACGCGACAAAGACCACCGCGATGATGCTGAGTGCGACTACAAGCAGCCCAAACCGCTTTGCCGGAGCTGTCATCGCTGTCCCTACCTCCATATATTCCGTTCGCCGCCTGATTATCTTTCGAAGTCTTCGCCCCAACTGCATCGGCGCGCCCATTCGGTGCCCCAGTCTCGTTGCTGGTCCGCTACGAGATATGATAGCACGACAGCCAGGCGATTGCAGTCAACGCGTAGTCTACATCAGCCGGCGATGCGGCATCAGATTCTGGCCCGATTGGGCTATCGCACCAGCTAGCCGCTATAGTTGCGAGAGCGAGGTGGTTCTTGCGGAGCGGTTGCGTATATTTCTGCTCGCGTGCTATTATTATGTCATGACACAGCATTCGCACCGTCCACGACGAATCTGCTGTGTCATGTGGGAGGTCATTCGTGGGATACAGCGACGAGAAGGACTCGTCCGCAGCCATCGAACCGGTTGAGGGCGAGCGCTCCGGACAAATCGAAGCGCGACTGGATCTGGGGCGCGAGCGCCGAACCGGCATCCCGGAGATCATCTTAGCGGAGGTGAAGACGGACGATCAGGTCGTCGCCATCGTGCGCTCGTTTCTGGAGCGCCGAGGCCATGCGCTTGTCAGCCGCTTACGAGCGGAGATGAGTGAGCGCCTCAGGCGCGAATTCGACGAGTGCGAAGTAGATCTACGCGTGCTGGCGCGGGCCGCGGCTATCCATGCTCGGGGGTATCAGCGTCCTCACACCGGTGGCCAGATCGGCATATTGACGGCGGGGACCAGTGACGTGGCTATTGCCGAGGAGGCACGGCTAGTCGCCGAGGAGATGGGTGTGGAGGTCACGACGCTCTATGATGTTGGCGTGGCTGGCATCCACCGACTCTTCGAACCGCTCGATGCGCTTTTCCGACGCGATGTGGCGGCGCTGGTGGTCTGTGCGGGGATGGACGGCGCGCTGCCATCGGTTGTGGCGGGACTCGCGCCGGTGCCAGTCATCGGGGTACCTACCAGCGTCGGTTATGGCGCGGGCGGCAAAGGCCGAGCGGCTTTGCTCTCCATGCTCCAAACCTGTGTTCCGGGATTGACGGTCGTTAACATCAATAACGGCGTGGGGGCTGGAGCAACGGCTGCACTCATCGCCAATCGAGCCGCGCGCGCTCGTTCCCAAGGAGAGCGCCTAGCGAAGTCCGTATAACGGAGAGCATGGACTAAAGCGCGTATCAACAGTACTTTCGGGTTGTTAACCGACCATTGATGTGCGTACAATGTGATCAACATCACACTGCCAGTTTCTTTGGATGCCGCCGAGCAGTCTTGGTATGAAACCTGCTATTCAAAGCCATGCAGGTTGCGTGATCGGCTGCATTCCAAGAATGGCGTGGTGGATGTTAGACACGCCACGATACTCGTGAGCACACTACCGTTCGATTACAAGAGAGGTGCGAACAATGGCAACAAGTAAGCGCGGACCTGAACCAGGGTCCCAGAAGGCGAAACACGGCGGGCAAGCGGTCCGCGAGAAGTACGGACCTGAGTTCTACTCCCGCATCGGCAAGAAGGGTGGCGAAGCCGTCAAAGAAAAGCTCGGCCCATCGTTCTATGCTGAGATCGGCAAGAAGGGTGGCGAGTCCACCAAGCGACAGCAAGGCCCTGAGTTCTACTCCCGCATCGGCAAGAAGGGTGGCGAGCGCGGTCGGGGCACGCCGAAGCAGCAAGCATCGCGCACCCGCACTCCCGCCCAATAAGCCATCTCAATGTGGGTAAAGTATGAAACATGCTGACCCATATGTGAGGTAGGAGTTGCCCGGTACCCAGCAACGTACCGGGCGTGAGCGGCGCTGGTACGTACCAGCGCCGCTCGTCTATTGCCACCATTCTGTCTCAAACGCCCCGTCCCCCAGCCGCCTACTCGCAAATCTCCACGTATATACACTCAATCTCAACCTCTTCCTGACTGGATGAGTAGAGACTCGCTGAGACTGCTTGGAGTACACTTCTCAAGGACACTCTAGAACCCTCTCTGTGTCCGCGAGGAGCCCGCTGTATGCTGCAAGAACGTTATGCGCCGCCTGAACAAGCCAGCGCACCACAGATACATGTGATTGATCTTCCAACTGCGCCGTCCACTGATGCTGACGACGCATTGCCCGCGCTACCGTTGCCCGCGTTGCCGACCAGCTATCGTGTTGCCAAGCGCGCGCTGGATATTCTAGTGAGCGCGCTGGTATTGGTCGTTCTCTCGCCGATATTACTCGCGACGGCGCTGCTTATCGTATTGACGTCGCGTGGTCCAGCATTCTTTCGCCAGCAGCGCGTAGGCGAAGGTGGCCGCATTTTCACGATGTATAAGTTCCGTTCGATGTATGTCAACGCGGATCACTCGCTGCACAGGGCGACGTATGCGAATTTCGTCGCGGGTAAGGGCGGCAATGGCAAGGTGACACGAGAATCGCTGCGGCTGGCAGGGTTAGCGACCGCAACCGACGACGACGACACCGACGAAGAGGATTTCTACGCTGAACGGCGGCGCGGTATCATTCGCCGCCAGCTCCACCGGCTGCGTCCTCTGTTGCATGCCGACGATCCGCGGATCACTCCAATGGGCGCGCTCATTCGTGTTACCAGTGTTGACGAGCTGCCGCAGCTTCTCAACGTCCTGTTGGGCGACATGTCGCTGGTCGGTCCGCGCCCACCAATACCCTACGAAGTGCGCATGTACCGGCGCAAGCATCTTTTACGCCTCGCTATTCAGCCTGGCGTCACGGGCATCTGGCAGGTGCGTGGACGCAACAAGGTACCTTTCGAGCAGATGGTAGATATGGACATCGCCTACATCAAGAGCCGCACCTTCTGGCTGGATCTGAAGCTTCTTATTCTGACCATCCCCGCGGTGCTGAACAAGCGTACCGAAAAGTAACCTGGCGAGATGGACCGCGGGGTCCGCGCCGCGCAATCCTTCGCTAGACGTAAAAGCGAGCGCGCAGTTGCCAATGTGCCTCCATTTGCCCCATAGTGTGTGATATATGTTGTCGCGTGGCGACCAGCCAGCGCATGAGAACTTCACCTCCGCGCGCACTGGCCCGCAACGGCGCGGTGGCGCCGATATGGACACTCTGTGGGGATACGATTATGGCCACGGCAAAACGCCAGACTCTTGGGAGTGTATGGCTGGTCTGGGTGAGGACGCTCTACACGGGCTATCTCGCCAGCGTCATGGCTACCGGGATCGTCTCTATCGCGCTCTACCTCAACCATGTGACCGTGCTATCGGTGATCCTCTGGGTCGTCGCGTGCATATTGCTGGCATTCCTGACGGCTGTCTATGTGCTGCGGTGGGTGATGTTCCCACGCGAGGTTCGCAGCAATCTTACCGATCCGACCACGGTATTCGGCTATTTTACGTTTGTTGCCGCTGTCGGCGTCGTCGCCACACGGTTTTCGCTCGGCGGCTGGACACTTGTCCCAGGTATTCTGACGTTGATAGCGGCTGCCTCGTGGCTGGTATTGACATACTGGGCGTTTGCGATGCTCATCTTTGTCAGTGGCCGCATGATAGATCAATCGGTCAATGGATCCTGGCTGATCTCGATTGTCGCTACAGAGTCTCTAGCAATCACCTGGGTCTTGCTGATTCAGGTGCGGCCCGAACTTACGGCGGTGCTACAGCTCGTCGCCTATATGTTTTGGACGTTTGGCGTGCTCCTGTATCTCATCTTCATCGCCTTCATCATGTATCGCTTCTTCTTCACGCATATACGGCCGACCGATCTTTCTCCCCCGTACTGGATCAATATGGGCGCGATGGCTATCACGACGGTCGCGGGAGCGCGCCTATTTCAGCTCCCACATCCCGACGCCTTTCTGACACCGCTGAAATCCTACATTTTGGGCTTCACGGTGATGATGTGGGCGTGGGGAACCTGGTGGATTCCGCTACTCATCATTATCGGCATCTGGAAGTATGGCATTTCCAAACAACTGCTCACGTATGCGCCACCGCTTTGGAGCATTGTCTTCCCGCTGGGCATGTACGCGACGGCAGTGCAGCTGCTGGCAAAGATTCCTGGATTAGAGTTCGTGGGTGTAATAGGCCCCGCGGCCACCTGGATCGCGTTCGGCGCATGGGCCCTGACGGCTGCTGGCTGGGCCTGGTCAGCCATCTCCACCGTCCGCTCTCTGGGCGCCGCTCAAGCGATAGTGAATCGCCCCTCTACCCGCCAGGAGGCTCAAGGGCAGATCTCGCGCTCCGGCTCGGTGGCGAATGCCGACAGCGCCGCGGCACGGGTGGATGACGCGGAACAGCACGGCACAGATACGGGCACGACCGGTTATGTTACAGAAGCCGGCTCGCGTGGTGATACGCGAGGCCCCGCCTCCTAGCGAGGTATCGCGGCGCATCGCCACTGTTTCGCCTGACTGGTATGCTGATTCTG
>Ga0209166_10002187_pt1 | contig 15196 bp, 14 predicted proteins | sample Coa_R1_3_FD_187151 | JGI IMG/M metagenome (GOLD analysis project Ga0209166, IMG submission 187151) | Surface soil microbial communities from Centralia Pennsylvania, which are recovering from an underground coalmine fire - Coalmine... | ecosystem: Environmental > Terrestrial > Soil >... | reverse complement strand
TCAAAACATGCGGTGTTTGTGGCGGAATCGGCTGCCGCGGGAAAGGAACTTGTTGGCTGGCTGCATATTAGCGTGTCGGCTTTGTTGGAGAGCGATATCCGCGCCGAGGTGAACGGGTTGATTGTCGCGCAAAGTCAACGCAGCGCGGGAGCCGGCGCCAAACTTCTGGAAGCTGCCGAGGACTGGGCGCGAGAACGCGGCTGCCGCGCCGTAAATGTCCGGTCCAACGTAGTTCGCGAGCGAGCGCACGTCTTCTATGAGCGCAACGGCTACGAACATTACAAAACGCAAAAAGCCTTCCGCAAGGCGCTCTAGCCTCAACCGCCGATAAGACCTTCAATAAAACGGGACAGCCAGAAATCGCCCCTCTACAGGGTTACCTTTGCACAGCTACCCGTCCGCATACGGCACAGGTATATCGTAGTACGATATACTGGAGGCATGACGGAGATTACGACCGAGGAGTACCGGGCCCTGGCCGAACTGCGCTATCGCATCCGGCATTTCCTGCAAGCGGGCGACGCCAAGGCCCAAACCGCGGGCCTGGAGCCTCAACAATATCTTCTTCTGCTCACCATTCGAGGGTTGCCCGCCGGTGAGGAGGCCACCATCCGGAATTTGGCGGAGCGCCTGGCCCTCAAACATCACAGCGTCGTGGAGTTGATCGACCGCCTGGAGACCCACGGCTATGTGCGTCGTGCACGCGGGCGCGATGACCGCCGCCGCGTGCTGGTATCCTTACTCCCCCGCGGCGAGCGCCTTCTGGAACACGTGGCACGGCATCGTATCGGTGAATTGCGATCCAACGGGCATGAGCTGGTTCGCGCCATCTATCAATTGCTGGAAAAAACCCCGAACGTAACCCTCAAGCATAGCCCCCCAAAGAAAGCCCGAAATGGATGACCAGATACTGTCCGCGAAGCTGAGTCAAAACAAGACGGGCAAAGCGTGGAAGGAATTGGGTGATTTCACCACCACCACCCGGACTCTGCCGATTTCGGCCCTGGCCATCGGCATTGGAGTAGTGGCCGCCTTCGTCGCGCTAGCCCTGCTCCGCCTGATTGGCCTCTTCACCAATCTGTTTTACTTCGGCCGCTGGAGCACCGCGATGGTTTCGCCGGTGGGCAATCATCTGGGAATCTACAGTGTGCTGGTGCCCATCGGCGGGGCGCTGATCATTGGAGTGATGGCCCGCTACGGTTCGGAGCGCATCCGCGGCCACGGCATTCCCGAAGCGATTGAGGCAATTCTGATCAATGGCAGCCGCGTCGAGCCCAAAGTGGCCATTCTGAAACCGATCTCGTCGGCCATTTCGATTGGTTCGGGCGGCCCGTTCGGCGCGGAGGGGCCCATCATCATGACCGGCGGCGCATTCGGCTCGCTGATCGCGCAGCTCTTCCACCTCACTAGCGCCGAGCGAAAAACTTTGCTGGTCGCGGGAGCCGCCGCGGGCATGTCCGCCACGTTCGCCGCTCCGGTGGCTTCCGTGCTCTTGGCCGTGGAACTCCTGCTGTTTGAATGGAAGCCGCGCAGCCTAATTCCGGTAGCACTGGCCAGTGCGACGGCGGCGGTACTCCGCCGTTACCTGCTGGGCCTGGGTCCCTTGTTTCCGGTCCCCGAGCATCCTCTATTCATCGGGCCCAAGGGCCTGCTGGGTTGCGTTCTGGTCGGTCTGCTCGCCGGAGGGTTATCGGCGCTGCTAACCATTTCTGTTTACGCCGCCGAAGACCTGTTTCAGCATCTGCGCATTCACTGGATGTGGTGGCCGGCCATCGGGGGCCTGGCCATCGGCTTGGGTGGCCTGATTTTTCCGCAAGCGCTGGGCGTGGGCTACGACATGATCGGCGGCCTGCTACAAGGCACGGTTACCACCCACGTAATTCTCGGCGTGTTGCTGGTCAAATGGTCCATCTGGGCGGTCTCGTTGGGATCGGGCACCTCCGGCGGCGTGCTAGCCCCGCTGCTCATGATGGGCGGCGCGCTAGGCGGCCTGGAGGCCATGATTTTACCCAACGAAGGCATGGGGTTCTGGCCGTTAATCAGCATGGGCGCGGTGCTCGGGGGGACCATGCGTTCACCCTTCACCAGCATCGTGTTTGCGTTTGAGCTAACCCACGACGCCAACGTATTTCTGCCGCTGCTGGTGGGGAGCATGGTGGCCCATGGATTCACCGTGCTGGTGCTGAAACGCTCGATTCTGACCGAGAAAGTCGCGCGCCGCGGATTCCATTTGAGCCGCGAATATGCCGTCGACCCGCTGGAAATCCTGTTCGTACGCGAAGTCATGCGCACGAAAGTGGCTGTGCTGTCCGCGACCAGCACCATCGACCAAGTGAAGCATGCGCTGCGAACCGAGCACCGCCAGGCGCAACGCCTTCTGCCGGTAGTGGATTCCAGCCGCCGCCTGGTAGGCGTCGTGACTCGCGGAGATATCCGCGACAGCCTGGCCACCAACGGAGATGCCAAACGCGAGATCCGCGAAGTGGTACGCGAGGAAAGCGTCGCCGCTTTCCCCGATGAACCGCTGCGCCTGGTCGTTTATCGTATGGCGGAGAAGGGGTTGACGCGAATGCCGGTGGTCGAACGCGACACCGGACAATTCCTGGGCTTGGTTTCACTCGACGATCTGCTCAAAGCGCGCGCCCGGCATCTGGAAGAAGAGCGCCGCCGCGAGCAAAGCATAAAACTAAAGTTCTTTATTCCCGGCGATGGAAACCCGAAGGATACAACCGTAACCCCGGCATGAGGACTCGGCGAATCTCTGCGTCACTCTGCGCCTCGGCGTTGTCTTCTTCTTGCCGGCAGCTTTCACCAAACCCGGGCGGTACGACGATAGGTACAGGTATACAAGCGTGCTCCATGCGCACCAATCAGGCATCCAACGAGCAACAAGAAAGCAGGCACGGAGTACCCGATGGGCGCTGAAGGCAACGAGCAAACTGTCCCAAGCCGCTGGTGGACTCCCTCGCAGTGCTGGGCCGCGCTGCTGAAGCAGCGCGAGGAACAAGTCTTTCTGCTGGTTACGTTGCTAATCGGCGCCCTGGTCGGCGCGACCGTTGTTGCTTTCATCGTTTTAACCGAAAGATTTGGCGCCCGCATCGATGCCACCGTGGCCGCCGCTTGGCGCCGGTTCCTTGTCCCCATCGTCGGCTCGCTATCCATGGGCTTCCTGCTTTACAGATATTTTCCGGATGCCCGCGGCAGCGGCGTGCCGCAAACCAAAGCGGCCTTGTTCGCGCGCGGAGGCCGCATTTCCCTGCGCACCGTGTTCGGCAAGTTTTTCTGCACCTCCGCAACTTTGGCCAGCGGCATCCCGCTCGGGCGCGAAGGCCCCTCCGTGCAAGTCGGCGCCGGCATCGCTTCGTTACTGGGGCGCGCTCTCGGTTTGAGTCCGGAAAAAATTAAGGCCCTGGTTCCGGTCGGCGCAGCAGCGGCCGTCGCGGCTGCATTCAATACCCCGCTGGCTGCGGTGCTGTTTGCCTTGGAAGAAGTCGTCGGCGACTTGCATGCGCCGGTTTTGGGTTCCGTGGTCCTGGCTTCGGCCACCTCCTGGGCCATGCTCCGTCTTTTGCTGGGCAATGACCCGCTGTTCAAAGTTCCGCAATATCAGTTGGTCAGCCCCGTGGAGTTCTTCATCTACGCGGTGCTCGGCGTCCTCGGAGGCCTGATCTCCGTCGCCTTCACGAAACTGCTGCTGAACTTGCGGCAGCGCTTCCTTCGCCTGCCGCGAAAAACCATGTGGTATCAGCCGGCGGTCGGCGGGTCGGTATTATGGGCTGGTTCGTCCCGCAAACTTTGGGCGTGGGATACGGCTATGTCGGAAAAGTGCTCAATGGCCAGATGGTCCTGCGGCTGATGATTCTGCTTTTGGTGTTCAAGCTTTTCGCCGTCGTCATCAGCTACGCATCAGGCAACGCCGGCGGCATCTTCGGTCCGGCGTTGTTCCTGGGCGCTATGCTCGGCGGCGCCGTCGGCACCATGGCGCATAATCTCTTCCCCAGCCACGTAGCCACCGCTGGCGCCTACGCTCTGGTCGGCATGGGCACCGCGTTCGCCGGCATTGTCCGCGCTCCCATGACTTCCGTCGTGATGATCTTCGAGACCACCCGCGATTATGCGGTCATCGTTCCCCTGATGATCTCCAACCTGGTCAGCTTTTTTATCTCCTCGCGTCTGCAACCACAACCTATTTACGAGGTTCTGGCCTATCAGGATGGCATCCATTTGCCCACCGCCGAGTCCCGCTCCAGCGCGAGCCACCGGCGCGTGATTCAGGCCATGCGTCCGGCGAACGATGTGCTGAAGGCAGACATGACCATACGGGAAGCATTGGAGAAAGCGGAAGTCAGCGGACTGCGCGCCTGGCCGGTCATTGGTGAACGAGGCTTGATCGGCATGGTCACCCTGGCGGTGCTAAAGAAAGCGGCGGCCGATGGGCTTTCCAACGCCAAGATAATGGATTGGATCGAGCACCGGGAATTTCCGCATTTACATTCCGATCAGTCGCTTACCGTAGCGTTGGAACGCATGGGTGCCGCAGGACTGGACACCTTACCGGTAGTCAGCCGCGCGAATGTGAATAAGCTGGAAGGTGTTGTTGCTCTACAGGACGTGCTCAAGTTCTATGGATTCGCTTCTCAGGTCGAACCGCCCGCACCAGGTGCGCCGTAGGAACAGCGCAACCCCATTGTCATGGCGGCCTAAAATCCGCCGCCACCGCCGCCTCCAAATCCTCCCCCGGAAGATCCCCCGCCGGAGAACCCCGATCCGCCCGAACTGCGCGGCGCCGAAGCCATAACACTCCCGGCGCGCGACGACATCGAGCTGAGATCGTTGGTAAACATCATGGGATAGAAGTTCGGCCCGTACGTGGAACCGCGATACCACTGCGGCGGTTGTGTCAGGATGCCCTGGAACGCCCGGCTCCAATTTTTCTCGACTCCCAGGGCCATCGCGAACGGCAGAAATTTCTCGAACATTTCTGGCGTCTTGATCGTTCGATTGAAGCGATCCGATTCCACGTGCACCAGAAAATCCTCAAATCCCAGTACCCCTTCCAGAGCCCTCGTTCCTTGCTCCGTATGCGCGGGCATAAACCATCCAAATCCGCAGATGATCGCTCCGGAACCGATTCCCGCGGCGATAAATGCCAGCGGCGCCATGCCTTGGCTGACCGCGATCTTCACGCCTCCAAACACAAGCAGAAAGCCGATTACGATACCCGCCCCGATATATGCGGAACGCACGCTGTCCGGCCGCCGGGTGTAATAGCCATCCGTTACCAGCGACGCGAAAATGTCGCTTTTGATGCCCGGCAAATTTGTATAGAAATGATTTTCCAGGCTGGACATGGACACGGTTTCGCCCACCACTCCCGACGTGAACAAACCCTCGAGCAGGGTTTGCTCGTGCGGTTTCAGCGTTGCCCAGGTCCCGCGGTCCTTTTGCACGATGAAGTTATAGTCCTTGTCGTGCATTAGCCCCAACATGCGGTCCTTCTGATGTTCTTCGATGACGATGTAACCGCGCACCGCCAGGTCCACAATGGACGCCGTAATGTCGCGCATGTCCGCCGAGTTATCCACCAGCGTGCCCACTTCTCCGGGCGTGAGCTGGGCCGGCGGCTCATATTGCGTGGCAATCGGACGCAAACGCGGATCGCGCCCGCGCGTCCACCATAAGTACGACATTATGACAAATACGGCGATAGGAATGCCGAGCGGCCAATTGCTGCGAATCAACTGCGCGATTTTGCTCGCTGTCGAAGGCTCGTGCACAAAGCCTTTATCGAACGCCACCGCTACCGTCATTCCCTCGTGCAGCCGCAGCGGCTCACGGGTCCGTACCTCCACGCCATTTCCTGCGATTTCCACGTCCGCGTTTTGCCCGTGCGAGCGGTAGGCGCCGGTAAACACATTGGCGCGAATATTCGTGGTCCCTTCCGGAAGGACGATGCGCGCGCTGGCCGCCTCGATCGGGATGTCCCATTCATCCCCAGTCACATTCCAGTACAGCTCGTCGTGGTCCTCAAAAAACCGCAACGCATCGGAAACCCAATATTCGATGGAAATGTTTTGCGTGGAATTGTCCGCGTCCGGGACATAAATCTTCAGCTTGAGGTAATGCCGCTCCCGGCTGGTTTCATACTTCAGTGCGTGCCCGCTGCCGTCCGTGATGTGCTTCACGTCCAGGAACAACGAGTAATTCAGCCCCTGGGGCGTGACGTATTCGACCGGAATCGTTCGATACAGCCCGTGCCAGGGACCCCCAAGAAAGTGCGCTTGAATCGTTTCGGTGACGTCGATCGAACCGTCCGGCATCACCATCGTGTCGGACTGGAAATTCTCGATGCGCAGTTGACGCGTACTGATCGCCCAAGCCGCGGAAAAAAAGAAAACCGCGCTTGCTGCGATGAAGAGGAAGGCCCGTATCGCAGCGCAGCGCACGCCCGTCATTGCAGGTAAGCCCCGTTTACTCATGCCGTCGGCGTGCTGAAGCTGACCTTGGGCGCTTCCCGTTCCGCCGCCGCCGACACTTCAAAGAACTCGCGCGGCTTGAATCCCAGCATGTTCGCGAAAATATTCGTGGGAAATTGTTGGATTTTTGTATTCAGGTCCCGTACCACCGCATTGTAATAGCGCCGCGCGTTCTGCAGCGTATCCTCGATCTGGCTCAGCGAATTCTGCAGCGCAGTGAAACTCTCGATGGCGCGCAGCTGCGGATACGCCTCGGAAAGCGCAAACAAACTTTTGAGCGCTCCGGAAAGCATATTTTCCGCCTGCGCCTTGTCGCCCGGACCGGTCGCGGTCATGGCCCGGTTGCGCGCGTTGATCACCGCTTCTAACGTGCCTTTCTCGTGCCCCGCATATCCTTTGACCGTTTCCACCAGGTTGGGGATCAGGTCATAGCGCCTCTTAAGTTGCACGTCGATGTCCGCCCACGCGTTGTCGCAGGCGACTTTCAGCCGTACCAGGCTGTTGTACATCCCGATCGAGAAAAGAAGGATCAGGACCAGCGCAATCAAAATAATCCAGCCAATCATTGGCCCACCCCACGCGGCGAGATGTACGTGCGTGCTGCCGTAACCTCAATATACGTGCGCCCGCCAAGCGCTGTAAAGAACCGCCGCGCCGGCCCGTGTGTGCCCGGCGCTGCATCCACAATGTTACCTCTGGCATAACGTCGCCAATTAGTTTATGCTGCGCTTGGCTTTGCGACGGCTTTCCCCCCATGCTCTTCAAGACGCTCAGCGCTTCCGTCTATGGCATCGACGCCTACGTGGTTGAGGTCGAGGTCGACGTCGGCTCCGCCCGCATGCAAGACTTCAACGTCGTCGGACTCCCGGACAACGCCGTCAAGGAAAGCCGCGAGCGCATCAAGTCCGCTCTGCGCAATTGCGGCTTCGAGTTCCCTCATGGCCAGGGTGTGACCATCAACCTCGCGCCTGCCGATGTCCGCAAAGAAGGCTCCGCATTCGATTTGCCGATGGCCCTGGGCCTTACCGGCTGCATGGGCCAGTTCTTCGGCAAAATGCTCGATAAATGTATGTTCCTCGGCGAGCTCTCGCTGGACGGCAGCGTGCGCCCGGTACGCGGCGCATTGTCCGCGGCCCTGGCCGCCCGCGAGGTTGGCTTGAAATCCGTGGCCGTTCCGGAAGCCAACGCGCGCGAAGCCGCGGTCGTCGAGGGCGTGGAAGTCTTTGGTCTCAAGTCGCTGCCGCAAGCCGTGGACTTGGTGAACTCCCCTGAATCCTTCCAGCCGGTGCGCGTCGATGCCCGTCAACTGCTCACCGAAGCCGCTCAATACTCCGTCGATTTGCGCGACGTTCATGGCCAGCAGGCCGCCAAACGCGCGCTGGAAGTCGCCTGTGCTGGCGGTCATAACATTCTTTTCATCGGTCCTCCCGGCGCAGGCAAGACCATGCTGGCCAAGCGCATCCCCACCATTCTTCCGCCTATGTCGCTCGAGGAAGCCATCGAGACCACCCGCATTCACAGCGTGGCCGGCGTGCTGGAGGATGCCCGCGGCCTGGTGGGCACCCGCCCCTTCCGTTCGCCGCACCACACCATCAGCGACGCCGGTCTCATCGGGGGTGGTGCCGTACCGCGGCCCGGTGAAGTTTCACTTGGGCACAATGGCGTGCTCTTCCTCGACGAACTTCCCGAATTTCAGCGCAACGTCCTGGAAGTCATGCGCCAGCCGCTCGAAGACGGCTCCGTCACCATCGCCCGTGCAGCCGTTTCCGTAACCTTTCCCTCCCGCTTCATGCTCGCCGCCGCCATGAACCCGTGCCCTTGCGGCTATTTCGCCGATCCTACTCGCGAATGCCATTGCACCCCGGCCATGATTCAGCGCTACGTCTCCAAAATTTCCGGCCCCTTGCTGGATCGCATCGATATCCACATCGAAGTGCCCGCCGTCAAGTACAAGGAGCTTCGCGCCCCAGCTTCGGCGGAAGATTCTGCCGCGGTCCGCCAGCGTGTCATCGACGCCCGCAACCGCCAATCCGATCGTTATCGCGCCGACAAGAAAACCTATTCCAACGCGCAAATGATGCCCAAAATGATCCGCAAATTCTGTGCAATCACTCCGGAAGGCGAAAAATTGCTGGAGAACGCCATCACTCGCCTGGGCCTTTCTGCTCGAGCGCACGATCGAATCCTGAAAGTCGCTCGCACCATCGCGGACCTGGACCCCTCCGAAAACATCGAGCCCCGCCACTTGAGCGAAGCTATCCAGTACCGCACACTGGACCGCTCGTATTGGGCGTAAAGCTTGCCGTCTGCATGCCGTGCACCTTTCGAAGCCTGCCGCCTACAGCGAACCCCGCACCCTTACAGCGACAACCGCCCCGCCCTCGGGCGCCTGCTCCATTGACTCCGTTTCCGTACGTGTGTTACCCATAAGGCGCCCACAACCGGGCTCATTGGGCGCTGGTGACGCTCTCCGCATGACTCAAGACGCCAAGCATCTGGAGATGACGTTGGAAACGCAGGTGGAAAGCGTCAATCTTGCCGAGGAGATGTGTCTGCGCGTCGCGGAAGCGGCCGGATTTGGTGAAGACGATTGCTACCGCATTGGGATGTCCGTGCGCGAAGGCGTAATCAATGCCTTCCACTATGGCAATGAAGAGCGGCCGGAAAAAAAAATTCACCTGGCTTTGGATCTGACCTCGGAAAAAATGATCATTCACGTATTGGATGAAGGCAAAGGTTTCGATCTCGGCCGTGTTCCGGACCCTCTCGCGCAAGAAAACCTCCTCAGCACTTCCGGCCGCGGCATATTCCTGATGCGCGCCTTCATGGATGAATTTCAGGTTGTTCCCGGCCGCACCGGCGGAGCCGAAATTATCATGTCCAAGAGGTTGCCGCGGTCCGGCAATCCCGGAACCAATGGCAAAACCGGTCAGGGCGCTGCGCCGAAAAAGGAAGCTTGAGCTTAAACTCATGGCACTGCGAGCCACATATCGTGAAGCGGCGGGTGTGACGGTTGTTGACATCGGTGGCCGCATCACCCTGGGTGAAGGTAGCGCCCTGTTGCGAAAAACCGTCCGTGAGTTGCTGGAGGAGCAGCGTACCTCGATTCTGTTGAACCTGGCCGACGTCGACTATATCGACAGCTCCGGCATCGGTGAATTGGTCAGCGCTTATACCGGAGTCAAAAATCGCGGCGGCAATCTCAAGCTCCTCCACCTCACCAAGAAAGTTCACGACCTCCTCCAACTCACCAAGCTCTTCACCGTCTTCGAAGTCTATTCGGATGAGGGCATTGCTTTGCGCAGTTACCGCTAGTCGCGTCGGCCAGCTTGCGCGCTAACCAATCCTTACGCCCCCTCCCTTCAACTGCGCCCGCTCGCCAGTCGCCTCCGGATGCGGCAGAATCGAGGCAACGCCAAGGAACCATGAGCACCAGGTCTGACACCATTTGGGTCGAGTCTCGCGCCAGGGAACTGGGTTTTGATCTTTGCGGCATTGTGTCGGCCAAACAGTTCGATTTCCCCGAACTGCGGCATACCCAAGAGTGGCTGAAGCGGGGATTCGCCGGGGAAATGCAATATCTAGCCGATCCGCGGCGGAGCGCCACCCTGGAAGCCTTTCCGGAAGTTCGCAGCGTGATCGTCTGCGCTCTCAACTACAATACCGATCTGCCCAGAAGCGTCGATGTGGTCCATCTCCCACTGGATCCCGAGCCCCGGGCTTGGATTTCCCGTTACGCCTGGGGTGATGACTACCATCAGGTCCTGCTCGAAAAACTAAGCCAGTTGACCGCTGCCCTCCGCGAGCGTTTCACCGAGGCCTTCGATGCCCGCGTGTACACCGACACCGGGCCATTACAGGAGCGCATCTTCGCCAAATACGCGGGGCTCGGCTGGTTGGGGAAAAATACCCTGCTCTTGAATCAACGCCTGGGTTCATGGATTTTTCTGGGCGCCGTTCTCACTACCCTGGATTTGCTTCCATCCCTCGAGCAGGGTGCTTTGCCTCCGCCAGATTTGTGCGGAAGCTGCCGGCGCTGCATTGACGCCTGCCCCACTCAGGCTTTCGTCGAACCCTACGTCATGGATGCCCGCCGGTGCATCTCCTATCTGACCATCGAGTTGCGCGGCCCCATTCCCCACGAATTTCGCGAGCCCATGGGTAGCCACGTCTTCGGTTGCGACATTTGCCAGGACGTTTGCCCTTGGAACCGCCGCTCGCCCACTTCTGCATCAGAACAATTTCGCCCCAGGATTTTCCCCTCTGCCCTCGAACTCCCGCCCCCAGAACACGCAATCGCCGAAAGTTCGGACCTGGCCCCCGAACAGCAATCGACATCGGACGTAGCCGAGGATTCATTGTTTCTGCCTCGGCTGGAGTGGCTGGCGGCCATGAACGAAACACAGTTCCGCCGCCTGTTCCGCGGCAGCGCCATGAAGCGCACCAAATGGCGCGGCTTGCTTCGCAATGCTTGCATCGCTCTGGGCAACGCGGAGCTTCACCCCGGAACGCTCATTCATCACCGGATTACCGGCCTTTTGCGCCGATTGTCGACCTCGCAAGATGCCCTCGTCGCGGAATCTGCCCTTTGGGCTCTCACCCGCATCGAATAAGCGGGCGAACGCAGACTCGCCTTCTAAAAATAGTCGCACTTCCGGCCCGCCCTTTACCTTCGTCAACGGTAAAGCGGTATAATTCGCTGCGCACGTCGACTCGTCTGCCTCGCCGAACAGCTTCCGGTGCATCACCGCAAGTCAACTCGGCCCTAGCTCGCCGGCGCCGCAACTGGTTTTTGCAATACATCTCAAAATGGAGGAACAACCGTGGCATTTACCGTGCCCCCGCTGCCTTACTCATTCGACGCTCTGGAACCCCACATTGACGCCAAAACCATGGAAATCCACCACGACAAGCATCATGCGGCCTACGTCACCAATCTCAACAAGGCCCTCGACGGCCATGCCGATCTGCAATCCAAATCGCTCGACGATCTGCTGAAAAACCTCGATTCCCTTCCTGAGAACATCCGCCAAGCCGTCCGCAATAATGCTGGCGGCCACTGGAATCATTCGCTCTTCTGGACCCAGCTAAAAAAGGGCGGCGGTGGCGAGCCCAAAGGCGACCTGGCCGCCGCCATTAAATCCGCGTTCGGCTCCTTTGCGGACTTCCAGGCGAAATTTGCCGCCGCTGCCACCGGCCGCTTCGGGTCCGGCTGGGCTTGGCTGCTGGTCAAAGACGGGAAGCTGGCTATCGACTCCACTCCCAATCAGGACACCCCCATCTCATTGAAGGCTAAGGCCGTGCTCGGATTGGACGTTTGGGAGCACGCCTACTATTTGAAATACCAGAATCGCCGGCCCGATTACATTGCTGCATGGTGGCATGCGGTCAACTGGGATTCCGCTGCGGAACAATTTGCCAGCGCCCGCAAATAACCAAGGCCGCAACGTTAAATCAAAAACGAAGAAGGGCCCGAACCGCGATGCGGTCCGGGCCCTTTGCTCCTGCACTGTGAAAGAAATTACGCCAGCATCTGTCGTTTGGTAAGCGCGATCGGCCCAACGTTGCGAGCGACTTGGCTATACGTATGCGGTGCCGGAATCGTGGGACGAGCGTCACGCGCCGCCATGGTCGGCTGCGCCGCCGTCATGGGCGACGCCGTATGGCGCGCGGCCTCCCGCACCAGTTCCATGCGGCCTCGTACCCGGAACTTCGCCAGCAGCGAGGACACATGAAACTTCACCGTTCGTTCGGAAAGATTCAGCGACGCGGCAATCTCTTTGTTGGCCAGGCTGCGCATCACTCCGCCCAGCACTTCTTCTTCGCGCCGGGTCAGTTTTACAGAACTTCCCACCGAGTGCCCCGCCTGCAGCAACTGCTCGGCCTTTTCGGTTAAACCTTCCAGTGAGTCCGGAGCGGCTTGCACCATCACCACGTAGTCGCGGGGACATTGGCCCCGGACCAGGCAGTGCATGGCCAGCAACCCGGCCGCTTGTTCCACCGGGAATTGCCCGTCGGATCCTGCTTCCACGTGAAAATGAGAGACCCCGGTGTTCTTTTCATAGAAAAAATACAATTCTCGAGGAAGACTTGCCCGATTTACATTCAGATTCCCATGGTCGTTCCTGCGGATTACTTTCACATGCACCCCTCTATATGCAGCCTCGACTCGGAACCGAGACTTGGATTTTGGCTTGATTACCCCTTGGCGGGGCACAGTTCCACTGCAAGGAGCAAGCGCTGCGGCAAGGAGCCAAGGTTTGGGACGAGCGGGTAAATCCTCAAAACCAGCACGGCTCGGGCGCGAGAAGGAGCCCCCTGTCATTCGCTTGCGACGAACTACGCAACCACTGCGACGCAATTACAGTGCAAACCTCGAGGAAAATATGCCTTGGCACAAACCCCTATAGGGGCAGGACTTAGGTACTAGGAAATCCTAGTCCCGACCATATTTGCCGGTAGGATTTTCACAGTCTGCGAAATTTTTCCCCCGTAGATGGCTTTTCTTCCATAAGCTTACACTCGGTCTGCTGTTGTGTGGCGCCCTACATAGACCCTGGAAATGCATTTGATGGGGCTAAACCTTAGTACTGGCGATGCCGTGGCCTCTCTCAGTAGGCCACAATGCGGGTCTGTTGCGGCGAAATCAGCTCATACGTCACGCCCCGCCACCGTATTTTCCGCGTGAAGAGCGACATCAGGAAGTTCAGCAAAAATAGGTAAGGGACAAAAACCCCCAGCACAATGTACATCCAGGCTTGACTCGCAATCTGCGCCCGCAATCCCGGCAAAACTTCCGTCACCGCCGCCACCCGCAGGCCCCCTCGAATCGCCGCCAGAAGCATCGGCGCAAACGTAAGTACTGCCAGGTGAAATGCCGGCAGCGTCGCAACCAGATTCCTCAGCGTCACTGCCAGTCCTAGCGGTAGCGTCACCCCGTACAAGAAATGGGTCATCGCTCCCGCCGCCCACGTCTTTTTGGCATACACCTTGGTGATCAAAATCTGCCGATTGGTGAACTCCAGCAGCCCTCTGTAGTCCACCTCCGCATACGTGGCCGTAAGGCATTCCGGCACAAACGAAATGGCGCGTCCCGCACGCTGCAGCGCCCGGGTCATCGAATAATCGTCGCTCACCGAGTGCGTCCACTCGTCGAATACGCGAATCGCATCGAACACGCTGCGCCGAATCGCCGTTCCCCCGCCCCAGCAAAAATTCTTGCCCTTCTCGCTCAACATCGTTACCACCGACGCGTTCCATGCCGCCAGGAGCCCCGTCGCCAAATGGTGTCCATTCGGAATCAACCACCGCATCGTGGTGGCCGCGCCGGCCTGGTTGTCATGCAGCGCCCCTACCAGCCCGCGCAGCCATAATTTCCCCGGCCGCCCGTCCGAATCCGCGAAAGCCAGCACCTCGAAGTCTTCCGGCAGTTGCTCGATCGCCACTCGCAGGTTGTGCACCTTCTCCCCGCAGCCTTCCGGCCGCTCGGCGATCACCACGTGCGCCGGCGCCTTCGAATGCTCCGCAACCCGTTTCACCGTGCTGTACGCGGAATCGCTGGCCGCCGCCAGTACAAAAAATATTTCGTAATTGCGGTAATCGAATTCAGTCAACGCCGTGAGGTTTTGCTCCAGGCCTGCTTCCACGCCCTTGCACGGACACAGCAGCGCCACCCGCGGCGCGTTAAATCCTGGGTCTCCCTGCATCCGCCGTCGCGCGAAGGCCAGCCACTGCATCCCTTGCCACACCAGATACACCCCTACGCCGATCTGCGCGATCGCCAGGTAGTAGAACAGTGTCTCCACGCAGTTTCGAGCCTAGCAGAACCATTTATCTCCCGAAAATTTCCGTACGCAGGTAGAATCGCACAGGTAAACATCCCTCCCAGGAGCGTGGCAATGAATCGCGTCGATACTTCCATGGTTACCACCGCCAATGAAATTCCCGGTTACCGCATCGTCAGGAATTTCGGCATCGTCCGCGGAATCATCGTCCGTTCGCGCAGCGTCATCGGAAATCTCGGCGCCGCTCTCCAGACCATCGTCGGCGGCAATATCACCATTCTCACCAACCTTTGCGAGAAGACTCGGGAGGATGCTTACGAGCTGCTCCTCCAGCACGCCGCGCAGCACGGAGCCAATGCCGTCGTCGCCATGCGCTACGACGCCACCGAAGTCATGCAAGGCGTCACCGAAGTTCTCGCCTATGGCACCGCCGTCCAGGTCGAGCGCAATACCCAGTAATAGCGTGTGCAACGCGGCTTACCCCCCGTGGGAGACCGGGAGCGGTTCGCGAGCCTCTACCGAATCGTCGAAACCAACTGTTCGGTCAGTTGCTCCAGCGTCGTGAGCGCCGCGCTCGCCGCCACTCGCGCCTTCTCCAGGAATGACGAGTCCAGCAAAAACGCGCAGCGGTCCACAAACGGATGATTGGCCGCCTCAAACGGCTTCCGCCGCCGTCCCGCGCCGCTCCGCGCGATCAACTCCTCATAAATCTGGAAATCCCGCTGAAAATCCAGAGCATCCCCCATCGACCATTTCTGCTGTCGCGCCAGCGCACCCAAATACTTCCTTCGGTACGCCGCCGCATCCTTCTTCGCCATCGGTCGCGGCTTCGACTTCGCCGTCGGCTGGAAATCCCGCGTCACCGCTTGCACCGCATGCACGCTTGCCGCGATCAGCGCCTCTCTTTGTAATAATCCCAGCAAATCGCGGTACAGC
>Ga0209166_10002185_pt1 | contig 15202 bp, 8 predicted proteins | sample Coa_R1_3_FD_187151 | JGI IMG/M metagenome (GOLD analysis project Ga0209166, IMG submission 187151) | Surface soil microbial communities from Centralia Pennsylvania, which are recovering from an underground coalmine fire - Coalmine... | ecosystem: Environmental > Terrestrial > Soil > Unclassified... | reverse complement strand
TGACGGCAGCTTGTGCGCCGCCAGTGACTCCCGGGCCCACGCCCGGAGAGATGATAGATCCAGAGCATTGCCTTCTCTGACCACCACGGCAGCAGCCACCCGTTCTCCCCACTCTAGATCGGGCACGCCCACCACGGCACATTCCGCCACGGCCGGATGTTCACGCAGCGCCTCCTCAATCTCCAAGGCGGACACCTTATGGGCCCCGGTCTTGAGAATGTCCACGTACGTGCGGCCGAGAATGCGATAGACGCCGTGCTCGACGAGCGCAGTATCGCCGGTGCGAAACCAGCCTTCGCGAAAAGCGTCACGGGTTGCCTCGGGCTGGCCCCAGTATTCCAAGAACACGTTTGGTCCGCGGACCTCGATTTCACCCGGCGTTCCTGGGGGTACCGGTACACCTTCCTCTCCAACAACCCGAACTTCGACGCTCGGCAGCGGCGTCCCGACGCTTCCAGGCACACGCTCACCCCGCAGCGGGTTCGACAATGCCATGCCAATCTCTGTCATCCCATAGCGCTCGAGCAGAGTGTGGCCGCTGATTTCCTTCCAGCGGCGGAGAGTGCTCACTGGCAGCGCCGCAGAACCGGACACCATCAGGCGCACGCCGGCGCATGCCTGTGTTAGAACCGCGCGCCTCGCCGGGGACTCTGCTTCCCAAGCGGCAATCAGCTTCGCGTAAATGGTTGGCACCGCCATAAACAAAGTCAATCTGCCGCCGGTGATACGGTCCCATACGGTATTCGCATCAAAGCGCGGCAGCATGTGGCACGTCGCTCCCGACCACAGGGCGCAAGAGAGAACGTTGACGATTCCATGCACGTGGTGCAACGGCAAACAAAGCAAAATGCTATCGTCAGCGGACCATTCCCAAGCTTCTACCAAGCTGATGATCTGTGCCGTAATGTTGGCGTGAATCGTGACCACGCCCTTCGGCCGGCTTGTCGTGCCGCTTGTGTAGAGAATCATTGCGCGCCGTTCGCTGGTGACTTCTGGCAATTTCGCAACTTGAAAAGCGGGCAGGTGCGCATACCGCAACGCGCGAATCCCACGAGCGGCGGCAATTGGCTCCAAAAGAACGGCGGCCGCAGCATCGAACATCAATGTCGATGCCGCCGTATCGTCGATAAGGTATTCCAGCTCGGCTTTCGTGGAGCTCAGCGGTAATGGAACTGCAACGCCGCCTGCCCGCCAAATGCCCCACTGCATGGCAACCCACGGAAATCCGGGGGCTGCGAGAAACGCCACGCGATCTTCGTGGAGATCCTCTCGGCCAGCAAGCAGCGCGGTGCTCACGCGCGACGAAGCATCCAGCAAATCGTTATAAGAGAACGCTCCCTGTGAATCGACGATCGCTGTCCTGCCGTCATGCTTCTGGGCGTGAACACAAAGGAGCTCGCGACTAGTCGGACTCATCACGCGAGCTTAGAATCCTCTTCACCGGGAGTGCCCATTTGTCCGATCATCGCTTCCCCGGAATGGTAAACCATCGGTCATGGTCAACCAGATCCATTCCGAGAAGCATTTGAAGAGATGGAGACACGCGAAAAGTTGCTCGACTAAGCCGTGCCTGACCTCGTTCATCAAAATCAAGGACCTGGAATGGAACGGGAACACGCGGACAATACGTCACTCGAGTCCGGCTTGAATCAATTGTTATGCAAACCGGTCAACTCCGCATGGACAGGGCGAGTCCAGTCCATTGCAAGAAGGTTATTCACAGTTCTTGTTGAAAATGAGGTGGCAACACGCAGAAGGCGATTCTGAAGTTTATCAAAAGGGGAAGGGAGGGAACACCACAAAAGGTAAAGGCTGTGACATTGGTTATGCTCTAGCCGCCTGCTCCTGCGAGGGAGCTAACAGCGTGGAGACATGCACCGTCACAGCCCTTGATGCGATTACTGCTTTCGCAGTTCCGAACCCCAACTTCTCCTCGCAGAGCCGTCGGTTTTTTCAGGTTCGGATGCCCGTTGAGTTGCCTCTTCGAGCTGATCACTCAGCCTACTTCGGACTGGCAAAGTTTTATTTAAGCCAACCCTTTCAGCCGTCGACGCGTGTTACCCTAAACACTTCCTTCAGAGTTGTCAATGCCGCTTTTCGGTGCAAAGTCTAAAATTCATGACAGCATCCACGCAGGATGCAATGTATTGAATCATTGATGCTTAGTGAATGAGACCAACAAATTATCCACACTCCTCCACAACTTGGTCCACAGTACGCCCAGTCCACTCCTTACAGGTGAGCGCTCGCGAAAAAGGCGTTTCCAATAGTCGTAGCTTTTGTGGCGCCGAAGGGAGTCAACTTCCCGGTGAAATGGGGCTCCGGTCTAAGCATTATCGGGAGACGCTACGTAGCTTTGCCATAACTGCAACAGATACTATTCGGTCGTGTAGTTGATTTCCATGCGCCGCACCTGGATGCCTGAGATGCACACTGCCAACAGCGACACAGTCAGCAATCCCAGCACGGCGAGCGGGGCCGAAATCGGCTCTGAGGTCGAAACCAGCAACGCTAACAGTGCCGGCGTCCCCTGCGACGATGGGACATTCACCGGGCAAAGCGCTTTCAGGTAGTAGATGACGCTGATCTGCTTGAGCACGGAAGGGAGAAAAGGATTGATTGCCTCCCAGATCAGCACCATCGCCGCCGGCGGGATGGGATTCCGAAACAGCATACCCGCCACAAGGAAGAGTGCGCCGTAGCCGACGCAGGCAAGCATGGTTATCCCGACATACTGGAAAGCCTGCGTGAGCCCGTGATTCTGGTACAGGTAAAGCTCGCGGACACCCGGACTGAAATGCCAGAGAAATGCGGCTGTCTGCAGAATTTCACTGGTGACAAAGATGATGCAGGTCGCGAGCAGGCCCGCAATGAACTTGCCCACCATTACGACTTCCCTCCGCACGGGAGCCAGGAAATAAAAGTGCAGGCTGTGATCGAGAACTTCGCCGCGAAAGAGATTCATGAAAATTCCCAGGCATCCGAAGAACACAACCAGCCGCAGAAAGAAGAACTGAAAGATGCCGGCGAACATAACGGAATCCTGCCCGCGGTTATCCCCAGTCTGAATATTGATGGAATCGACCTTGCCATCGCTGAGGTCTAACTGCAGATCGTCCTGTCCATCTGAATAGGAGAGGTGCTCGTGCAGAAGATTTTCCGTGGTATGTGGCCCGATTGGCCGATTCTCGGTGTATTGCCATCGAATCGAAGGCTTACCCAGCATCGCGATGACCTCCTCTTTCGTCATGCCGGGCTGCACAGCCTGCAGATCGCTATAAGTAAGTTGCTTGTCGCTATGCCGCGAAAGATCCTCCATCCGGCTCCGGTGTGCCGACATGGCAAACGTAAATGCTATGAAGATCAGCACAGGCGACGCAGCCAGAAAATAGATCCAGAGGCCCCGCTTGGCGAGCAATGTTTTCTTTAGCTCGAGACGTAGGACGCCTTTGATTTGTGTCCACCAAAGTCTGTTCATCGGACGGCCTCTTCGCTGCCGATCAGGTATTCATAAACGGAGAGAACGTCGTCGTCCGCGGGAGCCAACGATTCGATTTCAATACCATTCAGGGCTAGTTCGTTCATCGCCAGATAAAATCGATCGGCGTCGCGGGTCTTCAAGAGCAGTCCTCGTCCGTCCTTGTGAATGGAGACTTCGATCGTGTCGGAAGATCCAAACATCCTTGCCGCCAGCTCCCGCGGGCGGTCGCAGCGAATGAGAATCTGGGTCGGATGTTCCTGAATCTCGTTGCGCACGGTCTGAATCTGGCCCTCAGCCACAACGTAGCCGTTGCTGAGCAGGACGACCTGGTCGGAAATGACGTCGACTTCGTGCAGGATGTGGCTGGAAATAATCACGTAGCAGCCCTGCGCGGCTGCAGCGCGAAAAATCGCGATCATCTCTGAGCGCGCGAGTGGATCAAGGCCGTTCAGCGGCTCATCGAGTACCAGGACTCTTGGATCGTGGGCCAGTGCCTGCGCCAGCCGAATTCTTTGGCGCATCCCCTTGCTGTAACTCGCAATGCTGCGATCAGCGGCTTCGGTCATCCCCGCGCGGTGGATGGCCTGTGCAGCCAGGCGTTCGGCGCTGGCCTGATCTCTGCCCGAAAGGCACAAATACGAGTAGACAAACTGAAAGCCCGTGAGCCCTTTGGGAAAGGCATCAAATTGCGTTGCATAGCCAACGACTTGGAAGAGATTCTCCGGATCGTCCGTGCGGATGCCGAGGACCTCCACGCGCCCGCGGCTCGGCTTCACCAGGCCAGTCATCAAATTCATCAGCGTCGTCTTTCCCGATCCGTTCGGGCCGACAAGGCTCGTAATGCCGGGCGGAATCGAGAGGTTGACGCGATTGACTCCGAGTATCTCGCCGTAGAACTTCGATACATCTTCGAAGAGGATGCGATCGCTCACCGGACGACCTCGTAGGCGCGGACTTTCTTCATCAGCAGTCCGAGACAAATCGAGCAATACAAGAAGAGGGCTATGCAGGCCTGTGGGACGGAAATTGCGTGTTCGGGAGAGAGGCGGAACAGCGCGCTCCACACCGTACCCATGAGAAAGACGACGTTGAAGAAATACCCCGCGTCGGTTTGCAGCACAGCGTTGATGGCTTGTCCAAGGCCCGCTCCGAAGAACATCACGGCCAGCAGAAGTGCGCCAGCAACCACTCTCCATTTCACCCACGCAGACAGAGCCATCGACAGCAGCGACAGAATGGCGATCCAGATCAGAGATGAGATTAGAAAACTGCCGACCATCCAAAGGTTCTCCCACGCCCAGCTGGCGCTGTTAAAGCTGGATTGCACCGCGAACAAGATCCCTCCGGGCACCCACGTGATCTCCGATAGCAGGATTGCCAGTACTGAAGATTTCCCCAGGATGTACTCGGCGCGCGAGAACGGGCGACAAAAGTAAAGAGGCAGGGCTCCATTCGCAAGGTCGGGGGAGATCAGTCCTGGCCCAACAAACGCGGTCAGCAGAAATGCGAAACCTCCCTGCACGCTCATCACGCGGAAAAAAAACTGATTGTCGATGGTGAGCATCGCCGGCGGGAAGCCGATCTTGTCGAGAAAGCTCGCGCTGTTTGCGAGGTAGATCATGAGCAGGCACGCCAGCGGAAAGAAGAAGCAGATCACGAAAAATGCGGTGAGGAACTTCGAGCGGAACAGGTTTCGCCGCGAATAGCGAAAGAGCACGAGAAAGCGCGACCACGTCTGAGTGTAGCCACCGGCGTACGGTTTGTAGTTTCTCCTATAAACAGCCATATTCGTTCCTCGTCATGAGGGCCACTCAGTTCTCCATCGCTTTCAGAAAGATGTCTTCCAACGTGTCGCGGCGGAAATTGAGTCTTCGGATTCGCACCTGCTTTTCCGCCGCAATCCGATAAATATCGCGGGTCTCGACGCCATCCGCCAAGACCAGCTTCGTTCGGTTGGCAGTGACAGCGCACTCGCAGCCGAGCTTTACGATTGCCTCGGTGAAATCGCCATTTGCTCCATACGTCTCCAGCTCCAGGAATCGCATGTTGGCGCGGCGCTCTTCGTTGAGATTCGAATAGTGCGCGATTTGCCCTTTTTTAAGAATCAGAACTTCGTCGCACGTGTCTTCGACGTCCCGCAGCAGGTGAGAGCACAGCACAATCCGCATTTCCCCGCTGTCGCGAATCTCGTGAATCATGCGGATCATGCGTTGTCGCGCGGAAGGATCGAGACCATTGGTCGGCTCGTCGAGAATCAGCAGCTTTGGCCCATGGACAATGGCCTGTGCCAGCTTCGCCAATTGCTTCATACCTAATGAGTACGAACCGAGCTTCCGATAGCGTGATTCGGCGAGCCCCACGTAAAACAACGCTTCGTGCGCGCGTTCAAGCGCAACTCCTGCCGGCAAGCCGGAAAGCTCGCCCATCATCTGAACGAATGACACCGCGCTCATCTTGGAAATGAAGGCGTCGTTTTCGGGCATGTAGCCGACGAGCCGGCGAATCTCCTGAATTTCCCTTTGGATATCGTGACCCAGAACGCGCGCCGAACCGGCCGCGGTCTTATAGAAGCCGAGGAGGGTATTGATGAGCGTCGATTTTCCGGCGCCGTTGGGCCCGAGCAGGCCAATGGCCCTCCCGCCTAGAGAGGCGTTCAAATTTCGCAGGATCACGCGCTCGCCGAAGCGAACCGTCAGCCCTTGCAGTTCGATCAAAGGCATACGCGGAGCGTCAGTTGGCGTGTTTTTTTCCACGCTCGCTGGTGCTCCGGTTTGGACGATCGTACTCACTGTGTTTGAGGTGGATGAGTCAAAGCTTCGCCCAGAAACATCTGCGGCTGGAACGGCCCATGATGCCCCATCGTCATCAGGGTTCCCAGATCAAAGCCCATGAAACCGGTGTTGGTGACGACCGCGATGCGGTCCGGCTCGCCATAGGCGTAGATGAGGCCGGGCGCGGAATTTGCTGTGAGCGCATCGATGGACTGGCGTTGTTGCTGCGTCAGAGCGCCGCTGGCCTTCAGTTGCTCGGCAACCGGGCCTACGACCGGCCCAATATTGTGGTAGAAAATCGCCGAAAAGTTCATGTAACCGTCGCTCGGCAGGAGTGATTGGAACGTCTGCGAGTGCGTCAGCGTAATGCCTGAATCGCGAGATTGAATTGCCCGCGAAATTGTTCCAATGTCGGACGCGGCCACCATATAACTGTCCACAAAGGTGTAATCTATCTCGGCCTTCAGACTCGGCCCGTTCGCCGTTCGACTGCTGATCGCATAATAGGTCCTCGAACCAACGTGCTTCGATGTGAGCTGCAGGGTTCGACCGTTGTTGGTTTGACGATTAAAACTGTCAACCAGTTTCTCGATCGTCGACTGCAGCGTGGTGGGATCATACACCTCGAAGATCAGCTTCCAACTGGGCGTCGGGAGCACCGGCCCGTCGAAGGCAAAGGTAACTTCCCCGCCGAGCGGCGCCGCCAGGTCGTTAAGGACATTTACGCCCGTCTTGGATTCGAACTCCGCCAAGTGCGAATCAAGGTTTTCGTCATTGCCCAGCGTCTTGAACATTTCTTCCATGATCGTCTTGGGGTTCTTGATCACCGCCGATGTCACCATACTGGCATTGGGGGTAACAAAGTCCAGCGATCCCATGGGAGCAGGCTCGGCGAGCCACGAAGCTACTCCCCGCCGCGCCGAGGCAAACGTCAAGTCAGCATGGCTCTCTGGCTTGCCGCTCACTTCCCGATGCTCCATGGTCAGGTAGCGCACGTCTTCGATTCCCGGCGGCAAATCTTTCCTCTCCTCACCTTGTACGTTGCGCCCGACAATTTGTTCCATGTTTGCGCAGAAAAGCCATTCCGCTCCCTGCTGGTAGGAATGGGCGATCTGCTGGTAGAAGGGAGTATCGGCGAAATGGCCGCTCCCGTGCTCCCGTGAGCGAGTCACGGCGCGCTGCAACTCAACCAGGTCCGGGCTGGCGATCAACATTTGGTTACTGACATATACAAGCAAGGGATGGCCCGGTGCAGGGGTCGCCTTCCACGGATCATGCACGCTCTGTAGTGCGACCTCGGCTGGATTTGAGCTGAGCTGTCGGCTCTGCTTCTGCAGGAACTGCTCAAGCTGAGTCTCATTTTGCACAGTCGCCTCAAGTCCGCCTTGCTTCACCTTGGCGAGAATCACGGGCGCTGTGAAGGTCGTTCCCTCCTTGCCCACGGCAAAGACGATCTCGTCGCCAAGATAGCCGTTAAACGTCTTGATCCGATCGATCACCTGTTCCGGCTTCGGACCGGGCCCTTTCTGCTGCCGGCGCCACCAATCGCGCAACGCGGGACTCTGCTGTAGACGATCCTGAAACAGCCGGCTGGCCTCGCCCAGCGTGTTGGCCAGGTTCGGAATTGCGGCGTAAACCACAGTGTTGTCCGGAACGTAGGGCAAAAGCTCCGAACTGTAGCGCAATCCGGGTCCGGGAATCGCCGCGATCTGTTTCTGCAAAATCGCGAAATCGCCCAGCAGAGCCAAATATTTCGCCGAGTCGCGGCTCCATGCAATTTCATTTCGGATCGGGACCTTGGAAACGCTTGTGCTGGAGGTCGCCTCTTCTCCCGGGTGCAGGTCGGTAGTGGTGTCGCCGAAATCGACATGCACGACGCCCTCGATCACAGCCACGCGCGAGCCTTTGATCCCATGGTTTACCGAAAAGATCGTTCCCTTCACGGAAACGAGACCGTCCCCGGTAGCCACGTACAGGCGTCCATTGCGCTGCTTGGCCGCTTGCACAATCACCTGCCCGCCATCGAGATGGATCGTCACACCCTTCCATCCTCTAGACACTGAAACATCAGCACGTTCCCCCATTTCGACGAGAGATCCATCGAGCAGACGCACTACCGCCGTCGAACCTTTAGCCGTCCGTAGCTCTTCGCCGCTTCGTATCCGATAACCCGTGCGGACAAGCTGCATGGTCGGCCCCGACACTGCATAAACTGCTCCATCCGCGCTCTGGACGTCGCCTCGAACCGAGTGTTGCCCTGGAAAGAAACCTCCACCTAGAGCGATTCCTGCCAACAGCACTGCGGAAAAAACGGCTGTGCCCATCGCCCAGCGCCACACCCGCGGTCCGGAGCGCTTCGTCTCCAGACGTAAGACAATCTGGCTCTCGCCCTCCCGGGCATGCTCGAGAGCGTGGCGGCATGCCACACAGGCATGCACGTGATCTTCAAACAGCATGGCGCGAGCCGGTGCCATTTGGTTGCTGAGATAGCCCGCAATCAGCGCTTGAAAATCGTCGCAAGTACGCAGCGCGCCCGGCCCGCGCTCGGTGGTCGTGGGAGTTGCGGCGATCGCTTGCCATACTCGTTCGCCGGCCTGCGCGACGACCTTCTCGTCCACGATCTCGTTTCGAATACTTGACAATAGACGCTCGAATTTCTGGTCGTTCATGACTTGTCTCCTAAATACGTGGTCAGCTCTTTTCGAAGCTGCCGGCGAGTGCGGTGAATGATGACGGCCACCAGCACCTGGGATATGCCAAGCATCCGGGCAATCTCCCGGTTGGCGAAACCTTCCAGAAAACGCAAGGTGAACGCCTGGGCGGATCGAGGCGGCAACTTACTCAAAGCCCGCGCCAGAGCCTCACGTAACTCGCGGTCGTTTGTGGCCGCGTGAGAGCCTGGCATATCGACGAGCTCCAGCGTTCTGTCCGGCTGCCGCGCGCGGACGACGTCGAGGGCCGCATTGATCGCGGCGCGGCGCAGATAGCTTTCTTGCTTCTCCACCGTATCGGCGAAGTTCGGCCGGCGCACCAGGCGCATAAAGACGGTCTGCAGCACGTCCTCCGCATCCGCCGCATTGCCAGTGATTCGGTACGCTGTGCGGAAGACCAAGCCGTGGTGCGCGCGAAAAGCCCGTTCGAGTTCTTGCGGTATCGCGATTGCCGGTTCCTCTACTAGTACGCTTTGCAGGTTACGCCTCCAGTAGCCGCCCTTTCACAACTAATGACGAGCAAGGAGCCTGATTTATTACAGCTCGTTGTTCTTTTTCATGGCCATGCCCTTCTGCCCGGACTCTTGGTATAGAATCCCTAGCGCTGGCACGGAATTTGACCGAACTTTTGACGCGCCAACGAAGCTGGCATGTCCCGCCGTTACGGAGGCATCCGCTTCAGTCAGCGTGACACCTTTGCCGGTTATCGAGAACGCGACGATGCAACGTCCCAAACCTCAAAACCTGTCCGTTGAGCCTCGACGAGAAGGTATCTTCCTCTCGACCGCACCGACCAAGCTTGTTACTTCATGTCTCCTGCCGTGACAAGAACGTGATAATTCCATGTTAAAAGACGGCAAATCTAGTCAAAATGCATCAGGACACAAATCTGGGAAATGGTTGACGGATCAAGTAGAACAGAAACTTTTCTAAACGCATCAGAACACACTGCGTGATCTTCAAAACCGGGAGACGGGTCGCTACATTTCCTAACCTTATCGCCGAATCGGAATCAGTCCATGGAACGCCTCGTTCGGCTTGAAACCCAAAGTCAGAATCGTTAAGGTTGGAAACCTGAGGGTTTCACTTTCCGAACAGCTCCCGATTGAAGCCGTCGATCGTTCGTCATTGCGTACGCCCTGACTGTACAGCGGTAGTTCGGAAAACCGGCTCTGCGGGGGTGTCGAACACATAAATGTGTTGCAGGCGAGACATGCCCTTCAGCGGAGCAAGGGAGTCGCTCGTGACCTTGGTCCCACTCAAGTTCAAGTAGATGAGTTGTGACAAAGATGAGAGTTTCGCCAACGTTCGACCTGTAATTGCGGTGCCCTCCAAATGAAGGGCACGCAGATTGGTGAACTTGCTCAATGTTTCGAGGCTCGCATCAGTAACCGCGGTGCGTCCAAGTTCAGCCTCGACGATAAACGGTGCGAACCGTTGGAAGCGGACAAGTTGTGCATCGTCGAATTTGGAGGCCACATTAATAGTTCTGAGAATGAGCCCATCGGACGCTTTGGCTGAAACCGGGACCAGCTTTGCACCGTCGGACACTTGCATCTGACGAATGTCGTTGATTAAGTAGCTGTAGTCACCAACAGGTTGAAGCGGTAAATCTGCGTTTTTCGCAGTCCTCGTAATTCCTGAAACGCTGGTCGCAGTCGGGGATGCGCCAGCAAGGATCCACGCGCGAAGCGTTGCGATCTCTTCGGCTGTCAACGGCGTTCGTCCTTCAGCAGGCATAAAGTGCCGATCACTCGGGGAGAGAGTAACTCGCTGCAGGAGAATACTGCGATCCGGATTTTGCGGCGCAATGACTGCTCCGTCCTTTCCTCCCTGCATGAGCAGATCATAAAAATCAAGGCGAAGACCGCCAGTCTCTTTGTTCTCTCCATGGCAGGCAACACATTTCGCATCGAAGATCGGATGAATATAGCGCGTGTAGGCTGAGCCGACGTAGGCGGCATCAGACGCTCCCGATGCCGACGGAAAAAGCCGCTTCAGTGGACCTGGCGCATAGCGAGTTAGGTAGCCGCTGCCATGGGTGAGAGAACCGCCCTGATGCGCGGTCCACGTGAGTGTTAGCAAACTTACCGTAAGCACGGCGGGGTAGGCCCGCGGTGATTGTCCTGAGATCCATGCGGGCCGCACTGTAACGCACAAAAACAATTCAATCATCAGCACGATACCACCCCACATGTGGCGGTTAACGGTTGTACCCATAACGCCGCTGCCGTAGGCGAGAAAGATCCCGAAGACAACCGTTACAGCGGCAGTGGCCAATATCAGATGGAGTACGAAACCTGCGGCATCGCGCAGGCTGGTCCGGCGGGTTCCGGCAACCTCGAGCAATGGCAGCAATACAAGCATGCCGATTGGTAGATGCACCAAGGAAGGATGAAAGCGACCAAGGAACTGAAGCCAGTCCGCATGCGGCTTCCCGTTGAGGCGAACAACGAATGGCAATGCCAGCAGTAAAACAATCACGCCAACTGTATAGAGCCATTGCGACGGAACCACGCTGCTGCGCAGCGTTCGTATCGCACCTGTAAACTTCTGGGTGCCGATCACGCCAGCAATCCTTGCACTACAAAGGCCGGTACAGGACTAGTCAGTTTCTGATCCAGGCCCTGGAACTTGTAGGTGAACTTGTTGTGATCAATCCCCAGGCAATGCAGAATCGTTGCGTTGAAGTCGCGCACGTGCACCGGATCCTTCACGACGTTGTAGCTGTAGTCGTCGGTTTCTCCATAGGTGATGCCCGGACGGACACCCCCGCCGGTCATCCACGTGGTGAAGCAACGTGGGTGGTGATCGCGGCCATAATTTTCCTGAGTCAGACCTCCCTGGCTGTACACGGTGCGTCCGAACTCACCTGCCCAGATCACAAGCGTGTCATCCAGCAGCCCGCGCCGTTTGAGATCGATGACCAGCGCGTAGGTACCCCGATCGGTTTCTTTGCATAGAACCGGCAAAACTCCCACGACATTGTCATGAACATCCCATCCGCGCTTGTAAATCTGGGTGAAGCGCACACCGCGCTCGGCCATTCGCCGCGCGAGCAGGCAGTTATAGGCAAACGTTCCGGGCTGTTTGGCCTCAGGACCGTAGAGCTCCCATGTCGATTGAGGCTCCCTGCTGAGATCAACGAGCTCGGGAACCGATGACTGCATTCGGAACGCCATCTCGTACTGGGCAATGCGCGCGTTGGTTTCGGGATCGCCCACGTCCGCCAGCGTCTGCCGATTAATCTGTTCGACGGTGTCGAGCATCTTGCGGCGTACGCCCCGGTCCACACCCGCCGGATCGGCCAGATAAAGTACAGGATCGGCCCCCGACCTCAGACCTACGCCGGCGTACTGTGAAGAAAGGAACCCGCTGCTCCACAGGCGTGACGAGACAGGCTGATTGTTCTCTTTGGTATTGGTCTTGGTCTGGAGAACAACAAAAGTCGGCAGGTTGTCGTTCATGCTGCCTAAGCCATACGCCAGCCATGCCCCTAAGCATGGCTTTCCGGCATTCATGTTGCCCGTATTCATGAGCATAATTGCGGGCTCATGATTAATTGCGTCGGTGTTGGTGGTCTTGATGATCGTGAGATCGTCCACTATGCGCGCAGTGTAGGGGAGCAACTCGCTTACCCACGTGCCAGTCTGCCCATGTTGGGCGAAAGGCCAATGCGCGGGAGCAACCGGAAAGTGTGCCTGCCCCGCGGTCATGCCAGTCAGTTGCTGGTTGCCGCGAACTGAATCCGGCATGTCGTTGTTGAATTGCGAGGCCAGGTTCGGCTTGTAATCGAACAAATCCATTTGCGGCGGTCCGCCCGACATGAAGAGATAGATCGCGCGTTTCGCTCTGGGCGCGAAATGCGGCAAGCCTCCAGCGTCATCCCCCACGTCCGTTCCGTCCGCATAACCCGGCAAGCCCATTCGACCGAAGAGTCCTGCTAGCGCGGCCCATCCCAGCACTTTCCCAGACCGTCCAAGGAAGCGCCGCCTGGTCTCGATCGCAGCCCACTTCTGCTTAACCGCGGCAGGAACGGGGAGTTCCAGAGGAGTGACGGGACTTTCGCAGTCAGTGCAAAGTGGATGTTGCTTCATACCAGTTCCCTGCTATTTATTAATGGTCTCGTCCAGATTCAGCATTTCACTCGCAACCATCGTCCACGCGGCCAGTTCCGATTCCGGGATGGATGCATCATGCTTCTTCTCTCCAATCGCCACAAGAGAGGCTGCAGCTTTCGCGTTCCCTTCATAATGACGTTGCATTTGGAGCAAGGAAGACTCGAGCACCGCTACCATTGGCGCCGGCGCATCGTGCGCGAGAAGAATCTTACTCATCAGGTTGATTCGCTGGCGGGTATTCGATCCAGCCTCGTGAATCACGCGTTGCGCCAAGGCTCGGGCCGCCTCCACCCACTGCACGTCGTTCATCGTTACTAGCGCCTGCAACGGCGTGTCCGTCCGCTGCCGCCGCGTACATACCACGTCCCGCATGGGCGCATCGAATGCATCCATGCTTGGCGGCGACGCCATACGTTTTACGTAGGTGTACAGGCTACGGCGATAGAGCGCGTTCCCATGTTCTTGAGCGTAATCGACTGTGTCGCTGGAGGGGTAACTCACCTCTTCCCAGATATGGGCGGGTTGATAGGGCTTCACACTCGGGCCCCCGATCTTGTCGACAAGTAATCCGCTCGCCTGGAGAGCGCTGTCTCGGAGCATTTCCGCATCCATTCGGAACCGTGGGCCACGTGACAACAATAAGTTCCTGGGGTCTTTCGCAAGCTGCTGTGGAGTCGACTTTGCGCTCTGCCGATACCCGGCCGACATCACCATCAGCTTGTACATATGCTTGATGTTCCACCCGCTCTCCCGGAACTCGACGGCCAGCCAGTCAAGCAGTTCGGGATGAGTGGGCCTGCTACCCATGATGCCGAAGTCTTCGGTAGTTTCTACGATGCCGGTTCCAAAGAGCTCATACCACATACGGTTCACGGTAACGCGCGCCGTAAGCGGATTCTTCGGGCTCACCGTCCACTCGGCAAGCGCACGCCGGTTGTGTGGTTCTTCCGGAGGGAGGGGAGGCAGGAAGTGTGGTGTGTCGGCCTCAAGCCGCTCCATGCGCGCGGTGTATACACCTCGGGTAAGCACATTCGCGTATGCAAGTGAAGGCTTCTCCCAAGAGACTTGGGTTAGGTCGCCCCCTTTCGAAAGCAGGTCAAGCTGCCTATCGAGAGGAGTTATGCTCCGTTGAATGGCCTGATATGAAGAGTCAACTTGATTGAGGTAGAACTCGCTCATCACGTGCCACTGGTCCGGTGTCCATTGCTCGGCAGGGTGCGATGCAATTTCGGAAGCATAGTCCTCAAAAGGAAGTCGCTCGACTTCATCGGGGCTCAGAAGGCGTGTGTAAAACCGAATGTCCTGATAGCGAGCTTCCTTGGCGGGATGTTCTTCCGGATTGCGCCAACCGAGTTGCAGAGGAGCCTGAGTCCGGATCGTTGCCCCACTCAGGTTGTCAACCGCGACGCGAGTTGCAATCGCTCTCCCGTTGACGAAGATCTTGACTCCTGATGCGCGGCCCGAACCGTCGTAAGTGAAGAAGATATGCTTCCATGCGCCATCCAAAGGCATGGGGACGATGGAAACGACGCGGATCGCAACGTTAGGAGTCGTATCCTTTGCCGGCTTTTTTTGGGCCGAAGGCTTTCTTGCCTTGGCTTCAGCTTTGTCTTTTTTCGCCGCATCTTGCTCGGCTTTCTTTTGTTCAGGCGGCTTGTTGGGAGCCAGATCCTGCTTGCTCAGGTCCTGCGGCGTGGGATAGTCGAAGGGCTCCTTGGATTCAGGTTCTTTCTCCTCCCCTTCCTTCTTCTTTGATCTCTTTGTCTGCCTCACCGGATTTGCATCCTTCGGGATCTGATTTACCAGTGAGACGCTGAGGAAACCGTCATCGGCGGAGAGTTCCCACCCCCGATCGTGCTGAGTCGAATCCATCTTCGAGACCAGTGTGCCAAAACTTCCGGGATGGAACGGCGCGGAACGGAACATGAACCAACCGCCGGATGAGAACGCCTGGCTCGCTTCGTAATCTCCGATTTGTCCCAGCAGCACGCGCGTGCTGGATTGCATGCGGAAGTCCGGCCATAGCCAAGTAGTCTCGCCCCACTCCCCTTTCAAAGTGTTCGTATGGAAGATGGCAGGATTCGCGCTTGGAGCGCTGTTCCGCAATTCTTCCCCCTT
>Ga0209166_10002183_pt1 | contig 15208 bp, 11 predicted proteins | sample Coa_R1_3_FD_187151 | JGI IMG/M metagenome (GOLD analysis project Ga0209166, IMG submission 187151) | Surface soil microbial communities from Centralia Pennsylvania, which are recovering from an underground coalmine fire - Coalmine... | ecosystem: Environmental > Terrestrial > Soil >... | reverse complement strand
AGTCTCCGACTTCGCTTTGTTCCTGGGAGACCGCGAGTACGCCGAAAAAGTAATCAAAGACGCGGAGAAAAAGCGGATTATTCTACAGGTTGAGCCCGACGGCAGCCAGCCCTTGGAACTCGCCCGGACGCGCGCCTTCAGTTACAGCATAATGAACCTGCGCGGATTGATGGAACTGGCGCAGCTCGGGCAGCAAGTCGGCGTGGACCTTTGGGAATTCAAGACGGCAGACGGACGCAGCATGCGCAAAGCCCTGGACTTTCTTGTTCCGTACGCGGCAGGACAAAAAAAATGGGAATATAGACAAATCACCGGACTTAATCCTGCAGAGCTCACGCCGCTATTATTAAGGGCTGCGGCAAACTACCGGGAACCGAAATACGAGCAATTGGCCCACACGCTCGAATCACCAACCGACAATGTTGACGTCCTGTTATTACAAGCGGCACTGAAAAACTGACTCAGGAGCAGCAGTTACGAAATGATCTCTTTTAAAAGCGCAAGATCCGCCTGCCTGTTCTTATTGTTATTTGCAACCGTGAGCGGATGGGCCCAGCAGCCAACGCCCGCACCTTCTTCTTCACCCGATACCGTTTCCACCAATCAATTTTCCCAGGAGGTGACCGCGTTTCTGGGGCGCGAAATCGGCGCGCACGTTGCCGACATTCACTCCTTTAATCCTCCGCAGGAGCGTGTTGTCGGCGTGCCTACGACCGGCGATTTTGACTGGGGGACGTTCACGCGGGCCGTCGCCTCCTATGCCGCTCTCTCGGGAGAAAAGATAATTGACGGGAGGCAGGTCACCTACCTCATCGGCCAGGGAGGCCTTGTCGAAGCCCGGCATGGCGGCAAGACCTGGGCACAGTTGGCGGGCGCACTCTCATTACAAGGCTTTGGTACGGACCTGAAAACCAACGCGCTGTGGCAGTCATTTACGCCGGAAGAGCAGGCGCAATGGCGGTCGCTGCTCGATCCGGGGCGCTTTTATGACAAGAAGACCCGGCACGTCATCAATCTTCCGGAGAACTACTTCGGCGTGGCAGCGCGCATCGTTTCCATGGATTATCGGATGGGAATCATCACCGACCGCGCCTTCGCCGATGACGTGTTGAATCGCGCCGCCGACCAGTTCCTCAAAGGCAATCTTTATTCTGACGACAGCGTTCCCACCGGCCGCTATGACCGGTATTCCAGTGAATACGCGCGCTTTGTTTACGATGCGGCAGAAAATCTTGGCCGCGAAGACGTAATGAAAGCCATGGAGCCGACGCTCAAGGCACAGATGCGCACCTGGTGGGACCTGCTCTCGCCCGATGGCTATGGTTATCCGTGGGGACGGAGCCTGGGAGTTATCAGCTACATTGACACCATGGAGATTGTGGCGTTCCTGGCTGCGCACCCGCAGTTTCGTCCCGCGCCGTTATCGCAACTGGCCAGCGCATACTACGCAGCCTGGCAGTGGCTGGAAAAAGATTATCAACCCAAGCGCCACCTGCTGAATGTGTTTGGATTTGGCCGGGGAAATTACAGCTATATCACTCCGGAGCGCGAGTGGCAGCAGACCACGGCGTTTTTTGGGAAGGCGGCAGGCGCACAGATATTGTTCATGAAAGCGATGAACGATGAGCACGTCGCTTCATTTCCCGCCCACCTGACTTTACCGGAAGTAGCACGCTTCGAATACTTCCGCAAAGGCGATCGGTCTGCCGGTGTGTGGCTGGTGCGACACGGACGCCTCAGGTTTGCGCTTCCCATCACAACCGGACCGCAGCCGGGAATTTCCGATTATCTGCCTGCTCCATACAGCTTGCCCGGTTATGCTCCTCCGGTGCAGCAGCCGGTCCCGGCGATGACGCCTTATTTGGAATTGGAAGACGGCCGCACGATCGTCGCCGGCGATGGCGCAGATGAGGTTATCCCTTCTTCCGATGGACTTAGCCTGCGCGCGGTGTGGAAGCGATGGGCTGTGCTGGGAAACAAATCTGGAGAACTGGTCGATCCTGGCATCACGGCGCAAGTGGATTGGAAGATCGATGGCGATTCGCTGGTGCGTACCGAAACCGTTTCCGCCTCGAAGGCCACGCCTGTCAGGCGCTTCTGGGTGATTGTGCCCACCACCGGCAACCATGATGCCACCCGCTTTGAAGATGGACACCGCGTTGACCGCTTTGACTCTCCGGAAGGCGAACTGGAAGTCATGGTTAAACGGTCCGATTGGCCGCTGCAATCGGAACTCTACGCTACCGGCGACAGCGCGTTAGGCAAGGGCAGCCGAGGGTACGTTCCGTTCTACCTCAATCTGGATGCACGCAACGCGGTTATCACGCCCGAGAAGCCTATGTCGTGGACTTTGGTATTGAGAGCGCTGCCGAGGGAGAGCAGTTCTCAGTTCTCGGTTCTCAGTTCTCAGAAATAAAGTACTCAGTACTCAGCTTCAGAATGGTTCTGAGGGAGAGCAGTTCTCAGTTCCCAGGAATTTTCTTAGAAGACCGTTGTGTGAGACCCCACTCCATGCTGCGCATGGAATGGGGTCAATTGTGCAGAAAAGTCTAGAAATCAGAGTCGGAGAATGGTTCGGCTACGACCTGAAATTCGTCTTCATACACTACATAGCCGGGCCTCTTTGTTATCAGCATCTCGACTTTAACATCATGATTTTCAAGGATTGCCACCATCTCGCGTACCTTGGCAATATGCCTGACCGCTGAAGCCCGGAACCAGCAGATTGCCCGATTCTGCGCTCCATAGGTTCTGCCTTTTGAAGAAGTAGAGAAGCGGGAGGGCCTTTCCAAGTGCTCATTGAACCAATCTCATACTTCTTCAGCGAGATCAATTTCATCCCAATACAGGGAGCCACGACGGCGCAGATCGGCGAAGGCCTGAAACACTCCTTGCTCACGCCCTGAATTTTTATCGAGTTTGCCAACTACAAAGCGTAGGAACGCCATTTAAATACCTCTGTTGCGCGACCAAATCCCTTGTTTTTTTGCTGTATTGGCCTTTCTTCTCTCTTCTTTCTGAATAAGTCGCTCCACTCGCCGACTTGGAAACCGTCCGGTTCTCTGTTTGTATTTTTCTATTCGCTGTGCAAACCGCTCTAGTTGCTGCCTAGTAAGAAAGCCTAAATCCACTTGCGCGTTCTCGCGTAAGCAGCGGAATCGCGAAGAGCAATCGCGAACGTCGTCCTTACCAGACACAGTCATCACCTTCAAATGATGGTCGAGCATATTCCAAGCCAATATGTCTGCGGCTTGCAGAGGAGGAGAGGTTTTCATGTCTTGAAACCCTAGACCATCTTTTACGAGTCCATACTTTTCTGTGGTGTCTGGATCGTCGCGCAGAGAATCTGTTAAATCCAGAATTTCTCCCCTCGTGCCTTTGCCTTTTGGCGTTTCACTAAATATGTACCGCATAGGGCGCTTCATACCCCAGTATTCTCGCCACTCGGAAATTCGGCCCATCACACATCTGACAGCCCAAACATAATGGTCTTTACCCAAGTGCTTTTTCATTTCCTCAGGAATCAGATCGTCATAATCGTTCTTTACAACTGTGAGAGCGAATCCATATCGCGCTCTGATCCTTATGAAGGTCGTTAGCATGTTGTAGACTCGTTCCTTCTTTCTTTCATCCCAATCGCAGTAGGGTTTCACACCCTTTTCGGGATTAACCATGAAGTCTGTCATATGGAAAAAGTCGAAGCCCTCTTTCTCTTTAGTCTCATTCCAATTGCGTACCAATTCGCCCCATTGAACTTTAGTTGCTACATAGCAGGCGGCAATTGCTACGGGGGACCTTGAATCCGTCCCACTGTCATCGAAGTAAACTTCATAGTCGTCAATTTCAATTACGGACAAGAGTTATCCTCTTCCCAAGCATTCAAATGTAGTTGTGGTTCTCTGGAACCGAAGGCGTTCTTTCTTAAACTTGGTCGGGGCACCGGGATTTGAACCCGAACCACGTGCTCCCAAGGCACGGATGCCAGCCCTTACACCATACCCCGACATGGTGGGGAGTGCGGCGCTCGAATCCGCGTCTCAGCCTTTTCAGGGCTGCGCTACACCGTCTCAGCTAACTCCCCAAGCTAACTCATGACTTCTGTTGCAAAATTTGGTGGACACGGAGCGAATCGAACGCTCATCTCCTGAGTGCAAATCAGGGATTCTCCCGTTAAACTACGCGCCCACTTGGGGTGACCGATGGGAGTCGAACCCATTAAAACGAGAGCCACAATCTCGCGCCGCACCGTTTGGCTTCGGCCACATTTGGAGCTGCTGGAGCGAATCAAACGCTCGTCTATCGCTTACAAGGCGATGGCTCTGTCACTGAGCTACAGCAGCAAACTTTTTTCTAAGGGCTCCGCAGCCAAAACAAGGCTGCTCTCTTGACTCGCACGGGACAGTGCTCATCAAAAGCTCACCCATTTTGGAGCTGGCACCGCGAATCGGACGCGGGTCACGTGCTTACCGTGCACGGGCTCTGCCATTGAGCTATGCCAGCGGAGCTGATGGAGCGATTCGAACGCTCTTGTTCCGCGGTACGAAGGCGGCGCTCGTCCTAACGAGCATCATCAGCAAAACTTTGGAGCGAGCAGCGGGAGTCGAACCCGCGTCATCGGGTTGGAAGCCCGAGGCACCAGCCGCTATACCATGCTCGCCATTCAAAGAGTTGCTTCAGGCCCATTCCGCAATCGTTGTGTACGATGCCCAAAGCGGCAGGGGCTAAAAGCCCAAATTCTTTTCATCTCCTTCGGCACGGCCAAAGCCGTGCCCTGATACAAAGCCTTTCGCAAAAGTTCGCGCGCGACAGCGCTCACTTTTCGCTCACCCTTGTGGCGGTCGCAACGGGAGTTGAACCCGTCCCTCCTGATAGACAGTCAGGTATCCTGCCGCCAGACCCTGCGACCGACGTTCGAACGTGGCTGCGGGAGCTGGAGTCGAACCAACATCAACTGGGTCAGAGCCAGTGGGCCTGCCATTTAACCGATCCCGCAACAAAAATTAATGTACCTGGTAGCAACGGGGAGAATCGAACTCCCATCCCAGCCTTGAAAGAGCCGTATCCTGACCGTTAGACGACGCTGCCAAAATGCCCCAAAAATACGAAAGCCCCCGATTTTTGTCGGAGGCTTAAAGAAAAACCAAAAAATATTGGATCAAGCCCCCGTTACATAAACGTACCCTGCCCCGCGCCCAGCCACATTTGTGTGGCTGGCGTCGGGAAGCTATCGGTATGGGGCTTGCGAATCATTGCTGAATTCCTGATCTCACTTTGCCATCATTTTGAAAATCTGTCAAATACGCTCAGGCGAGACTGGCGGATACCTTCGCCGTCTTGTGGATATGCCTTCCGGCTTCCAGAAAACGCTCGGTACAGTCTTCTTTGAAAAGCACCTTCTTTTCTGATCGCATGCAGCAAAGCTCGCTCAGGCCTACAGTATTCTGATCAGTTGTAATGACGTGGAACCAGAGACCGCGTACCAAAATGGAATACATTGGGTATCGCGAGCCAGCGACCTTTGATGGAGCGAAATTCATTCCTTGCGAACCATGGTCCACACAAACGGTCACTATTACATACACACCATCAGGGAAGTGAGCCTCGCCGTGCAAGTAACCCCGAATCGGTTCCCGATAGGGTCCGAGATCAACTGTGCTGGTTTGTCTGTTGAGTGTCTTCCATTTGTGAACGGAGCCTTTCCAGAGGATGCTGAGCGCGTAATAGGCGAGTGGCTCTGTGTCAATGCCCATTGCGCTGCCCGAGTACATTATGTGCTTGGCCTCCACCTTAAGCGGAAGCGCAAGATCCATGCGGTTCAACAACGGAAAATTATCGTCTGCATCGTTAAGAAGGGGAAGAACTGGTTTTTCACCTCGCTCGTTGAGCAGTTGTTCACAAGGTTCACACAGTAGATGTGCCCATAATTGACGTGGGGTAGCCGTGACTAGCTGCGGAGTCATTACGACCGGATGCTCTTTTCCGCTGCGGCTCAGACTATGGAGTACCCGGCTCAGGTAGTGGCTCTTGCATAGTTTAGCTGGTTTGAGACACAGCGGGCACACACCGTGAATATCTTTGTGGGCCATACTCTTTATTTATTTTAAACCAGAGTTCCTGCTCCATTCGGACTGCGCCCGCGGCGCTCTGCGGTGTTGTGACGGCACAGCGAATATTTGAAACAAACTGGCAAGTTGGCCTCTAGATATAAAGATTTGAAATCTGCAATCAACCGCGGTTTTTTCTTGCCTCAAGTGTCGCCTGTAATTTTTCTGATTTCCGTGTGGAGAAATACTTTCTTTTCAATAAATCTTCTAACTTATCGTGGATGTTATTAGACACGACTATTGGGTGATGTGGATTTGCGACAAAGCATCCCGTTTTCAATGCTTCTGATATATACTCGCCGACACTCAGCGCGAAGAGAATTCCGGGTACATAACAAAAGAATGTACGCCATTGGTGGTACTCTCTTTCGCAGGGGTCGAGAAACAGAATTGACGCGGCCGAAGGTGGCACAACCTCCACCATAAGAGCAATGTTTTCGGGGAATGGGCCTTGATCTAAGAGAAATCGGCGCAATGCCTCTGAAACGGGGCCAAGCTCTATTCGTGATTTCGTTTCCCCTCCCCGCCATGAATGGACGGAAGCTTTCCAGAACATACCCAGAGCAAAGTGCATGATCTTATCAACTGCGATTTCAGGAATCGCAGCAGCGTAGTATGCTTGCAAATCTCCTTCATCAAATACCGGGGTAGCTCTCAAGAGCGTTTCATACAAAGGAAAGTTTTTATCATTCGTGGCCAATCGCGGCAAAACCCAACTCTCGCCGCCTTTGTTAAGCACATCTTCACATTCCACGCAGAACTGGTAATCTTTGGTTTGGCGAGAGGTTGGCATCACAATTGTCGATGCTACTTTGACAGGTTCAGAATCAGCACTACGACAGAGGTCATACAGCCCTCTGGCCATGAAGTGGCTTTGTACTAACGGTTTGTTCTTTAAACACATCTTGCAATTTCCCAGGCGCATATAGAGAACCTCTAGCAACAACTGATTAACATCGCAATGATTAGCATAATTCTACGACACACTTTGAAAAATGGTGCGGGATGCAGGAATCGAACCTGCTTCGTCTCGCTTAAAAGGCGAGTGCATACCCGTATCTGCCAATCCCGCTTTCTAAAAAAATCATTCTTCTAGCGTTCCGCTTCTATCTAAGGGCTTCGCTCTCGCTTTTGGTTCGCGCGGGACAGCGCTCACCAAAAGCTCACCCGGCTGCGCGCATGCCTGCGGCAGCAAGGAAGGAGTATCTTCCAACGACTTACGGCACAGCTAAAGCTGTGCCCTTCCGAAAGATTTCACGAAAATCGAGTTTTTCCGCAACCTCTAAAGTCGTGCCCTGATACAAGGCCACGCGGTACGGATAAACTCGTGCCCCTGATACATGTCCTCACATCCGAACGAAAACTGGTGGGTGACGCTGGAATTGAACCAGCCTGGTCTCGATTAAGAATCGAGTGCATCAGCCATCTCTGCCAGTCACCCATTGGTGCAGGATGTTGGAATCGAACCAACGCCTCGCGATTATCGATCGCGGGCTCGACCTTCGAGCTAATCCTGCATTGGTGCGCCGTTCGGGAGTTGAACCCGCATCTGTTCTTTGTAAGAGAACTATTCTGGTCCGTTGAACTACCGGCGCAAACTTCAATAGTGGGTCAGTTTGGAACAAGCATGTACGTCCTTTCTCCATGCACGCTCTGAAACGTGTGGGCAAGATGCCCACACGACAGCCGGCGAGACGCCGGCGCTACCTCAAACCTTGGTCCCTCCGGGATGAATCGAACATCCGTCGGGCGGATATGAGCCGCCTGCTCTGCCATTGAGCTACAGAGGGTTTCCCACTTCAGTTCCAATCCCCGTCTTTAACTGAGTACTGAGGACTGACAACCGAGTACTGTTTTTCTGGCTGGCCGGGCGGGATTCGAACCCGCGGTATCGTGATTAACAATCACGTGCCTTACCAGCTTGGCTACCGGCCAACAAAAGCAAAAGGCCCCGACTTTGGTCGGAGCCTTCGAGAAATTCAATCTGAACTTAAATCTAAACTTTGGACGCTACAGTCAGACCAATCCCGAGGGCTCAGCGCGATTGACGCGCCGTCTCATCATGGATTTGGCCGTAATAGTCATCTTCGAAATTGAGTATAGCAGGATTTTAAGCGGCAATCCATTGCAGTGCTTTTTAGATATTAGTTTTATGCCGAAAGAACAGTATCTCTCCGACAAGAAAACGCAAGATTCCTTCACGCCAAAAAAACGGCGTTCAGGATGACAAAATGCAAATGGGATTGGCGAAACAGGAAGCGCCTGATAGTTAAAACGGCATAGCAGATCTGGATTGACATCGGATTGTTCCCAAAAAAGCAATCCGGCAGAGGCGTTTTCTCACGCTTCTGCCGGGGTAAATTGGGGGGCCGAGGTGGGGGGTAGTTTTTAGTGACAGCCAAAATTGATCCGTTAAGCCATAAGCATCATGCGATGGCATCCACGCAGGCCAGCCAGCGGGAATTTCCGGTGTAGTGAATGTCCACATGGTGCATTCCGAAGGCGTTCCAACCTGTTCCACTGGCCGACAACACCGGACTCTCCGCTACTTCTTGTTCTTTGTAGGTCGTAGGCGTCAGCTCCGAGATATGGAAAGCTCGCACCTGTTTGCCGTAGGTGGGGTAGCAATCCTGCGTAAACCGGATGAGGCCGCCGTTCCAGGGCATCACTCTTCCAGCCGGGCGGGCAATGCGCTTATTGCCGGTGACAATCGGGCTGAGCGGATGCTGCACCCATTTGCCCGCAGGACTATCGGCATAGTACAGGGAAAGTACGTCGTGTTGCTGAGGTGTGGGGCAGGCGAACATCCACCATTTTCTTTGGAAATAGAAGACGGAAGAGTCGGCATGAGTGCCGGGAACCAGGTCTTTGACGAATTCCCATTGATGGGGAAAGCCAGCCGCGCGATAAAGCCGAATGGAGCCAGCCTGGCTAGTCTCAGGAACCATGTAAAAGTCGTCGTTCCACCGGAACACGCAAGGGAAGGACAGGTGAAAGGATTCATGCAGCACGATACTGTCGTACTTCCATGTCAATCCGTTGCGGCTGGTCGCCAGCCCGATCTCGCCCTTGCGGGTGGCGGAGTTCATGACCTGGAAAAACATGTACCACATGCTTCCCGATTGCAGCATGAAAGGATCAGCCACAAATTGTGCCGGCACATCGGTCACGTGCCACGCGGTTAGAACCGGGTTTATGATCCGGGGCATGGGCGCCAGTTGTAGAGGGGAGCGGCCCGCATAAATACCAATGGACCACGCTCCTGGCGAAACATTTCGCGGTGAAGCGATGCGTGTGGGCGCCCGGCTCGGGCTTATTTTGCCTAGGTTGTGTGCGTACAGGGGATGCATATTGTCCTCTTACTTTTTAATCCTATTCCACCCCATCGTTGAGGTAGACGGAAGCAATTGGGCGCTTCTTTTAGGGGGGCGGTTAAGAGGCTTTCCCGGATAAACTCACCTGGAAATGTTTCCTCGTCTTACAGTTCAATGAGGAATGTACTACCTAAATTGAGCCCATACACAAACTATGTCAACGCTTTTTGTGCTGTTGGAAGGTGATTTGCCGCCACGAATGAAAAGTCATTGGTCGGGCCTTTGTATCACACTGAAAATATTGGTTTTATATTGAAATTCCATTCTGGAATTAGGCCGTTTTTGGTATGCACGGCGCAATTTTTTGGGGCTTCCTGTGGGAGAAGAACGGTTTTGAATGGTCCCCTCGAATTTTACAGGTAACGGTACTGACGCCAGTAACCGATTGTGCTTTCCCGGAAAATCCTGCTTGCTTCCACGGGATCATTCGTGGCCAGCCCCTCGACGATGTGCTCGTGTTGCGTCACTGATGCCATATAGCTTTCTTTCGTGCCGCGTAGTTTCAACAATACGAAGGCAAACAGCGCGAAGGCAATGCGGTCCAGGGCAGCTCCAAGGTGCTCATTGCCCGTGAGATCCCAAATCACACGATGGAAGGCGACGTCGCTTTGATGAAAGGCCGATAGATTGATGGCGCGCGCAGCTTTATCCATGGTGGTCAGATGCCGCCGAAGTTCGGTCAAAGCAGCGGGCGTAAGCTTGCGGGTGGCTTTTTCTATAGCGAGGGTTTCGAGCGCCATTCTGACCTCGAACATCTTTTCCATGTCGGAAGGGCTCAGCTCGGTTATGTATGTAGCTCGATTTGGCAGCTTACGAACGAAGCCCTGGTATTCCAGCACCTTGAGAGCTTCTCTGACGGTCGGTTGGCCGATGCCGAATAGCGATGCAAGTTTCTGCTCGATCAATCTTTCCCCGGGCTTGAGGCGCCCGCCCAGAATTGCCTCGCGCATCTGCTCGGCAACCGATTCCGGGAGTGATTTGAGTTTTACCGGGCTGAACCCGCCCATCGAGACTTCGGATTCCGCTGCTTTCATGTGAACCCTCATAAGGAGTTCCGGGCTGTGCGGCGTCCGGAACTCCTTCCCCACAACTCTACTTTAAAAAGCTTGAAATGTTTGAGGGCTCAGTAGATAACTGATGACAATATATAGATTATAGATTATCTATCTTCCGAAGACATTTTGCAAGTCAAAAGTTCGACACGAAGAGTGCTTTAGAATTTTTGGGGCTCGCTGTGGAAGGAGGCAGTTCAATGGAGGTTGGGAGAGCTGCATTACCCTCCTGACCTCGTCAGCCCAAATTGCCGCGTTAGCGGCGATTGTTGTGGATGACGCGGATGATGGCGTCATTTGCGCCAGCGTCGCGCAGGGTCTGCTCCTGCTCTGATGTGAGGCCAAAGTCCACGCCTCGCGCCCGGATGGCTCCTACAATCCTCTGAAGCGGCATCTGCGCGTCCAGCATGCCGCGGACTTGCCAGAATTTTAAAGCTGCATTTTGGTTCTGTTGACCGCCTTGTCCGGCCTGGTTTTTGTTCCCGGCCAGCCCGGCAGTCCGAAGTGTATTTTTCATCTCCTGGACGGCCTGTTGATTTCCCGGGTCCAATTTCAGAGCATCGCGAAAGCTCTGCAATGCTCCTGGGTATTGGCGGTTTTCACGTTGAAAGATGCCCACTTGAATCAGTTGGGCAACCCGCTGCTGCAGGGCAGCCTGCTGCTTTTTCTGCTGCGAGTTAGAGTCATCGGGCTTGCTTTGCTTCGACGGATTGCGTCCCTGGGCAACTTGCGAGGGCGTAGGGTTGGGCGTGGGAACAGCAATTTCGTTGTGCACCAGCTTTACGCCGTTGATGTTGGCCGCGATCGCGCCTGCCATATCGGCATCGTAGTGCCTGGGCGCTTTGCCGGTAAGGGTCACATTGCCATCGGTTACGGCAACGTTGATCGCGGCTTCTTTGCCCCACTCCGTGGCTGCAATCGCACGCTGAACTTCAGCCTTGATAGCGGCGTCATCGGGAGCGGCAGTTGAAGATTCGCTGGCCGTCGCGGTGGGCGCCGGCTGCTGCGAAGGCTGGGTGGGCTGCATTTCTGTCTTGAGGCTTATTGCTAACTGAGAGCGGTGCATCCGCCCCAGCGCCAATAAAGCGCAAATCAGCAACACGACCAGCAATGCGATCCATTTTCCTTTTCCGCTTTTAGGAGGAGCAGCCTTGCCCTGCGCCAGGGCAGGCCGCACCGCACCGGCGGCTTTGGCTTGAGTCACGGTTGCCGGCTGCGTTTTGGCCGGAGAGTAAACCGTGCTGCGTGGGGTGGGCGCGGTGGGAACGCGCGCGGGTTGGGCGGCGGTGGTGCTGGCGGCGGGGGCGCTCCAGGCCTCGGGGGTGAGCACCATTGTAGTTTTGCCTTCGCTGGTTGAAGGCTGCACTGCCTGGATCGCCCGCAACATCTCCTGCGCGGTTTGGTAGCGGTTGGCGGGGTCTTTTTCCAGGGCCTTCTGCAGCAAAGCGGAAAGCGCTGGCGGGATGTTCAGATCGGGCTTGACCTGCTTTGGATCAGGAGGAGGAGTTTGCAGGTGATGCATCAGCATGCCTACCGCAGTCTGTGATTGGAAAGGCAGTTCGCCGGTCACCATTTCGTAGAGCACAATCCCCAGCGAGTAGAGGTCGGCGCGGCCGTCAATCTGGTCGCCATGTTCGCCTTTGGCTTGTTCGGGAGAGATATATTGCGGAGTTCCGATAATCAGGCCGGTTTGCGTAGCTGTGTATCCACCACCGATGTCGAACGATCCCTCGCGCACCTTGGCAATGCCAAAATCCAGCACTTTGACCAAGTCGCTGCCATCGGGCTGGCGGATCAGGAGAATATTATCGGGCTTGATGTCGCGGTGCGTGATCCCCAACTGATGCGCGGCGTCCAACGCGGCGGCAGTCTGCGCGGCAATGTTAAGCGCGCGCTTGACGGGCAGCGGCCCTTCGTTCTGAATCGTGCTGCGCAGGTTCGCGCCTTGCACGTATTCCATGACGATAAACGGGCGTCCGTCTTCGGTTTCGTCGAGGTCGTCTACACGAACGGCATTGGGGTGCTGGAGCTTGCGCGTGACAATAGCTTCTGTCTTAAATCGGCGCATGAAATTCTGGTCTTCCAGGTTGCGGCTACTGACCACCTTAATCGCCCGCAGTTCATTAAAAGCCTGGTGTTTGGCCAAGTACACGGTGGCCATACCTCCGACGCCGATCTTCTTCTGGATCTCATACTTGCTGCGCAGCACCATGCCTTGCAGCAGTTCCGTGGTGGCACGCAAGGGACTCTGATCACGCGGGCAGGTGTTGAACTCGGTTGGATACGTCTGGTGGCACGTGTCGCAATATTTCATGCAGCGTCTCTAACTCCAACCCACTCTCGCGCAGTGAGTTTCGCATGTTTCATGGCCAAGACCAAGATGATTATGCAGGAGGATGTTCCCACGATAATATCCCAGGTGCTGGGAGAAAGGGCCGGGAAACCTGAAAAAATGGCGGCAGGAATTGAAATTCCTGCTCCTGGAAGCGGCATTTTCCTGGGGCCAAAGATTCATTTCATCCTGAAAGTTATTTGACATAAAATACCATACATACCTGAAAACAATATTGGTCCTAAGGGCCGGCCATTTTGTGATAGAACCTGTGGAGTAGCTGCATTTTCACTATCACGGCGATAACACGGCGATAGAACCGTTCGAGCCTTAAGGGGAAGGTCTCAATTGGCGGTCGCGAACATTGCAAATCGTATGAAAGAGAAGAAAGACCTAACGCAAGAGGCCTTCGACCGGTTGCTCGACTGGTTAGACCAGGACCGCAATCGCGCCGGCCAAAAGTATGAGGTGATACGCACTCGTCTCATCAAAGTCTTCGTGTGCCGCGGTTGTATTGTTCCGGAAGAGCTTGCCGACGAGACCATCAATCGGGTCGCTGGAAAGGTGCAGCAAATCGCTGAGACGTATGTCGGTAATCCCGCCTTGTATTTTTACGGTGTAGCCGACAAGATTTTTCTCGAGTACTTGAGAAAAATGCCGGCGCCGCTGCCCATTCACCCTTCGCATCCAAGCGAAGAGTCCAATCCCAACCCCGGCGAGGAGTTGGAACCCAAGCATAGATGCCTTGACCAGTGTGTCGAGCGGCTCTCGGGAGAGAACCGCAGGCTGATCCTTGTTTATTACGGCGGCCAGGGACAAGCCAAAATTGAAATGAGGAAAGAGCTGGCTCGGCGGCTGGGGATCGGAGCAAACGCGCTGTGGATACGGGCGCATCGCATCAGAGAGGCCTTGCGAAATTGTATGTGTGATTGCCTCGCCCGCACAAAAATGCCGGGGAACATGCCGAAAGACGCAAGATCGAATGGCTCCTCGCAGGAGGTTTCATGATCGCAATGCAGCAAAGTGAAAAAAAATCGCTCAGGCGCTATTTGTTGGGAGAGGCGGCAGGGGAAGAGCGCAGCCAGATCGAGCAGCGCCTGCTTACCGACGAGGACTATTTCAATGAGTTGCTCAGGATCGAAGAAGAATTGACCGATGAATACGTTCGGGGGGAGCTTCAACAAGGCGAAAAAGAAGATTTCGAACTTTATTTTGTTAACAATCCCGAGCGGCGTGAGCGGGTTGAATTTGCAAAAGATCTGAATCGCTATCTTTCCACGCAAACTGTAAAGCAAGCAGTCCCATCGGCTTGTGATGAGCCGCAACCAGGGGGCGACTGGCTGCCTTTTGCGGTTCTTGGAAGTCGAGCGGCAATAGGCGCGGCTCTGTGCGCCATACTGCTGCTGGCAACGGGCTCGGCGCTGCTGTGGCGGGAAACTCTGCACTTGCGGAGCCAGGTACAGCAATTTCAATCCCAGCGTTCCCAATCGGAACAGCACGAACAAGAACTCATCCGGCAAATTGACCAACAACTGGCACAAAACAACGAATTTGCCATGCAGTTTGAACGCCAGCAGAGCGAGTTGGCAAAGCTGAGGCGAGAACTCGCGGGATTGTTGTATGGTGGAAGCCAGCATCAAGGCGAATCCAACGTGGTATCGCTGCTGCTTGCCCCAGGCCTCAGCCGGGCGCCTGAGGTCGCCAGTAGCGCAAACCTCTTATCTTCTACCCAAAGGTTACGGTTAGAGCTGGAGATCGGCCAGGAAAACTACAAAAGCTATCACGCCGAAGTGCAGACAGTGGAAGGCAGCGTAGTTTCCAGCCAGGAAGATTTGAAGCCGCATAAAACCAGCCACAACAGAACCGTAACGGTTGTTTTGCCCGCCGCCGTTATCAACCGGAGCGACTATCTGGTTATGCTCGATGGCATAAGCGCGAACGGAGTTCACGAAAAAATCGGCACGTATTATTTCAAGGTTGTAAGAAAGTAGGGTCGGCGTGGTGCGACTAGAGTAATTCCATAATTGGTGTATCCCGCGCGCACCGGAGCTAAAGCCCAAAAACAATCAAAAAGGCATTCAACCCACGGCTGAAAGCCGTGCTCTTCCACGGTGGGTGGATACAGCAATTGTGGAATTGCTATAGCGCGAAGAATCCCGAGGATAACTACGCGACCATACCGTTGCGAGGCTTTCTCTTGATAAACCGTACCTGGCCCTGAATGAAGGGGGGTGGGGGTTACTAAGTAACCTCTGAGGGGTGAACAGAACTGTGCCTGGACCGCCTTGGAGGCAGGAAGGCGAGGAACAAGTTTTCAAAGACCGCGGGGCAAAGCGCCCAAATCGA
>Ga0209166_10002182_pt1 | contig 15208 bp, 17 predicted proteins | sample Coa_R1_3_FD_187151 | JGI IMG/M metagenome (GOLD analysis project Ga0209166, IMG submission 187151) | Surface soil microbial communities from Centralia Pennsylvania, which are recovering from an underground coalmine fire - Coalmine... | ecosystem: Environmental > Terrestrial > Soil >... | reverse complement strand
CAACGACCCCGGCGTATGGCACACCGCCGACATCGACGGCGAAGCCACGGCGCTGTTCATTACCGTCGGCGAGGGTACGCAGGGTCGGCCCCGCTGAATATCCTTCCCCTCCCGCCCATCATGAGCAGGCCGCGATCGCGTCGCGGATGCCGTCCCAGACCTGGCCGTAGGAGGCGAGGCCGGGCTTTTGAAGGATCCGGTAGGTGACCGTTCGGGCCGGTGGATCGAAGTCGTAGACGATCCTGGTCAGGCCGAAGTAGTGGGTTTCCGAGGTGACGATGTTCGGGTTCCTCGGGTCCGCTATGTAAACGGTGCCGTGTTGCTTGCGGCTTCTGTCCGCCACGCACACCAGGGTCGCCGCTGTGATATTGGAGAACGTTCTGCTCGGCGCCATCGACGCCCCCCGAGGCGCCGACATCGCGGCGCTCGACATCGGCACGAGGCACGCCGCGGCCAGGGTGGCGGCCAGGCGCGTCAATCAGTTCGAGCCCCGCACTGTCGGCTTGCCGAGCAGGGTGTCGGCGATGATGCGCTGCTGGATCTCCGAGGTGCCCTCGAAGATCTTGGTCAGCCGCGCGTCGCGCCAGTAGCGCTCGATCGGATAGAGGGTGGTGTAGCCGGCGCCGCCGAAGATCTGCAGGGCTTCGCTCGTCACCCGCTCGGCCATCTCCGAGGCGAACAGCTTGACCATCGAGGTCTCCACCCGGCCCGCGCGCCCGGCGTCGATCTCGCTGCAGACGTAGTACATCAGCTGCCGCGCGGCCTCGACCTCGGTCGCCATGCTGGCGATCTTGAACCGGATAGCCTGGAAGTCGGAGATCGGCTGGCCGAACTGTTTGCGTTCCTTCGCGTAGGCGATGGCGTCCTCCAACGCCCCGCGCGCCAGGCCAATCGAGCGGGCGGCGGTGTGGGCGCGGGCGAGGCCGAGGCCGAAGGCGACGCCCTGCACGGCCCGGCCGGCCTCCGGGTTGCCGGTCTCCTGCGCGCGGGCCGGGGCGCGCACGGCGTCGAAGTGCAGCTCCCAGGTCCGCCAGCCATAGTAGCCGATCTTCGGGATCGGGGCGCCGGTGACGCCCCGTGGGAGCTCGCCCTTGGGCTTCTCCACCGACACCGACACCGTCGCGCCCTTGCCGGGCGGCGCGGCCGGATCGTCGACCCGGCACAGCACGCTGATGAAGTCGGCGCCGTCGGCGAAGGTGCACCAGTACTTCGAGCCGGTGATCACCCATTCGTCGCCCTCCCGCCGCGCGCGGCAGGTGACGCCGCCGAGGTCCGAGCCGACGCCCGGCTCGGACAGCGCCGCCGCGCCCAGGTACTGGCCGCGCGCCATGGCCTCGATCTTGCGCCGGCGTTCCTCGCCTTCGCCGGGGATCGAGCGGTAGAAGGAGTTGCCCCGGGCGATGATGCTGGCGACGCTCATCCAGCCGCGCGCCAGCTCCTCGGCCACTAGGCAGTATTCGAACGCGCCGAGCCCCAGGCCGCCGTATTCTTCCGGGATCAGGATGCCGAAGAAGCCGAGCTCGCCCATCCGCGCGATCATCTCGGCCGGCATGTCGCCCTTGACCGGATCGAGCCGGTTGGCGGCCGGCAGCACCTCCTCGAGCGTGAACTGCCGCGCCATGTCGCGCATCATGATCCGCTCGGGGGTCAGATAGCCCTCGCTCGCCGCCACGCCGGCCGCATCGTCCGCCATCACGCTCTCTCCACTACAGGCCGATCAGCTCGGCCTTGCGCACCGTGTTCATGATGATCCGGATCGAGGCGGCGTCCACCATGATCCCGTTGACGCTCACCGACCCGATTCCCTCCGCGAGCGCCTTGTCGTAGGCCGTGGCCAGCTCGCGGGCGCGGGTCACCTCCTCGGCGCTCGGCGAGAAGATCTCCAGCGCGGGGGCGATTTGGGCCGGGTGGATCGCCCACTTGCCGACGAAGCCCAGCATTTGGGCCCAGCGCGCCTCGCGCCGGTAGCCCTCCTCGTTGCGGAAGTTGGCGTAGGGCCCGTCCACCGGATCCAGTCCCGCCGCCCGCGCCGCCATGGCGATGCGGAACCGCGGATAGTGGAAGATGTCGCCCGGATAGCCGTCGCTGCCCCAGTTGCGCAGGTTCATCTGCTGCGAGGCCGAATAGTCGCCCATGCCGAAGATCAGCGCCTCCAGGCGCGGCGAAGAGGCGGCGATGGCCTCGACGTTCTGCAGGCCCGCCGCCTCCTCGATCAGCACCTCGATGCCGATTGGCCGCGTGAGCTTCAGCTTGGCCTCCAGCTGGTTCAGCAGCAGCTCGACGAACTGCACGTCGGCGGCGCGCATCGCCTTCGTGAGCATGATGGTGTCGAGGTTCCTGCCCGCCCCCTCCACCACCTCGATGACGTCCTCGAAGCACCAGGAGGTGGTGACGTCGTTGATCCGCACGCAGCGGGTCTTCTTCCCCCAGTCGAGCGAGTTCAGTCCCGCGACGATGGTCTTGCGCGCGCCGGGCTTGGCCGACGGCGCGACCGCGTCCTCCAGGTCCAGGAACACATGGTCGGCGTCGGAGGCGGCGGCCTTGGCGATCATCTTCTCGCTGCTGCCGGGCACGGAGAGCTGCGAGCGCCGCAGGCGGGCGGGTCGGGTGGTCATAATCTTCACTCCGTAGGAATCGCGCCGGCCTCGCGCCAGCGGGCGAGGTCGTCGTCGGCGAAGCCGTGGCTCTTCAGCACCGCGGTGGTGTCGGCCCCGAGGTCGGGGGCGGGTCCGCGGACCCCGGCCGGGGTGCGGGCGAATTTGATCGGCTGGCCGGCGACGCGAAGGGTGTCGGGAAGGCCCGGCAGCGCGAGCGGCTCCAGCATCGCCCGCGCCGCGAAGTGGGCGTCGTGGGCGATCTCCTCGATGGTCATCACCGGCCCGAACGGCACCACCCCGCCCAGCCGCGCCTGCAGCTGCGCCTTGGTGAATGCCGCAGTGAGCGCGGAGAGGCGCTCGATCACCGCCGCGCGGTTGCCGGCGCGCGCCTTGGGTGTCGCGAACGCCGGCTCCTCCAGCACCGCGCCGGCGTCCAGGGCGGCGAGCAGGGCGCGGAAGAAGGGATCGCCCGGGCAGGCGATGGCGACGAAGCCGTCCGCCGCCGGATAGATGCCGAACGGCAGCAGGAAGGGATGGTGGCTGCCCTCGGGCCCCGGGACCTGGTGGGCGAACGAATACTGGTGGACGATCCGCTCGCACACCCCCAGCACCGCGTCGGCCATGGCGACGTCGACGAACTGCCCGACGCCGGTCCGCCGGGCGTCGAGGACGGCGCTGACGATGCCGAGGGCCAGGTAGAGCGCCGGCACGGTGTCGCCGACGCCCGGGCCGATCTTGGTCGGCGGCCCGCCGGCCGGGCCGGTGATTCCCATCATCCCGCCCATCGCCTGGGCGACCACGTCGTAGGCCGGCCACTCGACGTAGGGGCTCTCGCCGGTGCGGGGATCGCCGAAGCCGCGGATGGCGGCGTAGACGAGGGGAGGGTGCAGCGCCGCCAGCGTCTCGTAGGAGAGGCCGAGCCGGTCCATCACTCCCACCCGGAAGTTCTCCACCACCACGTCGAACGACGGGACCAGCCGCTTGATCAGCTCCACGCCAGCCGGCGACTTGAGGTCGACGGCGATGCTCTTCTTGCCGCGGTTGATCGACTGGAAGTAGCCGGAATAGCGCCGCTCGGTGTCCGCCTCATGAAACGGCCCGGAGTTGCGCGACAGGTCGCCCCCGCGCAGCCCCTCCACCTTCACCACCTCCGCCCCCAGGTCGCACAGATTCTGCGTGCAGAACGGCCCCGCCAGCGCCTGGGTGAAGTCCAGCACCTTCAGCCCCGCCAGGGGACCCGAGGCTTCTCCTCCGCCGCTCACCTGTCGCCCCAGTGGCTGCGCCGCTTGAGGAGCATCCGCCGATCGCCCTGGAAGACCTGCTGGTCGTCCTGGTTGACGCCGTAGTGGCGGAACGTCACCACCCCGGCGTCCTCGCGGTCGGCGTCCTCGACGCTCAGCACCTCGGAGTAGGCGTAGAGGGTGTCGCCGTGCACCACCGGGTTCATCAGGCGGATGTTGTCGAGGCCGAGCTCGGCCAGGGCGTTCTCGCCGGTGTCCTGCATCGCCAGGCCCATCACCAGCGAGAAGTTGACGCCGCCGTAGGAGAGCCGCCCCTTCCAGGGCGAGGTCTTCATGGCGTGCTCGTTGAAGTGGCCCTGGGCGGTGTTCATCACCAGGTTGGTGATCAGCACGTTCTCCAGCCCCTCGATGGTCTTGCCGCGGGCGTGGCGGATCACCTGGCCGACGGTGAAGTCCTCGAAGTAGTTGGTCCTGCCGGTGAGGTCGGAGAGCTTCACGCGGCGGCGTCCTTCGCCGGCGGATGGCGCAGGCGCACCAGGTTCGAGCGCTCGAAGTCGATCACCCGCTCGTCGCGCTGGTTGAAGCCCTCGGTGTGCCAGGTGACGATGCCGTTGGCCGGGTTGCTGGCCGACAGCCGCGCCGACCTGGTCGTGGACCGGGCGACGATCGTATCGCCCGGATAGACCGGCTGGTGGTAGGTGAGGGCGCCGACGCCGACGAACGGCCCGCCGATCTCGCTGTTGTCCTCCACCGAGAGGCCCAGCACCGTGTTGAACACCAAGAGCGGGTTGACCACGATGTCCGGGTGGCCGTGCGCCTGGGCGTAGACGCGGTTGGTGTAGAGCGGGTTGAAGCTGAGGGTCAGGGTGGTGAAGAGCACGGTGTCGGATTCGCAGATCGTCCGCCCCCAATGGTGGACGCGCACCTCGCCGACCTGGAAGTCCTCGTAGAGGCGGCCCTTTGGGCTCAGCTTCGCCCGCTCGCGAAAACCCTCCGCCATGTCCCGTGATCCCTGACGGCCTGCGCCCGGCCTTTCGCCCATCGATACCCCCCGCCGCGCCCGATGGACAACCCAACTCCGGCGGTTGAGGTCAGATCACCCCGGCCTCCGCCAGCGTGGCCACTTCCTCCGCGCTCAACCCGAGCAGCTCGCTGTAGACCACGGCGTTGTCGGCGCCGATGGCTGGGCTGGGGGTGGCGGGTGTCTGGGGGGTGCCGTGGTAGCGCAGGGGGCTGCCGGGGACGGTGATCCGCCCGAGGCTCGGGTGGTCGATCACCTCCAGCATGCCTCGGCCCTTCATGTGTTCGTTCTCCAGCACCTCCTGCAGGTCCCGCACCGGCGCCGAGGGCACGCGGTGGGCGCCGGTGGCGGCGAAGATCTCGGCCCGGGTCAGGTTGGCCGCCCACGCCTCCACCGCCGCGTCGGTCTCCGCCATGTGCGTGACCCGCGCCGCGTTGCTGGCGAAGCGCGGGTCGCCGGCCAGTTCGGGGCGGCCCATGGCGGTGGCCAGGCTGCGCCAGTGGCCGTCGTTGGTGCAGATGATGGCGAACCAGCCGTCCTGGCAGGCGTAGACGTTGTAGGGCGAGACAGAGAGACCGCCGTGGCGATTGCCCGTGCGCCCGATCGTGTTGTCAGGGCGGCTGTGGATCATGCCGAGGTTGGAGGCGAGGCTCGGGAACATGGTCTCGATCATCGCCACCTCCACCAGCCGCCCGCGCCCGGTCCGCTCGCGCTCGTAGAGGGCGGTGACGATGGCCCCGTAGAGGTGGGTGCCGGAGAGGAAGTCGGCGATCGCCGGCCCGGCCTTCACCGGCGGCCCGTCCGGAAAGCCGGTGACGCTGATCGCGCCGGAAGCGGCCTGGATGGTGATGTCCATGGCCAGGTTGTCGCGTTCGGGGCCTGTAAGGCCGTAGCCGGTCGCCGAAGCGTAGATCAGCCGCGGGTTCTCGGCCATCAGCGCCGCCGGACCGACGCCGAGCTTGTCCATCACGCCGGGCGCGAAGTTCTCCAGCAGCACGTCGGCCTTCCGCGCCAGGGCCTTCATCAGTTCCACGCCGCGCGGCGCCTTCAGGTTGAGGGTGATCGCCCGCTTGTTGGAGTTGAGCATGGCCAGCGGCAGCGAGGCGCCGCCGCCCACCGCCTCGCGCACGCGCAACGGCTCGCCGTGGCGCGGCTCGACCTTGATCACCCGCGCCCCCGCCTTGGCCAGCAGCAGCCCCGCGTAGGGTCCCTGGTAGATCTGGCCCATGTCGATGACGGTGACGCCGGTCAGCGGCGGCGGGCGGACCTCCTCCACTAGTACAGCGCCTGGTCGAACAGTTCGCGGGCCATGACGATGCGTTGCACTTCGCTGGGGCCTTCGCCGATGCGGCGGATGCGCATCTCGCGGTACCAGCGCTCGAACGGGAAGTCCTTGGTGACGCCGTAGCCGCCGTGGATCTGGATCGCCCGGTCGACCACCCGGCTCGCGCCCTCCGAGGCCAGCAGCTTGGCCATCGCCGCCTCGGCGCGGTACGGCTCGCCGCGCTTGGCCTTGCAGGCGGCCGCCAGCGTCGCCCAGCGGGCGGTGCGGATGTCGATCTCGTTGTCCACCACCATCCACTGGATCGCCTGGCGGGTGGAGAGGGCCGCGCCGAAGGTCTCGCGCTGCTTGGCGTAGTCGATACTCATCGCCTGCGCCTTGATCGCCACCCCGATGCAGCCGGCCGCGTAGGGGATGCGCTGGCGGGTCAGGCGGTCGTTGGCGATCGCGAAGCCGCGGTTCACCTCGCCCAGCACGTTGGCGTGCGGCACCCGCGCCTCCTCGAACTGCAGCTCGGTGCCGTAGTTACCCGAGCGCAGCGTGTGCACCACCCGGCGGACGTGGAAGCCGGGGGTGTCGGCGTCGATGATGAAGCAGGTCACCCCACCGCGCCCCTTGGAGGCGTCGGTGCGGGCGAAGACGATGCCGAAGTCGGCGACATCGGCCCCGGAGATGAAGATCTTCGAGCCGGTGATCAACCAGTCGTCGCCGTCGCGCACCGCCTTGGTGCGGATCGCCCGGGCCGGATCGGAGCCGCCGGAGGGCTCGGTCAGGCCGAAGAAGCCGCGCTTCTCGCCGCGCAGCATGGGGAACAGATACCGCTCCTTCTGGTCGTCGTTGGCTTCGAAAAGCTGCGCGAGGCCCGCGCCGCCGAACGCCCCGAAGCAGGGGGAGTAGAGCCCGGCGCGGTGCTGCGAGGTCTCCATGGCGATCAGGGTCTGGGTGACGATGTCGATGTCCGGGCCGCCGAACTCCGGCGGGATGCCGAGGCCATAGAGCCCCATAGTCTTGGTCATCGCCGTCAGCCGCGCCTGGTCCTCCGGCTCGAGCCGCGAGGCGTCGGGGTCGAGCTTCGCCTCCAGCGGGACCACCTCCTCGCGGACGAACCGGCGGACCTGATCCACGATCAGCGCCTGCTCCTCGCTCATCTCGAAATCCATGGCCGCTCCTCTCAGCCAGGGCTCAGCCGGCCGAGCCGCCGGCGGGCGTCGGCGGCGTTGCCGGGGGGCAGGTCCCCGAAGTCGGCCTTGTGGACCATCAGCAGCTCCTCGTAGCGGCTCAGGTATTGGGCGGTGACCTCGACGCGGAACCGCGCGGCCTCGCCGGCCGCCAGGGCGGCGCCGAGCTCCCCCTTGAGGCCGAACAGCGAGCGGCCGCCGGCGTAGCCGATGCGCAGCACCCGCCCCTCGCCGTCGGCCAGCTGGTAGACCCCCAGCTCTCCGCGCAGGTCGGCCACGGTCTCGGCGGTGAGCGGCCGCCAGGGCTTGTCGAGGCGCACGCCGGTCACGCTCAGCGGCCTCCGAACCGGGGCGTCCGGCGCTCCAGCATGGCGGCGATCCCCTCGCGGGCGTCGGCGCTGCGGCCGGCGGCGGCGACCAGGGCGTCGATGTCGTCATGCGGGATGCCGTCGCGGAACGCCATCGCCCGCACCAGCAGCGCCTTCATCGCCTTCAGAGACAGCGGCGCGTTGCCGGCCAGCCGGTTGATCACCGTCCGGGCCGCGGTCTCCAGGTCCTGGGCAGGTACGGCCCGGTGGATCAGTCCCAGCTCGGCCATCCGCCGCGCCGGCAGCAGGTCGCCCAGCAACAGCATCTCGCGCGCGCCCACCGGCCCGGCCACCTCCAGCAGCTTCTTGGCCAGGAACCAGGTCGGCGCGAGGCCGATCTTGGCCAGCGACATGCCGAACCGCGCCGTCTCGCTGGCCACCACGAAGTCGCAGTGCAGGGCCAGCTCGTTGCCCCCGGCGATGGCGTCGCCCTGCACCACGGCGACCACGGGGAGGGGATAGAGCTCGATGGCGTGGAGCATGGTCTCGATCGCCGATGATCCGACCGTCCCGCCGCCCCGCTCGCGCAGGTCCAGCCCGGCGCAGAACACCGACCCTTCGGCGCGGATCACCGTCACCCGCTCGTCACCGGGCGGCGCGACGGCGAAGGCCTGCGTCAGGGCGCCCAGCATCTCGGCGTCCAGCGCATTGCGCTTCTCGCCCCGCGCCAGCACCACCTCCCGCACGGCCCCCGCGGCCGACACCCTGATCTTGTCCATCCCTGATCCGCGTCCTGCCCGGCGCGCTCGCCGGCCGCCTCCCGGCCACTAGACCCCGAGATCGCCCGCGCCGCAATCGGAGCGCCGGCGTCCCGCCGGCCCTTGCTTGTTTTTGCGAGCCGCGGCGCACGAAGAGAGCCGGCGAGACGCCGGCGCTCCGGGGTTGGCTTGCCAACGGGCGTCCGAACCGCGATCAAGTCCGGAAAACCAGGGAGTGCGCGCCATGCAGGAAGTCGTCACCGGCTATGGCCTGATCGAAGGGCCGGTCTGGGATCCGGCCAAGGGGCTCTACTTCAGCGACGTCCGCGACGGGGGCATCCACCTGCTGGACCACGCCGGCGAGGTCTCCATCGTCCTCCCCCGCCGCCGCGGCGTCGGCGGCGTCGCCCTGCACGAGAAGGGCGGGCTGGTGTTCGGCGGCCGGGACATCTCCTGGTCGCCCCTGGACGGGAGCGAGGGCAAGGTTCTGCTGGCCTCCGCGGCCGCCGGCGGCATCGGCTTCAACGACCTGACCACCGACAGGGCTGGCCGGATCTGGGTCGGCTCCCTGGCCTTCCGCGTCTTCAGCGGCGATGAGCCGAAGCCCGGCAGCCTCCACGTCATCGACCTCGACGGGTCGATGCGCACGGCGGCGGGCGGGGTGATGCTGACCAACGGGCTCGGCTTCTCCCCCGACGGCCGGCGCCTCTACCACTCCGACACCCGCAGCAACGTGGTGCGCGTCTACGATATCGGCCCGGACGGGACGGTGGAGCGATGGGGCCCCTTCGTCGCCTTCGACGGCGGCGCCGACGGCCTGAAGGTGGCGGCCGACGGCTCGGTGTGGGTCGCCGACGCGCGAGGAGGCCGGGTCGCCGTCTTCAATCCCGACGGGAGTCACCGGCAGGACGTCGCGGTCCCTCTGCCGATGGTCACCAGCCTCTGCTTCGGCGGCGAGGACCTGTGCGACCTCTATGTGGTCACCGGCTCTGAGGGCGCCCCCAGCGAGAACGGCGGCACGATCTTCCGCACCCGCGTCGACGTCCCCGGCCAGCCGCTCCCGCTCTGCCGGGTGGCGATCTGACGTTGCGGCCGTCCGCGGAGATACAGGCTCTGACGAACAGCTTTCTGCTGATCTACGCGGGGTTGTTTCCGATCATCAACCCCGTGGGCAACGCGCCGATCTTCCTTGAACTGACGCAGTTCTGCACCCGCGAGCAGCGCAACGACCAGTCCCGCCGCGTGGCGGTCAACAGCTTCCTGCTCCTGTTGGGGTCGCTGTTCATCGGCTCTCACGTGCTCGGGGTCTTCGGCATCAGTCTGCCGGTGGTGCGGATCGGCGGCGGCGTGGTGGTCACGGCGCTCGGCTGGCGGCTTCTCAATTCCGAGCCCTCGCCCGACCGCGACGAGGCCGCGAAGGGGCCGGGCGCGACCATACCGGACGCCTTCTATCCCCTCACCATGCCGCTGACGGTCGGTCCCGGGTCGATGTCGGTCGCCATAACGCTGGGCGTCCAGCGGCCGAGGGTGGCCGGGCTCGAGGCCCTCCCCGTTCTGGGAGGCGCGATCGCCGGCCTGCTGGCGCTCGCGGCGACGATCTACCTGGCCTACCGCTTCGCGCAGAACCTCACATCCGTATTGGGTCGAACAGGCGCGAACGTCCTGCTCCGGCTATCGGCCTTCATCCTGCTCTGCATCGGCATCCAGGTCATCTGGGACGGCTGGCGCCAACTCACCGCCCTCGGCCGCTGAGTTCCCGCACCTCCGCGGAGTTCAGTTGACGCTCAGCCCGTAGAGCTCGGCCACGTTGTCGTGGCAGATCCAGTTGCGCTCCTCGTCGCTGAGCCCCTGCGTCTGCTCAGCCAGCACCGCCTGCGAGTGCGGCCAGGTGGAGTCGGAGTGGGGGAAGTCGCTCGCCCACATCAGCCGGCGCACGTTGCACAGGTGCGTGGTGCGGAACGCCACCCAGTCGTCCTGGAACGTCACATAGATGTGCTCGGCGAAGTACTCGCTCGGCAGGCGCTCCAGGGGCGGCGCCTTCATCCAGTAGCGGTGGCGCTTATAGGCGTGGTCCATGCGGTACATGTAGTGGGGAACCCAGCCGGCGTCGGCCTCCACGCACACCACCTTCAGCCCCGGATGGCGGTCGAACACGCCGCTGAAGATCAGCGTCCCCATGATGTCCTGGCAGCCGCGGATGATCGAGAGGAAGCTGTTGATCCGCGGCCCCCGCGGGTTCTGCGCCATCGCCCCGGCCTTGGTGGTCAGGATGTGGAAGCTGAGCGGCAGGCCCAGCTCCACCGCCGTCGCCCACACCGGATCGTAGATCTTGCTGTCGTAGTCCTCCACCGCCGGGTCGCCGGGCATCATCACGCCCTTGAAGCCCATGGCCTTGACCGCCTTCAGCTCGGCGACCCCGTCCTCGACCGAGCGCATCGAGACTTGGGCCAGGCCGTGCAGGCGGTCAGGCGCCTCGCTGCAATACTCCGCCAGCCAGCGGTTGTAGGCCTCGAAGCAGGCCTTCTTGAAGTCGAAGTCGGCGTGGTTGCACAGCAGCATGCCGACGGTGGGATAGATGAATTCCGCCGCCACCCCGTCGCGGTCCTGGTCGGCGAGGCGGTACTTGGGGTCCCAACCGCTGCGCCACAGGTCCTTGAAGGCGACGCCGTCGGTGGTGATCTTCGAAGGCTCCTTGCCGGCGGCGGCCAACAGGCCCAGCGGCACCGGCGTCGCCATGCCCTCGATCACGAAGGCGTCGCCGACCTTGGGCAATTCCTTGATCACCGGCGCCCGGTCGCGGAAGGCGGGGTCGATGTAGTCGACGTAGCAGTTGGGCGGCTCGGTGATGTGCGAGTCGGCCGAAATGGGCTTGCGGATCATCCCCGGCGTCCTTCCCTGATGGTCGCGGTCAGCGTGGCGCCCCCGACCGTCCGGCGTCAACCTCCCTCCCCTTCATGGGGAGGGACCGACGGCGCAGCCGTCAGGGTGGGGTACGGCGCCGCGGTTCCCCACCCTGACTTCGCTTCGCTTCGTCTGTCCCTCCCCATGAAGGGGAGGGAGGAAGCCCTCGCTCCGTCACACCGGCGCGAACACCGGGACGGGCGGGCCGCCCTCGGTCTCCTGGAACTTGAGCTTCACCCGCTGGCCGATCTTCAGGGCCGTAAGGTCGCAGTCGACGAAGTTGGTCAGCATCGCCGGCCCCTCGTCCAGCGTCACATAGCCGACGGCGTAGGCCGGCCCGTCCGTGCGGCGCATGACGCTGAAGGTGTAGATCGCCCCCTCGCCGGGCGATGCCTCCCACACCGTCTCGTCGCTGAAGCAGAACGGGCAGGCAAGGCGCGGATACCAGTGGGCCTTGCCACAGGCCCGGCAGCGCTTGATCAGGAAGCGGCCCTCCCGGGCGGCGTCCCAGAACGGCTTGGTCTCGTTGTTGATCGCCGGCGCGTGGATCTTCCGGTTCATGCGCCTACTCCCGTTCCATGATCAGGGTCGCCGCCCCGTGCCGCGCGCCCAGCGATCCGCCGGTGCCGTGGGCGATGGCGAGGTCGCAGGAGGGGACCTGCACCTTGGGGTGCGCCTCGCCGCGCAGCTGCCGCACCGCCTCGATCACCTTGGTGATGCCGCCGCGGTTGGTCGGGTGGTTGTTGCAGAGGCCGCCGCCGTCGGTGTTGAACGGCAGCTTCCCCACCCCCGAGATCAGGGCGCCATCGGCGACGAACTTCCCGCCCTCGCCTTTGGCGCAGAACCCCAGGTCCTCCAGCTGCATCAGGACGGTGATGGTGAAGCTGTCGTAGATCGAGGCGTACTTGATGTCGGCCGGCGTCACCCCGGCCTCGGCGAACGCCGCCGGCCCCGACCACGCCCCGGCCGAGAAGGTGAGGTCGAGGCCGCCGCCGCCGCGCGGTCCCTTGGGGGCCTCGGCCGAGCCGATGATCTTCACCAGGGGCCGCTTGAGGCTCCTGGCCACTTCGGGCGAGACCACGATCACCGCCCCGCCGCCGTCGGAGATCACGCAGCAGTCCAGCCGGTGCAGCGGGCTGGCGATGATCGGCGAGGCCAGCACCTCCTCCACCGTCACCACCTCGCGCAGCATGGCGTGCGCGTTCCACTGCGCGTGGTGCGAGGCGGCGACCTTGATCCAGGCCAGCTGCTCGGAGGTGGTGCCGTACTCGTACATGTGGCGCATGGCGCACATGCCATACATGTTGTGGGTGGTGCCGCCGTAGATGTTCTCGAAGCCGGCCTCCGGCGCCTCGTTCGGCCCCAATCCCCGCGCGCCGCCCGGCCCGCCACCGCGCTGCTGCCGCGGCCGCCCCGCCAGGGTGACCAGCGCCACCGAGCACTTGCCCGCCGCGATCGCCTCGGCCGCGTGGCCGACGTGCAGGATGTAGGACGAGCCGCCGGTCTCGGTGGAGTCCATGTGCCGGACCTTCAGGCCCATGTAGTCGATCATCGACATCGCCCCGAACCCGGGCGCGTCGCCGGCGCAGAAGTAGCCGTCGACGTCGTCGCGGGAGAGCCCCGCGTCCGCCAGCGCTCCGCGCGCGCACTCGGCGTGCAGCTGCGGCGTCGACTGGTTCGTCGCCTCCCGGATCGGGTGCTCGAACACCCCGCCGATATAGGCCTTCCCCTTGATGCTCACGCGCACCCCCTTGCCTCGCCGCCCGGGTGAAGCGCTTGTTCCGGACCGCCGGCGTCTCGCCGGCCCTTGTTGGAGAGTCAAGATGCCGGCGAGACGCCGGCGCTCCGGGTGCTCACCAGACCCGACTCATGACCGCGTCGACCCCCGCGCCCGTCGCGCCGAAGGGCTCTCGCCGAAGCGCTGCGCATGCCAGCGCGAGAACGCGCTGAGGGCGGAAAAGCCGAGCAGGTCGGCGATGGCGGACATGGGCCGTTCGCCGCCGTCGAGGTGAGTGGCGGCCACTTCGGCGCGGACCGCATCCAGGATGGCTGAGAAACTCGTGCCGCGGGCGGCGAGCTGGCGCGAGATGGTGCGCCGATCGACGCCGAGATGGGCGGCGACGCGTTCGACCGTGGCCTGGCCGGTGGGCAGGAGGAGCACCACCATTTCCCGCACCCGATCGTCCGGCCGGCGGGGGCGCTCGCGCATCGCCTGCTCGCCGTAGCGGGCGACCTGTCGCGCCATGGCCGGGTCGGCGGTGGGGATGGCGGCGTCGAGATCGCGGCGGGCGCAGACCACGCCGTCGAAGTCCTGATCGAAGGCGACGTCGGTCCCGATGACGCGCCGGTGGGCGCCGGGCTGGCTTGGCGCGCTGTGGGCGAAGCAGACCAGTTGTGGCCGCCAGCTCGCGCCGAGAAGCGACTCCAGGGTGCGACAGGTCGTTCCGACGAGCAGCTCGATCGACTGGCGGGACCGCCGGCCCGAGCGGGAGGCGATGAGGGTGCGAAGGATCGTGAGCTCGCCCGCCTCCTCCAGCACCAGGGACAGCGCGTCGTTCTGCATCCAGATATATTGGCTCATCACCTCGATCGCCTTGCGAACGCTGGGCTGCTCGCGTGCGATCAGGCCTACAAGGCCGAGGTTCGACAACCGCCGCTTCTCGGCCAGGCGCAGTCCGAAATCCTCGACGCCGCTGCGCTTGGCCGAGGTTTCCAGGATGCGGCCCACCGCATTGGCGGGTATCTTCAGGTCCGGGCCGCTCAGCGCGCGCCGCGATACGCCCACCGCCTCGAGGATGCGGAACGGATCGAGGCCAACCGACCTGGCCAGGTCCGCGTAGCCGGTGAGCGCCGCGCTGCGGGACAAGGGCTCCATGGGGCCTCCGCGGATGTCCCGCATAGTCAAACCCATGCCCCGTCAGGTCAAGCCTCGCTGGGCCGGTGCGCCTATCCTGCCTTCAGTTCCCGCCGGCGGACGGTGGGACCAACCTGGAGGAACGCCATGCATGCTCAGGGACGAAGCGCGGTCGAGGGTCTGGTGATGGCCGAACGCGCGCCCTACGAAACCATTGCGGTCCATCCGCTGACGCCGGTGATCGGCGCCGAGATCGAGGGCGTCGATCTGGCCGGCGATCTGTCCAACCATCAGTTCGCGGAGATCCGCCGCGCCTTCCTCGAACACCACGTCGTCGTCTTCCGCGACCAGCGCCTCTCCGACGAGGACCACAAGGCGTTCAGCCGGCGGTTCGGCCGGCTGCACACCCACCCGCTCAACGCCGTTAATGGAACCACCGACCCGGAGGTTCTGGTGGTGAAGGCCAACAACAAATCAAAGTACGTCGCCGGCGAAGGCTGGCACACCGACGTGACCTGCGATGAGGAACCCCCGCTGGGCTCGCTGCTGTACATTCGCGAAACCCCGGCGATCGGCTCGGGCGGCGACACCCTGTTCGCCAATATGTACCTGGCCTACGAGATGCTGTCGGACCCGATCAAGGCCATGCTCGAGCCGCTGACCGCCATCCACGACGGCGCGATTCCCTATGTCCAGGGCTACGGCTACACCCCGGAGAAGGCTTTTCCGAAAAACGAGCATCCGGTCATCGTCCGTCATCCCGAAACCGGCCGCAAAGTGCTGTTCGTCAACCGGGGCTTCACCTCCCACATCGTGCAGTTGGCGCGCTTCGAGAGCCAGGCGGTCCTAGAGATGCTCTATCGGGTGATCGAGACCCAGCCGGTGCTCCAGTGCCGCGTGCGCTGGACGCCCAATACGCTGGTGCTCTGGGATAACCGCTGCACCCAGCACCATGCCGTGTGGGACTACTTCCCGCTTGCCCGCGCGGGCAAGCGGGTGTCGGTCATCGGCTCGCGACCCGTCGCATAAGAAAGGCCCCTCTGAAAAAGAACCTTGCCGCCGCCCCCT